>ERZ794982.38-NODE-38-length-120495-cov-11.917179_pt1 | contig 120495 bp, 133 predicted proteins | sample MGYA00433071_ERZ794982 | MGnify/ENA primary metagenome ERZ794982 (study PRJEB30140, sample SAMN00862574) | bioreactor metagenome | study: EMG produced TPA metagenomics assembly of the Bioreactor inoculated with sediment Metagenome (bioreactor metagenome)...
TACAAGCAGGAGATGTACCAGCAACATATGCAGATGTAAATGACTTAGTAGAAGACTTAGGATACAAACCAGCAACTCCTATTCAAGAAGGTGTTGATAAGTTTGTAGATTGGTACTTGGAATTTTTTAAAGTCAGTGTAAAGTAATTAGTGACTGGTGATTGGAGATTTGTAATTGGAGAGTAAAATGAAAAATCATATGGATTTAGATGTTTGGAAAAACTCTATGAATTTAGTTGAAAGAATTTATAAATTAAGTTCACAGTTTCCAAAAGAAGAAATATATGGATTAACTTCTCAAATTAGAAGAGCAAGTGTATCAATTCCTTCAAACATAGCAGAAGGCTCAGCAAGAAATAGTAATAAAGAGTTTATACAATTTTTATATATTTCTTTAGGGTCTACAGCAGAAGTAGAAACACAATTATTAATAGCCCAAAGATTAAATTATGTGCAAGCTATTGAAAATGAATTGAATGATATAATTGCAATCAAAAAAATGCTAAATGGATTAATAAACTATACAAAAGGTAAAAATTAAAATGATCAGCAATCACCAGTCACCAATCACCAATCACAAAATAGCCATAATAGGCTCAGATCTAAATAGAATACTAGAAGTTTATGATAGAGATAGTTTTGTAATCAAACAAAACTATATGAGAAATATTTTTTATAAAAATGAGAACTCATTAGATGAGGGAGTAAATGGCGGAGTAAATGATATTTTAGAATTTATTAAAAATAATCCTAATTTACGAGCTAAACAAATAAGTGATGCTATAACTGTGCCTTTACGGACATGTGAAAGATATATAAAACAACTAAAAGACGAAGATAAAATAGAATTTAAAGGGCACCTAAAACAGGTGGTATTTTGGAATGTGATATAAAAGGGGTTTTATGAAATTTGATAATATTAATGAAAACGAAAATATTCAGAATGCATTACTTGCTTTACAAAAAAATAAAAAAAGGTTTTTAGTTTGCGTTGATAATTTAAATATTCTTAAGGGTGTTGTGACAGACGGTGATATCCGAAGAGGATTTTTAAAAAAACTAACTATTAATGATACTATAGATAAAATTATGACTGTTTCATTTGAATATATTACAATTACAACTAAATTTTATGAAGTGTGTGAAAAATTCAAATCTGATAGAATTGACTTTTTACCAATAGTTGATAATGATATGAAATTAGTAAATATTATTACAAAAAAACAATTTCACATTATGCTTTTAGAAAATATCGATTTTAATTTAACAGATGATTTTAGTCGATTCGATAAACATATAATAGAACATGAAATTTATAATCGCCCTTGGGGCTTTTATAAAAGTACAATTCTTACTTCCCATGCCCAAGGAAAAGTAATCACTGTATTTCCAAATAGTGAACTAAGCCTTCAAGAACATAAAAAAAGAGAAGAGCATTGGGTTATTATAAAAGGAAAAGGTAAAGTAGTATTAGGTGAATCAATAATAGATGTTTATCCTGGTAAATATATTTATATACCAAAGGGATGTAAGCATCAGATTATTAATGATAGTGACGAAAATATTATTTTTTCAGAGGTTCAACTAGGTGAATACTTTGGGGAAGATGATATCATTCGGTATAGCGATAAATACGGTAGAAAATAAATTTAAATTAAATAAAATAGGAGAAAATAAAATGGCATTTCAGTTTGATTATCAAGCACCAAAGGTGATAGCAGAGATTGGTTGTAACCATATGGGACAAATGAATATAGCTAAAGAGCTAATAGACCTCGCAAAACAAGCAGGGGCTGGTTATGTAAAGTTTCAAAAAAGAAACAACAAAGAACTTCTTACAGAAGAACAATACAATGCACCACACCCAGTACCTGAAAACTCTTATGGAGATACTTATGGAGCACATAGAGAGTACTTAGAGTTTAATGTAGAGCAAAACAAAGAACTTAAAGAGTATTGCGATAGTGTCGGAATCGTTTACTCTACATCTGTTTGGGATGTAACAAGTGCAAAAGAAATGATTACTTTTGAACCAGAGTTTTTAAAAGTACCATCAGCTTGTAATAATAACTTCGATATGTTAAAAGTACTTAGAGATGAATTTAAAGGACAAGTGCAGCTTTCAATTGGTATGACTACAAAAGAGGAAGTTGAAGAGATTGTTTCATTCTTTGAAGAAACAGATCAAGCCAAATCAAGACTTCTAATATATTCTTGTACATCAGGATATCCTGTACCTGCTAAAAATGTAGCATTGTTAGAGATAAATTGGCTATATGAAAACTATGAGTCAAGAGTAAATGAGATAGGATTTTCAGGTCATCATTTAGGTACAAATCTTGATGTATCAGCATTTACTTTAGGTGCTAGATGGATAGAAAGACATTTTACTAAAGATAAAACATGGAAAGGTACAGATCACGGTGCTTCTTTGGAACCAGATGAACTAAAAGTTTTAGTAGATGCTTTAAATGAAACTTTTGAAGCACTTCATTTTAAAGATAGTGATATTTTACCAATAGAGCAAGTTCAAAGAGACAAACTTAAAAATAGAAAGTAGATTATGAATATAGCATTTATACCTGTAAGATGTGGAAGTAAATCCATACCATTTAAAAATATAAAAGAGTTTTGTGGTAAGCCTTTGGTTTATTGGAATCTTGAAGCATTACAAAACTCTAGTAACATTGATGAAATATATGTTGCTACAGATTGTAAAGAGATAAAAGATATTGTCAATAGTTTTAATTTTTCTAAAGTAAAAGTTTACGAAAGAGATACTAAAAATGCAAATGATACAGCTAGTACAGAATCTGTAATGTTAGAGTTTATAAATAAGAAAAACTTTGATGATAAAGATTTATTTTTCTTAGTTCAAGCCACATCACCTTTGACACAAACAAAAGATTTTGATGAAGCACTTAAAAAACTAAAAGAAGATAAGTCTGATTCACTTCTTACATGTATAAGAACAAAACGATTTATATGGAATAATGATGGTACATCTTTAAATTATGATTATCTAAATCGTCCGAGAAGACAAGATTTTGATGGTATGCTTATGGAGAATGGTGCATTTTATATAAATAGTATTCAAAATATTATAAAAGAACAAAATAGATTAAGTGGAAAGATTTCTATATATGCGATGGAAGAGCATACTGCTGTAGAGATAGATGAAGAAGATGACTGGCTTATAGCTGAAAAACTTATGCACAAGCATATCCTCTCAAAAAGACCAAAACCAGCAATCAAACTATTTCTTTCAGATGTAGATGGCACTCTTACAGATGCAGGGATGTACTATGGGGAAAATGGCGAAGAGTTTAAAAAGTTTAATACTCATGACGGAAAAGGTTTTGAGCTTTTACGAAAAGCAGGTATTAAAACAGGAATAATTACAAGTGAAAATACTAAGATAGTAGAAAATCGTGCTAAGAAGATGAAAGTAGATTATTTATATCAAGGATTAGAACATAAGGGTAAACTTGAAATTGCTAAAGAAATTTGTAAAAAAGAAAATATAACTCTTGATGAAGTGGCTTATATAGGAGATGACATTAACTGTAAAGAATTACTTGAAAGTGTGGGTATTTGTGCTTGTCCTAATAACTCACTTGAAGAGATACTCTCAATACCAAATATAATTAAACTTTCTAAGAGTGGAGGAGATGGTGCAGTTAGAGAGTTTGTAAATAAGTTATTGTAGATAATGAGAATCAATAAAAAGTATGCAATATGGATAATTGTAAATATACTTTTATTCATAGTTATAAGTTATATTTTAAATAGAAGTATGTTTGACAGTGAAGTAGATAAATTTTATGGACAAATGCAGAATATTTATAATCAAAGAGATTTAGGAATATTAAATTTATTTTATAGTATCAGGTATTACACTATATACCCTTTTTTTCAAATTAAACATATGCAATTACCAAATATACTTGAATACTTTACATTGATATTATATTTATCACCAATATTGTTTTTTACTAAATTACCTATTCATATTAGATACTTTTCTATATTATTAATATATATGTCATTATTTTTTAGTTATAGAACAGTACTTGTTACAGTTTCTATATATGTGTTAATAATTCATATAAAGTATATTCATCTACCTAAAAGATATATATTTATATCATTTTTATATTCATTTTTAAGTTCGGGTACATTCTTATTGTGGCTTATAATAGTTTTGTTTTATAAAAAAACATTAATTAGTTCTAAAAAATATAATAAATTCATTAATTCATTAATTTTATTATTAATACTATTGCTTAGTGGACCGATAGCACATAAATTGTTATTTTTTCTTGATAAAGATTCATTTGGTGGAGTAGTTGAACTATCAATATTAGATGCATTAAGTAGAATTGATGTAAATGACTTACTAGTCATAATTAAGAATATATTTGAAAGAAGCTTAATCTATGAAGCTTATGAAACAAATAATTATATAAGATTAGTAATTACAGGTTTTGAGTTATTCTTATCTGTTGTATTATTTTTATTTACTAAAAAAATATTAGCATTAGTCATTTTAGTTTTATTACTTTTTAGTTTGTTATTTGAAGGACTAATGATTTATTCTTTATTGTTCTCTATATTAGCATTATTTTATGACTACTTATTTAGACAATATAAAAAGAATAGAAATTATCAACTGGAGTTAAATCGTGAAAAAAATATTATTAGTTAGTTATGGTGGTGGGCATATCAATATGCTACTTCCAATTGCTCAAAGACTAAGAGAATTAAAATATGAAGTAGTATTTTTTGCTTTAACAACTGCTATTGATAAACTAAAGCAAACAGATTTTAAATACTACACATATAAAAACTTTTTTTATAGTGAAGAAGTTCAAAACTATGGTAAAGAGTTAGTCAAAGAGTTAGATACTGTTAAACTAAATGATGAAGAAAGCATAGCATATTTAGGTCAAAATTATTTAGAACTTGTGCAAAAACATGGAGAGCAACAAGCAAAAGAAATATACAGTAAATCAAGTAGACAGATATTTGATCCTATTGAAAGTATGAAGTATGTATTGGAAAATATTAAGCCTGATTTAGTTGTATCTACAAACTCTCCTAGAAGTGAAAAGTGTATTATTCAAGCATCTTGTCAACTGGGTACAAAAAGTATAGCATTAATAGACCTGTTTGCTATACGATGTGTTGATTGGTTTAAAAATAATAATTTTGCTTCAAAAATTTGTGTTTTTTCTGATGATGTTAAATCTTATTTAGTAGAAAATGGAAGAGATCAAAACGATATTATTGTCACAGGAAATTCTGTATTTGATGAATTGGTAAATAATAATGTTGAAAATCATAAAGACACTTACCGAGTATTATGGGCTTCACAAAAAGAGCCTGAATATTTTGCAGAATTTGATGCAAAAGGTAATCCAAATTTACCATTGGAAATAGAAGAAAAACTATTTGAGATATTTAAAGATAAAGATTGGCAATTAGTAGTAAGAAATCATCCAAATGAAGAGCAAAGAATATATCCTGATTTTGTTGAAATTAGTGATAATTCTACGAAATTGATAGATACATTAAAAAGTGTTGACTTAGTTATTACATGTACTTCAACTGTAGGTTTAGAAGGTCTAATATTAGGTAAGGATTTAATCACTATTGATATGTCTGTATTTACACCCACTATTCCATTTTCAAAGTATGGATATTCAAAAGGGATAAATAACCTTGATGATTTAGAAAAAAGTATATTGAATCTATATAACAATAGATTTAATACAAAAGAAAAAAAATACAATATTAAAAATGCAACTAAAAATATTGTAAATGTAATTCAAGATTTGATTAATGAGAAATAAAATTGACTAAAAATATATTAATCAACAGTCTAATACTCAGTTTTGGTATTTTATTAGGAAGGCTTAGCGGGTACATTAGGGAACTTATAATTGCATATAAGTATGAAGTCAGTATTGAAGCAGACAATATTATATTAATGTTAACTATTCCTGATTTATTAAACAACTTATTATCAGCGGGGGTTATATCTGGCATTTTAATCCCTTTATTAAATAAAAGTGAAAAAGTAGAAAATATTATAAGTGAATTTGTAAATAAACTATTTATTATTTGCCTATCTTTATATTTAATAGTAGTTTCAATAATCTTTTTTATATATGAATTTTACTTATTTAGTATTTTAGCTATATCTTTATTATCAATATTTCCAAATATTATTACATTTATTTCATCTTCATATTTACAATATGAACAAAGATTTAAAGCTCAATCTCTAAATACATTAATTTTCAATATTGTAATTATTTCTTTTTTACTTTTAGGGTTTTATAGTTATATTTTTGCTGTAGGTGTTATATTAGCAAGTATTATTAGAATGTTATGGATAGTGAAGGATTTAAAATACACAAAAATAAGTATAACTAGTTTTTTAAAAATAGATAATAATAAAGTATTCAAATATAGAATTATTGTTTTTATGATTTTATCAAATGGTATTATATTTATTCTTCCTATGATTGATAAATTATTCGCTTCAAAGTTAGCAGATGGCTCAGTAGCAATACTATCTTATGCTGAAAAAATATATCTTTTACCAGTATCTGTATTTTTAACTACTTATGCTGTTGCTATGTTCCCTAGTTTAAGTAAACTAGTAAGTGAGAATAAAAGAGAAGAAGTAAATAAAATTTTAAAAAAATCAATTATATTGAATATAAGTATTTCTTTTATTTTTATCAGTTTAACATATATATTTAGTTTTTATATTGTAACTCTTTTTTATGGGATAGTTGGAGTTAAAAGTGATAATATTTTACTTATTTCTCAAACTTTAGATTATTATTTAGGGGCTATGCTTTTTGCTGGAACAAATAGTATCTTACTAAATCTTTTTTTTGCAAACAAGTGGTATAATAAATTAGTTTATTATGCAATAGGAATGATATCTCTTAAACTAACACTAAATTTTTTAATTATTTATAATAAATTAGATGTGCAATATATTGCAATAGGCACTTCAGTATTAATTTTTTGCTCAGTTTTAAGTTTATTAGTTACATATATTTTTAGTAAGAAGGATAATAGCATATAATGAATTTTATGATTATAGAAAATGATTTAGAATTAATAAAAAAATATGATTCTTTTGGTGTTGATAGGATTTTTATAGATTTAGAAATACTAGGAAAAAAAGAAAGACAAGGACATCTTGATACTGTGATTAGTGAACATTCTATTGATGATATAAAAAATATAAAACCTCATTTAAGTAATTCACAATTACTAGTAAGAATAAATCCTATAAATGAAAACTCTAAGTCAGAAATAGATAATTGCATAATGTATGGTGCTGATATTTTGATGCTTCCTATGTTTAAAACAAAAAGAGAAGTAGAAACATTTGTTTCTTTTGTGAATGGAAGGGCAAAAATCTGTCTTCTTCTTGAAACAACACAAGCTTTGTGCAGAGTAGATGATATTTTAGAGGTAAATGGAATAGATGAAATACATATCGGTTTAAATGATTTACATTTATCTATGAATCTTGATTTTATGTTTGAATTATTATCAGGTGGAATAGTTGATTATCTAGTAAATAAAATAAAAAATAAAAATATACCTTTTGGTTTTGGAGGTATTGCTACTCTTGATAGTGGGATGATATCAGGAGAAATGATATTAAAAGAGCATATTAGACTAGATTCATCGATGGTTATATTATCAAGAGCATTTAAAAATGTAGCGGTAGAAGATTTTGTTAAATTTGAGAAAGAATTTTTAAAATTAAAATCTAGATTAGAAGAATTAAAAAAAGACAAGAATATAGATTTTATCTCAAATATAGAAGAGATAAAAAAAGCTGTAAAAGAAATAGTTGAAAGTAAAGGAAATTGATGTACAAATTATTTTTTAAAAGATTAATAGATTTTATAGCTTCTTTTATACTTTTTATTTTATTGCTAATGCCATTTATAATAATCTCAATCTTGATAAAATTAGATTCTAAAGGTAGTGTATTTTATCGCCAAGTTAGAATAGGACAAAATTGTAAAGAGTTTAAAATATTTAAGTTTAGAACTATGGTGTCAAATGCTGATCAAATAGGTGGATATAGTACCTCAAAAAATGACAATCGTATTACAAAAATAGGGCATTTTTTACGAAAAACAAGTTTAGATGAATTACCACAGGTTATAAATGTAATCTTAGGTAATATGAGTTTGATTGGTCCAAGACCTGATGTACCTGCTCAAAAAATAAATTATATTGAAAAAGAATGGATAAAAAGACATTGCGTTAGACCTGGTATTACAGGACTTGCACAGTGTCGAAATAGACATAATATTACAAATAGTGCAAGAAAGAAATATGATATATTTTATAATAGAAAAGTAAATCTTATTTTAGATATTAAAATAGTATTTTGGACTTTAAAAGTATTAAAAAAAGGAAGTTATTAGTATGTGTGGTATTGCAGGATTTATAAATAAAAATAATTTAAATCAAGATAAATATATAAATAATATTGTTGAAAGTATAAAACATAGAGGCCCAGATGAGTTTGGAGTTTTTAATGAAAATGGAGTTTGTTTATTAAATGCAAGATTAAGTATCATCGATGTTGCTCATGGGCATCAACCTTTTGTAAGTGAAGATAAAAATATAATAGTTGTTCAAAATGGTGAGATTTACAATTATATAGAAGTACAAAATGAATTAAAAAAATTAGGTGTTAGATTTGATACAAATAGTGATACAGAAGTTATTTTAAGAGCTTATGAAGAGTTTGGAAAAGAGTGTTTTGAAAAGTTTAATGGGATGTTTGCTATTGCCATTTTTGATAAAATAAAAAATAAATTGATATTAGGAAGAGATAGACTAGGAGTTAAACCTCTATACTTATATAAAAAAGATGAAGAGATACATTTTTCTTCAGAAATAAAGAGTTTCTTAACTTATGAAAAATTTGATAAAGAAATAGATAATCAATCAATTCATAATTATTTAAAATTTAACTATATTCCTCTTCCTAATACAATCTATAAGTTTGTAAAACATGTAGAACCTGCATATTACTATGAAATAGATTGTGATACTCTACAGATAGAAAAAACTAAATATTGGGAAATAAAAAATTCACCAGAAATAGAAAATATTTCAGAAGAAGAAGTATTTGAAAAAATCGATGAAATATTAACTGATGCTATAAAAATCAGACTTAGAAGTGATGTTGGGATAGGAGCCTTTTTAAGTGGAGGATTAGATTCTAGTCTTGTTTGTGCAATGACAAAGGAAAAATTTAATGTATCTTTAGATACATACTCAATAGGATTCAAAGAAAAAAGATTTGATGAGTCAGATTGGGCAAAAAAAGTTGCTCAATATTGCGGATTGAATAATAAAGTACATATTTTAGAAAGTGATATTATAGATTTGTGGAATACTACGACATGGCATAATGATCAACCACATGGTGATATTTCTTTTATTCCAACATATATAGTTTCACAATTTGCATCAAAAGATTATAAACTTGTTTTTACAGGGGATGGAGGAGATGAAGCTTTTGCTGGTTATACAAAATATTTTAGTCTTTTTGAAAATACATTAGATGATTATTTTGATTCTATTTCTTTGATTAAAGAAGATAAAGAATTTGATAATTTGTATACAAAGAATTTTCGTGAAAATGTAAATTATGATATTCCTAAAGAAATTTTCAATGAAGTTATAAGGGAAGTAGATACAAAAGATAATATTAATAAGATTTTACATTTTGATACTAGACAGTTATTACCAGGAAATAATTTAGTAAAGCCAGATAAAATGGGAATGGCAAATTCTTTAGAAACGAGAAGTCCAATGCTTGATTATAGATTGTTTGAATATATGCAAAGCCTAAAAGGTAGCTTTAAATTAAAAGATGATGAAACAAAATATATTTTGAAAAAATTTGCATTAAAATATTTACCTAAAGAGATTGTTTACCGAGATAAACAAATGTTTACTGTACCTATTGGTGAATGGTTTAAAACACATTTAAAGGTTTATGTTGAAAATATAATTAAAAGTGACTCCTTAAGTGAAAGAAATATTTTTGATATAGTATATTTAAACTCTATATTAGAAAAACATATTTTAAATAAAAAAGATTATACAAGAGAATTAAGAGCAATTGTTAATCTTGAATTATGGTTTAGAGAATTTGAAAATTAGGATAAAGATAGATGCTAAGACTTGATAAACGAATACTTAATTTTGTAGTGATAATTGCTCTTACGATTATTACTTTTTGGTGGACTTTTTTTATATTTCATATGGAGTTTGAGATAAGATTTGTTTTAGGAGTGATAGCTATAAGAATGCTGGCTTCTCTTTTGATTTTCAAAGATTTTAGTTTGAGTTGGTCAAAGGCTACTCAAAAAACTTTTATTATGAAAAGTATTGTTTATATCATAGCTTTTTGTATCTATATGCCTTTTTATTATGGGGAACTTAGATTTGCCTTTATGGCTTCTGAGCTTGCTTTTTATTTATTTGCTATAAATTTTTCTATGTATTCTTATCATTATTTGATAAATAGAAGTAAGGTTGCAAAGACTAAAGAATTAGTTATTTATGGTGCTGGAAAAGCTGGGATGAAGCTAGAAGAAGAGTTTCGAGAGAGTAAATATAAAGTAAAGTACTTTGTAGATGATGATAAAATTTTACAAAAAAGATCAATTGATGCTATTCATATTTTGTCAAAAAAGAGACTAAAAGAGAGATTAGCAAGGCAGAAACTTGATCTTTTGATTATTGCTATGCCAAGTGTAAAGAAAAGTAGAATAAAACAGATATATGAAGAGCTTGGGGAGTATTTTAAAGAGATTAGAATTCTTCCATCACTTGAAGAGATACTTGAACACAAAGATTTTACAACGCAACTTAAAAATATATCTGTTGAAGATTTACTTGCAAGACATCCTCAAGATTTGGATAAAGAAAAAATCGAAAGCTTTATAAAAGATAAGATAGTGCTTATTACTGGTGCTGGTGGAAGTATAGGAAGTGAAATAAGTAGACAGTGTAAAAAGTTTGGTGCAAAACAGCTTATTTTACTTGATCATAGTGAGTATAATCTATATAAAATAACAGAAGAACTACACGCCCCAAATATCGTCTCAGTGATGCAAAATGTAAGAAACTATGACTTTATAGAAAAGACCTTTAAAAAATACAAACCCCAAATAGTAATACATGCAGCTGCATATAAACATGTGCCTTTAGTAGAAGATAATATACTTGAGGGTATTTCAAACAATATACTTGGAACAAAAAACTGTATAGATTTATCTATAAAATATGAAGTTGAAAAGTTTGTATTAATCTCAACAGATAAAGCAGTAAGACCTACAAATGTCATGGGTACAACAAAACGAATATGTGAATTGTATGCGCAAAATGCAAATACAAAAGAAAACACAGAGATAGTAGCTGTAAGATTTGGAAATGTACTTGGAAGTAGTGGAAGTGTAATACCAAAGTTTAAATCACAAATTGAAGCTGGGGGACCTATTACAGTAACTCATCCAGATATTACTAGATATTTTATGCTTATACCAGAAGCTTGTGAGCTTGTACTACAAGCTGCAAGTATTGGAAAAGGTGGAGAGATATTTATACTTGATATGGGAGAACCTGTAAAAATAGTAGATTTAGCTAAAAAAATGTGTGAATTAAGCGGACAAGAAGATATAAAAATAGAGTTTTGTGGATTAAGACCAGGAGAAAAACTTTATGAAGAACTACTTATAAATGATAGTGATAAAAAAACAGACTATGATTCAATCATGGTAGCAAGCTCTACAAAATATGATATAGATAAACTAAACAACGATATACAAGAACTTCTAGTTTGTGAAGATAAAATCAAGAAGTTAAAAGAGATAGTTCCAGAGTTTGAACACAAAAAGTAATATGGCACGAATGAATTCGCGCTTCCGTGGAGACTCGAATTTATTCGAGTAGGGTGGAACTGATTAATTTTGTGGCTTTTGCTGGTATTTCAGGCTTGAAAAAGTGATTTTTGGATAAAATGGGCTATATTTATATAAAACAAAGGAAACTAATGGGTTTAGGTGTAGGTATCGTAGGACTTCCAAATGTAGGTAAAAGTACAACATTTAATGCTTTGACAAAAGCACAAAATGCAGAGGCGCAAAACTATCCTTTTTGTACTATTGAGCCAAATAAAGCGATTGTTCCAGTACCAGATAAGAGATTAGATGAATTAGCAAAGATTGTTATTCCAGATAAAATTCAACATTCAACTATTGATTTTGTTGATATTGCTGGGCTTGTTAGAGGTGCTAGTAAGGGTGAGGGTCTTGGTAATCAGTTTTTATCAAATATTAGAGAAGTTGAAGTAATCTTACATATGGTTAGATGTTTTGATGATGGTAATATCACTCATGTTGAGGGTGATGTAAATCCTTTAAGAGATATTGAGATTATTGAAACAGAATTAATTTATGCAGATATTACTCAAGTTGAAAAGAAAATTGATAGACTTAAAAAACAATCAAAAGGTTCAAAAGATGCTGCAGCTCAACTTGTAGTTGCTCAAGCTTTACTTGACCATTTAGCTGAGTTAGAGCCTGTAAAAACTTTTGAAGATAGTGAAAATGAACTTTTTCTTGCCCTTGATAAAGAGCTTAGGTTTTTATCAAATAAAGATGTGATTTATGGTGCAAATGTTGATGAGGATTCACTAGCTGATGGTGGAAATAATTATGTTGATGTATTAAAAGATCATGCACAAGAAGTAAATGCAGATGTTATTATGCTTTGTGCAAAAATAGAAGAAGAACTTGTTGGTTTAGAAGATGATGAAGCAAGAGAGTTTTTAACTGATTTAGGTGTACAAGAATCAGGTTTGGAGCAAATCATTCACACAGCATTTGATAAACTTGGACTTCAGTCATACTTTACTGCTGGTAAAGTTGAGGTTAGAGCATGGACTATCAAGAAAAATACAAAAGCACCACAAGCAGCTGCTGTTATTCACAATGATTTTGAAAAAGGTTTTATCAAAGCTGAAGTTATTTCTTATGAAGATTTTGTTAGTCTTGGTGGAGAAGCTAAATGTAAAGAAGCAGGTAAACTAAGACTTGAAGGTAAAGATTATGTTGTTCAAGATGGTGATGTTATGCACTTTAGGTTCAACGTTTAATTTTATGTAGATGAAAGATTAGTTATAATCTAGCTAATTTAAACTTAAGTTAGGAGTTTTAAGTGCCAGAAAATATTTTAGAAAAAATTGAGTCATTACCTCCTCTTCCTAAAACAATTGCAGAGATTGAAGAGTATAGACAAAAAAGAGATAAAGAAGCTTTTGAGTTATTAAAGATAATTGAGAAAGATGCCTTGATAATTTCAACATTATTAAAGGTTTCAAATTCAGCGATGTTTGGATTTAGAAGCAAGGTTGAAACTCCAAGTAGAGCTATTAATTTACTTGGGATTAACTTTACAATTTCTATTGCAATTGGCGGTACTGTACAAAACTTGCTAAAGGCAAATTTATCTGCTTATGGAATCAATAGTGATGATTTTATGAGAGTTTCAAATATGGCAACTACCTTAACTAATCTTTGGTTATCAAAAGTCTCTTTTGATTTAAAAGAAGAGCTTATCTTACCTTCTTTACTTCAAGAAGCAGGAAAGTTTATTGTTGCTGATATTTTAGAGCTTGAGGGTAAAACAAATGAATTCAAAGCTTTATTAAGACAAGGTAAGTCAACAGCACAAGCAGAAAAAGAGATTTTAGGATTAAGTACTTCAGAGATTACTGCTAGAATTTTTAGGCATTGGAAGCTAAGTGATACTTTGATTAATTCAATCGAGTTTGTAGATGATGTAAGCAAAGCTGATGAAGCTTATAAACAAAGAGCACAAATCCTTGATGTTGTAAAAACAGCTTGTGAAGTTACAGCTCCTTTAAGTGATGATAATGTAAATAAAGCTATTGAGAAAGCAAAAGCTTATAATCTTGATATAAAATCACTTGAAAATGCTATTGAAAAACTAGAAGATAGACTTTTAGACGAACAAGTATAATTAAGGCTATAAAAGCCTTAGTTATTTAAACTCATAATATTTTTCTTTTGACTTTCTTGCCAAAGTGATGCAGTGTGCTGATTTTTCTAGTATATTCTCACTATTTCCCCATGATACTGCAAATGTTAAATCAAAATTTATCTGATTTTCTTGATAAATAATTTTTGTTTTTTGAATCTTTTGTATATAACTATCCATATTTGAATTTAGAGGTAATATTGCTCCAAATTTTGGTCCTGATAGTCTGTAAATATTTAAAAAACTTTCAAGTTCTTTAGCATAGTTCCTTAGTATAATATCTGTTTTTGCATAACTTAATTTTTCATTGTATTCATCTATATTATTTATATAAAACTCTATAAAAATAAATTCATTTTTGATATCATTTAAATCTTTTTGAAGTCTATTTACATTTCTAAGACCTGTTATTTTATCAAAAAACATTGGAATTGTTTTTTGGTAGCTTATGATTATATTTGATACATTTTTCTTCATGTATTCTTTATTATTTATAAATAGATGTTGGAATACTTCTTTATATACTGTTGAGTAAATTATTTTTAATTCAAAGTTTGAAAATAAAGGTATTTTTACTGTTTCATATCCCAAATCAAGTATCGTACAATCTTTTTGACAAAGTCCATCTACAACTGCAAAAGCTAGTCCATAAAATACTTCTTTTGAGATAAACTCTTCTATATATTTATTTACTTTTTCATCATCAAGATTTTTTTCATTTAAGATATTAGTTATCACATCAGATAGTTTTTGATTCATATAGTATGTTTTATTGATTTTATTTTGATTTATATGTTTAAGTACGCTTTTTTTACCAAGTTCATAATACTTTTGATCTTCTATATATTCATAATCTAAATCAAGCTCTTTTATAAGCCTTTTCCCATAATTGGTAAATATTTTATCATTTATAGTTTTGTACTCATTTTCAAGTAAAGTGTTTCCATTTATATTTTTGTATATTGCAAAGTAGTTTTTTGATAGTTCAATACTTTTTGTTTCATAGCTATATGAATAGTACAAGCTAAGTGATAAAAATATTTTTGTATAAACACTTATTAGATGTGAAGCAACACTATTTTTGTTTACATAATCAACTATAATTCTAGCTAATTCATCATCAATTATAAAGCTATTTTGTCTAATAAATCTATGTATGATAACATCACAAATATTTATTTTATAAAACTCTAAATAATCATTGTCAAACTTCTCCATTGCAAGAAATTTTTTGATTATATCTATTAAGATGTCATTTTTTATTTGTGTTGAATATAGTGTGATTGCATATATGATTTGAATCGTAGAGTTATCAAAATTTTTATTTTTAAAGAAATCATCAATTATTAAAAATATATCATCTTCACAATTGCTACTATATATGAAAATATAATTATTTATAAGATGATTTTTGAACTCGCTTATTGTTTTGAATTTTTGAACATATGTATGAATGATAGTCTCTTCATACAAATCTAAGATATTTTTGAAATTGATAAGATCTTTGTACTCATTATAATCATACTCTGTTTCAAGTTTATATATCATATTTGAAAGTAGGGTTGTTATAGTATTTAGATATATTTTGTACTCATTTAATTCATTTGAGTTACCAAAATGTGTACTTTTTGAAAGTTCATACCCATCATTTGATTTTTCAAAATTGAAAAAGAATTCATCTACAAGTTCTTTTACACTTTTGTTTTTTATATTAATATAAGGAATATGTGCATAATAAAATAGAAGTTTTCCCAATATATTATTTAAAATATTTATTCTTTCTTCATTTAAATCTATTTTAAACTTTAAAATATTTATTGTTTCTGTTAGTATTTCAAGTATTGCATTTATACTTTTTTTTCTTTGTACATCAGTTGAGTTTACTTTGCAAAGTACATTTACAGTCTCAATTAGCAAAGTATAGTGAGAAAAAAGAACTTCAAACTGTTCTTTGTTGTCTTTGTTTTCTTCAAGTTTTGCTTCATAATCTCTAAAAAGTTCTGAGAGATTATCTATATTATATGAAATATAGTTTTCAAATATTTTATAATCTTTACCAAAAGATAATAAGTTTATTATTATAACTATCTCTTTAAAAACAACTGTTCTTTTATCAAAAAAGATATTTTGTAGTTTCTGTTTGATTGCTTTAATCAAAAATTTTCTAAAATTTATATTGTTATTTAATTCATGGCTTATCTCAGCAGGAAGAGTTTTATTTTTGATATATAGCTTGGCTATATATTGCATTAGTTGCTTATAATCATCATCGATATCAAATAAAAATGAGCTATCATGTTGATTTGAAAGTTTATATTTTTCCAAAATATTTGTAACAGCAATATCCTCATCTTCTAAATCTAAATATGATGTTGCATTACTTTGTTCATCTAGCATCTAATTCTCCTGCAAATTTACAATATTATATAATATTGTAACTTACAATCCTTGAAGTAATATATGCCAAAGATATTTTATTTCATCATCACTGAAATTTATAAGTGAATTTTGCTCAAACATCTCTTTTATTTTGCTAAGTTTAAACTTTCTTGCAAAGGTGCATTGTGGGTGAGCAGGTACAAAACTTCTCACAAGTGAAATCTCATCTTCAATTTCTATATCACATAAAAAACATGTGTAATCCACATGAAGTCTTCCCTCATGTTCTAAAAGTTTTAAGTATGCTTGTATGATAGCTCTTTTTTCATTTTGTTTTATCATCAAGTGTGATAAGGCATTTAGTAAATCAAAGTAAAATTCATCTAATTCTTCTATATCTTTAAAGTGATAATAAAATAGTTTTATAAATCTTTGCCAAGCATACATCTTTTTTGCATCTAATATCCACTCATAATTTAGCTGCATAACATCTCTTAATCTTCCAATATCACTTCTTAGATTATGCTCAATCTCAAAATCTATTTTATATCCTACATTTATATTTGAGTGTCTTGCTCCATAAAATCTATATGTTGTATAAACTCTTGTAGGCGTAAGTATTGTAACTATTAGATCATCATCTTTTACAGGTTTTACGTCTAAAATGTATCCTTGCATATATAAAAACTCTTTTTTTGTGTTTATTTGTAATACTTTTTTATTAAAAAAATTATAACAAAACTAAAATAGATATATGCTTCAAATAAATTTATGGTATCATATATATAAAACAAGAAAGGACAAATTAATGGCAGAATTCGAAAATGTAAATATTGCAAAAGCTGCAAATGTATTTTTTGATGGAAGTATAACAAGTAGATCTATTGAATTTAAAGATGGTACAAGGAAAACTTTAGGAATTATGCTACCTGGTGAGTATGAATTAAATACTGTAAATAAAGAGATTATGGATATTCAAACTGGTGAACTAGAAGTTATGCTACCAGCTGAAGATTGGATGGAAGTAAAAGCTCCTGGAAGTTTTGAAATACCTGCAAACTCAAAATTTAAATTAAGAGTAAAAAGTTTAGTTGATTATTGTTGTTCATTTATTAAATAGTTGTCATTAAACAATGCGATATAATCGCATTGTAAAATGGCTTTTTTAGTATAAAATACTCTCTTTTACCTCTTCAAATTTCAATATTTTTTTACCATAATGACTATTTTTAAATGCATTAGCTGATTTTTTATCTTTAAATGGAATTAACTCTTCTCCCATTGGACCATATACATTTGAACCTACTACATAAAATGCACTTTTACCATCAATAGCTTCAAGAGTATAATAATCAGTAACAGTTATATTTTTCATCTGTTCTTTTGTATGAGTATGAGCGTATTTTTTTGGATTAAAATAGAATTTAAACATATCTTTTGTTCCATCAAAATAGTGAGTGTGAGTTTTATTTACTTCTATTTTTGCAGCCCATTTTGGATATTTTGCAACATACATTCCACAAACTGGACACTTCGCATCTTTTTGAACACTTAGTTTTTTATTTTGGTTTGTAGCAAGTGAGGGGTCATATTTGTAAATAGCAGCAGCTTGAAGCATATTTGGTTTTATATTTTTACAAATTTTGTTATCAATTAGATATTTTTTAGCTTCACCTATTGAGCTAAAATCTGGAAGTTGCGCTTTATTATCACACAATGCTTCATATATCTTTTTACCTTTTTTAGCTACCTTTGCTCTTTTTTTATCTATTTTTTTATTGTCATTTGTCAAATCAGCAGTGGCAATCTTCAAAGCTTCATCAAAAGTCTTTATTTTTCCACCATGCTCTTTTTGAAACTTTAAAGCATCTTTTTTACTCAAAAATGCATATTTACTCGTCATACTCATAGTTCCTTTTACAGAACTTCCTACTACATAAAAAGCTTTTTTTGCATCTATTAACTCTAAAGTTTTAGTATTAACTACTTGAACTTTTTTTATAAGCTTTCCAAACTTTTTATTAATATTTGCAAAACAGTGAAGTGAACAGTACTGTTCTTTGTGACCATTTTTAAACTCAACTGCATGTGATGTTTTATAAAATTTTACAAGATCCATTCCACAAACATTACAAAAATGTTTGCTAGTATCAGTTTTAACTAAAGTAGCTTGATTTTCATCTACTGTTTGAAACATTTTATTTTGACTTGCAAATAGACTTATACTAATAAGCAATAAAAAAAGAGAAATTCTTTTTAACATGTAACTCTCCTAAGGTTTTTGTTGATTTTATACTAAAAGAGTTAATTATGTGTTAAATTAATATGAGGCACGAATGAATTCGCACTTCCATTGGAAACTTTTCGGAAACTCGAATTTATTCGAGTAGGGTGGAATGATTGAAAATAGGCACGAATGAATTCGCGCTTCCAGTGTTGGAAATTCGAATTTATTCGAATCTATTCTTGTGTTATGTTTTTTGTAAATAACAGCTATTTTCAAAGATATCTTCAAAAGGGTTTTTCTCTATTTTCTCTTTTGAACAATCTTTTAAGTACAAGCTAGCAACATGGGTTACATTACTGTTTTTTAACCAAATTGGATTTAATCCAGCAGAAAATCCTGATACCATAATAATTTTTGCTTTTGTTGCGAACTTTAGCAATGCATCAAAAGTAGAACCAATAAGTGCCGCACCTGTGATTACTACAATATCTGCTTTACTTACAGCTTCATACTCAAAGATATCATTATAAACTTCATTATTTAACTCTTTTTTTCTTCTACAAAAAACTGCTACATCTCTTGAGTTTTCTTTTAGTTTTTTTATTACAGGTTTTAAGTTTCCAATGAAAACTATTTTATCTTCTTTGGTACTATTTTCAAGTAAAAACTCACAGCTTTCAACTCTTAGATTCTTTTTTAATAAAGGTGGATTTTCTTGTAATTCATATTGTCCTATTGCATTTATTGTTGCAAGGATAATTGCTCTTGAGGCTAAATTAAAACTATCATCTTCTAAAATATCTTCAATACTTTTAAAGTTGTTATTTTTTAAATCTCCCTCATCACTTGGACTTAAAGCTACTCCAATAGAAGTTTTAGTTTTATTTGTAACTTCAACATAAGTAAATGGCTCACAAATTTTAAAACTTTTTAAAGTCAAAGAGTTTTTTTTAGCACTTTGAAGTGCTTGTTGTTTTAATATATCAAGTATCATTAGTTTCCTTTTTATGTGAATGATTATTTGTGTTATTATGATGAGAGTGCCCTAAAAATAAAAAAGGATGTCCCTCTTGCCAGAATAGTTTACAAGTTGTATCAAAAAGTTTAGAAATCATCTTTTGTGTAATATTTAAACTATTTTCAAAATATAAAATCTCTTTATTTTTAAGCATTATTATTTTATCAGCATAATGTAATGCATTTTGCAAATCATGCAATACAGTTATTGTAATAAACTCTTTTTCTTTTGTTTTGTTTCTTATTAGTTCAAGCATCTCTATTTGATTTTTAGGGTCAAGGTGAGATATTGGCTCATCTAAAAGTAAGATTTTAGGCTCTTGTAAAATTGCAGCTGCTAAAAAAATCTTTTGCCTTTCTCCTCCACTTAAAGTATCAATATCTCTATTTAAAAACTTTTGTAGGGCAAACTCATTTATACTATTTTCAATTAATTTATGGTCATGTTCCCTTAAAGAAAAACCACTATATTTTCTCCTTGAAATCTCTAATACATCAAGAGTAGTAAGGTTTGAATTTTGATTGAATTGTGCCATATAAGCAATATATTTTGATACACTATTTATTGAAGCAGTTGTAAACTCTATCTCATCTAAACTAATGTTTCCTTTGTGTATATCTATTACTTTTACAAGTGATTTTAGTAAAGTACTTTTACCTGCACCATTTGGTCCAATTATGATATTTAAATCTTTTAGTTTTAGCTCTAAATTTATATTTGTAAGTAGAGTTTTTTTCTTTACTTTAACATGTAAATTAGTTATTTTTAGCATCTTGAACTTCTTTTATATAAAAAGTATAAAAATAGTGGAGCTCCAAGCATTGAAGTTATAATTCCCACAGGTATAGTAATAGGAAGTAAAATAGTTCTTGAAACAATATCTGCAAGTAAAAGAAGAATTGCACCACTTAGTGCTGATAAAGGTAAAACATATTTATGTGAACTTCCTATAAAAAGTCTTACAATATGTGGTGCAATAAGTCCTACAAATCCTATAATTCCAAAAAAACAAACACTAATAGCACTTAAAAATGATGCTACAATCATAGAGCCTAATCTAAGATTTTGAGTATTTATTCCCAATGATTTTGCACTATCCTCACCTAACATCAAAGCATCGAACTTCCAAAAAATCTTAAAATAAGAAAATAGGCATATTAGTAAAACTAATCCAATTGCTAAAATAGTACTCATACTAGCTTTAGACAAATCACCAAAAGTCCAAAATAGTGTAGCTGCTGCGTCAATATCATCTGCAAAATATTGAAGTAACATAGTAAATGCAGAAAAAAACGCACCTAAAGCTACCCCAAATAATATAAGTGATTCAGCTGACATATTTGCTCTTTTTCCTAAAGATACTATTAAAAGTGTACATATCATACTTGAAGCAAAAGCAAAGAGTGCAGTTATAAAACCTGCTTCATATGATGATGTGCTTGAGTATGATTGAAAGACTATTATTGCAAAACTTGCCCCAAAAGCACTTGCTTGGGATATCCCTAAAGTAAAAGGAGAAGCTAAAGGATTTTTTAGTACTGCTTGCATCATGGCTCCTGACAATCCAAGGGAAGCTCCTACTACAAATGCTGCTAAAGTTCTTGGTACTCTTATTTCAAAAACTATTATAGAAAAACTACCCTTTGCTTCTAAAAGTTTAAAAGTATCTGAAAAAACAATCCCATTGTTTCCACTTATTAAAGAAATCCATATTAAACTTATTGTTATACATAGTAATAAAATAGCAATAAAAAATCTTTTTTTTGAGTATAAATGTTTACTGTACATTAGTATTGATATCTTTTCCTAAAAATTTTTTATAAACTCTTTCTTTTACTTTTTTTATATCTATATCTTTTCCAAAATGTGAAGCAATTAACCAACTGTTTATATAAATATTTTCTATATTTGTATTGTAAAAGTTACTTGGATATAACCAATAAATATTACTGTTTTTAAAAGCTTGAATATGTTTATAAATTGCTTTGTTTTTTTCTATCTCTTCTAAAATTATTTTTCTACTAACTAAGTCTAAAAAAATAATTTCAGGATTGAAACTTAAAAGAGTTTCTTTATTTACAAATGCATGACCAATATGATTTTGTAAGATTGGATTTTTTATATTTAGAAGTTTAAATGCAGGATAATCACTCTCTGTACTTGTAATACCATGAAGTCCTTTATATGCAACTCCACCAACATATATGGCTTTATCATCAATCGTTATTTTTTTTAAAGCTTCTTTTTGCTTATTCATAAAAGTGATTAGTTCATCTGCTCTATTTTGTTTGTCCATGATTTGTGCTATTAGCAACATAGATTTTTTTACAGCTTCGATTTTGTCTTCTTTATTGTTTTTGCCACCATAATTTGAGCCATAACTTAGTGCTATAACTGGAGTTTTAGTTTTTTCTTGAATTAAAGCTACTTGTTTAGGTGAAAGTATAGATGTAAAAATCACATCAGGTTTTAAACTTATTAATGTTTCTAAATTTGGCATTTTCCCAGGTCCACCTTGACCTACAATAGGAAGTGATTTGATAAACTTTTTATCAAGTACTAAACTATAAGCCGAATTAGGACTAAATCTTAACTCTTTTTTTTCAATACCTATAAGTTTTTTTTCAAGTTGCATATAAGTTATAAGTCTTAATGTTCCAGGACCTAAACACACTATTTTATTATTATCTGTAATTTCTACTTCTCTATCATACATATCAACAAAAATCTTTGCATTAAGTGTAAGTGCTAGAAGTATTATAAGAAAAAGTAATCTCATTGTACTCTCCAAAATTTCTTAAGAGTGTAATTTAATATATATAAATAAGTAATAAAAAAGCAAACTGCTTATGTAGTTTTGGAACTAAATTGTCTTTTAGATAGTAAGTGCACGAATAAATTCGCGCTTCCTGTTTGGAAACTCTTCAGAAACTTGAATTTATTCGAGTATGGTGAAATTGAGTTGAAAGAGGCACGAATAAATTCGCGCGTCCAGTGTTGGAAACTCGAATTTATTCGAGTAGTATTAATAAGCTTTTATGCTTCTACTTCAACAACCACGGGCGTTGATTCCCAAATTCCGTGTTTTGTACAGTATCCGTGTGCAACTAGGTTTAATTTTTTTGTTGTTGGAATAATAGTAAATGTAGTTGTATTATGAGCTTTTACATTTCCTAGTGTTCCTGGAACATATGTAGCTTTTGCTAATAGTGTTTCTTTATTATATAACGCAACAGACTCAATATAGTGATCAAAATCATCTGGATGTGTATATTCATTTCCCATTTTTACAGTTACTTCAAATGGCTCTCCTGCTTTTGCAGTTTCCTTACAGTGAATAAATGGCGAGTGTCTATCTATTAAGTCTTTTTTTGCTTCTCTTTCTACTGTATCAATATCTACGTATTTGTTAATCTTTGGCATTAGTTCTCCTTGTTAAAATTGTATTATTATATAATAAAAATTATTAATTAATAAGAATATATTTTACCAAGAAAATAATTTAAGTAAAAAATTAGATTTTAGAGGATTATTTTGATATAATTGCGTCATGAATAAAGAAGACTATTTTATACAACAATTTACTAATCAAACAAAACTTATAGGTGATGATGCAGCAGTAGTTGGAAATATGGTTTATTCTCAAGATGCTTTTTTTGAAAATGTACATTTTCAAAGGGAGTGGATGAGTTTAAAACAGATTGCTACTAAATCTATGCTTGTTAATATTTCAGATGCTATTGCTATGAATGCAAAGCCACTTTATGCACTTTTAACTGTTGCAATTCCTAAAGATTTTTCTACAAGTGATTTAAGAAAACTTGCCAATGGTTTTAAAAAAGTTGCAAAAGATTATGGTATTAAAATTATTGGTGGAGATACAATAAGCAATGAAAAACTTGATATTTCAATAACTATTATTTCAAAAAGCCAAAATCCAATATATAGAAGTGGAGTAAAGATTGATGATTTAGTATGTTATACAGGAGATCTTGGTAGTTGCAAGAAGGATTTGAAAAAAGCTTTAAAGGGCAAAAAAATAGCTTCAAAATCAAAACTTATAAAGCCAAAATTAAAAGGTGATTTTTTTTATGATATTTCAAAATATGTAAATGCTTCTTTAGATATATCAGATGGATTATTTTTTGAGTTGGAAAGATTATCAAAAGCAAGTAAGGTAGATTTTGAATTTTTTGATAAAATATCATCTGATATAGGTACATCAGGTGAAGAGTATGAAATGCTTTTTACTTTTTCTAAAAAGAATCTTGAAAAGATTATGCAAAGTGCTAAAAAACATAATGTGTCTTTAAATATATTTGCAAAAGCAATAAAAGGCAGCTATAAAACAGATGCAAAAAATCATCACTTTTAATACAATACAAAAAACAATCAAAATGAGGAATAAAATTGACTAATATACAAAGATACTTAAATCATGCAAAAATAAATGTTGTTTTCAAACAAAGTAAAGATGACTTTGTTGTAACAGAAGAGCCTTTATATGAGTTTTCAAAGGAGGGTGAGCATCTAATTATAAAGTTTAGAAAAAAAGAGCTGACAACGTGGGATGCAGTTTCTATATTTGCTAATCACTTTGGATGTAAACATAGAGATATTGGTTATGCAGGCTTAAAAGATAAAAATGCAATGACAATTCAATCTATATCTGTACATAAAAAATATGAAGATAAACTAAGTAGTTTTAATCATGAAAAAATAAAAATATTAGAAACTACTTATCATAATAATAAAATAAAAATAGGGCATTTAAAAGGAAATAAGTTTTTTATTAGATTAAAAAGAGTTAGTCCTGTTGATGCTAGAATTATAGAGCAAGTTTTAGCTCAAATTGCTGCTTTTGGAATACCAAACTATTTTGGTTTTCAAAGATTTGGAATTGAGGGAGATAATTATAAAAAAGGTGAAGCAATAATAAATGGAACTTTAAAAGAAAAAGATAGAAAACTAAGACAAATGTTTATTAACTCTTATCAAAGTTATCTTTTTAATAATTGGCTTTCAAAAAGAATAGAAATTTCAAAACTAATTGAATCTTTTGAACCAAAAGAGATTTATGAAAAATTAAATCTTCCTTTAGATTTAGTAAAACAGATGAAAAGTCAAGAACATCCTTTTAAAATAATGCATGGAGATTTAATGTCACATTATCCTTTTGGTAAGATTTTTTATGTTGAAGATATACAAAGTGAAGCTTCAAAATTTTATGCAAAAGATAGAGTTCCAACTGGACTTTTATGCGGTAAAAAGATTAAAAAAGCTCAAGGTGAAGCATTGAGTATTGAGGAAGATTTTACAAAAGAAGTTGTTCAAGAAGATGGTGCAAGAAGATTTGCTTGGATATTCCCTTCTGATATTGAAAGTAATTATAAAGAAGATAAAAACTGGATGGAGTTATCTTTTTATCTTCCAAAAGGCTCATATGCTACTGAATTAATTGCAGAACTTATTCATTAAATATAAAAAAATGACTCTTTTGTTTATATAGTTAAGTTAAAAAAAGATAGACTTATAATATAAAAGTTTATAAAGGCTGTATATGAAATATGAAGAGTTAATTAAAGAACTTTGTGATGTGATTAAAGAGTCCGAAATTCATGCTTGTAAGATATATGAAGATTTTGAATTTTTACAAGAAAGTATTGAAAATATGGATCTTTCTATAAGAGAAAAAGAGAAGCTAGATGATAAAATTTCCAATTCACTTGGGCTTTTACAGCATCAAGATTTACATAGACAAAGAATAGAAAGAGTCGTAAATTTTGTTTGTGAGAAAAATAATATTGATAAATCTCAATATAATCTAGCTGATTCTGCTAAAAATATTGATAATAGTGAAGACAATATGTCAGAAGAGGATTTGGAAGCTTTGATTAAACAAATGCAAGGTTGAGAAAAGAAGAAAGTTTATTTCTTCTTTTCTTTACTTTTTCATATTCCTACAAACATCTTTTTTTAAGGCATTTAATTCCCCAAAGATTCTTAAAGCTTCTATTTCTACTTCTCTTGCTTGTTCATTTAATAAAACATTATCTTGTTTATTTGCATTTGAAGTAACAAGTGTTTGAAGTTTTGTACTTAAGTTTTTGTTTAACTTTCTTAATTTTTCAATGGCATTTGTATCAACATTTGTTGTTGAGTTTTCATAGTTTTTAATCCACTCTTCAAGTGAATTAGTCTCTTTAACATCCCAAGTGTTATATTTGCCAAGTTGTGAATATACTTTATCTTTTAGTTTTAATACATCAACTTTTAATTTTGCTGTATCATAAACTAAATCAACATTTGCAACTCCATCTCTTGCTTCTTCTAAGAAATTTGCTCTTGAAGCTGCTGTTACAAGTGAATCTGACATAAATGCAATTTGCGCAGACATTTTTGATATATCATCTGCAACTGTAGCATTTCTTTGTGTTGAGTGATCTAGGTTATTTACTGCATCATTTATTTGAACGATTCCTTTTTCTTGTTCTTTAGATGCAGTTGCAACACTATCAATCATCTCTATTGTATTTGATATATGACTATTTAATTCATTATATCCTTCTATCATATTAGTTGAAATACTTTTACCTTTTGTTGCTTTATCACTTGCATCTTCAACTAGTTCTTTAATCTCTCTTGCTGCTTGGGCACTTCTACTTGCAAGATTTCTAACTTCACCTGCAACAACTGCGAAACCTTTTCCAGCTTCACCTGCAGTTGCTGCTTCAACTGCTGCATTTAATGAAAGAATATTTGTTTGGAATGCTATTTGGTCAATTACTTCAATTGCTTCATTTATTGCTGTAACTTTTGAATTTATCTCTTCCATTGATATTGCTGTTGTATTTGCAAGATCAAGACCTTTTTTAGCTGAACCTGTTACATTTTGAGCTAAGCTAGCCATTCTAACTGTAGCTTCTGTATTCCCTTTTATATTAGAAGTGATTTGCTCTAATGCAGCAGCTGTTTCTTCTAAACTTGATGCTTGTTCATTTGATGAAGCAGATAAGTTCTCAGAAGCAGTTGAAAGTAAATGAGTATTTTTACTAAGCTCATCACCTGTGTTCATAATCATTGCTAATATTTCAGAAGTGTTATTTCCCACAAGTTTAATTCCAGCAGCTAAAGAACCTAAGTCTCCATAAATGCCTTTGTCATCAATTTTGTAATCAAAGTTTGATTCTGAATAGTTTCTTAATGTATCATTGATTTTATCTAAAGTCTCTTTTGTACTTAAAATCATCAAATTAAGTTTATTTTTCAAATCTTCCACATATGGGTTTGCTGCTTTTGATTGTACACTGTAAACGAAGAAACCATTTCCAGTTTTTTCTAAAATATCATTTGCTTCTTCTATTACTAACTCATCTTGCTTTAAGCCATCTCTTACTTTATCCATATAAGCATTGAATAAGTTTGCAACTTCTCCAACTTCGTCTTTTGAATCAACTTCTAATTTTATATTTGTATCATTTGAGTTTAAAAGGTTTTGAAATCCCTCTTTAAGTTTCCCTATAGGATTTGTAGCTTTTTTTACTACTAATAAAACTAAACCAATTGTAATCCATCCAAGTATTGTTGAAATAATTAAAATTTCAACTATCAAATCATAAATTCTTCCATCAGCTTCATCTAAAGAGAATGTTAAATCCATAATTCCTATTACATCACCTTCTTGTTGATTTGCATGACACATCAAACACTCTTGTGCTGCAATCATAGGCTTAATCATTCTTAAGTTATGATTTTCACCTTCTCTTACTTCAAGAATTTGTGACTTTTTCGTTTCAAATGATTTAAGAATATCTTTATCTTTTGTAAATTCTGCTCCTGGATGGTACATCTCAATTAGTGGTTTACTCTTTGCTACCACTAATTCTCTTACACCTTTTATCTGTCTTGCTTCTTCTTCAGCTTTTGCAATTTGTACAGGATCACCTGTATTCATAGCATACCTTAGACTTTGAAACATAGCACTATTTAACATTGCAAGGTTCTCTTTTGTTACGGCAATAGAGTCCTCTTTTACGCTTTTTGTTGTAAAATAAACGATAGTTAAACTACTAATGGTCATCAATATCAGTAAAGAAAATATTATTTTATTACTTATCTTTTTTGTTACGATATCGAGCATTATAACGCCCCTTTTTTTTAAGTTTATTTATTATATAATGAAATTCATTTAGATATGGTTATCTAGGTGTAAAAAAGTATTATTTCGGTAAAAAAGTAACACTTTTTTTAAGGAAATTAATTAAAAATAATTTTAAAGAGATTCAAAGAATGATAGTTGGTATTGAAGGAAAAATAGAAAAAAAAGAGCCTACTTTTTTACATATAAATGCAAATGGACTTATTTATGAAGTATTTGTTTCTATTAATTGTAGTTCAAAAATAACGAAAAATGAAGTCAAGCTTTATACTACTCATATTATTAGAGAAGATGCACAAAATTTATATGGTTTTTTAGATTTAAATGAAAAAAAACTTTTTGATACAGTAATTAAAATAAATGGTGTTGGACCAAAAGTTGCACTTGCAATTTGTTCTACTTTTACTCCTTCATCTTTTTCACAAATTGTTAGCTCAAATGATATATCTATGCTTAAAAGAGTTCCAGGAATTGGATCAAAAGGTGCTAGTAGAATTTTAGTAGAGCTTTCTGGGTTTGTTATTGATGGTGAAAGTGATGATGAGTCTTCAAATGCAACAAATGCTTTAGAAGCTGCTCTTGCTTTGGAATCATTAGGTTTCAAAAAAGATGTAGTTTCAAAAGTGCTTAAAACTTGTGTTAGTACAAATACAGGTGAACTTGTAAAAGAAGCTTTAAAAAAGCTTCAAAAATAACTTAGGAGTTAAGATTGAAATTAGGGATTATTTTTGGTGGGGTTTCTTATGAACATGAAATCTCTATTGTATCTGCAATAGCCATGAAAGATGTTATAAATGTTCAAATAGAGTATATATTTTTAGATGAAAATAGAGATTTTTATCATATTCCAACAGATACAATAAAATCTAAACTTTTTAGTTCTAGTGAGTATAAAAAATGCCAAAAACTTTTATTGCAAAAAGATGGTTTTTTTACACAAGCTGGATTTTTATCAAAACCTAAAAAGTTAGAAGCAGATGTTTATTTAAATATGATGCATGGTGGTGATGGCGAAGATGGTGTAATCGCTTCACTTTTAGAGTTTAATAAGCTTGATTTTATAGGTCCAAGAAAAGAAGCTTGTACTGTTAGTTTTAATAAATTTTTAACAAAAGGTTATGCTCATAGTATAAATGTAAAAACTATTGATTATAAATATTTTACAAAAGATGATGAGATTTTAATTGAAGATTTCCCTGTAATAATTAAGCCAGTAAGACTTGGTAGTTCTATTGGTGTATCAGTTGTAAAATCAAAAGAAGAGTTAGAGTATGCTCTTGATGTGGCTTTTGAATTTGATGATGCGATAATAATAGAGCCTTTTGTAAATGGAATAAAAGAGTATAACCTAGCAGCTTGTAAAATAGCTGGTGAGTTTGAGTTTTCTATTATTGAAGAGCCTCAAAAAGCAGAGTTTTTGGATTTTGATAAAAAATATTTAGATTTTGCTAGAACTAGTACTGCTTTAAAAGCTGATATATCAAAAGAGCTAGAAGAAAAAATAAAAGAAAAATTTAAAGCTATTTATAATACACAATTTGAGGGAGCACTTATTAGGTGTGATTTTTTTGTTAAAGATGATGAAGTATATTTAAATGAAATAAACCCAGTTCCAGGAAGTATGGCAAACTATCTTTTCTCAAATTTTGATGAAGTTATAAAAAAACTTTCTAAATCATTGCCAAAAACAAGAAAGATTTTAATAAACTATGAGTATGTAAATAAGATTCAAGCAAGTAAAGGGAAATAATTGGCAGTTAAGAATATAGCAGTTTTTGAAAAAGAGTTTGATGTATCTTATGAAATAGTAAATGCAAATGCAAAACAAGATATAGTTTTCTTGCATGGTTGGGGAAGCAATAAGCAAATTATGAAAAATGCTTTTGAACATTGCTTGGAAGAGTTTAGACATATTTATATTGATATGCCAGGTTTTGGAAAAACATCAAATAGTTATATTTTGCATACAAATGATTATGCTTTAATAGTTGAAAAACTACTTTATGCTATAAAATCAGAACCAGTTGCGATTGTAGGACACTCATATGGTGGAAAAGTTGCAACTTTATTAAAACCAAAAAATCTTGTTTTATTAAGTAGTGCTGGTATTGTTGAGAAAAAAAGTTTAGATGTAAAACTAAAAATCTTTCTTGCCAAAATATTTAATAAATTGGGTTTTTTAAAACTAACTAAAATTTTTAGAAGTAAAGATGTAGATTCAATGAGTGAAAATATGTATGAAACTTTTAAAAATGTAGTAAATGAAGATTTTAGCAAACAGTTTTCAAACTTTCCAAATAATGCACTTATTTTTTGGGGAGAAGAAGATAAAGCAACTTCACTTGAGTCAGGGAAGAAATTATCACAGTTAATTAAAAAATCAAAATTCAAATCATACAAAGCAGATCACTTTTTTTTCTGTATTCATGCAGAAGATATAGCAAAGGAAATAAAGAATGGAATACTTTAATTTATTTACTGAAATAGTTTTCATAATGGCACTTGGTTGGTATATGATTACTAATTTGCAGTGGTATAATTATAAGCTAGAAAGAGTTATATTAAAGCATCATAAACAAGAATGGCATTTTACATATTTTGTTTTTCCTATTGTTATTTTTTATGTATTAAATGATATAGCTTTTGCTATATTCTTTTATGTATTTTATGCAGGTTTATTTTATCTTTGGAATAAAAAACTTGATAGACCACTTGTTCTTACTTCAAGAGTAAAAAGATTTTTGGCAATTTTATTGTTTGTTACTTTTGCCATTAAAGCTTTATGTTTAGTTAGTCAATCATGCTATATCTCAGCTATTTTTATACCTTTGATTTTGGCATATGTTATCTCTATGGTTTTAGAAAAAATCTTTTTTATATCTTTTAAAAATCAAGGTAAAAAAAGAGTTCAAGCTATGAAGAATTTGAAAATAGTAGCGATTACTGCTTCATATGGTAAAACTTCTATAAAAAACTATTTATATCAAGTGTTAAGAAATAAATATGTTACATATAAAACTCCAAGATCTGTAAATACAATTGCAGGGATAGTTTTAGATGTAAATAAAGACTTACCATCAAATACACAAGTTTATATTGCAGAAGCTGGGGCTAGACAAGAGGGTGATATTGCAGAAATTGCAAATTTTTTAGAACCACAATATTGTGTAATAGGAAGTGTTGGTGAACAGCATATTGAGTATTTTAAGACTTTGGAAAATATTATTAAAACTAAGTCTGAATTACTTCACTCTCCAAGGTTAAAAAAAGGTTTTGTACATGAAAGCGTACCATTAAAAAAACATCCATCAATTATTAAATTTCCAGATAATTTAAATATTACAATGAGTAATTTAGATGGCATATGGTTTGATGTTGAAATCAATGGAGTAAAAGAGCACTTTCATGCTCCTTTACTTGGAAGTTTTAATGCAATAAATCTAACAGCTACTATATATGTAGCCCTTGAACTTGGAATGAGTTTAGAAGAGATAAAAGTAGCATTTGAAAAACTTCAACCTGTACCACATAGACTTCAATTAATTCATGCCGGTGGAAAAATAATAGTTGATGATAGTTTTAATGGTAATCTTGAGGGAATGCTTGAGGCTGTAAATATTTGCTCAACATATGAAGGTAGAAAAGTAATAGTAACTCCAGGACTTGTAGAATCAACTGATGAAGCAAATATATTATTAGCAAAACAGATTAATGAAAATTTTGATTTAGTAATAATCACTGGAAAGCTAAATTCACATTTATTAAGTAAAAATATCGATGAAGAAAAGGTTATTGTTTTAAAAGATAAATCAAAACTTGAAGAGTTATTAGCACAAAAAACACAATCAGGTGATTTGATACTTTTTGCAAATGATGCACCAAACTTTATATAAAATTTTATTTTGTGAGAGGAAATCACGATGGAAAAGATATATGCCCCTTGGCGACATGAATATGTAACAGAAGACAAAATCAAAGGTTGTGTTTTTTGTCATATTGGGAAAAACTTAGAAGATGAAAAATTACAAGTAGTATTTAGTGATGAATTATGCTATGTTGTGATGAATAAATATCCATATTCACCTGGGCATATGATGGTTATTCCTTATACTCATACAGATAAAATTGAAGACTTAGATGATGAGGTTTGGTTAAGAATTAGCCTTAGAGTAAAACAAGGTGTTAAATTATTAAAAGATGTGATGAATGCACATGGGGTTAATATTGGGATGAATCTAAGTGATGCTGCTGGCGCTGGGATAGCTGAACATGTTCATTATCATTTGCTTCCTAGATGGAAAGGTGATACTAATTTTATCACAGTTATTGGGCAAACAAGAGTCTATCCTGCTGATTTTAATGAGATATTTAACAGGCTGAAAAATAACGCTACAAAATATTTTGTTTAGATATTATAATAATTTAATGTGAAATTTAATATAATTTCAAAACATAAAAAAAGCTTAAGGTTTAAGCAGAACATAAGAGATAAATAACTACTTATGCTTCATAATTTTTATAAAATTATAGGAGTAAGTTTTGAAAAAATTACTACTTACATTAATCACACTCTCTTTAACTTTTTTAAATGCATCAGATTTAAAAGTATTTGAAAATTTAAAAGGTACTTTAAATATAGCTGGTGGAACAGCTCATATAAAATGTGAAAAAGAAGCTATCAAAAACATAATGAGAAAATATCCAGATATTACTATTTCAATTGCAGGTGGTGGTAGTGGAATTGGTATAAAACAAGTTAGTTCAAAAATCATTGACCTTGCAAATTCAGGAAGAAAACCAACACAAAAAGAGATTGAAAATGGAGATTTAAAACTATTTCGTTTTGCAATTGATGGAATAGGTGTTATTGTTAATCCTAAGTTAAATATTGATTCTTTAACAACAAAACAATTACAAGATATTTTTAGTGGAAAAATAACTAATTTTAAAGAGTTAGGTTTATCAAATGCACCTATAAATTTATATACAAGAGATGAATCTAGTGCTACAAGAAAAGTTTTTTGGAAAAGAGCTTTAAAAAAATCACCAATATCAAATAAAGCAAGAGTTGTATCATCAAATGCAGCTATGAAAACAGCTATTTCAAAAGATGAAAATGCTATTGGTATTATTTCTTTAGGTGTAGCAAATGATAGTGTAAAGTTATTGAATATAAATGGTGTTAAACCAACAGTTGAAAATATAAATAATGACAGTTACAATGTAGCAAGAGGTTTATATTTATTAAGTAGTGGTGAGCCATCAAAATTAGCAAGTGCATATATCTCTTATTTAAGAAGTAATGAGGGCGCAAAAATAGTATCAAAATATGGTTTTATTCCAATAAATGAATAATATTTTTTCTAAAGGGCTACTTATAATAACTCTTATAAGTAGTTTTTTGGTTTTTTGCATTTTTTTTATAATTTTTTATTTATGTATAGATTTATTTAGTTTAGATGAATTGAAGAGTTTTTTCTCTTTTACTTGGAGTGTACAAGATAATAAGTATGGAATCTTGACTTTTTTATTTGGTTCTTTTATTATAAGTTTTTTAGCATTGATTTTGGGTTTTGTTTTTTCATTTTCTATTTGTAGTATTATATTTCTTACAAATTCGTCACTAATCAAATTTTTCTTAGAAAAAACTGTTTTGATGATGGCTACAATTCCTACTGTAATTTATGCTTTTTCAGCACTATTTATTTTTGTTCCTTTTATTAGTTATTTTAAACCAAGTTCAACATTATCTATAATTGTTGCTAGTGTTGTTTTATCATTGCTTATTATTCCAACTATGAGTTTGATTTTTTTGAATATATTCAATAGTTTATCAAAAAAATACATGAAATGTTGTATGAATTTATCCATAAGTAAAGAAGAGTTTTTTTTTAAATTTGTAATAAAAAATTCTATTACACAATTAAGTCAAGGCGTTTTATTAGCAACTACAAGAGCTTTGGGTGATACTATGATTGTTTTAATGCTTGCAGGAAATGCATTGGCTTTTCCTACATCTATATTTGATTCTACTAGAAGTTTAACATCTCATATAGCATTGATTTTTGCAAATGATTTTGAATCAATGGCTTTTAAAGCAATTTTTTTATGTGCATTTTTACTTTTAAGTTCTAATTTTATACTAATACTTATTATTAGAAAAATAAAAGGTAAAACATATGAAGTATAAACTTTATAAATTGATATTGTATGTTTTTACTTTAGGTGCTATATTTTTAGTTTATACACTTTTGGGATTTGTTTTATATAAAGGACTTGCTTCTATCTCTTTAGAATTAATTTTTCAAGATACAGATGTAGTAAATGCTCTTTTGTTAAAACAAAGAGTATTTGATGGTATTTTTCCTGCAATTGTAGGAACACTTATGCTTATAATATTGAGTTTGGCTTTTTCATTTATTTTTGGTTTTGCTAGTGGAATATACTTAAGTGTATATGCAAATAAAAAAGCAAAAGAGTATATTAATTTTTGTTTTGAGCTTCTTTCATCTGTTCCATCTATATTAATTGGGCTATTTTTTTTACTATTAAGTATATATTTGCATGAAGAGTTTTTAACTAATTTTTTACCATCACTTTTTCTTTCATCTTTGGCTTTAGCACTATTAGTTATGCCTTATATTGTAAAAAATACTCAATATGCTTTAGATAGTATTCCAAAACATATAAAATTATTGTCATTGAAATTAGGTTTGTCAAAAACAAAGAATCTTTTTTTAGTACTTATTCCTTATTGTTCAAAAGAGCTTTTAAGTGGTATCTTTTTAGCTTTAGGTAGAGCTTGTGAAGATACAGCTGTTATTATGTTAACAGGTGCAGTTGCTAGTGTTGGAATTGCTAGCAGTATTTTTTCTAAATATGAAGCATTGCCTTTTTATATTTATTATATATCAACAAACTATGCAGATGAAACTGAATTAAATCAAGCTTTTAGTGCTGCACTTATTCTTTTGATTATTTCATTGGTTTTATTTTTACTTACAAAACTTATACAAAAAGGGGTTAAAAGAAAAGATGGTTATTATTAAAAATCTAAAATTAGAATTTTCAAATAGAGTTATTTTTGAAAATTTAAATTTAGAAATAAAAGAGAATAAAATTACTGCTATTCAAGGTCCAAGTGGTATAGGAAAAACATCACTATTTTTATGTATTAACTCTATGATTAGATATGAAGATGACTATAAATTAAGTGGAGAAATACTTTACAAAAAAAATGATAACTATATTGATCTATTAAAATTAGATGAAAATCAAGCACAAGATTTGAGAAAAGAGATAATTTATGTATCCCAACACCCTGATTTACTTCCTATGAGTATATATGATAATTTGAATTTTTTTGCTAAAACACATAAATTAGAGAATAAACATGAAAGAATATTAGAAGCTTTAAAACAAGTTTATTTATATGATGAGGTAAAAGATATTTTACATAAAAGTGCTTTTAATTTATCAGGAGGACAGCAACAAAGATTGATTTTAGCAAGGGCTTTACTCTTAAAGCCAAAACTTTTATTGCTTGATGAACCTACTGCCTCACTTAATGAATCACTTAGCCAAAAAATAGAGGAAATGCTAAAAAATCAAAATATTACTATTTCGATAATTAGTCATTTTAAATCGCAAATAAATAATATTGCTGATTTTTGTTATTTTTTAGAAGAATAAAAGTTTTTTATTCTTCTAAATTTTCTTGACTTTCTTCTAATAGTTGCTCTATTTTAGCGTAAACTTCTTCTGCTTGTTCATCATCCATCTTATCTTCTTTTATAGCAAGAACAATATTTTGTAATTCTAAAAGAAATGACTCCATCTCTCTTGATTCATCCATGTTTTCTTCATTTTGTTCATCTTTTTCAATTAGTTTATGTAAATCTTCAATATAAGCTTCTACTTCTGGTATCATTGTTGTTTCAACAACTTCTAATAAATCTTCTTTTATTTGTGTCATATGTATATTTTCCTTTGATTTTTTTTATTATAACAAAAGCTAGATTTATTGTACCAAATGTATTGAAATATTGATTAAAATTTTAATGTAGATTTAAAATTTTTTTATTATATATGATTTTTTAGTATTATATACATATGAATATAATCTATAAAGGATTTCTTATGAAAAGAGATGTAGTTATAATAGGTGGAGGTATTGTTGGCCTAAATTGTGCCTATTTTCTACAAAAAAGTGGAAGAAAAGTAACAATAATAGACGAGGGTGATATTACAAACTCAACATCATTTGGAAATGCAGGTTTATTATCCTCTTATGATAAAACACCCTTAAGTTATCCAGGAGTTATAACAAATACTTTAAAGCTTATGCTAAAAGGTCAATCTCCAGCAATTTTTCATCCTACATTAAGTCCTAAGATATACAAGTGGTTACTAAATTTTATGCTTAGTGCAAATGAAAAAAGAACAAAAAAAACAATGATGCTTTTTGAAAAGTATGGAGAACTATCTTTACAGTTTTATGAACAAATGATAAAAGAGCATAATTTAGATTTTGATTATCATAGAAATGGAATGTTGTCTGTTTTTACAGAAGAGAAAAGTTACAAAGAGAAATTGAAAAAATATAATTATGTAGATGAAGATAGATTTAAAGTTTTAAAATTTGATGAATTACAAGAGTATGTACCAACAATAACAAATAAAGCAAAGGGTGCAATTTTATTTAAAAAGAATGCACATTTTGATTCAAGAAAAGTTATGAGTGAATTAAAAAAACATTTAGAACAAGAAGGAGTAGAGTTTATACTAAATGAAAGAGTAGAACAGTTAGATATTAGAAATGAGAAGATAAAATATATAATCACTTCTAATGGAAATCAATATAGACCTGAACATACTATTATGTCTACAGGTTATCAAACATTGCTTGCAAATCAATGTAAAAAGGATTTGATGATGACTCCTGCAAAGGGATATAGTATTACTTTTGAAATGCCAAAAGAGTTTGTACCAAAAACTTCTACATTATTTAATGATTTGTTTATAGTTATGACTCCAAGAAAAGATAGTGTAAGACTTACTTCAAAATTAGAAATAGGAAGTAATGATCCTGCTGTGGTACAAAAACAAATTGATAGTATAAAAAGTAATTTTTTTGAATATAATAGAGCTTTTGATATGAAGGGTGAAGTAAATTGGACAGGTTTTAGACCTCTTACTCCCAATGATATACCTTTAATAGGAAGAGATGAAAACATAAAGAATTTGACATACGCGATGGGATTAGGCTGGTTAGGTATGACTTTTGCTCCAGCTGTTGGTTCAATAATAAGTGATTTAGTATCAAATGATAAAACAAATGCTCAAAGTGATGGAATATTACTTTTTTCAGGATTTTATCAATAAAGGATAAACATGAAAAGATTATTTGTATTACTACTATTTATTATTAGTTTATTAAAAGCAGAAGATATTGAGATAAGATTAGTATTTAACTCTTTTAATGTAGATGGCACAATAGTTATACAATCTTTAAATAGTAATAAAAATTATGCTTATAATTTAAATAGGGCAACAAAACCTTTGTTGCCAGCTTCAACTTTCAAAATACCAAATAGTTTGATTATATTAAATGAAAAACTATTAAAAGATGAAAATCAAATAATAAAGTGGGATAAAAAAAAGAGATTTTTAGATGTATGGAATCAAGACCAAACTTTAAAGAGTGCTTTTAAATACTCTTGTGTTTGGTGCTATCAAAAATTTGCAAAACAAATCTCAATACAAAAGTATGAAAACTATTTAAAACTTTTTGATTATGGAAATAAAAAAGTTGGTATTGATTCAAGTAGCTTTTGGCTTGATGGAGATATAAAAGTCACAGCATTTGAACAAGTAGAGTTTTTAAAGAAATTGTACTTAAATAATCTACCACTAGATAAAAAATATATAAATATAGTAAAAGATATTATGTTTGAAGAAAAAAACAGAAAATATAAACTAAGTTCAAAAACTGGATGGGCTACATCAGTAAAAAATAAACATGGATGGTATGTGGGCTTTTTAGAAACAAAAAATGACGTTTGGTTTTTTGCAACAAATCTTTTAATAGATAATTTTAAAAGATTAGATTTAAGAAAAAAAGTAACCTTAGAAGTCTTGAGACAAAAAAGAGTAATTTAGATAATCAAATAATAAAAAGGTAAGTTTTTACTTTTTTATAATAATTGTGATTTAGTAAGAGAATTGTATAAAGATTCTAAGATAATAAATAGTAAAGCGATAGACTACACTCTTGGAGCTAATATGCATAAGAAGAAAAAGAGTGTTAAAGAGGTGTTTATTATGAATTATTAGATAAGATTTATTTCCTATCTAGTATATAGGGTCTTTATATAAGTCTGATTGTTTTATTTCAATATCTAATTTATAATCTTCGTTTACTACTTTTTTAACTAATTTAAAAAAAGAAACACTAGCTTTTGGAGATACATAAAGAGTTTTAACTAATTGTTTTAGATTAATATTATTTATAAAAATCCCTTTTAAATCATTGTTGTCATCACATTCAGAATTTTTCCTTTTTAAGAATTTACTGTCATCCTCTGTTACTATTCTTCTTTCATCTTGTTTAATGATTCTTATTTCTTTTTCGTGGGAAAAGGAGGTCCTTTTATATATGAATGGTGTAAGTTGATTTTCTACTGGCATCATAGTTTTATCATAATCAATATATTTTACAGAAGCAACAAGTGTATCTGAAGGCAGACAATTAACTAGGTCTTTATATGTTGTTTCTATAGCAATAGCTTCCTTCGTGTCTGAGTACAAATCCCACATAGCAGCAGATTCATATTCATTTAAATGCCAACAATTTATATAAGTCCAATTTCTAAGAAAGTTGTTTTGTTTTATAGTTTCTTGTTTGTCAGTTTGGAATGAAGCTAAAATTAAATTATTACTTTTAATATTAAATGTGGCTTGGGATATGATACCTTCCCAAATATCTTCAAAATTATCAGCTCTATTTAGAAATAATCTTTGGTTTGATAATATGTCTAGAAATTTTGTAAAACTCATATATCTCCAAACTTTAAGAATATCACTTTCAGGTTGGGGTAAATATGGATGATTAGTTATAGCAGGCATTAATGTCCTTATAATTATAATTACTTATGCAAAATTATAACGAAATAATAAATAAACTAAAAGATATACTTTCAAAAGAACTTGGTAACAAAAAAGTATTTGATAAAGATATAGCCAATGTTTTAGATATAAACTATGATACATTTAGAAAACAAAAATAATATAATAAAGTGCCATATTATGAAATGATGAGCTTCTTAGCTAAAAGAAATATTTCTATTAACTGGTTCTTCTTTAATCAACTTCCAGAAAGTTTAATAGAATCTACTTCTAACTATATAATACTTAAATATCAAAAGAGTGTAATATCTTCAGCAGGTGGTGGAGCAATAAACTATGATATAAAAACTGAACCACTTATAATAGATAAACAATTACTAGATTATATAAATAGTAGCTACAAATATACAGAAGTAATAAAAACATTTGGTGAAAGTATGGAACCAGATATAAAAGATGGAAGTTTAATCTTTTTAGATAAAAGTAAAAAAGAAATAGACTCTATTAATATATATAATGATAAAGTATATTTAAAATCACAAAACCAAGCTTATAATGATATTTGGTTCAAAATAGATGAAGTTGATATTGTTGGTAGAGTTTGTGGAGTGTTATTTAAATTATAAATAATTTAGATAATCAAAAAAGATTATCTAAAATACAAAAGCTATTTCTGTAAGGCTTAGCTGATATATAGTAACTTTAACACCAGCAGAATCAACTATATTGTAAGTAATAGTGTATTCATTTGGGTTTTCAATGTTTGGATTGTTTTTTGCAAACTCTTCAAATTTTTTATTATCTATTATTGAATAGATAAATTGTGTTTTTTCTTTAAACTTATCATTATTGATGTATAAATCAAATATTTGTTTATCTTGAACCTTATCATACTTATTTACAAAGTTTTTATTGTATAGCTCTTCTATTAAATCTGATTTGTTAAATTCATTAGTATTATATAAATAGTAATCTTTGTGTAAAAGTTCATTTAGATTTTCACTAATTAGAAAATGGTTGTATCTTATATAGTCTTCATCTTTTGAGATTTCATTAATATATTCAATCATATTGCTCCTTATTATATGTAAAAGTTTATTGTAATATAACTTTTATACTTATAATAATTTGCTAATGAAAAGTGAGTAAATAGTAAAAATAGCAAAATATTTGCTAATGAAATGTTAGTGAAATAGGGTAAAAAGTAGTAAATATTAGCAGTACACACATTTTAAAAGCAAAATACTCACATTTTAAGAGCGTCTCCACACATATTGCTCCTTATTATATGTAAAAGTTTATATAATTTTAACTTTATAAAAGCATAAAAATATTTTCATCCTTTTAAAAAGGAAGAAAATAGTAAAAATAGACAAATAAGCTTAAAAATCACTATATTAGTCATTATTTCCTTTCTAAAAGGAAATAAAATTAAAATATTTTTTATAGAAGCCCCATAAACATTGACATTTTATATAAAAAAAGTTATAATCCGCGTCCATAAAATATAGTTAGGGTGTTTTTTAAACGCAACTAACGAGTTCTTTAAAGGAAAAAAATGGAAAAAATTAGATTAAAGCTTAAAGCTTATGATCATAGAGTTTTAGACAGAAGTGTTGCTTCTATTGTTGAAGCTGTTAAAAGAACTGGTGCTGAGTTAAGAGGACCAATTCCTCTTCCAACGAAGATTAGAAAATATACGGTTCTTAAAGGACCTCACGTTAACAAAGATGCTAGAGAACAATTTGAAATTAGAGTACACAGTAGAATTATTGATATTATTGCTGCTACTCCTGATACAGTTGATTCTTTAATGAAACTTGATTTAGCTCCAGAAGTTGATGTTGAAGTTAGATCAATGGGTCAAGAATAAAAAGAAAGGGTAAAGAATGGAATTCATAGTTGAAAAAATCGGTATGAGTAGAACTGTTTCAGTTCCAAGTGTTCCTGTTACACTTTTAAAAGTTCTTGATACAAAAGTATGTGAGATAGCTGAAAACAGTAAAGCAATAGTAGCTTTTGCAAGTGGTAAAAAGCTTAATAAAGCTATTGAAGGTCAACAAAAAAAATACAATATAAGTAAAGAGTTTAACAGATTTGCAACAATGACTGTAGCAAACACTGAAGCTGGTGACTTAGATGTATCTGGATTATCTGAAGCTAAAGTTTTAAAATCGACTTTTAAAACAAAAGGTAGAGGATTTGCTGGTGGTATGAAAAGATGGAATTTTGCTGGGGGACCTAAGTCTCATGGTTCAAGATTTCACAGAGCTGTTGGTTCAATCGGTAATGCTGAGTGGCCAGGTAGAGTTCAACCAGGTAAAAAAATGCCAGGACATTACGGAAATACAAACGTATCTTTAAAAAATGAAGTTATTTCATTTGATGTTGAAACAGGTATTTTAGTTGTAAAAGGTTCAATTGCTGGACCAAATGGTGCATTAGGAAAAGTAAAGGTTGCTAAATGAGTAAAGCAATAAAATTAAATGAAAAATTTGAAAATAACGGTGAATTAGATTTACCAGCAAAATATGATGAGATTAACTCTCACAATTTATATTTATATGTTAAATCACATCTTTCATCATTAAGAGCTAATACAGCTAGAGTTAAAAACAGAACTGAAGTAAGAGGTGGTGGTAAAAAACCTAAAGCTCAAAAAGGTTCTGGTGGTGCTAGATGGGGTTCTAAAAGATCTCCACTTTTTGTTGGTGGTGGACAAATTTTTGGACCTACTAAAAGAAACTACAATCAAAAAGTTAATAAAAAGCAAAAAGCTTTAGCATTATCTTATGCTTTAAATGCTCATGCTAAACAAGAATCTTTATTTGTAGTTGATTCTGTTAAGGTTGAGTCTGGAAAGACTAAAGATGCAGTGGCAGTTTTAAATAAGATTAATAAAAGAGATACTTTAATTGTTGTAAATTCAATTGAAGAGAAAACTTATTTATCATTTAGAAACATTAAAAACTGTTATGTTATTGAAAAGCAAGAAGTTAATGCTTATTTAATTTCTGCATACCATTCAATACTAATTGAAAAATCAGTATTTGATGCACTAACAAAAGAGGCGTAAAAATGGCAGATATTACAGATATAAAAGCAATATTATACACAGAAAAAACTATTGAGCTTCAAGAAGACGGTGTAATCGTTGTTCAAACTAGTCCTAGAATGACTAAGTCTGGTTTAAAAGAAGTTTTTAAAGAGTATTTTGGAGTAACACCTTCAAAGGTTAATTCATTAAGACAAAGTGGTAAGGTAAAAAGATTTAGAGGAAGAGTTGGTAAAAGACCTGACTTTAAAAAGTTTTACGTAACATTGCCAGAGGGCGCTGAAATAGCGAACCTATCAGCATAAGGAGTATAGAGTATGGCATTAAAAAAATTTAGACCAATAACTCCTGCAAGAAGATTCATGTCTGTTATGGATACTTCTGATATTACTTCTAAACCAACAGTTAGATCTTTATTAAAAAGAGTAAAAGCTAGTGCTGGTAGAAATAATAACGGTAGAATCACTTCAAGACACAAAGAAGCAGGTGCTAAAAAGTTATATAGAATTATTGATTTCAAAAGAAACAAATTTGGTGTAGAAGGTACTATTTCTACTATCGAATACGATCCATATAGAAATTGTAGAATTTGTTTAGTAACTTATGCTGATGGAGATAAAAGATATATTTTACAACCATCTGGATTAAAAGTTGGAGATAAAGTACAAGCTGCTGAATCTGGACTAGATATCGTTACTGGAAATGCATTAAAACTAGTAAGTATCCCAGTTGGTACTATGGTTCATAATATTGAGTTAAAACCTGGAAAAGGCGGACAAATCGCTAGATCTGCTGGTGGATATGCTCAAATTATGGGTAGAGAAGGAAAATATGTTATCTTAAGATTACCATCTGGTGAAATGAGAAAAATCCTTGGTGTTTGCATGGCAACTGTTGGTATTGTAGGAAATGAAGATTTCATTAATATGGTAGTAGGTAAAGCTGGTAGAACTAGACACCTTGGTATTAGACCTCAAACTAGAGGTTCTGCAATGAACCCTATTGATCACCCACACGGTGGTGGTGAAGGTAAAACTAACTCAGGAAGACATCCAGTTACTCCATGGGGTATGCCAACTAAAGGTTATAAAACTAGAAAGAAAAAAGCTAGTGATAAATTAATCATTTCAAAAAGAAAGAAGTAAGGGTTTAAGATGGCAAGATCAATAAAAAAGGGTCCATTTGTAGACGCGCACCTAATTAAGAAAGTTATCAAAGCTACAGAAGCTAATGATAAAAAACCTATTAAAACATGGTCAAGAAGATCAACTGTTTTACCTGATATGATTGGATTAACGTTCAATGTACATAATGGTAGAAACTTTGTTCCTGTAAATATTACTGAAAATCATGTTGGTTATAAGTTAGGTGAATTCGCACCAACAAGAACTTTTAAGGGACATAAAGGTTCTGTACAGAAGAAGGTAGGATAAGAATGGCTAAAGCAATATTAAAATTTATTAGAGTTTCTCCAATCAAAGCAAGATTAATTGCTAGAGAAGTTCAAGGTATGAATGCTGAATATGCAATTGCTTCATTAGAGTTTACTCCTAATAAAGCTGCAGGAATTATTTCAAAAGTTATTGCATCTGCTGTTGCAAATGCAGGTTTAGAACCAGAAGAGGCAGTTGTTACATCTGCTAGAGTTGATAAAGGTCCTGTTCTTAAGAGATTTACTCCAAGAGCAAGAGGTTCTGCTTCACCTAAGCATAAACCAACTGCACACATTATGATTGAAGTAGCTGCTGCTGAAAAAGGAGATAAGTAATGGGTCAAAAAGTTAATCCAATAGGTTTAAGATTAGGTATCAATAGAAACTGGGAATCTAGATGGTTTCCTTCATTTTCTAAATTACCTGCAAACGTTGCAGAAGATGATAAAATCAGAAAATATATCAAAAAAGAGTTATATTATGCTGGTGTTGCACAAACTATAGTAGAAAGAACTGCAAAAAAAGTTAGAGTTACTATCGTTGCTGCTAGACCTGGTATTATCATTGGTAAAAAAGGTGCAGACGTTGAAAAATTAAAAGCAAATCTTTCTAAATTAGTTGGAAAAGAAATTGCTGTTAATATCAAAGAAGAAAGAAAACCACAACTTTCTGGTCAGTTATCTGCTGAAAATGTTGCTCAACAATTAGAAAGAAGAGTTGCATTTAGAAGAGCTATGAAAAGAGTTATGCAAAATGCACTTAAATCTGGTGCAAAAGGAATTAAAGTTTCTGTTTCTGGTAGACTTGGTGGAGCTGAAATGGCTAGAACTGAGTGGTACTTAGAAGGTAGAGTTCCTTTACATACTTTAAGAGCTAGAATTGATTATGGTTTTGCAGAAGCTCATACAACTTATGGTTGTATTGGTATTAAAGTTTGGATTTTCAAAGGTGAGGTACTTGCTAAAGGTATTCCTGCTGAAAAAGCTGAAACTTCTAAACCAAAAAGAAGACCAAGTAAAAGAAGAGGTAAATAATTATGTTAATGCCTAAAAGAACTAAATACAGAAAGCAAATGAAAGGAAGAAATAGAGGTAAAGCTCAAAGAGGTAACTTTTTAGCATACGGAGATTTCGGACTTAAAGCTTTAGAACATGGAAGAATCGATTCAAGACAAATCGAAGCTGCCAGAATTGCTATGACTAGAAAAGTTAAAAGACAGGCAAAAGTATGGATTAAAGTTTTCCCAGATAAGCCACTTACTGCTAAACCATTAGAAACAAGAATGGGTAAAGGTAAAGGTGCTGTTGATAAATGGGTTATGAATATTAAACCAGGTAGAGTTTGCTTTGAAATGGCAGGTGTTGGTGAAGAGTTAGCAAGAGAAGCTTTAACTTTAGCTCAACATAAATTACCATTTAAGACTAAAATTGTAACAAGAGATAGCGAAAATGAATTATACTGATATTAAAGATAAAAGCTTAACAGAGTTAAACGAGTTATTAAAAGAGAAAAAGGTGCTTCTTTTTGAATTAAAAGCTAAGCTAAAAACGATGCAGTTAACAAATACATCTGAATTAAGAGCGGTAAAAAAAGATATCGCTAGAATTCAAACAGCAATTACTGCAACTAAATAACTTAAGGATCTAAGGTATGAGTATACATAAAAGAGAGATTCACGGTGTTGTAGTAAAAAGATCTGGAGATAAAACAGCTTCTGTATTAGTTACAAGAAATGTTTTACACCCAAGATATCACAAGACTGTGAAAAGATTTAAAAAATATTTAATTCACGATGAAAAAAATGAATTGAATGTTGGAGACTCAGTTGTTGCAATTGAGTGTAGACCGATCTCGAAAACTAAATCTTTCAGATTAAAGAAAATTGTAGCTACAGGAGTTAAATAATGATTCAAAGTTTTTCTAGATTAAATGTAGCTGATAATACTGGTGCAAAAGAGATCATGTGTATCAAAGTTTTAGGTGGGTCTAAAAGAAGATATGCAACAGTTGGTGATGTTATCGTTGCTTCTGTAAAAAGAGCTCTTCCAACAGGAAAAGTAAAAAAAGGTCAAGTTGTTAAAGCAGTAATTGTAAGAACTCATAAAGAAGTTCAAAGAGAAAATGGTTCTTTAATTAGATTCGATGACAACGCTGCTGTTATACTTGATGGTAAAAAAGAACCAATTGGAACAAGAATTTTTGGACCAGTAGCTAGAGAAGTTAGATACTCTGGTTTCATGAAAATTGTTTCACTTGCTCCGGAGGTACTATAATTATGGCTATTAAATTAAAAATAAAAAAAGGTGATACAGTTAAGATTATCACAGGTGACGACAAAGGTAAAACTGGTGAAGTTTTAAAAGTGTTACCAAAGCAAAATAAAGTAATTGTAAAAGATTGCAAAGTAGCTAAAAAAACTGTAAAACCAGATCAAGAAAAAAACCCTAATGGTGGATTTGTAAACAAAGAGATGCCTATTGATATCTCTAATGTAGCAAAAGTAGAAGGTAATTAATTATGGCAGCAAGATTATTCGAAAAATATAAAAATGAGATTAAGCCAGTTTTAGAATCTGAATTTCCAAAAAACAAGATGTTAACTGCTAAGTTAGAAAAAGTAGTTATCTCTGTTGGTGCTGGTGAAGCTATGAAAGATAGTAAATTAATGCAAAACATTCAAGATACTATCTCTTTAATTGCTGGTCAACATGCAGTTAAAGTTATCGCTAAAAAATCAGTAGCAGGATTTAAAGTAAGAGAAGGTATGCCAGTAGGTGTAAAAGTTACACTAAGAGGTGAAAATATGTACACTTTCTTGGATAAACTTTGTTCAGTTGCTTTACCAAGAGTTAAAGACTTTAGAGGTCTTAAAAGAAATGGATTTGACGGAAGAGGAAATTTCAACTTCGGTTTAGATGAACAGTTAATGTTCCCAGAAGTAGTTTATGATGATATCATAAAAACTCATGGTATGAATATTTCAATTTCTACAAGTACTGATAATGATGCAGAAGCATTTAGATTATTAGAGCTTGTTGGAATTCCATTTACTAAAGGAAGAGCGTAATGGCAAAGAAGTCTATGATTGCTAAAGCAAAGAGAACTCCTAAGTTCTCTTCAAGAGCATATACAAGATGTTCAGTTTGTGGAAGACCACATTCAGTATACAAAGATTTTGGTCTTTGTAGAATTTGTTTAAGAAAAATGGCTAACGAGGGATTACTTCCTGGTGTTAGAAAATCTAGTTGGTAGGAGAATTTAAGCTATGATGAATGATATAATCGCAGATGCTTTAACTAGAATAAGAAATGCTGCACTTAGAAAATTAGAAGTTGCAACATTACTACACTCAAATGCTGTTGTTGGTATTTTAGAAGTATTACAACAAAAAGAGTATATTGAGAGTTTCAAAGTTATTGATGGTGAAAATAATAAGAAAACAGTACAAGTTACATTAAAATATGATGACAATGAAACATCAGTAATTAATGAAATCAAAAGAGTTTCAAAACCAGGAAGAAGAGTTTATAAATCTTTTTCAGAATTAAAAAACTTTAAAAATGGATACGGTACAATCATTGTTACAACTAACAAGGGTATAATCGCTAACGATGAAGCTTATGCTTCAAAAGTTGGTGGTGAGCTACTGTGTACAGTATGGTAGGAGAGTGTAATGTCTAGAATTGGAAAAAGACCTATCTCAATACCAAACGGAATTGAAGTAACTGTAGATAATACAGTTGTAAGCGTAAAAAAAGGAAGTAAAGTTTCTTCAATCGAGACTCACGGTAGAGTTGGAATTGAAGTGGCTGATAATCAAGTTGTTTTAACTAGAGTAAATGATACTAAAGAATCATCTGCATTCTGGGGTACTTATAGAGCACTTATTAATAATGCAATACTAGGATTAGAAAAAGGTTTTGCTAAATCTTTAGAAATCAATGGTGTTGGTTATAGAGCAGCTGTTAAAGGTAAAGTTTTAGAACTTCAATTAGGTTATTCTCACCCAATCAACTATGATATTCCTGAAGGATTAGATATCACAGTTGAGAAAAACTTAATCCATGTTAAGGGAGCTGACAAACAACAAGTTGGTCAAGCTGCTGCAATTATCAGAGGTTTCAGAAAGCCAGAGCCATATAAAGGTAAAGGTGTTAAATATACTGACGAGGTTATCGTTAGAAAAGCCGGTAAAACTGCTAAGTAAGGTGTGAGAAATGAGTAGAGCAAAAGAGATAGCAAAAAAGAATGCTTTAAGAATAAAAAGAAAAAAAAGAGTTAGAGGTAGTATCTCTGGTACAGCAACTGTTCCAAGAGTTACAATAACTAAATCTAATAAATATGTTTCAGCACAGGCAATTGATGATGTAGCTGGTAACACTTTAGCTGCAGCTAATTCTAAAACTTTAGGGTTAAGTGTAACTAAAGAGAGCGCTTCAAAAACTGCTGCTATTATAGCGGAAGGTTTAAAAGCGAAGAATATTGATACTGTTGTATTTGATAGAAACGGATACCTGTATCATGGTGTGGTTGCAGCATTTGCTGACGCATTAAGAGAAAATGGAATTAAACTATAAGGGTTAATGATGGCAGCAGTAAATAGAGAAGATTTTCAAGAAGCAATCGTTAAAATCGGAAGAGTAACAAAAGTTGTAAAAGGTGGTAGAAGATTTAGATTTACAGCTTTAGTTGTTGTTGGTGATAAAAACGGTACAGTAGGTTATGGAACTGGTAAAGCTAAAGAAGTTCCTGATGCAATTAAAAAAGCTTTAGATGATGCATTTAAATCATTAGTAAGCGTTTCTATTAAAGGAACTACAATTGCACATGATATTGAACATAAATATAATGCAAGTAAGATTTTATTAAAACCAGCTCCTGAGGGGTCTGGACTTATCGCTGGAGGTGCTGCAAGACCAGTTCTTGAGCTTTCTGGGGTTAAGGATATTGTTGCAAAATCTTTAGGTTCAAATAATCCAAATAACCTTGTACAAGCTACTGTTGAAGCATTAGCTAGAATTAAAGGATAATTAGATGGTATTAAGTAATTTACAACCAGCTGAAGGTAGCATAAAAAATGTTAAAAGAGTTGGTAGAGGTCAAGGTTCAGGAATGGGTAAGACTTCTACTAGAGGTCAAAAAGGACAAAAATCTAGATCTGGATTTAAGAATAAAAGAGGTTTCGAGGGTGGTCAACAACCAATCCATAGAAGACTTCCTAAAATCGGTTTCTTCTCAAGAGTGCAAAAGCCTTACTCTATCAATGTAGATAAAGTTAAGCAAGTTGCACAGTTAGAAGAGATTACTTTAGATTCTATAAAATCAGTTTATAAATTATCTAAATCTGTTGTGAAGGTTAAATTAATCGGTTCAGCTGCAAAAGATTTAGCTTCTAAAATCAAAGACGAAAACATTACTACAACTGGAAAATAATCATGAGTAAAGATCTTATAAATAAGATTCTTATTACTTTAGGGTTTATATTCCTTTACAGGTTACTGGCATATGTGCCAGTACCTGGTGTTAATATAGATGTAGTAAAAGAATTCTTCGATTCTAATGCAAATAATGCATTGGGTCTTGTAAATATGTTTAGTGGTAATGCAGTTGAAAGATTGTCAATTATATCACTAGGAATTATGCCTTACATTACAGCTTCTATTATTATGGAACTTCTAGCAGCTACTTTCCCAGCACTTGGTAAAATGAAAAAAGAGAGAGATGGTATGCAAAAATATATGCAAATCATCAGATATACAACTATTGTTATTACTTTGATTCAATCAATTGGTGTATCAATGGGATTAAACTCTTTAACTGGACAAAGTGGACAAAATGCAATTTCTATTGATATGGATACTTTTATTGCAGTGTCATCTATATCAATGTTAACTGGAACTATGCTTTTAATGTGGATTGGTGAACAAATAACACAAAAAGGTATTGGTAATGGTATTTCATTAATTATCTTTGCTGGTATTGTTTCTGCAATTCCAAGTGCTATTGGTGGTACTATTGATTTAGTAAATAATGGTCAAATGAATTTCTTAACAGTAATTGCTATTTTAGTTATTGTTTTAGCAACAGTTGGAGCTATTATTTATGTAGAGCTTGGTGAAAGAAGAGTTCCTGTTTCATATTCAAGAAAAGTTATGATGCAAAATCAAAATAAAAGAGTTATGAATTATATTCCTATTAAGGTTAACTTATCAGGTGTAATTCCAGCTATTTTTGCAAGTGCAATTTTAATGTTCCCTGCAACTGTTTTGCAAGGAAGTCAAAATGAGTACTTAATGGCTGTTGCGGATTTTTTAAATCCAAGTAGCTATACATTTAATATTTTTATGTTTTTATTTGTAGTATTCTTCGCATTTTTCTATGCAAGTATTACTTTTAATGCAAAAGATATTTCAGACAATTTAAAAAGACAAGGTGGATTTATTCCAGGTGTTAGACCAGGAGCATCAACTGCTAGTTTCTTAAATGAGGTTGCAGGAAGATTGACTTTTTGGGGTGCATTATACCTTGCAGCGATTTCGACTGTTCCATGGCTACTAGTAAAAGCTATGGGTGTTCCTTTTTATTTTGGTGGGGTTGCTGTTCTTATTGTTGTTCAAGTTGCTATTGATACAATGAGAAAAATTGAAGCACAACAATATACTAATAAGTATGAAACACTAAGTGCGGTAGGTTTATAGTCATGGCTATTGCAATAAGAAAACCAAACGAAATTCAAAAGCTTCGTGATGCTAATGTTATAGTTGCGAAGACTTTAAATTATTTAAATGAAAATGTAAAGCCTGGTATGACTTTAAAAGAAGTTGATGCTATGGGTGAAAAATTTTTAACGAATCTAGGAGCTAGACCGTCTTTCAAAGGACTATATGGCTTCCCTGGTGCTATTTGTACATCTCTTAATGAAGTTATTATTCATGGTATTCCATCAGATGTTGTTTTAAAAGAGGGCGATATTTTAGGCCTTGATATTGGAACAGAACTTGATGGTTGGTATGGAGATGCTGCTATTACTATGCCAATTGGCAAAATCTCAAAAGAAGATGAAGAGTTAATTGCTTGCGCAAAAGACTCTTTACTTTACGCAATTGATATTATACATGAAGGTATGAGATTTAAAGAGCTTTCAAAAGCAATTGAAGATTTCATAGTTGCAAGAGGGTATCAACCACTTATAAGATTTTGTGGACATGGGATTGGTAAAAAACCTCATGATGAACCTGAAATTCCAAACTATTTAGAAAATGGAAGTCCAAAATCTGGACCAAAAATTAAAAATGGAATGGTATTTTGTTTAGAACCTATGATTTGTCATAAAGATAGAGAACCTGTTATTTTAGAAAATGATTGGGATGTTGTATCAAGTGATGGATTAAGAGGAAGTCATTATGAGCATACGGTAGCTGTTATTAATGGCAAAGCTGAGATTTTAAGTACAGTAGTAGATAACTAGGGAGAATAAAGTGGCAAAAGATGATGTAATTGTGATTGATGGTAAAGTTGTAGAGGCTTTACCAAATGCAATGTTTAGAGTAGAGCTAGACAACGGACATGTAGTTTTATGTCATATCTCAGGAAAAATGAGAATGCACTACATAAAGATTTTACCTGGTGATAAGGTAAAGGTAGAAATTACACCTTATTCACTTGATAAGGGTAGAATTACTCACAGATATAAGTAATTTTTATAAAAAGAGACAATAACTTATAATTTTGTCTCTTTTTTTCACTTCTTTTAGATGAATCTTGTTAAAATACTTTAAAATAATTAAAAGATGAAATAATATGGAAAATATAAAAACTATAATTAAAAATACTATCAAATCTTTAACAAGACAAGAAATAATCGCAACACCTTCAAATTATGCAAAAGAGTTTTATAAAGAAGCAAAAGAATTAAACTTTAATGTTGAAGAGCTAAATAAGTTTCATAAGTTATTAAAAAACTTAAGTGATGAAGAAAAGCTATATATAAGAGAAAATGATGTTACTACTTATTATGAATTAACTTTTTTACTTTTAAAACGTATAAATGATAAAGATTTAAAAAAGTTTATTGATAATTTAGATTTTTTACTTACTCCTTCCATTGATTATAATATTGAAAAAAAGATATCTGAACTAAAACTTGAATTAGAAAAGAATCCTGAACGTTTAGTTAAAAATAGCACTATTAATAGATTAAGAAAATTTACAAATGAAAGAATTACAAGGGATAAAGTTGTAGTTCAAGAAAAAGCTAAAGATGTAAAAAAAGTAATTGGTCTTATGGGTAAATATTTTGATAAATGTTTATTACAAAGTGATGACACATCACAAGAAGTTTCAATGATTAAGACAGAACTTGAGAAGTTAGAATTATCTAAACACTCTGCAAGAGATTTAGCGATGCTTCAAAGCAAACTTGTAAATACAATTCATAAGTTAGAAAATACAATAGATGAATCACAAGCTGAACTCTTTAAAGGCCAAAAAGATTGTGTTTATTTACAAAAACAAATAAATAAATTGGAACAAGATTTAAATGAAGTTAGTAGAGAAAAAGATATTGACTTTTTAACTGGTATTGCAAATAGAAGATCTTTTGTAGCAGAAGTTGATAAGATTGAAAATGAATATGAAATTTTTAAATCAAAATATGCAATAGTTTTTTATGATATAGATCATTTTAAATCTATAAATGATAATTATGGTCATGAGTGTGGTGATACTATTCTTACAACTTTTGCTACAATCTTAAAAAAACTAACAAGAGAAGAAGATGTAATATGTAGATATGGTGGCGAAGAGTTTGTCGCATTAATTCATTATACAGAAGATGAAGAAGTTATTAGTTATTTAAAAAGAGTTAGAAATATTGTATCTACAAATAAGTTTGTTCATAAAGATATAAAATTAAAAATAAAATTTTGTGCTGGAGTTGTATACAGAAATAAATATAACTCTTATAAAGAAGCAATAAGTCAAGCTGATCTACTTTTAAATAAAGCAAAACATGAAGGTAGAAATAAAATTATTATTGATACTGGTATTTACGTTTAATATTAAATATTTTGATTAAAGATTATCTTTAATTGAATTTATCTCTTTTTGAAGAAAATCTTTTTGATTTATCATCAATTCTAAATTTTTATCTAAAAATTCTTTTCTTTTATATGACTCAATAATAAAAGCATAAAGCTTAGGTCTTGTTTTCTTCCAGTTATGTAAAGTTGTTTTATTTACTCCTAAATCTTTTTCTAATATTCTAAGACTTGGTGAAGACATTATATATCCTGTATTTTATTTAAAAACTATTGTACAAAATAATGGAACGATAGTCAATATATAAAAAATATTTATATAAATTAATGGAACAAATTAATGTGAAAGTTAGTTTTTTGTAAAATTTCATATGACAAAAGCAGTAAAAAATAGAATTTTATATCAACTAAATTTTTTTAAATCAATTGGGTATGAGTATCATAATAACGTTGAATTTGGAAATAATGAAATTAATAATTCAAATTTGCCAAATAACTTAAGTGAATTAAAAAATATTGTTGAAAATTGTTACTTGTGCGATTTATGTAAAAGTAGGAAAAATGTACTTTTTGGGCAAGGAAATAGTGATGCAAAAATTCTTTTTATTTTAGATGAACCTAGTGCAAGTGAAGATGAATTAGGTCAGTTTTTTGTTGGTAAAAGTGGTGAAATACTTAAAAATATGATACAAAATGTTTTGATGTTAGATATTGATGATGTTTATATAACAAATATTGTAAAATGCAAATCAAATGATTCTTTTAATGCAACACATGCAAATAATTGTAGAGTCTATTTAGATAAACAAATTGAAATAGTAAATCCAATGTTAATTGTTACTTTTGGAGAAAAAGTTTATAAATACCTTACAAATGATAATGCATTATTTGAACAATTAAGAGGAAATATTTTACCTTATAAATATTATAATGTTTTACCTACTTTTTCACCTAATATTTTACTTAGAAATCCTTCACTTAAAAAGGAAGCATATTACGATATGCTAAAAATAAAATCTATACTGGAGATACATTGAAACATATAGTACTTGTAATTTCTATTGCTTTTTTATTTTTTGGTTGTACTCAAAAACAAAAAGTAATACAAACAGATAAGAAACAAGAAAACATAGAAATAAAAAAGTCAGACAATGAAGTTGAATTTGATAAAATTCCACAAGATAAAATTATTATTAATGAAGTTAAAACTATTGAAGACAGTGAATTAGATGATGTTTTTAAATTAGCAATTATTTACCCATCTAAGGTTGTTGGTAAGTATGCTAATAACACAGTTAATACAGTTACTGCATATTTATTATTTAAAAATGAAAAATTTAAAATTGAGACATTTGATACAAATAATGAAACAGAATTTTCTATAAAAAAAGGCATGGAAAGTATAAAAGATGCAGGATATAAAAATATTATTGCATTATTTACAGATGAGGGCTATAATAAAATAGAAGATTTATCTTTCTCAAGTGATTCAAGAATATATTTTCCTTTATTAAATAAAGAAGAAGTTAAGGTAACAAAAGATAATTTTATTTATGGTGGTATATCTTACTCAAAACAGATATCTTTACTTCAAAGTTTATCAAATGGTAAAAATATAATGTTTTACCAAAATAATTATTTAGGAAATAAGTTAAAATCTATTTACGAAAATAGTATTAAAAAATTTATTACTATAAAAAGTGTAGAAAATAGTAATAACGATTATAGAAGACTTATTAATGATAATAGATTAAATAAATCAACTATTATGCTTAATACTTCTATTATTAAAACTTCTATTATACTTTCTCAAATTAGAGCTTTTGAAAAAGAACCAGAAGTTGTTTTATCTACACAGTTAAATTTTAATCCATTTTTAATATCTTTAACTCAAGTTGAAGATAGAACTAGCTTTGTACTTGCTAATTCTATTGATGAAACTGATGAAAAACTTGAAGATATAATGGACTCGTTAGAGTCAAATATTGTTTATGATTGGGTAAATTACTCTTCACTTATTGGAGTTAATACTCTTTTTGATGACAATAAATCAGAATTGATTAAGACAAAGGTTAAAGGAAATGATGTTTTATATGAGCCAAAATTATATAAAAGCACAGCACACGGATTTCAAAAGATTAAGTAAATCTTGGGTATAATCGCGAATATTTAAAAAGACGGAGTTTAGAATTGAGAACGCATTATTGTACAGAAGTAACGGAAAAAAACATTGGTGATACGGTTACTGTTACAGGTTGGGTAAACAGTAGAAGAGATCATGGTGGAATTATATTTATTGATTTAAGAGATAAAGGTGGACTTGTTCAGTTAGTTTGTGACCCACAAGATAGCAAAGAGTCTTTAGAAAAAGCAGAAACAGTAAGAGATGAGTTTGTTCTTATAGCAACTGGTAAAGTAAGAGCAAGAGGTGAGGGATTAGAAAACCCTAACTTAACTACTGGGAAAATTGAGATTGTTGTTAGTGATTTAACTATTGAAAACAGATCAAAACCAATGCCTTTTGAATTAGGTGATGAAAAAGTAAATGAAGAAATTAGACTAAGAAATAGATTCTTAGAATTAAGAACACCAAAAGCTTATGATATTTTCAAATTAAGAAGTAAAGCTACTATCCAAGTTAGAAATACATTAGATGAATTAGGTTTTTTAGATGTTGAAACTCCAATTTTAACAAAATCAACACCTGAGGGTGCAAGGGATTATTTAGTGCCAAGTAGAGTTCATCCTGGTGAGTTTTATGCACTTCCTCAATCTCCTCAACTATTTAAACAATTACTAATGGTTTCTGGATTTGACAAATATTTTCAAATTGCAAAATGTTTTAGAGATGAAGATTTAAGAGCTGATAGACAACCTGAATTTACACAAATAGATATTGAGATGTCTTTTTGTAATCAAGAAGATATTATAAAAGTAGCTGAAAGATTAATATCTGATGTATTTAAAGCTTGTGGTAAAAGTAATATCCCTACAACATTTACAAGAATGACTTATAAAGATGCTATGGAAAACTATGGTTCAGATAAACCAGATATGAGATTTGATATGCCTATGGTAGATGTTATTGATATTTTTGCTAACTCTACAAATGAAATCTTTGCTGATATTGCAAAAGATAAGAAAAACAATAGAATCAAAGCTTTAAGATGTCCAAATGGGGATAATATTTTCTCAAAAAGACAAATGAAAGGTTTTGAAGATTATGTAAGAAAATTTGGAGCTAAAGGTTTAGGTTACTTCCAAATGAAAGAGGATGGTTTAAAAGGTCCTTTAACTAAATTCTTTAGTGAAGAAGATTTAGAGCAAATTGTAAAAACAACTGAACTTGAAGTTGGTGATGTTGTATTCTTTGGAGCAGGTGATAAAAAAACTGTATGGGATTATATGGGAAGATTTAGACTTTATCTTGCAGAACAAATGGATATTGTTCCAGCTGATGCTTATGAATTCTTATGGGTTGTTGATTTCCCAATGTTCGAAGTTGAAGATGGAAGAACAAAAGCATTACACCATCCATTTACTATGCCAAACTTAGAAAAATGTGATTTAGATAATATTGAGGATTTAGAAGATATTGAATCAATTGCATATGATTTAGTTTTAAATGGAACTGAACTTGGTGGTGGTTCAATAAGAATTCACAAAGAAGAGATTCAATCAAAAGTATTTGAACTTATGGGAATTTCAGAAGAAGAAGCACAAGAAAAATTTGGTTTCTTATTAAATGCCTTACAATATGGTGCGCCAAGCCATGGAGGAATTGCATTTGGTCTTGATAGATTAGTAATGCTTCTTGCAGGAACTGATTCTATTAGAGATGTTATTGCATTCCCTAAAACTCAAAAAGCTCAATGTTTATTAACTGATGCACCAAGTGCTGTTGATAATGAACAATTAAAAGAGTTAAGTCTAAGAATTAGACAACCTCAAGCTTAAATTTAAAAAGTATAGATATGAAAAAAATAATAATACTATTTTTTCTATCTATATCTATCTTGGCTGCAAAGCCAAGAGTTTCTGTATCAATTCTACCTTTAGAGTATATAATTGAAAAAATCACATTAAATAAGTTTTATCATATGTCACTATTTGATGAAAACTATTTAAATGAATTTCCATCAAAAAAGAAGATAAGAAAATTATCTTATTCTCCTATTTTTTTATCTATGAACTTACCAAGAGAAAAGAAATACATAAAAGATTTACAAGCAATAAGTAATATAAAAATAGTTGATATTACAAAAGGAATTAATAAAATTGATAATAATCCATATATATGGATGGATCCAATAATTTTTAGAAAAATAGTTTTAAATGTTTATGATCAGATATTGAAACTTGATAGGGAACATAAAAATTTTTATGAGAATAATTTAAATAAACTTTTGAAAAATATTGATGAGATTTTTTTAGTTGTTAGAAAACAATTAAACAATGCCAAAAGTTATAATTTTTATGCTTTTGATAAATATTGGGATTATTATGCAAAAAGATATAGAATTAATTTAATAAAAAAAGAAAAGCATAAATTAAATGCTAAAGAGATTTATGAAACTATAATATTTGCAAGAGAAAACAATATAAATAAAACATTAGTAGATGAATATGATTCAAAAAAAATCATATCATTTTTTGCCCAAAATTCTGAAACGAAAATTATTAAAAATAATATTTTTAAAAAGAATTGGCAAAGCAATATCTTCATACTTACTCAAAAAATATCAGAAGAAAATAACTAACAAATTAAAAATTATATACAATTGTATATATACTATACACTAAAAACAATACAAAAAAATTCAAAAATTATATAATATTTATATCTAATCAATCTATAAGGGGAAAATCATGTCAGGATTGATAAATTATAAAGGTATAAATGTAAAAAAAGAGTTATATCCTATAATTAAGCATATTGAAGATGTAGATAAATATAGAGAAGAATTAGGCAGACTTAGTTCTTCTTGGGATATTTTTGCATTACTTGGACAACTTGGTGATATAAATATTGATATTGGCAAAACAAAAGAAAATTTCTTAAACCTTACTTCAACACTTTTAAATCATTTAAGTGAACAAACAATAAAAAAAGTAACTCAAGAGATGAATTTTAAATCTCAAGTTGCTATTGATGTTGTTATTAGAAATCTTTTTGAAAGAACTGCAGATATTGGATTTTTGGCAACGGATGATGATATTAGAACTTTTATTGAAAATTATGTTTCTGATTACAATAATGAAAGTATTGAACTTAAACATGAAATTCAAAAAAGATTTAAAGAGTATGTTGCAAAGTACTCTGTATATTTTGATATTGTTTTAGTAAATACAAAGGGTAAAATTTTAGTAAGACTTGATGAAGATGAAAAGTTAGAAAAAGTAGATTTTGAGTTTGTTAATGAAGTTTTAAATAGCACACAAGAGTATGTAGAAACTTATAGATATCATGATTTTTTACCCCATCATGAAAAAACATTGGTTTACTCTTATAAAGTTACAAAAACAAACAATCCCAACTCTGAAAACCTTGGAGTATTATGTTTATGTTTTAAATTTCAAGATGAAATGAAAGGCATTTTTAATAATCTTATTGACCCCAAAAATAAAGAATCAATAACTATTTTAGATGAGCAAGGAGTTGTAATTGCTTCTAGTGATAAGGTACATATACCATTAAATTCAAAATTACCAATTGTATTAAATGAGCAATATAAAATTATATCATTTGCAGGAAGAGATTATATAGCAAAAACTTGCAAAACAAATGGATATCAAGGTTTTAAAGGACTTAATTGGTATGGGCATATTATGATACCTCTTGAGTATGCTTTTTTAAGTAATTACTTAGAAACTTTAAAAGTTGATGACAATGTTATTAATGCAATGATGGGAAATGAACAACATTTCTCAAAAGAGTTGCAAGAGGTTTTTAATAAAAGTAAGACAATTCAAGATAATCTAAATAGAGTAATTTGGAATGGAAATATTTCTCAAAGTAAAACTAACTCATCAAATAGAGAGTTTTCAAAGTCACTTTTAAATGAAATCGGAAGTACAGGAGTAAAAGCAAACTCTTCTTTAAGTAATTTAAATCAAACTATTATTAGCTCAATTTTAAAAGATAGTGAGTTTTTATCATCATTAGCAATTGATATTATGGATAGAAATCTTTATGAAAGAGCAAATGATTGTAGATGGTGGGCTTTAACTTCTTATTTTAGGAAAGCTTTAGATGATATAAATTCAATTTCATATAAACAAGATGAAATAAATTCAATATTAAAGTATATAAATGATTTATATACTGTATATTCAAATCTTTTGATTTTTGATAAAGATGGTAAAATTATTGCAGTTTCAAATAAAGAAGAAGAGTATTTAATAGGAAAAGTATTGACTCAAGAGTGGGTAGATAAAACTTTAAATTTAGAAGATACATCAAAATATTGTGTATCAAAATTTGAAAAATCAAATTTATATAATAATGAATCAACATATATTTATTGTAGTGCAATTCGTTGTTTAAATGATGATAAAAAAATAAATGGTGGAATTGCAATTGTTTTTGATTCTACTTTTCAGTTTAATGCAATGCTTGATGAGACTTTACCAAGAAATAATAAAGGTGAAATAGTTGATGGTGTTTTTGCACTATTTACAAATAAAAATAAAAATATTATATCTTCTACAAATGAAGAGTTTAAAATAGATAGTTTTTTGGATTTAGATGATAGATTTTTTAATTTAAATAATGCTCAAAAGTTAAGTGAAATAGTTGAATATGAGGGTAAGTATTACGCTGTTGGAGTTAGATGTTCTTCTGGATATAGAGAGTATAAAAGTAATATTGATGATTATGTAAATGATGTATTATGCTTTGTATTTATTTATATAGGAGAGATTAATAATGGTAATAAAATTAAATATAAAGTAAAAGATAAATTTGCCTTATCTTCGAAAAAGAGTTTAACAAAAAATAGTGTTGACTTGGCAACTTTTTATTTAGGAAATAAATTTTTAGCAGTAGAAGCTAAAAATGTTATATCTTCAATTGGTATAGATAAACTTGAAGAGTCAATAGACATGGATAAAAACAATCATTTTAAAGGGATGGTTTTATATAAAGAAAACTTGATATCTGTACTTGATATTAGAAAGTTTATAAATGAAGATATCACAGATGATGGACTTGAAAATATTATATTACTTCAATATGATGAAGATAATATTGAACATTGTGTTGGAATATTAGTATCTTCTTTAGAAAATATCAGTGTTGTTGAAAAAAGTTCTATTCAACATATACAAAGTCACTTTTTAGGTTCTGGTACATTAATTCAAAGTCTTGTTGATATTGAAGAAGAAGGTAGTTCAAAAGTAGCTATGATTCTTGATATTGAAAAAATTGATGACAATTTAACACAAGAGTTAAGCTAATTTGAAATTTATAGAATAAGTTAAATGATATTTAGGCACAATACAAAAAAATATTAAGGCCAAATATAAATGAATAAGAATGAATTTTTACCAACTACAAAAGAAGAGATGAAAAAGCGAGGCTGGGAAGAACTAGATGTTGTTTTAATCTCTGGCGATGCTTATATAGATTCACCTTTTATGGGAATTGCAGTTGTTGGAAGAATACTTGAAAGTATTGGGCTAAGGGTTGGTGTAATAGGGCAACCTGATATAAATAGTGATGTTGATGTAAAAAGATTGGGTGAACCAAAACTATTTTGGGGTGTTAGTGGTGGAAGTATTGATTCTATGGTATCAAACTATACTGCAACTAAAAAGTTTAGAAATAGTGATGATTATACTCCTGGTGGAAAAAACAATAAAAGACCTGATAGAGCAACACTTGTTTATACAAATTTAATTAGAAGATATTTTAAAAATACAGTACCAATTGTTTTAGGTGGTATAGAGGCAAGTCTTAGAAGATTAAGTCATTATGATTATTGGTCAAATAAGCTTAGAAAACCGATTTTATTTGATACAAAAGCTGATTATATGATTTATGGAATGGGTGAACAAGCTATTATCGATCTTGGTAACACACTAAGAGATGGTGGTGATCCTAAAAATATAAGAGGAGTTTGCTATATCTCAAAAGAACCTGTCTTAGAATATTTACAAATACCAAGTCATGAAGAGTGTTTAAGTAATAAAGAAAAATATATTGATTTATTTAAAGTATTTTATGACAATAATGATCCTGTGTACTCAAAAGGGCTTTGTCAAAAAGTAGATTCAAGATATCTAATCCAAAATCCTCCAAGTGATTATTTAGAAGAAAAAGAGATGGATAAAATCGCATCTTTTCCTTATCAAAGAGATGTTCACCCATATCACAAAAAAGATGGAAAAGTTAAATGTCTAGAAACAATTAAATTTTCAATTATGACTCATCATGGATGTTGGGGTGAGTGTAATTTTTGTGCAATAGCAGTTCATCAAGGACGAACTATTAGAACACGAAGTGAAGAGAATATTATTCAAGAAGCAAAAGATTTCACAAAAATGAAAGATTTTAAAGGAATAATTTCAGATGTTGGAGGTCCTACTGCAAATATGTACGGATATGAGTGCAAGAAAAAACTTAAAAAAGGTACATGTGTAGATAATTATAGGTGTGTTGATGATAAAAGACTTTGTAAAGCAATGAAAGTTGATCATAGCAGAAACATACAACTACTAAAAGATATAAGAGAAGTGCCTGGAGTTAAAAAAGCCTTTGTAGCTTCAGGAGTAAGATATGATTTAATTACTGCTGATAAAAAACATGGATACGATTATTTAAAGCAGATGGTAAATCATCATATCTCTGGACAAATGAAAGTTGCGCCTGAACATACAGATGATGAGGTTTTATATCATATGGGAAAACCTGGAAAACAAACACTAATTGACTTTAAAAAGATGTATGATAAGCTAAATAAAGAATCAGGTAAAAAGCAGTTTTTAACTTACTATTTAATTGCAGCTCATCCAGGTTGTAAAGAGAAGCATATGCATGAACTTAAACAGTTTACAACACATGAGTTAAAGATGAATCCAGAGCAAGCACAAGTCTTTACTCCAACTCCTGGAACATACTCAGCTGTGATGTATTATACTGAAATGGACCCATTTACAAAAAAGAAAATATTTGTAGAAAAAGACACAAGAAGAAAAGAGAAACAAAAAGAGATTGTAATTCAAAAAAGAACGTATAATAAAAATGATAAGAGAAAAATATCTTCATATGGTATGCAAGGATAAAACAAAAAAACTTGTATAAGTTGCTTTTTGCTATAATACGGCCAATTTAATATGTTTATAAAAATTGATAAGGGAATATTTATGAAAAAACTTTTTTTAATTATTGGTGCACCAGGAAGTGGTAAAACAACAGATGCAGAGCTAATTGCCCAAAAACACGAAAATATTACTCATTATTCAACTGGTGATATGTTCAGAGCAGAAGTAGCAAGTGGAAGCCAAAGAGGACAACTAATTGATTCATATGTATCAAAAGGGAATCTTGTACCAATTGATATTGTTATTGAAACAATTGTAGGTGCTATTAAAAATGCTCCAACAGATGTTGTTGTTATTGATGGTTATCCAAGAAGTGGTGAACAAATGACTGAGTTAGATAAATACTTAGAAAATGAAACAGAAGTTGAATTAATAAGCTGTATTGAAGTTCAAGTATCACAAGAAGTTGCAAAAGATAGAGTTCTTGGTCGAGCAAGAGGTGCTGATGATAATGTTGAGGTATTTAACAATAGAATGAAAGTATATACAGATCCATTAAAAGAGATTCAAGAATTTTATACAAAAAAAGAGCTTTTAAAGAAGATTGATGGTGAAAGAACTATTGAAGAAATTGTTGCTGAAATGGACGAATTTATTCAATCAAAAATCTAATTTAAAGTGATAAAAGTGAAAAAAAGCGAAGATTTAATTAACTTTTATTCAGTAATTATTGGAACAGAACTTTTAAATGGGCGTCGTAAAGATGCCCATTTTGCTTTTTTAAATAAAGAACTTCTAAAAAGAGGGTGGAGACATAAAGCCTCTTTTGTAATTGAAGATGATCCTAAACTAATGGAAAATATATATAATCTTATAAAAGCAGATGAAAACTCTGTGATGTTTAGTTTTGGTGGAATTGGTTCTACTCCTGATGATTTGACAAGAGAAGTTGCAGGAAAAGTTTTTAGAGATGGTGAAATGTATTTTCATGAAGAAGCAAAAGCTTTAATTGAAAATCAGTTTAAAGAAGAAGCCTATCCACATAGAATAAATATGTCATATCTTCCAAAAAATGCAAAACTTCTTGATAATATTGTAAATAATGTACCTGGTTTTTATTTGGATGATAGATTCTTTTTTACACCTGGATTTCCATCTATGAGTCAAGCTATGGTTTTACAAGCATTAGATACTTATTATTGTAAAAATAGTGTTGTAAAGTATAGGTTATCTTTAACTGCTGCTTGTGGTGAGAGTGATTTAATTGACATAATGAAACAAGTAAATAGTGATGAAGTTGAATTGTCTTCACTACCAAGGTTTATTGATAATCATAAAAGAGCTACGGTAATATCACTTAATTCAACAAGTAAGAAAGCTGTAGAAAAGTATTATGATTTATTTGTACAATATCTAAAAACAAAAAGAATTGATTGTTTCTTAGAAGATATTGCTAAAAGAGATTAATTTTATTCTGGTTCTGTGTAAAAATTAAATTTGAAACCTTTATCTTCTGGATATCTTCTTAAATTATAATCTTCATATACTTTTATACATAAAGGATGATTTTTTTTCATTCCTTCTTTTGCAAAGGTATGAGCTCTTCCAAAGTTAGGAAATACTCCTTGTCCACTAGCATACATTAAAGCAAGATTACAATGTGCTTCTGTAAAACCAGCTTTTGAAGCCTTTTCAAAATATTTTACTGCTAGTTTATAGTCTTTATCCACTGCAATACCACTAACTAGAATTTTTCCCATCATATTATAAGCTGGAACATAATTTGCATTACTTAACTCTAAAAAGAGATTATAGGCTTTTTTTTCATCATAATAAGCTAACTTCTTATTTAAATAAAGTTTCCCAAGATAATAACCTGCTTTTTTATCTCCTAGTGTTGCACCTTTTGTTAAAAGAACAAATGTATTACTTATATTTCTTTGAATCTCTTCACCTTTTGCATAAATCATTGCAAGTCTAAAAATAGCTTTTGTATTATCTTTTTGTGCAAGATCTTTATAATAGCCTAATGCTTCTAATACACCATTTTCTTTTTCAATACTCTTAACTTGTTCAAATGTCATTGCACTTGAAAATGTAATAAATGCAATAAATACAAAAAAATATTTTATAATCATATTATCTCTTTTTTTATATTGGGATTTAATGTTGTAATAATTTCATATGTAATTGTATCATGAATTTTTGCTAATTGTCTAACATCATCAAAAATACAAACTTCTTCATCTTGACTATTTATACTTAGATTATCCATTGATACTCTACCTAAAATCTTATATCCTTTAGGAGTGATATACTTATGTTTTTCATTTAATCTTAAAAAGCCATCTCCATATCCAACATCATAAGTTGATACAGTCATATCTTTTTTTGCAAAATAACTTCCACCATAACCAATTCTTTGACCTTTTTTTATTTCACGTGTAGAGATTTTTTGAGCCCAAAATGACATTACAGGTTTTAATTTAGGATTATTAAATATTGTGTCAGTTTCTAAATATCCATATGTTGCTATTCCAACTCTTGCAAAATCTTCATCAAAATCTTTTACTCTAAATAGTGCTGATGAGTTAGCTGAATGAAACTTTGGAGTTGGTATTGAAAGTTTTTCACATGTGCTTTTCACTTCTTGTTTTATTTGCTCAAAATTTGATCTTTGCCAATAGAAATCTGTAGATAATTCATCTGCACATCTATAGTGTGTGAATAAACCTGTGAACTTTAAGTTTTGTTCACAAACCCCAATAATAGCCTCTTTAAGCTGTTTTTTATTTATTCCATTTCTATGCATTCCTGAATCAATTTTTAGATGAACCTTCGTATTTATGGGCAGTTTTTTAATTTGTTCTAAAGAGTTAACTGCTATGTGAAAAGTATGTGAATAAGTGCTGTTTTCTACATCAGCTAATATTAAGACATCCTCAAAAAAGTTATTAATTTTTAATGCTTCTTCATGGGTTCTAACTACTGCTTTTTTTATTCCATATTCACTTGCAAGTTTTGCTATTTCAAGTAATCCATGCCCATAAGCATTATCTTTTAATACGATTGCAACTTTTTCTATCCCTTTTGCTTGTTTTGAAATTAGATTTAGATTGTGAAATAAATTTTCTCTGTTTAAAATTATTTTTGCCAATTTGTAGCCTTTAGTTATCTAATGTTTTAAAATAGTTTATTAATAATGAAGCATCCTTTTCATTTAAAACAATTTTTAGTTCATCAAAAGATGCATTTTTTATTTTTTCAAATTCTCCAAAATATAAAAGAAGTTTTTTGACTTTAGCTTCACCAATTCCTTTTATTTGAAGTAAAGATATTTTACTATCATCTTTTCTTTTTTGTTTTTTATGAAAAGAGATTGCAAATCTATGTGCTTCATCTCTTAGTCTTTGAATAAATTGTAATCTCTTATCACTTGGAAGTAAATCAACTCTTTTAATACTATTATTTTCTTCAAAATAGATTATATCTTTTGCACTTCCTTTTGCTCTATGTGCTTTAAAATCAAGTTTTTCTTTTGCAATTGCAATTATATCAAGATTTACTCCCACAGAGTTTCTTATATCAATAGCAAGTTTTAATAAAGTTTCTCCTCCATCAATAACCCAAACATCAGGAGCTGGATTTTTTTCAAAACTTTGTACTCTTCTTATTAGTGTTTCTTTCATTTGTGCATATTCATCTTTTGCTTCAAGATTATAATGTCTATAATCTGCTTTTATAAACTTCTCTTCCCAAGTAATCATTGCGCCAACTGTTGCTTGACCCATCATATGTGAGTTATCAAAGCATTCAAATCTATTTGGTGTATATGAAAGGTTTAATAACTCTTGTAGTTGTTTATAAATAGTAGTTGCATTACTATTTTGAAGTCTTAAAAGCTCATTACAGTTATTTATTGCAATTTTTATAATTTGTGTTTTCTTCCCTCTTTTGGGATGAATAATTGGAATATTTTTTTCAAATCTATCTTTTATAAACTCTTGAAGCTCTTCAATTTCTTGTGTTATCTCATCAGCTACAACTATCTCTTTTGGTAGTAAAGGAATTTCATTGTCATAATAGTTAATTATTGCTCTTTTATATGCTTCATTTAGGTCTATGTCAAGCTCTTTTTGATTTATTTTTAAATAGTCATGGTTACTTGAAGCTAACTTACCATCTCTAAAAAACATTCTTACTATTACGGCTTTTTCTTTAGATGCTTTTATTGCAAATAAATCTAGATTATCATTACTTGCTAAATCCATTCCTGTATGGATTTGAGATTTTTCAATTGTTTTAATTCTATCTCTAATTTTCATAGCTTCTTCAAATCTAAACTCTTCTGAGTATTGAAGCATTCTTTCATTTAATTTTTTAATTAATTTATTTTTATTGTATATATATTCTAAGGCTTCATCAACTATTTTACTATACTCTTCTTTTGAAATTTTTCCAACACAAGGAGCATAGCATTTTTTTATTTGATGAAAAAGACAAGCTTCTTTTCCTTTAATACAAGATTTCTTTTGTACTAAAGGAATTATTTCATAAATACTATCAAGCATATCTCTAGCACCAGTGGAATATGGACCAAAGTATTTAATATTTTTATCTTTTAATACTTTTCTTGTTATTTCTAATCTTGGAAAATCTTCTTTATAATCAATAACAATATAAGGATATGTTTTATCATCTCTTAATAAAATATTGTATTTTGGTTTAAGTTGTTTAATAAGTGAATTTTCAAGTATAAGTGCATCATGTTCATTTGGTGCAATAATCCACTCTAAAGATTTCACTTCAGTTATCATTTTGTAAATTCTAGGACTTAATTTATCAGCAGGTGCTAAATTAGGAGTAAATTTAAAATATGATTTAACTCTATTTTTTAGTACCTTTGCTTTTCCTATATAAAGTAAGTGTCCATCTTTATTAAAGTACTGATAAACACCAGCACTATTTGGTAATTCTTTAAGTTTTTCTTCTAAGTTCATAAATAAATTTTATCCAAAAGTTTATACGCTTTTGTTTTAATGATAATTTATATAATAAGGTCTTACCATTATTTTTTGCTTACCAACTGGTTCAAAACCTAAAATTTGTTTTGGAGTCATAATGGGTTTTATGTCATTTTTATAAAATATCTTAAACCCTCCAATTGCTTTATCTATTTGAGTAGTTGCAGCATACAAACCATTATATATTTTTATTTTTACTTGTGCACTTCCATGACCATCTATATTGTATATTAGTTTTATATTATCATAGTTTTTTACTTGTTCTTTTTGTCTTAACATTCTTTTGTGAAACATATGAATTATAAATTTTTTTTCTTGATTGATATTATTTTCTTTTAAATATGTACTAATTAACTCTTGTGCTTCATTTAGTTGATTTGCAAATATGTGTCCTATATATCTTCCTGGTGGATATCTTCTATGTTTTGGAATTTTAAATTCTGGATCTATTGCTAGATGAACATTTTCATATTTTAAATATTTTAATACAGGTTGTATTGCTTCATATGGAGTGTAAGTGCCAAGTTGCAAATCAATAATTACTAAAAAATTTTCTTTTTGTGCTCTTTTTATATATTTTAAAACTGTTTTTTCACTCATTCCTAAAAGATAATCATTTCTTCTTCCTGGATCTTTTGTTGCAAGTGAATGTATTAAATGAAAAGCAAGTTTTACATCTAGTTTATTTTCTAACTCAGTATTGAAATATTTTTGTTTTTCTCTCATCTTTTTAATTAGTTCATCAAGATTAGTTTCCCCAAGTATTCCAAGTGTTGGAGAGTTTGGTCTTCCATAATAGCCAATTAATACTTCTTCTTTTTTTAAAACAGTATTAGCTTGATTTGTATCGATTATATTTGCAAATATTTCTTGTGAAAATAGGATAAAAAGTAAAGTAGTAGTTAGTAAAATTTTTTTCATTTATTCTTTCTTTTAAATTGTGTTTATATTTTGTGAAAGTATAATATAAAATCTTAAAAATTTAATTTAAGTAAAAGTAGATAGCTGTAAAAACAAACTTATAAATTTGCGTTAAACCATAATCTACATATATAAAAGTATATTTTTTTATATGTTTCTAGCTTTTGTAAATCTTTTTTTCTTACTTTATTAAAGTATGTATTTAATAAAACTCTTGTTTTTCTTGTATTTAATTTAAATTCAATACAAATAGTAGCTAAATCAAAGAAAATATCATTTATTCCAGCATATTCCCAGTCAATTATAAAAACGTCTTTTTTTGAAAAGATAATATTTTTACAGTTTAAATCATGGTGGCATAAAGCATAATTATTTTTATATTTTTTACTCTTTTTTATCTCTTTTTTTAGTTTAAATAATAGTTTTAAACTATTTTTATCTTTTAGTACTTTTTTATAATATTTAAGATCTTTAGAAAAATCATATTTTTTTGACTTTAGTTTTATTTTATGAATTTTTTTTACTTTTTTTATCAAAACTTTTAGTTGAGTATTATTAAGTCTATCTTTGTGCTCACCTTTTATATATTTTGAAATTAGTAGACTATTTTTTTTATCAAAATAGTAAGGTTTTGCACTAATATTTTGATTATGTGCTTTTTTTTGTGCTTGATATTCAAACTCTCTGTTTATATTAACACTTCTATTTGAGTGGAAAACTCTTAATACATAAGCTTTTTTTTCTGTTTTTACAAGGTAGTTTGTATTGCAAAGACCTTGATTTTTAAACAAGTTTATACTCTTTATTTTTTTATTTTTAAAAAAATCGTGGGTTTTTAAAAAAATTATATCAATTTGTTTTTTCATATTCACTTTTCCAATTAATAAATGCAACAATTGCAAGTATTGTATAAATTGCAAATAAAACAGCTGTTAAATAAAACTGTTTATTTATATAAATATAAATAGATACTGTATCAATTACTATCCAGTAAATCCAGTTTTCTATTATTTTTTTTGTAAGTAAATAAGTACTGTATATTGCAAAAATAGTTGTAAATGTATCAAGGTATGCAAAATCAGCACTTGTATAGTTTTGCATATAAAATCCAAGAATTAAAGAAAGAATTGATAATAAGATTATTATTTTTATATTTGTTTTAATACCAAATGAAGATATTTCTAACTCTTTATTCTCTTTTATATTTGAATATTTCCAAGAATACCAACCATATATAGCCATAAGTAAATAATATGCATTTAAAAATGAATCCATTAAAAGTGAAGCATCAAAGAAAATAATTGTATAAATTAAAGTACTAAAAAATGCTGCTACGAAGCACCAAACATTTTGTTTTATTGCTAAAAAAAGGTATAAAATAGATAAAAACATAGCTATAGCTTCTAAAGAAGTTGTTGTTTTTGTTGTTTGAATTAGTGTCTCAAAAAAAGTTTCTATATTTTATCCTTTATAAAATTGAAAATATATCTAAACCTAGATAAAATTACACAATATGTAAGTATCATCTAATTAATGATAGTGTACATTACGAATTAAAAAAAACTATAGGAATACAATGAGTTTAGTAAAACAGACAGTTTACATTGCAAAGCAAACAAAAGAAAATGATTTGAAAAAACTACTTTTTACTCACCTTCTAAATGTTAATAAAGTGCAAGGATGCAAAAATTATGAAGTTTATGAAGCAGATGATGATGAAACAGAGTTATTAGTTTTTGAAGAATGGGATAATCAAGAGTATTATAATACATATACTCAAACTCAAGATTATAAAAACTTTAGTGAACAAAAAAAGAGTTTAATAAAAAGAGAAGAAGTTCTTCCAAATTTTTAAAGGCAAGATTTTGATAGAAAAAAAAGATATAGTAGAAGAAATACGCCAAGATTTAAGTAATAATAAAAAGTTAGATGAAATTTTAAAAGATTTAGAGTATGAAGCAAACTTAGCAAAGTGGGCACATAGATTTTCTACTGAAGAATTTGATAAAAATGTAACTTTATCAAGAAAACTTTTTCATTATGTATTATCAACTGCAAAAGATTATAGAGATTATGTAGATTTTGCATTTTATATTAGCAAAAAAGATGGATTAGAAGATAATAATTTAGCAAAAGAAGCTTACAAATTAGCAGTTACAAAAATTACATTACTTAGAGATTTACGTACTGTTGCAGATATTTTAGCAAAAGAAAAAGACTCTTTTTATGATAAAGAGATGGCAAAAAGTATTTATAGTGAAGCAATTGAAAAAGCTACAATTGTTTATGAGTATTTAACTATTGCTGAATCTTTAAGTGATAAAGAGTTATTAAATGATAAAAAATGGGCAAAAGAAGTTTATGAAGAAGCTATAAAGATTTCATCAACTGCTGATGAAATAGAAACAATTGCTCAATCAATTGCAAATGAAGATACTTTAGATGATGATAAATGGTCAAATGAAGTATTTGCTTTAAGTTCAAAATATAAAAATGATTAATTAAAAGGATTTGTTTTTTCAATGATTATATCATTGTGATTAACAAATCTATCACACTTCTTTCCTTCTAAGAAAATACAAATTTCTTGCCATTTTTTAGAATGACCACCATTTTGTCTTGAAAAGTCACCTAATATAAACATTATTGCATGAGCATATTCATGGGGCAAAACAGAATCAATCATATAATTAACATTTTCTTTAAATCTATTTTTATTTAAATATATAACTATTTTTTCATCAAAGCTATATTTTGTTTTACCAAAAAGGTTACTTTTCATATCTTTTGATATTAATATGGGTATATTATAGTTTATGTTGTATTTTTCTAAAGCAAGACTTTTTAAATATTTTGTTTTTTCTTGAATTCTTAAAATAGTATCTTTTGTTAAAGGTTTTGTGTCAAATTGATAATCTTTATACCAAAGATATATTAAAAAAATAGTACTAATCGTAGTTAGGAATAAAAAAATATTAAATACTTTTTTTATTCCCATTATTTATCCTAAGTGTTGAAAAAGTACATCTTTATAGTGGTTTAATTCTTGCATCAAACTATCATCACTGTTATTAATATCTGGATGATATTTTCTTGCTAATTCTTTGTACCTTTTTTTTACTTCTTCTTTTGTTGGTGTATGAGTAAATCCAAAAAACTCTTTTGCTTTTTCCACTTCTCCAAGTCCTGGTCTTTGTGCAAATTGTTGATTGAAATTATTAAAATCAAAGTCTCTAAAATCAAAATTTTGATTTGCACCTTGTCTAAAATCACCTTGAGTATAAGTAAATTTAAATTCATTTGACATTTTTTTTAATTTTTTATAAATAAAAAAATATCCAAGTAAAAATATAGTTATGATAATTACTAAAAAAGTTCCAAAATTAGTAAAAATAAGATATAAAATAAATAATAAGATACCAACTCTTATTAGTCGATTGAAAATATATATAATTGTATTATTGTACATTTGTATTAAAATTCCCTTTGTTCTTAAAAGTTTAATATTATAATATAAACATGTAAAATCTTTATAATAAAATATCAATTATACAAAAAGAATCGAATAAGTAAATAAAAATAAAAGTAATTGAATCTTTTTTTTATAATTACTTTATGAGCTTATTTTATTTTGTTTCATAATTACTCAAATTTAATAATACAATTGCTAATTTTTTCTCCATTTATTTTTATCATACAATTATCACATTTCTTTTTTATTATTTTAATGAGTTCAAAGGAGAGTTATATGGACATTAGTACACAAGCACTATATGCTGCATTACCAATTTTTATTGCAGCTATATTATTAGTTGGTCTTAGGCTACCAGCAAAAAAGGCAATGCCTATAGTTTATATTGCTACAGCTTTAGTAGCTTTATTTGTTTGGGAAGTGACGTTTAATAGAGTGTTAGCTTCAACAATTCAAGGTTTACTTATTACTATTGCAGTTTTATGGATTATTTTTGGCGCTATTTTACTTTTAAATACATTAAAACATTCAGGAGCAATTGGTGTAATTAGACAAGGTTTTAATAATATCAGTCCTGATAGAAGAGTACAGGTAATTATTATTGCGTGGTTATTTGGTTCATTTATTGAAGGTGCTTCAGGTTTTGGTACACCAGCAGCAATAGCAGCACCATTGTTAGTAGCAATTGGTTTTCCAGCAATGGCTGCTGTTATGGTTGGTATGATGATTCAAAGTACACCTGTATCATTTGGTGCAGTTGGAACTCCTATTTTAATTGGAGTTAATAAAGGATTAGATAGTGCAAGTATTGGTACTTTACTTGATTCATTAGGTTCAAATTGGGATGCTTATTTAAGACTTATTACATCAGAAGTTGCTATTGTCCATGCAATTACAGGAACTCTTATTCCTTTATTTATGGTAATAATGCTAACAAGATTTTTTGGTAAAAACAAATCTTGGACAGAGGGTTTAAATATTGTTCCATTTGCTATTTTTGCAGGTATTTCATTTACAATTCCATATGCTTTAACAGGTGTTTTCTTAGGTGCTGAGTTTCCATCATTAATAGGGGCATTAGTTGGTTTACCTATTGTTACATTTGCAGCAAAAAAAGGATTTTTAATTCCAAAAAAATCTTGGGATTTTGCTCCAAAAGAAGAGTGGCCAGTTCATTGGGTAAGTAAATTAGAGTTAAAACTTGATGCAATGACAGCTAAAGTTCCTATGTCTTTATCAAAAGCTTGGTTACCATATATTTTAGTTGCTGTAATTTTAGTTATTACAAGAGTTAGCGATGAAGCTAAAGCTTTTGTAAATTCAATTGTAATACCTTTTAAAGATATTTTAGGTGAGGGCTTAGGTTATACTATTTCTCCTTTATATCTTCCTGGTGGAATATTAGTATTTGTTGTTTTACTGACATATTTTCTTCATAGAATGGAGTTTAAAGAGTTAAAAGAAGCAGTTTCAGAATCTTCAAAAGTTATGTTAGGGGCTGGATTTGTTTTAATATTTACAATTCCTCTTGTAAGAATTCTTATTAATTCAGGAATTAATGAATCAGGATTTGATTCTATGCCTGTTGCTATGGCAAATTTCGTTGCAACTTCTGTGGGAGATATATATCCTTTATTTGCACCAATGATAGGAGCTTTAGGAGCATTTATTGCAGGTAGTAATACAGTATCAAATATGATGTTAAGTCAGTTTCAATTTGGTGTTGCTGATGCTTTAGGTATTTCAACAGCTTTCATGATTGCTCTTCAAGCAGTTGGTGCAGCAGCTGGTAATATGATAGCTATTCATAATGTGGTTGCAGCTTCTGCTACTGTTGGATTACTAGATCAAGAGGGTGAAACATTAAGACGAACAATTATTCCTACGCTTTATTATTGTTTAATTGCTGGGATAATAGGACTTATTGGAATGTATGTATTAGGACTTACAGACCCACTTATGAAATAAAAGAGGAACATCCCTCTTTTATTGAAAAAGCATTTCACTAATTGACACAAATTTTTTTTTGAAGTATACTTAAGTTAAATAGTCTTAGGATATATCAAATGACAAAAACAATTAGTGTTTCAATGCGAACTAAAGTATTGATAATCTCTATATTTGTAGTTTTTTTTCTCGCAGTTGCTTCACTTATAGCAACAATCGTTACAGTAAATACAATCAATAAATCTAATATAGATGAATATAAACATGATATTTATAAAAAAACAGAAATAGAACTTCAAAATTACGTACAAGTAACTATTCAAACAATTGATTCATTTTATAAAAGAACACTTCCTTCTAAAATAAAACAAGAAGTGAAAAATCACTTGACTCAAAGAATGGATTTTCTTTTTTCTATATTAGAAGAAAATTATAAGATATATAAAAATAGTATGTCTAAAGAGGAATTAAAACAACACTTAATCAAAATAATTAAGTCTGCAAAGTATTCTAATAGTGGTTATTTTTGGGTAAATGATTTTGATGCAATAATGATTATGCATCCAATTTTAGAACAATTAAATAATCAAAATTTAATGGATCAAAAAGATGAAAATGGTAAAGAACTTTTTAAAGCTTTTGTTCATGTGGCAAAAAAACAAAATGCAGGTTTTGTTGATTATTTATGGCCAAAGCCTGGTATGAAAAAAGCAGAAGAAAAAATATCATATGTAAAAGTTTTTGAACCTTTTAATTGGATAATTGGAACAGGGGATTATGTACAAGAAGTTACAAATAAAATAAAAAAAGACGCAATAAAAACAATATCTGAAATAAGATATGGTAATAATGGATATTTTTGGATAAATAATAGTAAATCAAAAATGATAAGCCATCCAATTTTTAAAGATTTAAACGGTAAGAATCTTTCAACTTTTCAAGATGAAAATGGACAATATATTTTTAATGAGTTTGTTACTATTGCAAATGAAAAAAAAGAAGGTGGGCTTGTTCTTTATTTATGGCCAAAGCCAGGTGAACAAAAAGCAAAACCAAAGATTTCATATGTTCAAAAATTTCAACCTTGGGATTGGATAATTGGAACGGGTGCATATGTTGATGAGATTGAATTAAAAATCAAAAATATGGAAGAAAAATCAGAAAAGAGTTTACAAACAATTACAATTTTAAGTGCAATTATATTTGTGATTGTTTTAATAATTTTATCACTAATAACTTTAACTTTATCTACTAAAAGAGATGATAAAGATTATGAAGAAGAGTATTTGTAATCTTTGTCATAAAATGTGAAAAATATTGTATAATTCCAAAAATTAAAGTATAAATGCGTTATAGTGATAACTAATATAGAAAAGATTAAATAATGGGGAGTTTATGGATAAAGAAGAGTTTGATAAAGCTGTTGATTTATTTGGAATATTAACTAAAATTTCAAAAAAAGAGTTAAAACAAAAGTATTTAAAACTTTCAAAAATATACCATCCTGATACTTCAACAGGTACACAAGAGAAATTTCAAGAACTTAAAGAGGCTTATGAGCTTTTATTAAAGTATATTGATAATTATAAATTTAGTTTTGAAGAAGAAGAGTTTAAGCAGCAGTATCCTGCTTTTACCAATTATAAAAATTGGAATATTTAGACTTAGGAGTTTAAAATGTATGATAAAAAACAAATAAAAGATATTATTCTTAGCACATTAGTTGCTGATTCTTTATGTTTAGTAGCTCATTGGGTTTATGATGAAAAACAATTAAAAAGTTTAAATATTGATTGGAGTAAATTAAATGCACCATATTCAATATGGCACAAAGATAAGGGTGCAGGTGAGTTTACTCACTATGGAGATCAAACTTATTGGTTTTATGAATATTTAAAAGATAAAGAAAAATTTGATGTAAAAGAGTATGCCTTATATTGGTTAGAAAAAATACAATCATATAATGGATATATAGATTCAGCTACAAGAAATAGTATTGAACCTTTAAGTAAAGGTTTATTGATAGGTTCTGAATCTAGTGATTTATCAATTGTTGGAAGAATATCACCATTATTAATGGTTAGTAAAACTAAAAAAGAGTTTTTAGATAATGTACAAAGCTTTGTTTGTCTTACACATAATAGTTCTGAATGCAAAAATGCAAGTTCATTTTTTGCAAAATTACTAATAAAAGTATTAGCTAAACAAGATATTGAAAGTTCAATATTAGAGTTAAAAGAACAATCAAGTGAAGATATTAAAACTTATATTGATAAAGCAATAAAATCTAAAGATAAAGATACTTTTGATGTAATAAGACAGTTCGGCCCTGCTTGTGGTACAAGTGAAGGTTTTGCTTCTGTATTGCATTTGCTTTTAAAATATAAAGATTTAAAAGAGTTATTAATACAAAATGCAAAAGCTGGTGGTGATTCAAGCGCTAGAGGTATGGTGGCAGTTATGATTTTTACTGCAAAATATGGATTGAAAGATATTCCACAATCTTGGTTGAAAATAAAGGTTATACTATAAGATGAAAAGAATTTCAAATTTTTATAAAGATAAGTTTTATGTTGAAATACTTGTAGCAACATTGCTTTTTATTATTGCTATTGCTATGAATAAATTAATGGATTTTATTATTTATATGCTTTATTTTATTATCTTTCTTGAAATAGTAAGAATTGTAATTAATTTTATTAGAGAGCAAAAAGTAGTATTAAGTATTCTTGTTGATGCTTTTATTATTTTAACACTAAGAGAGCTTATTTTAAATGTAGTAAAAGTAAATAAAGAAGATTTAACATCTTTTGATGCATTGTTTTCTAGCCCTGTAAATTTTAATATAATGATATTATCAGGAGTGATAATATTTTTATTTTTTGTAAGATACTTGTCTATTAAAACTTGTCCTCAAAATCTCTTACAAGAAACCAAAGATTAAAAAGGTCAAAATTAGACCTTTTTAATCTTAAGCATAATCTTTTCTTTAAACTATAAATGTTTATAGTTTAATTTTCTTTTATAGAACTCTTTAGCTACCATAAAATAGGAGTTAATTAGTTTTCTTAATTTTTTAATTTAAATAAATTTAAAAATTTTTTATATTTTTTTGAAAAAACCAGTAGAAAATACAGTTTTTTATAGTATAATCTTCTTACTAATATTTTTAATGTACCCAATACAGACTAAGAGGATGTAAAAGGTTCGTTAATTATATAACAATAAAAGGAAAAGAAAAAATGCAAATTTACGTTGGGAATATGTCTTATCAGACTACAGAAGAGAGTTTAAGAGCTTTATTTGCTCAGTATGGAGAAGTTAGTTCTGTAAAGATTATTACTGATAGAGAAACTGGAAGAGCTAAAGGTTTTGGATTTATCGGTATGGAAGATAATAGTGCTGGACAAAGTGCTATTGAAGAATTAAATGGAACAGAATTTGAAGGAAGAACTCTTAAAATTAATGAGGCTAAACCAAGAGAAGAAAGACCAAAAAGAAACTTTAATAGTAGATTTTAGTCTAAACTATTATTTTAAAGCTTACAGTCTTTAAAGTATAAAGGGAATGAAGTTAATCTTCATTCCCTTTTTTTATAGCTCTAATTCAAGTGCAATTGGACAATGGTCACTTCCCATATATTCATCTAAAATATAAGCATTTTTGATATTATCTTTTAAATCTTCACTTACATAAAAGTAATCAATTCTCCAGCCAACATTATTTGCTCTGGCATTTGCTCTATAACTCCACCAGCTATATTTATCTTTAATATCACCATTTACATATCTAAATGTATCAATATATCCATGATTTAAAAACTTTGTAATCCAATCTCTTTCCATTGGTAAAAAACCAGATTTTTTTTCATTTGCTTTAGGTCTTGCAATATCAATTTCTGTATGAGCTGTATTTACATCACCACAAATTATTAATGAAAAATTTTCTTTTTTTAAATTTTCACAATATTCTAAAAATCTATCATAAAATTGCATTTTATACTCAAGTCTATCATCATTACTTTGACCATTTGGAAAATATACATTAAAAAATGCAATCTTTTTACCATCAAAGTCAAAGTGTGCTTCGTTTATTCTACCTTCTTTTAAAATATCAACATTAAGTGTATTATCACTAAATATAGGTTCAATATCACTATAAAGGGCAGTTCCTGAACGACCTTTGATACTACAAGGGTTAATATGTGTAAAGTTAAACTCTTTATCAAAAATAGTTTTTGGAATTTGATTCTCTTCTGCTTTAATTTCTTGAAGACCTAAAATATGAACATTATCATTATCAACCCACTTTAAGGCTTCTTTTTTATCTACTGCTCTAACTCCATTTACATTCCATGAAATAAACTTATATGTTTGCATATTTTGTTAATCCTTTTTTTCTTTTTGTTTGCTTTGTTTTTCTTTATTTTTTGTTTCTTTTGTCTGTTTTTTTAATTCATCAAATTCATTGTGAAAAGATGATTTAGTAAAATCTTTCTTGTTATTTCCAATTAAGGAATCACCTTTTCCACCATGCATATCTATTTTGCCATAATTATTTGAAAAACCAATAGTTATTAAACTAAGGGTTAAAAGTATCAATTTTTTCATTTCTTCTTTTCCTTAAATTTTTAAATATTCCATAGATTGTAATAGCAATCCAAAATACTTCAATTATAAAAGAACCAAGATTAAAATGAACACATAGTGAAATAAGTAATAATATAGCACCAACTAAATTTAATAATTGATATTGAATTGAGTGAATATCATATTTACCTAATTGTAAAAATAAATAACCAGTTACAACAAATGCCATGCCTACGAAGCCTATCCATTGGAAAATGTCCATTTTTTACCTTCTTTAAATGTATATAAAATAATATTATTAATACAAAAAAATCTATTTTAAATAAAAAAACTTTTCTATAATACGAAATATTTTTATTTAGGATTTTTTTGAAACTTATAATTTTACTCTTTTTTGCTTTATTAAATTTAAATGCAGATTCTTCTTTCAATAAAATAAATATGAATGCAAATTTTTATATTTATCAAGGTGAAAAGAAATCTGATAATATGAATTTTATTTATGATATTAGCATTTATCATAATACAAAAGATGAGTTTACATCTAAATCATATTGTTTTTTAGCTTCAAAAAAAAACATGAAATTAAATTTTGACAATAAATCAAAATACAAAATCTGCTTAAATAATAAAAATAAGATTTTTGTGTATATACTAAATAAATCAAATAGATACACAAAAAGTAAAGACTTTGATGCTAGTATTAATAATATATCTCTCAAAATTAAAGGAAATAAGCATACTTGTAAAAAAAATGCAAATACTTATGCTTTACTTCATACAAACATAAATAAATGTTTAAAAAATATAAATAATAAATCTTAGATTTTATGATTTCTTAAGAATAAACTATATAGAATTTAATTTCTTAAATTAAGTGAATTCCAAGGTTTGGAACGACAATTATACTTTACTTGTCAAATGCTTTTTTAAAAAACTGAAGTTTCTAAGGTTTTTAAATGCAGCGAAATAAAAAAATCCTTTTATTAAGTCATTGTCTATTAAATGTAAATTCAAAAGTAAATAAAATTGCAAATTATGGTGGTTGCTTTGAAGAGTTAATGGTTCCTTTAATTCAAAAAGGCTATGGCTTTATTCAACTTCCTTGTCCTGAATTATTATCTTGTGGTATAAAAAGATGGGGACAAGTAAAAGAACAACTTGATACTCCTTATTTTCGTAAACACTGTGAAAAACTACTTGAACCAATAATACAACAACTTATTGATTATAGTAATAGTGGTTATAAAATATCTGCTTGTATAGGTGTAGATAATAGTCCTAGTTGTGGAGTAAATACTACTTGCAAATCTTTTAAATGGGAAGGTGAAATTGATAGTTCTTTTTCTTTGGAAGAAACTTTGAATTCATTGAATATAGTTAATGAAAAGGGTGTTTTTATGGAAGTCTTTAAAAATTTATTGGATAAAAATGCAATAAGTTTAGACTTTTATGCAATAAATGAATCTAATCCAAATACTTCAGTAAAAAATATTTTAAAGGAATTATAGTGAAAAAATTTATAGCGGGATTTTTACTTTGTTTTTCAATGTTTTCTTATGCCCAAGAAGATGTAATAACAGTAGGGCTTTGTGCAGCTTATCCTCCATTTGAATCAAGAGATGCAAAGTCTGGTGATATTGTAGGTTTTGATATTGACTTAGCAAATGAAATAGGTAAAGTATTAAATAAAAAGATTGTAATTAAAGATGCTGAATGGCAAGCTTTATTAGGTGGATTAAAAACAAATCAATATGATATGATTTTAAGTGCTATGAGTCGTCAAGAAGCTGGAGAAAATAATGTGAATTTATCAAATACATATTATTTACTAAATGATGTAATTGTAGTAAAAAAACAAAATAATAAAATTACTTCAAAACAAGATTTAAAAAATAAAGTTGTTGGTGTACAACTTGGAAGTGGAAGTGAACAAATTGTTGATAAGTTAAAAGGCTTAAAAAAAGTTGCAAGATATAACTATAATCCAGAAGCATTTTTAGACTTAAAACATGAAAGAATTGATGCAGTTGTAGTGGGTTATGCATATGCTGCTAAACAAAAGAATTTTAAAAGTGAATATAAAATAGTTGATAAATTAGCTCCATCAGAATTAGTTGTTGTAATGAAAAAAGATAAAGATGAGTTAACAAAACAAATAAATATGGCATTAACTAAACTAAAATCAAATGGTGTATATGATAAATTAGTTCAAAAATGGTTAGAAGTAAAATAGATGAATTTTAATGTAGTTTATGACAATCTTGGGTTTTTATTTGAAGCTTCTTGGCTTACAATATACTTATCATTTATATCTTTTATAATTGCATTTATAATAGGTATAGTTGTAGGAACTTTAAGAAGTTATAAAATACATAAACTTTTAGATTTTGTCTTGACTTCATATATAGAAATTTTTAGAGGAACACCTTTATTAATACAGTTATTTTTTATATATTATGGTTTGCCACAAGTTGGTATATCAATGTCAAGTCATGAAGCTGCAATTTTAGGTCTTTCATTGAATTTTGGTGCTTATATGTCTGAAATAGTAAGAGCTGGCGTTCAAGGTATACCAAAAGGTCAGTATGAAGCTTCAAAGTCATTAGGAATGAGTAATCTAAGTATGCTTGCATATATAATATATCCACAAGCATTAAGACTTACTCTTCCTACTTTAACTAATACTTATGCTGCTATATTAAAAGATAGTTCTTTAGTTTCTGTTTTATCAATAACAGAATTAACAAGAGCAGGGCAGTTGATATATGTACGAACATATGAACCTTTTGAAATATATCTTACACTTGGAGTTTTTTATTTTGTAATGACATATTCAATATCAATTATTTCTAAAAAACTTGAAAAAAAACTATATTATAATACTTAAAAATATAAAATATAAATTTTAGTTTTTAAAGCTATTTTATTTATAAGTGAGTTTTTGTTATTTTATTTTCTATTTTTTAGAAAGTGAAGAAGTATGACAACAGAGATTTTTTTAGGAATAATTACATTTTTTACATCAACAATTGCAGGTGTTGTTGGACTTGGTGGAGGTATGATTTTAATAGCAATCTTACCATCTTTTTTACCTGTAAATGCTTTGATTCCTGTACATGGCTTAACACAAATGTCTAGTAATTTCAGCAGAGCCGTTTTTGGATATAAAGATGTGCAATATCAAGTTATACCAAAATTTATTCTAGGCTCACTTTTAGGAACTGCTCTTATTTCAAGTATTATTTATTATATCTCTTTAGAGTATGTACCTCTTTTTATAGGTGTGTATATTCTTCTTTCTTTGTGGTCTACAAAATTTAATGAAAAAATAAAAAGATTTGAAAGTTATTTTATAATAGGTTTTTTTCAAACAGGTCTTTCTCTTGTTGTTGGTGCAACAGGACCTTTGACTATGACTTTACTTTATAAAGATTTTGAGAAAAAAGATGAAGTTGTTGCAACAGCTGCTGCACTTATGGGTATTACTCATATTTTTAAAGTATTTGTCTTTATCTTTTTTGGTTTTGCATTCTTTGAGTATCTTTGGCTACTTGTTTTTATGATTGTTGGAGCAGTTGCAGGAAGTTATGCAGGTATAAAATTAAGAAATAAAATTGATGGTAAAAAATTTAGATCTTTACTTAAAATACTATTATCAATCTTAGCAATCAAAGTAATTGTTTCAGTTTTTATTTAATATTAGATATAATAAGAAATAATAAAATAAAAGGACAAAAACATGTTTGTTAAATTAAATGATAGGGTTTACTTAAATCTAGCAAGAATTACTAGAATAAAAATTGATCAAGTAGAAGATGGAATAAGAATTAGATTTTATGAAGGTCAAGACCAAGTTGCAAAATCTCAAAAATTTGCTTCTATTGAAGAAGCAGATCAATGGCTTGAAAAGTTTTTGAAAATAGAAAAATAATATTCTAATAAGAGGTTTTAACCTCTTATTGATTTGTAGGATCGTTAAATACTCTTGCACTTAGCTCTTTATCTATTGTATATAATCCATATCCGTTATCTCCCACAAGTTTGATATGGTCAATAATCTCTTTTACTGTTGCTTCTTCTTCAACTTGTTCTGTTACGTACCATTGAAGTAAGCTATATGTAGCATGATCTTTATCTTTCATAGCTAAATCACTTAAAATATTTAAATTTTTAGTCATTTTTTGTTCATGTGCTAATGATTTTTTAAATACATCAAGTAAAGATTTATACTCAACTTTAACTTCATCAATTGCTGGAAGTTTAATCTCTACATCTTGGTCTTCAAGGTATTTGAAAAGTTTCATTCCATGAGCAACTTCTTCTTGATACTGAATTAAAAACCAATTTGATGCACCATTAAAACCCTCTTTTGAACAGTATGCACTCATACCAAGATAGATATATGCAGAGTGATACTCTTTGTTTAATTGCTCTATTAATGCTTCTTGTAAATCTTTACTAATCATGTTGTCTCCTTTTTTTAATTATATTAATTATAACAAGTAATAGTAATATACTTGTTTAAAACTAACATAACAAAACTTTAGATAAAATCACAAAATTTAAAATACAACTGGTTCCCTTTTTGTTGGGGAACAATAAAAAGGATATTTTTTTATGGCAATTTATACATGTGGACACACAACTCCTGATTCAGACTCAATATGTTCAGCTATCTCTTTAGCATATTTATTAAATAAAATAGGGCGTGAGGCAATTCCAGCACGACAAGGACCAGTTTCGCCTGAAACTCAATTTATTTTAAATAGATTTGGTTTTGAAGCACCAGAACTTAAAACAGAGTTTGCTGGTGAAGAGATTTTTATTACTGATTATTCAGATAGAGGTCAAGCTCCAAAAGATATTGATGAGGCTACTATTGTTGGTATTGTTGATCATCATAAATTAGGAGATTTAACTACTTCAACACCACTTGAATGTTGGATTAGACCTGTTGGTTGTACTAACACAATTGTAAAAGAGATGTATGATTATCATGGTGTAGAGATTCCTGCAAATATTGCTGGTGTTATGCTTTGTGCTATTTTAAGTGATACTGTTATTTTTAAATCACCAACATGTACAGATATTGATATTAAAATAGTTAGAGAACTTGCACAAATTGCTGGTGTTGAAGACTTTGGTGCATTGGGTATGGAGATGTTTAAAGTAAAATCAGCAGTTGATGGAGTTCCTGTAAGAGAACTTATTTTAAGAGATTACAAACCATTTGATATGCATGGAAGTGCTGTTGGTATTGGACAACTTGAAGTTGTTGATTTGGCAATTTTTGATAATGTAAAAGATAAATTACAAGCTGATTTAGATGCGCTTAGAGTTGAAAATGATTTACATACTGCTTGTTTACTTTTAACTGATATTATGAAAGAGGGTTCTGAAGTACTTGTTTCATCAGAAGATACATCTGTATTTGAAAAAGCATTTGATGTAAAACTAGAAGATGGAAAAGTTTGGTTAGACGCTTGTCTTTCAAGAAAAAAACAAATTATCCCTTTCTTAGAACCTGCATTTGCATAAATAAAAAGATAGCAATTATGCTATCTTTTCTTCTTTTGGCGTTTTACATAAGACTGTAACTTTAATAATCTTTCATCAATATTTTTTACTTTTCCTTTAATTATACGATATTTTATTTTGACTTGCTAGTAAGGCTGCGCTAAGTTGGTATAAAATTCTTGCACCGACGTTTTCATCCCAGTCGTTTTTACTAACTCCTACTTCACATAAATCAAATCCTATTATATTTCTACCGCTTTTTACTACCATGAAAATAAGATGTTCTAATTGACTATATCTAAGTCCTCCTGGAACTGGTGTTCCTGTATTTGGGCAGTTAATTGGTTCTAAGCCATCAATATCAATAGATAAATATACATTTTGTGGAAGTTGCTCAATAAAAGGAAAATATACCTCTTCTAGTGACTTTCCACATGCAAGTTTTTCTTGCATATGTGTATCATATAAACAATCAGCTTTTTTTCCGTACTTTTTTATTCTCAAAGCCTCTTCGCTACTATAATCTCTAATTCCTATTTGAATAAGATTTGAGATTTTGTCACATTCATTCATGACATTATAAAAAATAGAAGCATGGGAATAAGTAAAGCCCTCATATGCTTTTCTTAAATCATGGTGTGCATCAACATGCAATATTCCAAAGGCTTCATCTTGAGTATCATTTAAAGCTTTGATAAGTCCAAGCGGACAAGAATGATCACCACCTACAACTGCTACAAATTTACCTTTTTTGATTTGTTTAATTGATTTTTTATAAACAGAATCATTTAAAGTTTTAGAAGCTTCATTTACAAAGTTTAATGCTTTTTTCTTTGTAGTTCCCTTTTCAAGTGCTTGAATTACTTTCAAAGCTTTTTTTCTAGCTTTATTACTTAGTTTTAATAAACTTTTATCAGTTTCAAGCATAGCAATTCCAGCAGTATAAGGCTTAATATAGTGGTATGTTTCCACGTCAAGTTGATGGCTTGAAATTTTTATAGCATCAGGTGCTTTTGCTGTTCCTTGTCCAAATGAAACAGTTGCTTCCCAAGGAACAGGAAGTAAAATTAAACTAGCTTCTTTTGGGTCTAATCTTCCACCAATAAATCCATCATCTTCCATTGGAGGTAGACCTAATTCCAACACTTTTATCTCTTCTTCTAAAGTTCTATAAGACATCGATTTTCCTATTAAATTATTTATTCTATTAAATTTTGCTTTTAACCCAATCAGAAAAACTAGGATGATTTAATTTAGCAATTTTAGTTAACTCTTCTGGATTTATATGTTTAATACAAAAGTGCTCATTTACTAGTTTTTTTAAAAGAGTCCAATCTAACTCTTTTTTCTCTTTTGAGTCAGGCTCTATCCATGAGCCACTAAAAAATATATAACCTGAAGCCATTTGTTTAACAAACTCTGTTATAGATGAAGAAACAAGATATGCATCACCCTCAGAATCCATAAAAACCACGGGTGGTTCTGTTTTTAGTTTTGGATAAAACCATAAAAGAAACATTGAGCCACTTGCATCTTTACCAAACTGAATAAAACTATCACCAGAAGAAGACCAAGCTTCATTGCCAAACCAATATTTAAGTGTTTCTTCCAATTGGGTTTTACTAGTTTGATAAAACTCAAAATCTATAGGCCAAGATATAATCTCTTTTTCACACAACTCTTTTAAATACTCTAATGATTCTAAAGAGTTATTGTTTAATCTGTTCATTTGAAATATACTCCTAAATATTCTCTTTTAAACTAAATATATAATTTATTTAGTGAATTATTCAGTATCACCAAAGTTAGCAAAAGCATTTTCTATATTTGGAATACTTTTATATCTAGTATTCGTAAGTCTTACTTTTTTAGTGTTTAAATCACATATTGCAATTCTAAAATTTGATCCTATAAAAGGTTCTACAACACAAATAATTTTATCTTCAACTTGCCTTGTTGTATAAATAGTACCTTGAAGAGAATTGAAAAAATATTTTGGATAACTTAAGGGTGTAATCTCAACTATATCAATAGTTTCATCATTTTCAATAGTTTGCAATATATCCATTGCATCTTCATAACTATCAAATTGAATGCACCAGTCATCAAAGATTTTATTAAAATGTTCTAAATCTTCATCTAGAAATCCACCTGCTAATGATTGTAAAGTAAAAATTGCCACTAAAACACCTTGAAATAAATATAAATTAATATTTAATTTTAACATATAATTAAAAATATCTCTTGAAAGTCTAAGTCTTTAAATTTATTTTTGACTTAATAAAAATTTCTAAATCCTATTTTTGCTATGTATTTCAAATACTTATGCTAAAAATCTTAATAGATAAAAAATTAATGGACAATAAATAATGAAAGAAAATTTAAAAGAAGATATAAAAACATTTGAACAATTTGCAAAATTAGCTGATTACTCTTTTGTAAATAAACTTAATTGTGATCCTGATGCAAAATTCAATGGTGATAACAAAGAACCAAGAGAGGTTTTTAGTGGTCATTATGTAAGTGTAGAACCAACTGCTATTAAAGAACCCATATACATATGTCATAGTGAAAACTTTTTTAATGATTTGGGTTTTAATAAGAGTTTAATAAAATCAGATGACTTTATTAAAATGTTTTCAGGCGATATGTCAAATATATCTTATCCTATGGAAAATGTAGCTTGGGCAACTGGATATGCCTTATCTATTTATGGTACTGAGTATTATGCACAGTGTCCTTTTCAAACAGGAAATGGATATGGTGATGGTAGAGCAATCTCTGTTTTTGAAGCAGTTATAAATGGTAAACGATGGGAGTTTCAACTAAAAGGAGCTGGAAGAACACCATATTGTAGAGGTGCAGACGGTCGTGCTGTATTAAGATCAAGTATAAGAGAGTTTTTAGCACAAGAGCATATGCATGCTCTAAAAGTTCCAACATCAAGATCTTTGAGTCTATTTACATCAAAAAAAGAGCAAGTAAAAAGACCATGGTTTAGAAATAACTCTTATTCAAGAGATCCTGAAGTGATGATTGAAGAAGATGTGGCAATTACTACAAGAGTTGCTCCTTCATTTATTCGTGTTGGTCAACTTGAACTTTTTGCTAGACGAGCTAGGAAAAATGAACATAAAAAAGCATATGAAGAGTTAGAACAGATTGTTTTACATTTAATTCATAGAGAATACAATGATGAAATAAATAGTGATTTAAACTTAGAAGAAAAAGTAATACTATTAGCAAAACAGTTCCAAAATAGACTTACATCTTTAGTTGCTAATTGGATAAGAGTTGGATATTGTCAAGGTAATTTCAATAGTGATAATTGTGCAGCAGGAGGTTTTACACTTGATTATGGTCCTTTTGGTTTTATTGATATGTTTGACCCTAAATACCAACCTTGGACTGGTGGAGGAGTGCACTTTTCATTTTTCAATCAACCCAATGCAGCAAAAAAGAATTTTAAATCATTTTGTAGTTCTTTAAAACCATTGCTTAGTTCAAATTTAAATAGTTTAAAAGAACTTGAAGAGATTGAAAATAACTTTTCAAAGATTATGCACTTAAAAATAGAAAATATGTGGGCTAGTAAATTAGGAATTGATAAATTTGACTTTGAATTATTTGATGAGCTTATAAATCTAATGATTGAAACTAAAGTTGATTATACTATATTTTTTAGAGAATTATCAAATATACCTAATAGTATCAATGAACTTGAAAAAAGTTTTTATGATAACTTTGAAAATAAAGATATTAGATTAAAATGGAGCAGTTGGTTAGAAAAATGGAGAACAAAAATAGATACAAACTCAAATGAGTCTATAAAAAAAGTCTCAAATCAAATGAAATCAGTTAATCCAAAGTTTACTTTAAAAGAGTGGTACTTAGTTTTGGCATATGAACAAGCCCAAGAAGGAAACTATGAATTAGTAAAGCAGTTACAAGAAGTAATGACAAATCCATATATTGAAAATAGTAAAGAGTTTGAAGATAAGTACTACAATAAAAAACCTTCAAATCTTTTTGGGATGGCTGGTATTTCCCATGTTAGTTGCTCTTCATAGGTTAAATTATTTTATTTTTGAGCTAAAAAGTGCTAAAATAGGAAATGCTTTGCTTATTAAATATAGATTTATTATAAAAATAAATAGCAAGCATAGATAAATAAAAAAGGATTTTTTAGCTTATGACACCAGCAATAAATATTTTGAAAAAAAATAAATGTGATTTTAAAATACATAAATATGAACATGATACAAATAATACAGATTTTGGAAATGAAGCAGTAGAAAAATTGGGTTTAGATGCAAATAGAGTTTATAAAACGTTACTTGTTGAAACATCACCCAAAAAACTTGCAGTTGCTGTTGTACCTGTTTCAAATCAACTTAGTTTAAAAAAAATAGCCAATGCTTTAGGTGAAAAAAAAGTAGTAATGGCAGATAAAAATGAGGCTTCAAAAGTGACTGGATATTTAGTAGGAGGAATCTCTCCTTTAGGACAAAAACGATTGCTTCCTACGGTTATAGATAGTTCTTCATTAGCTTTTGAAACCATTTTTGTAAGTGGTGGGAAAAGAGGTCTTGATATTGAACTAAATGCAGTTAAATTGAAAGAAATATTAAATGCAAAAATAGAAGATATTAAAGCATAAAATCAATCTTAATCAAAAAAAGTAATTTTTTAAATAATTTTGTATCTTATTCAAAAGTAACTATAGTTTAAGTTACATATAAAGTTTGTTAATAGATAATCTTTATAACTTACTAACAAAGGAAAGACTATGGCTACTTCAGATATTGAAGCTGTTTGCTCTCAGTTATTAACAAAAGAGGATTTAAAAGTATCGGATAAATTTTTCCAAGAAGTTTTAGATGAATGTATAATAACACATATTCATGAAGATAATAACTCAAATCATATAAAAATTTATTCTGTTAATCAACTTTATTTATCTACTATTACGCCTATTTTACATGATATTGGATTTGAAATAGTAGATGAAGTAACTTATAATATTTCAAATAAATCAAAAGTTATTTATGTTAGTAGATTTAATTTGCATATTAAAGATGTAAATATAGTTAAAAAAGCAAAAGAAAATTTAGAAAATGTAATCACTCAAACATTAAAAGATGAGAAAATATATCACTCTAAATTATTCTCTTTAGTGTTACTTCAAAATCTTACTGTAAAAAAAGTTTATCTTTTAAAAGCTTTTATTGAGTATTTAGACCAAGCTGTTTTAACAATTAATGCAGATACCATACTAAATACACTTACAACACATCATAAAATTTCAAATCTTTTCTTAAACTACTTTTACAAAAAATTTGATCCAAAACAAAAAGCTAAAAGAAAACAAGATTTAGAAAACTTACAGTTAGAAATCGAAGATGAAATAAAAATAATTCCTCAAATAATTGATGATAAAATTTTAAAATTGACTTTTTCTTTTTTAAAGTCACTTTTAAGAACTAATTATTTTTTAAATAAAGAAACAATAGCTTTTAAAATTGATACAAAATGTTTTTCAGAAAACTTAAGAGGTTTACAACCAAATATCGAAAACTTTATTTATCATTCTGATTTTTATGGAATTCATTTAAGAATGAGTAAAATTTCAAGAGGTGGTCTTAGATGGAGTGATAGACATGAAGATTATCGACAAGAGATAAAATCTCTTATGATTACACAAGAGGGAAAAAACTCTATTATTATTCCAGATGGTTCAAAAGGTGGATTTGTAATAAATAAAGATATAGCAGAAATCACAAAAGAGTATTTTGAACAAATCTACTCTTTATTTATTAATTCAAATTTAGATTTAGTTGACAATATGATAAATGGCAAAATTGTAAGAGATGAAAGAATCGTGGCTTATGATGGTGATGATGCATATTTTGTAGTTGCTGCTGATAAGGGAACTGCTTCTATGAGTGATGTTGCAAATGATATAGCAATTAGTAGAGGCTATTGGTTAGGAGATGCTTTTGCAAGTGGTGGTTCAAATGGTTATGGACATAAAGATTTAGGTATTACTGCTCGTGGTTCTTTAATGTCAACAAAAAGATTTTTTATAGAAGAGGGTATTGATATTTACAAAGACCCAATTACTGTAATGGGACTTGGTTCTATGAGTGGTGATGTTTTTGGAAATGGAATGATAGAATCAGACAAGTTCAAGCTACTTGCAGCAATTGGTCATAAAGAGATATTTATTGATCCAAATCCTGATTTAAAAGTAAGTTTTGAAGAGAGAAAAAGACTTTTTAATTCAAAGCAAGGAAGTTGGGACTTTTATGATAAAGAAAAGATTTCAAAAGGTGGTGGAGTATTTTTAAGAAGTGAAAAAGAAATAGTTTTAACACCTGAAATAAAAAAACTTATTGGTACAAGTAAAAAAACTCTTAGTGGAGAAGAGCTTTGTGTAAAACTTCTTACTTTGCATGTTGATTTATTATTTAATGGTGGAGTTGGAACTTATGTAAAGGCAAGTGATGAAAATAGTCTTGACATAGGTGATAAACAAAATGAAGCAGTAAGAGTAGATGCAACAGATATAAAAGCAAGAATTGTAAGTGAGGGTGGAAACTTAGGATTTACTCAAAAAGCTAGAATTGAATACGCTTTAAATGGTGGAAAGATAAATATAGATGGTATTGATAATGCAGGTGGAGTAAATACTTCTGACCATGAAGTAAATTTAAAGATTTTATTAAATATTATAAAAGAGCAAGGCTTACTTTGTGAGCAAGAAACAAAAGCAACACTACATAGCTTGACAGACCAAGTTGTAAATTTAGTATTGCAAAATAACTATAATCAATCTTTTGTAATATCTATGGATGAAAGACTTTCAAGAAAGCATAGAAATAACTTTATAAAAACAATAGAGATTTTAGAAAAATATGTAACAGCTTTTAATAGACATGACTTTTATATCCCTAAAAATGAAAATATAGAAGATGTAGTTGATATAAATGATTCAATTGTAAGACCTGTACTAAGTTCTCTTTTATCATACTCAAAAATATTTATTAAACAAACTCTTTTAGAATCAACTTTAGTAGATGAACAGTTTGCATCGCAATATCTTTATAGATATTTCCCTAAATCATTTGTAAGTGCATATGAACACGAAATAACAAGTCACCCTTTAAAAAGAGAAATAATTGCTACAAAAATTGCAGATATAATTATAAACTCACAAGGATGTACTTTTATAGGAGATTATGAAAAATTAGGTAAAGAGAAGTTTTTACAAAAAATAAAATCATATTTAATTGTAAAACAATTATTTGGTTCAAGTGAAATAAGAGAAAAAATCTATTCTCAAGATTATATTATGAATATTGATAAACAATATAAACTAATTGCAAAATTAGAGTATATTTTATTTACAAGTACTAAATGGATGGTTAAATATATGAATAAAACTCAAGTTGACTCAGCTCATATACTTGATCATAAAGATGAACTATTCTCACAACTTACTGAAATTCATACTCAAAAAATAGAAGAGTTGATTCCTAATGATGAAGAGTTTAATCTTTTCTTTAGTGTTATTGATTACTTAAGATTTGCCGTTGCAGGAGTAGTTATAAAAGAGAATACTCATCATTCATTTAAAGATGTAATAGTACTATTTTATCAATTAATTCATGAGTTTAATATTTTAGAAATAATTGTTTCTTTAAGTAAGTTAAAACTTCATTCAAGAAATGATGTTATACTTAGAAATCAGGTTTTACAGTTTATTGACTATATTGTTGTTCACTATACAAAAAAGATATTAAATTTCAAGAGAATAAATGAAGCTCCTGAAACTGCTTTTTCAAATTTTATTGCAAATGAAAAAGAGACTTTTTATAGATTAAGAGATCATCTTGATGTATTTATGACAAAAGAAGAAAAAGATATAAAAGATATTGTAACAACAGTAAATCAACTAATGGTTTCTACTATATAATTATAATATGCACTTTTGTGTATATTATAAATGTAAGTTTAAAAAGTATCATAACTTAAACTTATGACCTTTTAGTTAAGAAACTATTAGTTATATTGGCTTAATAATATAAAGGAGTCATATTATGAGTAAGTATGAAGATGACGAGTTAAGTATGCATAAAATTGAAGATTATGATGGAAATGAATCTAAAAGTAAAAGAAATACTGTAAGATTAGTAATTGCTTTAATAATAATTGTAGGGGCTATATACGCGAGTTTTAGATACAATTATAGTCAAATGGATGATGATTATGTAGGAACACAAGAAAATCCAGGGATTGACACTTCAAAAAGATGATAAATGAAATTTGATGAATTTTTTGATTATCATCTAAATACAAAACATTCATACTTTTCTGTTAGAAACTATCCAAATCGATTAAGTTGGGAAAATCAACCAATGGTTTTCAAATCATATGATAGTTTTGAAAAGTATGAATTAGATTTAGATTTTATTAATCATAGCTTTTTATATTATATTGCAGGATTAAGTGCAAAAAAAATCTATCCAAATGTAGAGTATTATCTAAGAATAAATCCTAGTGCAGGTGCTCTTTATCCAAATGAAATATATTTTCAAAGTAGAAATAATGAAAATATAAAAGATGGTATTTATCATTTTGATATTAAAAGTTCAAGTATTACACTATTAAAAGAGCTTACAAATGATGGAATTGAGCCTTTATTAAATTATAAGTACAAAGTAAATGGTTTTATTTTCTTTATTTCATCACTATATTTTCGTTCTTCTTGGAAGTATAAAAATAGAGCATTAAGATATTGTTTACTTGATTCTGGGCATTTACTAGGAACTTTAGAAGCTAGTAGTTTTTTACATGACAAAAAGTATAAAATCATTTATGATTTTGATAAAAAGGCTTTAAATAAACTATTTAATTTTTCAAATGAAGAGTTTTTTCAAGCAAGTGTAGTTGTAGGTTCAAACTCTTTAGAAGAGGTAGAAAAAGTATCTAACTTGGATTTACCAAAAGTGGATGGAACTTACTATTTTGAAGAAAATGAGTTAATTCAAGAAGCTTATGAAAAATCTTTAAGCATTAAGCAAAAGCATTCACAAAATTTATCTCCAAACTTTTTTTATAACAAAGAAATATTTAAACAAACAGTTTTTAAAAGGCGCTCAATTAGAGATTTTAGTTTAAAAGCTATAAAAAAAGATGAGTTTTTAAAAGTATTAGAGATTTTAAATGAGCCAATTACGAGTGATTGTGATGAAGCCATTGATATTTATTGTGTTATAAATAGAGTTGTTTCTATGCCTTTGGGTTTATATAAAGATAATACTTATATAAAAGAGGGTGATTTTAAAACAAAAGCTGGTTATTTATGTTTAGAGCAAGATTTAGGAAAAGATAGTGCCGTTACTTTTTTTCTTACTACAAAATCAAAAAACTATCAAGCAGCTTATCAAAAAGCAGGAATTATAGGTCATAGACTATATTTGATTGCAAACTATTTAGGTTATGGATGTAGTGGAATTGGCGCTTATTATGATGATGAGGTTTGTGAATTTATAGAAGATAATAGTATGGTTTTATATGCTTTAGCTATTGGAAACTAAGCATAAAGCTTAGTTTTCATTACTATTCATCATCCAAATAGAGAAAATATCTATATAGTTCCAAAAAGATTGTTTTATATCATCTTCAATATCAAGTGGAGCAAGTACCATCGCATAACTTTCTAACCAAATTCGTCTTGCTTCTTGGTTTATCTTAAAAGGACTATGTCTTGCTGCCATCATTGGTGCACCTCTTTTTTCATTGAAGTATTTAGGTCCTCCACAAATTTGTATAAAAAAATCTGCTGAGTGTTCTTTTGCTTTTTCAAAGCCTTCATCTGTTGGAGGGAAAAGTCCTTTAATATTACTTTGTCTTAATAAATCATAATGATCAGATACTATTTTTCTTATTTTTTCTTCTCCTAAAACTTCTAAAAATCTAGGATCAGGAAGATTTACAGGAGGCCTAATTCCTACATGTCCCGCTGTTATATTAAATTGCATATTATAACCTTTGTTTTTGTGAAAATATACACTTATATTAATATAAAAAAAAGAAAAATTACTATTAGGTTTTAAATTTAATATTTCTTTTTGTTTAGCTTTTTTTTGCTCTTTTTACAATATTTGTAATCATATTATTAAAAACAAAATAGTGTAAAGGAATAAGAATATACCAATAAGCTCTACCTAAAACCCCTTTAGGATAAAAGTATGCAGATTGAATAAGTTTGTCATCTTTTATTTTAAATTCAAGCCAAGCACTACCTGGAATTTTCATTTGTGCAAATAAAAGTAATCTTTCATTTTCTTTAATATCAACGACTTTCCAAAAGTCCAAACTATCTCCAACTCTTAACTCATCTTGGCTTCTTCTACCTCTTTTTAGTCCAACTCCTCCAATAATTTTATCAATTATTCCTCTAAGTTCCCATAAAAAATCATAATCAAACCATCCTTGTTTACCACCAATACTAATAAAGCTTTTATAAACTTTACTTTTAGAAATATCTGAAATATCAATCTCTTTTCTATCAATAAAAATTGCATCTGCTATCTCTTTTGTATGATTTTTCTCCCAAATCTTTCCAGCATTATCACTCCATCTACTAATTACTTGGTTTGTCTCTATTTCTTTAACAGCCTTTTTTACCGCATCTATAAAAGGCATAGGAGTTATATCTTTAAAATACTTTTTTGCATTATCATTTTGTACTACAACTTCTGATTTTAAACCCTCAATTAATGCTTTTGCAACTTTAAAAGGAACAGGAGTAAATAAATTAAGCCAATAAGATGATAAATTAATTGTTAAAAATGGAAGTGGTATTATATATCTTTTTAAGCCTAAAGCTTTTGCTGTTTGAAGCATCATTTGTTTATATGTCAATTGTTCAGCTCCAATATCAACTATTAAATTTTCTTTTTCTTGTAAAAATAATGATTTTTCTAAATATTCTAAAACATCATCAACTGCAATTGGTTGAGCTTTAGTTAATACCCATTTTGGTGTAGTCATAACAGGTAGTTTTTCTGTTAGATTTCTAATTATTTCAAAACTTGTACTTCCAGAACCTATGATAACACCTGCTCGAATCCAAATCGTTTGAACATCTTTTTGATTACTTAAAACTTCTCCTGTTTCTAATCTACTAAGTAAGTGTTCACTTGTATCACTATTTTTTACTCCAAGTCCACCAAGATATATTACTCTTTTTACATTGCACTCTTTTGCAACTTCTATAAAATTTTGTGCTGAAATTTTATCTAAGTTTTTGTAATCAGTTCTATTTAAAGAGTGAATTAAATAATAAGCAGTATCAACACCACTTAGTGCCTCTTTTAAACTCTCTTTATTAAATGTATCACCCTCAAAAACTTCGATATCTTTTTCAATATTAGAAGATAAGCTTTTTTTGTTTCTTACAAATAATCTAAGTGAAATATTTTTATTTTCCTTTAGCTTTTGTTTTAACCTTCTTCCAATATATCCTGTTGTGCCTGTAAGTAATACTTTCATAGTGTATATCCTTTCTAGTTATATTTATTGTATCATTTTAAAATGTTATTTGGTATGTTGTTTTTATACGATAAATGTTTATTTATGTGAATGATTTTAATTAATATTGCTATGATGCTATAAGCTCAAATTAGATAAAATGCAAACCAAAAAAGAAGAGTTTTAAAATAAAAAGGCTTAATAATAATGAATGAAAATAAAGATTTCTTACGTGCAATAGTTGAAGAGGATTTAAAAAAAGGCAAATACAAAGAAGTAGTTACTAGATTTCCTCCTGAGCCAAATGGTTTTCCTCATATTGGACACGCTAAATCTATTTGTATAAATTTTGGTATTGCAAAGGATTATAACGGTCATTGTAATTTAAGAATGGATGATACAAATCCAACAACAGAAGATACAAAATATGTAAATGCATTGAAAGATGCTGTTAAATGGCTTGGCTTTGAATGGGATGAAAAGGTACACTTTACATCTGATTATTTTCCTAAACTTTATGAATATGCAGTAAAGCTTATCAAAATGGGTAAAGCTTATGTTGATAGTATAAGTGAAGAAGAGATGAAAGAGTATAGAGGAACAGTTACTAAAGCAGGACAAAGAAGTAAATATGCAAATAGAACTGTTGAAGAAAACTTAGAACTTTTTGAAAAAATGAAAAATGGTGAGTTTAAAAATGGTGAACACGTATTAAGAGCAAAGATTGATATGAGTGCTGCAAATATGAAACTAAGAGATCCTTTATTATATAGAATTAGACATGCTCATCACTTTAGAACATCTAATGAATGGTATATTTATCCAATGTATGATTTTGCACACTGTTTATCTGATTATATTGAAGGTGTTTCTCACTCGATTTGTACACTTGAATTTGAAAACAACAGAGATATTTATGATTGGGTATTAGATACATTAAAGCTAGAACCACCAAGACCATATCAATATGAATTTGCAAGATTAGGTGTGAATTATACAGTTATGAGTAAAAGAAAACTTCTTGAATTAGTTCAGGGCAAATATGTTAGTGGTTGGGATGATCCAAGAATGCCAACAATAGCAGGATATAAAAGAAGAGGATACACACCAGAATCTATTTTAAATTTTTGTGAGCAAATTGGTATTGCAAAAGCAAACTCTATGGTTGATGTTGCTCAATTAGAGTTTTGTATAAGAGATGATTTAAATCAAAAAGTTCCAAGAGTTATGTGTGTTCTTGACCCACTTAAAGTAACTATAGAAAATTATGAAAAAGATAATGAGATAATTGAAGCTTCTTATTATCCCCATGATGTACCAAAAGAGGGTTCTAGAAAAATACCTTTTTCTAAAGAACTTTATATAGAAAGAGAAGATTTTTGTGAAAATCCACCAAAAGGTTATTATAGACTTACTTTAGATCAACCAGTTAGATTAAGACATGGATATATTATCTCTTGTAAGGAAGTAATTAAAGACTCAAATGGAAATATAACTGAAATAAAAGCAGAGTATTATCCTAACTCAAAAAGTGGAAGTGATACAAGTGGCATAAAAGTAAAAAGTGCTATTCAATGGATAAGTGTTAAAGAAGCAAAAAAAGCTGAAGTAAGACTTTATGATAGGTTGTATAAAAGTGAATCTCCTGAGGGCTTAGAAGATTTAAATCCTGAGTCATTAAAGATTATAAAAGATGCTTTTGTAGAACCAGCTGTAATTGATGATAAAATAGATGAAAGATTTCAGTTTGAAAGACAAGGTTATTTTTATAAAGATCCAATTGATTATAGTGATGAATCACCAGTATTTAATAAGATTGTTTCTTTAAAAGACTCATGGGCTAAAAAAAATAAAAAAGTAAAAGAAACACCAAAAGAGTCAAAACAAGAACTAAATAAAGTACAAGTTCATGGTGAAGCAGAACCTATGACAGATGAACAAAAGATATTATTTGAAAAATATAATTTAAAATTTAAGTTAAATAATGAAGTATCTAATATTTTAGCAAGAGATGAGAAACTTTCATCATTTTTTGAAAATGCATATAAAGAACTTAGTTCTACTTATAATCAAGCAACTATGCAATTACTTCCTCAAGTAAGTATTTTAGCTAATTATGTAGCAAATGATGTAGCAAAGCAGTTAAAAGATAAATCACTAAATGAACTTAAATTTAGTGTAAAAGAGATTATTCAATTAGTTAAAATGGTAGATGATGAAACTATTTCAACAAAAATAGCAAAACAAGTATTTGAACAAATGAGCCAAACAGGTGAAGAGCCAAAACAAATAGTTGAAGACAAAGGTTTAATTCAAATAAGTGATACAGCTATTATTTTACCTATAATTGATGAGGTTATTGAAAATAATCCACAAAATGTACAAAAATTCAAAGATGGGAATAGTAAACTTTTAGGGTTTTTTGTAGGACAAGTTTTAAAAGCTACTTTGGGAAAAGCAAATCCAAAAGTAGTAAATGAACTTGTAGCTAAAAAGCTACAATCATAAAGTAAATTGCTATTTATTTAAAGGCTAGTTTTTTAACTAGCCTTTTTTTATGTAGTTTGCTTTTTTATCTTCTGTGTCTAATTCTTGACCAATTGCTTTATATCTTTCAAAATAGTATTTTACAAATGAGTTTATTTTCTCATTTACTGGCATAAAATACTTTCCTTCTTTTGTTGCAAATTGATTTAAAAATATAGTTGCATCTTTTTTATCTAAATAGTGTTTTGCAAGATTTGTATATGTAGTAATATACCATTTTTTAAGTTCTTCAATCTTTTTTGAATTTAAATCAATACTTAAAGTTTCATCTTTAAAGTCTAAAATTTTTGTATCAAATAAAGCATTTAAGTGAATTAATCCTTCACAATAGTATGGTTGTACTTCATCAACTTCCATCCATGCAATTAATCCAATAGCTCTTTTTACTAAATCAATTAGAACTTGTTCTTCAAGCTCTTTTTCATCATCATCTTCATCACAAAAAAATGAAATAAGTCCACCAGTTGTAGCTTTAAACTCTTCTATATTTTTAAAGTTTCCTGTTTTATTCATAACTGCTTCTGTTTCATCATCACACCATAAAATATGACCAAACTCATGTCCAATTGTACTAATATCATAAACTTGATGCCATTTTGCAGTCTCATTAAATAAAAACTCTCTATCTTTAGTTAGTAGCTCTTGTCCAAAAATTTCACGAGCTAATTTTAAAAATGGTTTTGCTCTTGAAATTTGTAATATTTCATCAGAAAATGCAAAAATCTTTTTACCTTCTTCTTTTGATACTATTTCATCATTTGGTACAACTTGTGCTGAAAATAAACCATTGAATCCAGCTCCAAAAAATAAAGCAGGTCTTCCAATATATAATTGTACTTTATCAAGAGATTTTAAAGAGAAGTTATAAATGTGTTCATAATTTTCATTTTTTTCAAAACTATTATATATTTTTTCAAAAGCAAATTTAATCTTATTTACTCTTTTTTCATTTTTTGCAAAACTAGGATTTGTAAGTCTTATATCCCACTCTAATGCAACTGCTTTTCTAAAGTGGTCTTCATAATATTCAAGTGGATGTCCTATTTGAATTGGTGTTGTTATCTTCATCCAAGCTCTATCTACATCTGCCCATTTTTCAACTAATTTGTTTACATTATCTTCACTAAATGCTTTAATTAGTGCTTGAATATATAAAACATAATCCCATTTTTGATTATATATTTCATCTTCAACTTCAATTAATCTATCTGCAAAGTTTTCTAAAGCATCAACTACATTAGTTACCTCTTTTTTAAAAGCTTTTATATAAGCTTGAGATTTGTATTTGTCTTTATCTTTTACTAATGCAGAGTAGCATCTATCAGCAATTTCTTGTCCATGTCCTAAGTCAAATAAGTTTTCTTTTTCTAAGTATTCAAATACTTTAGTTTCATTTCCATCAAACTTTTCAAGTAGTTCTTTATTTGTTTTATTAATAATCAGTGCTGTCCATGAACTTTGCCATTTACTCATAGCTTTACCAACACTATAAACTCCATTGAAAACTTCTTTGTAAAATGGTGTTAATAAGTTGTTATCTTCAATGTGATTTATTAGTTTTAAGTGTTTATTTTCCCAAAACTCTTTTACAAAAAGATATGCTTTTTCTTGTAAAGCAATAATCTCTTTTTCATCTTTTTCTAATCTTTTTAAAACTTGAACTAGTGAATCATCTCTTAAATTTACAAGTCTTGTAATAAGTGCAAATCTTAGATTTTCATCAAGCTTTAAACCTAAACTTTGAGCAAACTCATCAATAATAGTTAGTTTATCAAACTCTTTATTTTCAAGATATGTTATAAGTTTATTTGTATTGTTTTTTTCATTTTCTAAAAATTGATATATATTTTCTACATCTTTTAAAAATTGAGTTTCATTCATTTCAATCCTTTTTTATAGATTTTGTTAGTTTATCTTTTTTTAAATTAGTAATGTATTACATTGGATTTTGCTAGGCGAACTTTAAATTCTTTTTTAAAGTTCGCTACTTTTAAATAGTGTTGTTCTATTTTTTAAAGAGAATGAAATAGTTAAGATAATTAAAAATATGAAAGGGATAATAACTTCTTCTATATTACTTCCCGCACTATAGTGTGAATATGAAGCAAATAGAAAATCAAGTGCAAAACCAGCATATGCTAAATCTCTAATTCTATCAAGTTTTTTAGGTAATAAAAGTATTGCCCCACCAACTATTTTAAGTACACCAAGTGCAGTAAAAAAGTATAAAGGATAACCTAAATCATTTGCAATCTTTATAACTGAATCAGATAGTAAAATATCAACTGCCCCACCTACAAAACCTATTAGTATTACAATAATAAGTGTTGATACAATATAAATTTTTCTTTTCATCTAAAAATCCTTTGCATAAGTATATGCAAATTATCTTTATCTTTTATTTAGTAAAAAAGTTGCATCTTTTGCTTTAAGCGGTTTACTAAAATAGTAACCTTGATATAAATAGCTATTTTTTTCAATAAGATAGTCAATCTCTTCTTTTTTTTCTACTCCTTCTATTATAAGTTTAAGATTTAGTTTTTGTGCAATTTCTATTACCATATTTATTATAGAATCATTTACTAAGACATCTTTTTGTCTTAGAAAGTCTTTATTTAGCTTTATAGTATCAACGGGAATTTTAGAAATTGAATTAAGTGAAGAGTATCCCACTCCAAAGCCATCAATACTACAAGAAATACCTAACTCTTTGAGTTGTGTTATCCTTTTTATTGCAAGATTTAAGTCTTTAAAAATTGATGCTTCATCTATTTCAAACTCTAGATATTTTGTATCAAAATTTGATTCTTTGATTATCTTTTTTATACTATTTAAAAATTCAGGATGAGAAAACTCTAGTAGTGATATATTTATTGATACTTTTATATCATCTAAATCTATATTCTGTTTTTTCCAATCACTTATTTGATTAATCACTGTTTTTAAAACCCATTTTCCAATTTGAATAATCAAATCAGATTTTTTTGCAACATCTAAAAAATTGTCTGGATATAAGATTTTTTTTGTTGGGTGATTCCATCTAATAAGAGCTTCAAAACCTAAAACTTTTTTCTTTTCATAATCATATTTTTTTTGATAATATAATTCAAATTGATCTTCTTTTATAGCTTCTCTTAATTCATTTTCTATTCTTAAATAGTTTCTTGTTTTTTTATCCAAATCTTCATGATAAAACATAACTCTATTTTTACCTTGTTCTTTTGATAAGTACATTGCTGCATCTGCATTCTTTATAATATCAATTGAGTTTTTGTTATTTTCAGGAAATAGTGCTACTCCTATACTACTTGTTGTAGTTAGTTTGTGATTATCTATTTTTATTGGATTATCTAGTGAATTTAATATTTTATTTGCAAATTTTTCTATATTTATAATTGCTTCTTCTTTTTGCATACTAATATTTTGTACCAATATTACAAACTCATCTCCCCCAAGTCTTATAGCAATATCATCAACTCGTGAACATCCTTTTATTCTTTTTGCTATTTCTATTAAAAATAAATCACCAATATCATGTCCTAATGAGTCATTTATATATTTAAAATTATCTAAGTCAATAAAAATAACACCACCAAATATTTTGTGTCTAGTTGCAAGTGCGATTGCTTGATTTAACTTTTCATTTAAAATAGTTCTATTATACAATCCAGTAAGACTATCTGTTTGTATTTGATGAATAAGTCTTTCTTGACTTCTTTTTATTTCAGTAATATCAAAAAATTGTGCAATAAAATGAGTAGTTTTTCCCATATTATTTTTAATTGCAGTAATAGTTGCTCTTTCAGGATAAATTTCACCATTTTTTCTTTTATTATAAATCTCTCCACTCCAAGAACCATAGTTTAAAATATCACTCCAAAGTTTTTCATAGAACTCTTTGCTATGTTTTCCAGACTTCAATATTTTTGGATTATTTCCTATTGCTTCACTGTTTGTGTATCCTGTGATTTTTGTAAAGGAAGTATTTACTTTTATAATATTTGCATTTGCATCTGTAATTGCCATAGCTTCTTGTGAATCAAATGAATAAGAAGCAAGTTTTATCTCTTCTTCATACTCTAATCTTAATTTTTCATTCTCTTCTTTTTCTAAACCATAAGATAAGTCATTTGTCATTTTATCAAATATGGTAATAATCTCTTCATCAAAAAAATCTACATCTTTAGAACAAAAAGCCATAATACCCATGCTTTTGTCTTTTTTATATAAAGGATAAACTGCAATTGAATTAATCTCATTTATTTTTTCTGTTGTTAAATCAAATGAAGATTTATCCTCTTTAGTGTTATTAATAATTAGATTTTTTCTTTCTATTAAGGATTTTTTGTAGATTTTATTTTTGTTATTGATTTCAAGTTTTGATAATATATTTTTATTTTTACCATTTGATTCAACTATTTGTAATTCTTGTTTTTTATTTAATAAACAAATAAAACTAAGAGATAAGTCTAACTCTTTTGTAGCAAAACTACAAGCTTTATTTAAAACCTCTTCCATTGTATAATTATAAATGATTAATTCATTTGCATTATTTAAAATATTATAGATTTTTTTCTGTTTTTTTAAACTTTTCAAGTTTTGATTTTCTTGTTTTGTTATTTTTCTAAGTGCAAAAATAGAGAATATTGAAGCAAAAATAACAATAAGCCAAAGTATAAAACTATAAATTAAGCTATTTATTGTGTAAGTTTTTAACTGTTTTGCTTCTTTTAAAACAGCTTTCATAAAATATTCTATTGTAGTTCCTAATGCATCAATTCTTTTAGTTGATGTATCCCACCATTTTTTTGCATTTATATTTAAATCTTTGCCATTATTAATATTATAAATTTTTTCTCTATAACTTAAAACATCTTCAATAAGCTTTGAATTAAAAGTACTGTAAAAGAAGTTTAATTCCTGAATACTTATAACATTTTTAAAATTTTTTATATTGTTATTTTGCAAAGATACTAATTTTATAATTTTTGTAAAATCAATTTTTTCTAAATATTTTTTTGAGAAACTATTTGATAGTATGGCTCTTTCTAATCCAGCATACTCTTTTGTATTAATAAGATAAAGTGCTGCAAGAAGTTTATTACTTATATTATTGTTTACATTACTAGTAAGTAATACAGTAATTGAGTCAATTATTGCATTTGTCATTAGATTATAACTTTTTAATTCGTTTGTTAAATCTATATCAAGTTTAAAAACTCTATTTCTTAATTTATCTAGTTTAAAAAGTTCATTTTGAATTTTCTTGATATGGCTTTTTTCTTTTTGAGAGTTGAAGTCATGTTTTAATATAAAATCATCAAAGAATTTTTTTGACTTATTTGTTTGTTTTTTTTGAAAAATCAAATCTTCTTTAAATCTTTTACCAATAGAGCCAATATATCCAGCTGACATACCTCTTTCTTTTTGTAGGTTATTTAATAAAAATTCTGCATTAAGTACATAATTTATATGTAAATCAATAGTATCTAACCTATCTAAAGTTTTATATTTATTGTAAATATAAATGCTACTAAAAAAAATCATTCCTACTGTAGGAATCAAAATAATCAAAATCATTTTATAAAGTGTTTTACTTTTCATTTATTAACTCTTTTGTAATTTTATAGTCACTTTATAATACAGAAAAAAATTTGTATTGTATCTTAAGTCTAAAAAAAGTCTTTGTTGGCACTTGTGTTGTAAAAGTGCTAAATAAAATAAAAACTTTAGCCAACTTTTATAAAGTTGTGCTAAAATTCTTCTGTAAAATTTATAAAATATATAGGAGAAATTATGGTGCATATTGCTTTTTGCAATTTGTCCATTTCCTAAAATTAAGGAGAATAATTAATGGCAAAACATCAATTTCAAACAGAAGTAGGACAATTACTACACTTAATGACTCACTCTTTATATTCAAATAAAGAGATTTTTATAAGAGAACTTGTATCAAATGCAAGTGATGCAATTGATAAATTAAATTATCTAAATTTAACTGATGAAAATATCAAGAAATCTGTTGGTGAAGAATGGGCTGGAGAGATTAATATCTCTTTTGATGAAGCAGATAAATCTATCACAATAGTTGATAATGGTATTGGTATGAATGAAGAAGAATTAATCTCTTCAATTGGTACTATTGCAAAATCAGGAACTAAATCATTTGTTGAAGCATTAACAGGTGATGCAAAAAAAGATAGCAATCTAATTGGACAATTTGGAGTAGGGTTTTACTCTGTATTTATGGTAGCTTCAAATGTTGATGTTATTTCAAAAAAAGCTGGTGAAGAGACTGCTTATAAATGGTCTTCAACTGGAACTGGTGAATTTGAAATAATTCCTGTTACAAAAGAGACAAATGGAACAGTTATTTATATAAAATTAAAAGATGAAGAAGCATCTGAATTTGCAGTTAAAGAAAGAATTAAAAATATTATTGGAAAATATTCAAATCATATTGCATATCCAATTTACTTAAACTACCAAGAAGAAGTAGAAAAAGAGTTAAGTGAAGAGGATAAAAAAGCTGGAAAAGAAGCTAAAAAAACTATTGAAAATAGACATGAGAAAATCAATGAAGCAACAGCACTTTGGACACAGCCAAAATCTAGTCTGAAACAAGAAGATTATAATGAGTTTTATAAATCAATTTCTCATGATTCTCAAGATCCTTTATGTACTATTCATACAAAAGCAGAGGGTGTAAACGAATATACAACACTTTTTTATATTCCAAAAACTGCTCCAATGGATCTTTATAGAGCTGATTATCAACCAGGAGTTAAGCTTTATGTTAAAAGAGTATTCATTACTGATGATGAAAAAGAGTTATTACCAACTTACTTAAGATTTGTTAGAGGTATTATTGATAGTGAAGATTTACCATTAAATGTTAGTAGAGAAATTTTACAAGAAAACAGAATCTTAGCAAATATCAAACAAGGTTCAGTTAAAAAAATCTTAAATGAGATTAAAAAACTTGCTAAAGATGAAGAGAAATATGAAGAGTTTATTTCTCAATATAATAGACCTTTAAAAGAGGGTGCTTACCAAGACTTTACAAATAAAGATTTAATCTTAGATTTAATTAGATACAAATCTACTAAAACTGAAGATGCTAAATTGACTTCATTAGCAGCTTATAAAGATAGAGCTAATACTGAGCAAAAAGCAATTTACTATATTGTAGGTGAGAATGAAAAAGTATTAAGAAACTCTCCATTATTAGAAAGTTATAAGAAAAATGATATTGAAGTTTTAATTTGTGATGATAAAGAAATAGATGAGATTATCACACCAAGTTTAGGTGCATATCAAGAGTGGGAATTTAAAGATATTACTTCTGTTGAACCTCCAAAAGTAGAGCAAACAGAAGAAGAGAAAAAAGAAGTAGAAGAAAAATTCCAAGATATAACTACAAAAATCAAAGATATTTTAGGTGAATCTGTAAAAGAAGTTAAAGTTACAAATAGACTTTCTGATTCTCCATCTTGTGTAGTAAAAGATGCAAATGATCCAATGGCACAAATGGCACAAATGATGAAAGCTATGGGACAAGAAGTACCAGAATCAGCACCAATTTTAGAAATCAATCCAGACCATGATATAGTTAAAAAACTAAATGGTTGTGCAGATGACTCTTTAATCAATGATGTTTCATGGGTATTACTAGACCAAGCAAAACTAAGTGAAGGTATGGAAATTACTGACGCAGTTTCTTTTGCACAAAGATTATCAAGAATCACAGCAAAAGCCCTTTAAAAATAAATCAACTATTTGCACGCATCTTCAGCGTTGCAAATAGTTTTTCTTTCAATCACCTACTAAATGTAGGCTCAATCAAGAAAAAATATTTACGCCTTGAATCTACATACAACTAGTTGTTTATTTGATAAAGAGGTAGTATCATTAATCTCGTATATAGCTATAAAATAATAAAATGTGTTCAAAAATTTACGGGACTATTTTATGAACAACTCTTTTTTTAAATCTATAATTTTAACTTTTATACTTGTAACTTCTCTTTTTGCTTCAAATGAAGAAATAAATCAAAAACTATTTGAACTAAAAAAATCACAAGAGTATGCACAAGAACTAAATGATGAAAAAATCACTCTTATAATGGGACAGATAATCCAAAAAGAGAATGAGTTAAATGAGTTAGAAAAAGAGTTAAAAGAATATGTGAACAAAGAAGATTTACAAAGAGAAATAAACTATCAAAATAACAGAATAGAGGATATAAATTCAAGTGTAGATAGATTATCTATTATAGTGTCTATATCAATAGCTCTTTTTGGAGTATTAATTACAGGAATTGTAATTTTCTTTGCCTTTAGATTTGAAAGAATTGCAAGAGTACAAGCTGATAAAGAAGTGAAAAATTGGATAGATGAAAAGGCAGATAAAGAGTTTAAACCTAAAGTTGATACTTATTTAGCTCAAATTGATGATAGAGCTAAAAAATTATTTGAAAAAAATGAAGGCTTAACTCAAAAATTAGAAGATAAGCTTAAATTATTAGATAAATATACAGAAGAAGAGAAAAAGGAACTTGAAGAAGAAGCACAAGAAATAAAATCATCTAAAAACGAACGAGATTATACTTTTGAAGATAAATATAAATTATTTATTTCAAAATATGTCAAAAGAGATTATGAAGAAGCTTTAAATGATTTAAATACTTTATTAGGGAAAGAAGATTTAGATAGTTATAATCTATTAAAAGTTTTATGGGCTAAGACAATTACACTTGAACGATTAAATAAAAGTGAAGAAGCAATAGAAGTATATGATGAAGTTATAAAAAGATTTGAAGATTCAAAAGATAATAGTATTTTAGAGCAAGTTGCAAGTGCTTTAGTTAATAAGGGTGCAAGACTTGGAGAATTAAATAAAAGTGAAGAAGCAATAGAAGTATATGATGAAGTTATAAAAAGATTTGAAGATTCAAAAAATAGTAGTATTTTAGACAAAGTTGCAAGTGCTTTAGTTAATAAGGGTATAAGTCTTGGAGAATTAAATAAAAATGAAGAAGAAATAAAAGTATATGATGAAGTTGTAAAAAGATTTAAAGATTCAAAAGATAGTAGTATTTTAGAGCAAGTTTCAAAAGCTTTATATAATAAGGGTATAAGTCTTGGAGAATTAAATAAAAATGAAGAAGAAATAGAAGTATATGATGAAGTTGTAAAAAGATTTAAAGATTCAAAAGATAGTAGTATTTTAGAGCAAGTTTCAAAAGCTTTATATAATAAGGGTGTAAGACTTGAACGATTAAATAAAGATGAAGAAGCAATAGAAGTATATGATGAAGTTATAAAAAGATTTGAAGATTCAAAAGATAGTAGTGTTTTAGAGCAAGTTTCAAAAGCTTTAGTTAATAAGGGTGTAAGACTTGGACAAATGGGAAAAAGTGAAGAAGCAATAGAAGTATATGATGAAGTTATAAAAAGATTTGAAGATTCAAAAAATAGTAGTGTTTTAGAGCAAGTTTCAAAAGCTTTAGTTAATAAGGGTGTAAGACTTGGACAAATGGGAAAAAGTGAAGAAGCAATAGAAGTATATGATGAAGTAGTAAAAAGATTTGAAGATTCAAAAGATAATAGTATTTTAGAGCAAGTTGCAAAAGCTTTAGTTAATAAAAAAGAAACAAATTTGATACTAAATAAAGCAAATTCCAAAGAAGATTTAGAGTTGTTTTTTAAACTTTCAAAAAATAATAAAAATGAACTTATTATGTACAAAATGCTGACTATTTTAGAAAGAGCAAAAGATTTTAAAATTGATAATAAAATAGAAGAGTGGAAAAAAGAGTTTAAAGATACATCTATTATTGAAAACTGGTCTTTTTCTGAGTTAAAAGATTGGGCTAATTCTTTTGAAGATAAAGAAGTAAAAGAAAGATTGTTAAGATATATAGATATTTTTGAAAATCATAATAAGAAATAAAAGGCTCATTTAAAACACCTTTAATAAACTTTTGATATAATCTTTAGTAATACCTTTTGGTATTACACATAGTTATATGTAATATTAAAGGTGCTCATATGGATATTTATTTTGTAATTGCTTTTGGGGTGATTGTTCTTTTCTCTTCACTTGTTCATGGTAGTATTGGCTTTGGTTTTGGGATGATTTCTACTCCTTTGGTTGCTTTATTTACTGATATACAAACAACAATTACTTATATGCTTATTTCTACTATGCTTGTGAATATTATTAGTATTTTAAGTGAGGGTAAGTTTTTTGAAGCTTTAAAAAAGTTTTGGTTTATTATCTTACTTATGGTAATAGGAAGTGTTTTAGGAACTGTTCTTTTAGTTTATACAAATTCAAACTATTTCAAACTTTTACTTGCTTTTATTATATTTGTTTATCTTTTACAATCTTTTGTAAAAATTGAAGCTACATTTATCTCTTCTTATCCAAAATCATCTACTTATGGTTTGGGTTTAATTGGTGGAGTTATTTCAGGTCTTACAAATATAGTTGCGCCTTTGATGATAATGTACACTTTAGAGTTAAAATATACAAAAAAAGATACAATTCAATTATCAAATTTGTGTTTCTTATTTACTAAAATAGGGCAACTTATAGTTTTTATATCTTTGGGTGCTTTCTCAAATGAAGCTTTTGAACTATCTATTTTAAGTATTGTGATTGTATCTTTAGGAATGTTTTTGGGTATAAAAATAAAAAGAAAAATTGATGCAAAGTTTTATGCAAAAATATTAAAGGCTTTACTATTTATTATAGCACTAACATTAGTATATCAAACTCTATTTTTATAAAGGTTTTATAGTATGGATTCAAATTTATTAAAAGTATTTATTGCAGTTGCAAATACTAAAAGTATATCTTTGGGAGCAAAAGAGTTAAACTTTACTCAATCAAATGTCACTTTAAGAATTAAACAACTTGAAAAGAGCTTAGGTTATGCTTTATTTTACCGAACAAATAGAGGTGTTATTCTTACAATTGAGGGAGAAAAACTCTATCCTTATGCTATTGAAATAGTTAAAAAAGTAGAAGAGGCAACTTTAAAAATAAGAAATATTGATTATCATGAACTACTAAAAATAGGTTCAACTCAATCAAATACAACTATAAGACTAATAGATTTTCAAAAAAAATTAAACAAAGATTTTAAAGATATGAATTTAGAGTTTGTTGTAGATAGTAGTTTAAATTTAATTGAGCAACTATTAGATTATAAACTTGATATTGCTTTTGTAAATGGAAATCCAAATCATAAAGAAATAGAAGTTTTAAATATTATAAAAGAGGATATAGTTTTAGTTCAATCAAAAGATAAAACTGCTCAAAATACTATTTTTGCATATAAAAATGGTTGTTTAAATAGAGTCTTTTTAGATAAATATCTTTCAAAAAATAAAAAAAGCAGTTATAAAAAAGTAAATTTAGAAAACTATGAATTGATATTATCTTGTGTTGAAGCTGGTTATGGTGTTGCGCTTTTTTCAAGACCAATAATTGAAAAATTTGGATATTCAAATAGACTAAAAATTACAAATATGGATTTTGACCTTGACACACATTTAATATGTAGAAAAGACTCTACTTTGATAATAAAAGATTATTTAGAAAATTTGGATTTTGTATAAAGAGTGAAGATAACTTTTTAATCTAACAATGTCAGAATACTTTCAAAATATTGTGTTAGAATCTGTCATTTTATTTAGGAGGATTTTATGTCAAATAATCACAAGTTTACAAATGAGTTAAAACAATTAGTTTCAAATCTAAAGAATAAGGCTTATACAAATAGCGAGGTTTTTCTAAAAGAGTTATTACAAAATGCAAATCAAGCAGTGTCAAAATTAAAAAATCTAAAAGATGAAAATAAATATAAAGAAGAGTTAAATCAGTGGGAAGGAATGTTAGAAGTCTATTTTGATAAAGCTGATGGTTCAATTACTATTGTAGATAGTGGAATTGGTATGAACAAAGAAGAGTTATTTGATTTGACTCATACTATAGCTACAAAAAAGGCTGAATCATTCTTATCTTCAAATAGCAAAGAAGTTTCAAATCTAGGCTTATATTCACTATTTTTAGTTGGAGTAAAAGCAAATATTATTTCAAAAAAACTTGCAGAAGATACAGCTTATAAGTGGACAAGTGATGAAGATGGATTTACTTTAGCACCTTGCATAAATGATGAAGGCTCAGGAACTGTTATATATATAAAATTAAAAGATGAGTTTGCAAAAGAGTTTACTAATAAAGATAAATTAAAAGATTATATTTCAAAATTTCAAGATAGCTTATCAACAAACTTATATATAAGTTATCATGAGGGCTTAGATGAAAAAGTTGAAAAAATAAACTAAGAATTATAGTAAGTTTTAAGATAGAGTTTATTATATTTAAAAATTAAGATTAGAAAATATTTAGGAGATAAATTGAGTCAATTAGATTTTAAAAATATATATGATGAATTTAATACAAAATTTCATAATAAAGAGTATGAAAAAGCTTTAGATTTAACTTATGAACTTTTAAAAGTTGCACAAGAAGTTGATATTGAAGTTGCTTATGCACTTATGGCAAAGGTAAGAGTATTGACAGTTTTAGATCAAAAAAAACAGCTTCTTGAAACTTTAGATGAAATTATAGATAATTTTTCAAAAACCCAAGATGAAAATATCTCATATATTTTTGCTTATGCATTATATAATAAAGCCATAATTCTAGCAAAAGAAAAAAAGTATGAAGAAGAATTGTCTTGTTATAATCAATTGTTAGAAAACTTTATATCTGATGTTTCTTTAAAAATAGAGTTAATATTGACAAAAACATATTTAAATAAAGCTATTTGTACAAAAGAGTTGGGAAAACTTGAAGATGTTGTTTTAGTATATGAAGAGTTAATCAAAAACTTTGAAAACTCAGAACAAGAAGAGGTTTTACTTGATGTTGCTAGTGCATTATTTAATCTTTCTTCTATTTATCAAAAACTAGAAAACAATGATAAAGCTATTGTGAAATTTGATAGATTGATAGAAATATGCAATAAGATTAATAATAAAGCTAGTTTAGAATTATTAGCAAAAGCATTAGTAAATAAAGCTTCGCTTTTAAGTAATATAAATGAGATTTCTAAAGCTTTAGAAACATATGATGAAATAATAAATAACTTTGAAAATGAAATAAATCCAATGCTTCTATCTCAAGTTGCTTTGGCTTTATACAATAAAATACTTCTTTTAGGTGAATTAGGAAAACAAGCAGAATTAATAGAAGTTTCTGATAAGTTCATAGAAAAATTTGCAAATACAAAAGATGCAATTATTAAAGATATGGTTTTAACAGCTGAAATTTTAAAAGATAAAGAAAAGTACAATACAAACTCTTTTTAAGTAATAAATAAAGATTTGATTTTATGTTCAATTTTTGAAAATATCAAAGATTGAACATAAGTCTTTTACTTTTTAATCTCAATAGTGCAAGTTGTACCAGCTCTTAGGGTGTAATTTTTAGGTATTTTATCTATGGCAATTCTTACAGGAATTCTTTGTGCTAATCTAACCCAAGTAAAAGATGGATTCACATTTGCAAGAAGTCCTTTTCCTAAGTTGTTATCTCTATCTGTAATACCGTTTGCTATACTTTGAACATGTCCTTTTAATGTGATATCTGTTCCAAGCAAGTTCATAATTGAAGTATCTCCAACTTTAATTTTAGAAATTTTATTTTCTTCAAAATATCCATATACCCAAAAACTATTTTCATTTAAAATAGATAGATGACTCTCTCCTATTTTTATAAAATCACCTTCTTTTAATAGTAAGTTATTAACCCATCCTGAAGCTGGAGCTAGTACAGTACTTCTTTTTATATCAAGTTTTAACAAATCCAATTTTGCTTTTGTTTCATTTAGTTCTTCTTTTGCCATAAGTAAATCATATTTTGCATTATCTTTTATATCTTTTGGTATTATTGAGTCCTTAGCTTTTACTCTTTTATTGTATTGTGCTTTTTTCTTTAAATACTTAGCTTTTTTTATTTGAACAAGTGATTGTTGTCTTAAAACATTTGCTTCAAATCGTTTTTTATCTATTTCAAAAAGTTTATCATTCTTTTTTACGTATTGATTGTCTTTTACATATACTTTTGTAACAATTCCTGAAACATCAGGAGTTATAAGGGAAATATCTGCTCTTATTTTTCCATCTCTTGTCCATGGTGAATCAACATAGTTGTGCCATAATGTGATTGATAATATTATAGCAATTGTAACTATTGTAAATGTTATTGTATATCTTATAAGTTTAATGATTTTATTTTTTTGCATTTATGTCCTTATTTATAAATTATTAGTGAAAAACTTGCAAATATGCATATAAATATTGCTGTTCTAAAAAGTCCTGGATGCCATACAAATTCATAAACACCCAAGTCAGCAAAAACTCTATTTAATAATATTTGAATTACTCCTGCAAATAAAAATATCAAAATCAGTGCTGGTATTTGTATTCCAAATAGTGATACAATTAAGTGCATTTTATTTCTCCTTTTATTGGTAAAAATTCTCTATTTTTTATAATTGAATATATAATTGAAAAATTCATATAAATATCTTTTAATAAGATTTGATCATTTGCAGAGTTTAAGTGTATATGTTCAAACTCTTCTATGTGATGTTTTATTTTTTCTAGTTGTTCTTTTTTACTTTTTTTATTTTTAAAATAAAATATTTTTTTATTAAAGTAAGAATTTTATGTATTTGAGGAGGTCGTCTTTTTGAAAATAAGCTTGATTTTCTTCTTATATTAATTATTGCTTTTCCTAGTTCTAAAGTAGATAAAACCCATCTAAAAATAGTGTTATTTGATTTAGTATCAAGTCTTCCTATTGCAGAATATCTTTGAAGTAAATCAAAACTTCCACTTTCAAGTTTAACTCTTTGAAGAGCAAGTTTTTCTTTTATTGATTTATTGATTTGTGAATTAAGTGTTCTTTTTACTCTTGCTCCAATCCAAACATTTGATGCAAAATCAATAAGAATAAAACTAAATCCTGAAATAATAAGTCCTAATATTGTTGCAATACACATATCTGCAAAACTTACAAATGTCATATTATAATGAGTATAAATAGCACAAGTATTAATAAAAATAAGTAAAAAGCCAAATCCTATTAAGTTTTTTCCTGGAAGTATCATAAGTAGTGAAATAAAAGCTAAAATAGGAGTTAAAAATATACAAAATGTTATTAAATCATTTACAAACATAGGTATAATATAAAAATTATAAATAGGTGTTATAAATAAGGCAATTGTAGTACCAATTAAAAAGTTCTTTGTTGCACCAACTGGATTTGGAGCTGTACTTAATAAAAGCGTATTAGCAACTGCTGGAATTACTGCAAATGGAGCATATTTCCAACCTGATATCATCCAAAATGCCATCATCAAAATCAGTGCTATTGCACCCCTTGTAATCATCAAGGAAATTAAAATATTATCACTATGTGTAGAAAATTTTAAATTTTGTGAAAAATCTTCAAGTTTTTTTATCTTACTGTCATTTGAAATAAAATTAAGATATGTATTGCAGTATTCAATTAATTCACTTTCGATTCTTGTAATTAAATAACATATACTATTAAAATCATGCAATAACTCAAAATCATCATGGGATATTTTCTGTTTTTCTTCTTTGATTTTTAACAGAGTTGTTTTTTTTGAAGATTTTAATTCTAGTACTAAATTATTTATTGTTTGAACTGTTTGTTGTTCATCTGAAAACTTTTTTAAACAATCTTCTAATACAAGATAAATACTTTTTATTGAGTTTACAAAAATTGCATTATTTATGTTGTTATTTATAATATTTTTCAATGAGAAAAAAGTAGTACTTATATGCATAAATTCAGAGTTTAATCTTTTATAATATAATCTGTTTGATTTTTTCATTCCTGTTTCAAAATTACTATTTATTCTTAGTGAATCAGTACCTAAAATATCTTTTGCATAATTTATGCTCTCTTTTTCAAAGTTAAATATATTTTCATTATTGCTAAGAGATTTAATTAATAAATCAAATTTCCTTTTTTCAGTTTTTTGAAGTGTTTGTGATAGTTTTTGAGGGAAAAGTATTTCACTAATAAAACTAGAGCATAATAATCCAATAATAACCTCTGCTAATCTATCTATTCCAAAAGTAAATACATCTTGCAATCTTTGCATTATTGGCATAGTAACAAGTGCAATAGTGTATCCAGAAAGCACAAATCCATAAGACATGAAGTTTCTTGACATAAATCCAACAGCGGCACAAAGTCCAATCCATAATGCAAAAAATAGAGTAAAAGATACTCTATCTTGGATAAATGCACCAACTAAAATAAAAGCCATAATAGTTCCAATGATTGTTCCTACTAATCTATAAAAACTTTTTGAATATACAAGTCCACTAAAAGGTTGCATTACAATAAATACTGTAAATACAGATGTTTGTGGCATTTCAAGATTAAAATACATACAAATAGACAATGCAAGAAGTGCTGCAGTTGTAGATTTTACTATATACTTTAAAATAGGTAAATCTTGATTTACCCACTCTTTTATTGCACAGTTTAAAGTAGTTTTATTTAAGGCTAAGAACATTACTCACCTTATTTTTGTATCCACCACCAAGTGATTTGATTAAGTTTATTTGTAGTTGCATTTGTTTATCTTGTAATGAAATACTTTTTATTTTTTCTTCTTGAATATCTATTTTAGAGTCTAAATAAGAGATTTTATTTTTTAATCCTAATTTATATATTTCTTTCTCAATATTCTCATTTTTCATTTTGTAAATTATCACATTATTCTGCGCTTTTATATTTGATTTATTTAGATCTATTTTTTTTAATGTTTTGACTATCTCATTTATAGCTTCGACTATAGTTTGATTATAATCATAAACTTGTGAATTATAATCATTTACTTTTGCATTAAGATTTTCTTCTTTTTTATTTGCATCAAATATTGGTAATGAAAAAGCCACTTCACTTTTTGGAGAAAAAGATGATTTTGTAAGTAAATCAATAAAAGAAAAAGATGTAAAATTAACTAATGCTTTTAAATTTATATTTGGATAAAATTTTGCTTTTGCTTTTTTTATGTACTCATTTTTACTTATTAATAGGTATTTTTGAAAAGCAATTTTAGGAAGATGTGATATCACATCTAAATGAATATTTTTTGGTACATAAAATTTATAGTTTTTTGTTATATTTGGTTTTTTTAAATTTTTTAATCTTGATGGTAAAAATCCACCAATAACACCAATTGATGCTTTTATATCTTCGATTTGTGCTTTTGTAGTTAATATATCTTGATTTATTTTTTCACTTAAGTAGTTGCTTTGATTTATTTTTGATTTATTTGCTAGCCCTAATTTATACAATTTATCTAATATGTCATGCTTTTCATAAATCAATCTTTTTAAAGTACTTAACCTTTTTATTTTTTGAATTTTAAAATTCCATGATATATATAATTTAGTAATAGATGTATATACAACTAATTCTTTAACTTTAATTAGTGCTTGTTTTGCTAATGCTTCATTTTTAGAAGCTTTAATTAAAGCTTTTCTTTCATCCCAAAAATCAAAATCATAATTTAAAGCAAGTCCTGTTTGATACAAATTATTATAACTTCCTGCAAGCGGAGCAGGGTATATATGGTTCTTGCTATATCTTTGTCTTGAAGTATTTGAATCAAAATCTATATTAGGAATATTTTTTGATTGATGTGCTTTTGTTAAATTTCTTGCTATTTTATATTTTGATTCTAATTGTTTTATACTTGGTGCATTTTTTATAGCATCATTTAATAATTCATTTAGTTGAGAATCTTCATAATTTTTCCACCAGTTATTTTTTAATTCTATGTCATTGCTACTAAATTTAGTTAAATCTTGTATTAATTCTTTTTCTATTTTTGAATCTTTGATTTTTTCTATTTTTTTTATTTTGGGTATGCAACCATTAAATAAAAAAATGATTGAAATTGTAAATAATATTATTTTCATATTTTCCTTACTTTAGATTTGAGTATACTTGTTTAAGCGCTTGGATTAAAAGCTCTTTATTATGTAAATCTATTCCTTCAAGTGCTTTTTCTTCAAGCTCTTTTCCTGCATCTTTTATAATTTGTTCTAGTTCTTTACCTTTTGAAGTTATACATATAAGATATGCTCTTCTATCGTTTTTTTTATTTTTTCTTTCAACTAGACCTTTTTTTTCTAATTTATCTATTAAAAGTGTTAGGCTTGATTGTTTAAAATATGTATCTTTTGCAAGTTCTTTTTGTGTTAGATTATCTTTTTCACAAAGTCTTCTAATAATAATACTTTGTGCAGCAGATATATCGTGTTCTTGTAACTTCTTTTCTAGATTATTTTTTAAATGATTTCTAATATTTGCAATTAAAATTCCAAATATATTATTTGATTGAAATGGTATACAAGACCTTTAAAGTTAAATTAGTATAAAAGATAGTTAGTTAATAGTTCATATATTAACTATTAATAGATTAAGCATTTTACGTTTTTAAACTTACAAATACCTAAATTTAAAAAGATATATCTATTAAATATTGATTTTTTCCAATTTTAAGATTAATTTTAACTATTTTAGATTTAATTATCATTGTATTGAAATAAAGGAGTATATATATGTCAAAATTGCTTATAAGAAAAGCAAAAATAGAAGATTCTGAGATTATATTTAATTTTATTAAAGAGTTGGCTATTTATGAAAAAGCAGAGCATGAAGTTAAAACAGATGTTGATACTATAAAGAAAACTGTTTTTGGTGATAAAAGTGTTACTTCTGTTTTGCTTTGTGAGTATGATAATAAATCAATAGGAATGGCTTTATATTTTTTTAATTATTCAACTTGGCTTGGTAAAAATGGAATATATTTAGAAGATTTATATGTAACACCTCAGTTTAGAGGAGTGGGTGCAGGTAAAGCATTACTTAAAAAACTTGCTCAAATAGCAGTTGAAAATGATTGCGGTAGAGTAGAGTGGCAAGTATTAGATTGGAATAAACCATCAATTGATTTTTATGATAGCATTGGTGCTAAAGGACAAACAGAGTGGATACCATATAGACTTACAGGCAATGCTTTACTAAAGTTTGCTAGAAGCTAGTTTTTAGCTTCTATCTCTTGCAGTGATTGAAGTATTGCAGTTGCTAATTTATCTGTAATTACTTCTTCCCATTTTTCTAGTTGCTTTTCATGGTTTTGTTCACATATTTCTATCATAGTTCTATTGAAAAAATTACCATCATTTATATCATTTATAATAGGTTCTATTTCTATTTTTCCATCTTTTATTAATTTCATATTATTGTTAATAAAGTTTTGTATTGCATCCATTGCTGCTTGATTTCTAAGTTCATCTTCAAAAAGCTCTTGAGAGTTTTCAAGTTTTTCTAAATCTTTTAAAAGTTCATAAATAGAGCCTAGTGCATATTGAAACTCTATATTTGTATCTATATCTTTTGTTTGCGTTATGTTTATTAGTTTACCTGTTGCAATTTGGTAATACATATCATATTTTGCTAAGTTTGAAATAATATTTTCTTTTGAAAAGTGTTTTTGTATATCCATATTTTTCCCTAAATTTAAGTTTTTAGTATAGCGAAGTTTAATAAAAACTTACATAATATCTTACAATTTGTAATATATAAGATAAGTTAAAAAAAACTATAGTATTATTTCAAAAATTTTAATTAGGAAGATTTTATGTTTGAAATAATTGCCTCATTGTTCATTACATTTACTTTGATATTTGTATTTTATTATATTGAAAAAATAAAACAAAAAGATAAAATACCTTTTTGCATAAAAAAGAAAATAAAGCTTTAATATAAATCTGCAAATAGAACTAAAACCTACAAAAAATAAAATATTACTTAAATTTCCTTGAAAAAAATCTATTTATATGTTAAAGTACATTTCTTAATATTAAATAAAAGGAAATTTCTATGGGGTTCTTTAAAAATATTTTAAAAAAAATCATAAGAGTCTCAAGACCTATTTTTTCAATGGAAGCTAATGAGCTTAATTTTAAAATTGATTCAGATTTCTTTTATACACATACTTTAGAAAATTTTGATCTAAAAACAAGACATGATCCATATACATTAGATGCTTTTACTTTAAAAACTTCTAATTTTTATGTAGAACATATAAAAGTTGATGAAGATACAACTTGGCAAGGTCAAGCACTTAGTTTATATGAAGATTTTTTAAAAGAACAACTAAAGCTAAAAAAACTTGAAGTTCTTGAAAATAATGAATACGAACACTATGTATTTAAAGTTTATAAAGTTGATGATGAGTTTTTACTTCATTTGATTTATATTTGGGAAGTTAATAAAGATGTGTTTATCTTAGATTTTGATACATCACTTTTTAAAACTTTGATTTCAGGTTTGGATAAAAACTATATTTATAAATTTAACAATCAAAAAAGATTAAATATTGATTTTGATTGTAGTTTAGTAAAATTGAATGCATTTAAAAGTTATTTTAATTCAGGTATGTAAATTATTCAGTTTGTCAATTTTTACTTATTTTGCTATAATTGCACAAATATTTTAAAGGATTTATTATAGATTTGATTATTACACAAGTAACAGATTTTTTTTATCAATTTAAAAATACTGTTGTAGAAACTGATGAAATTGTTACACAGCATCAAGAAGCAATAAAAGAGTATTCTAATATATTAAAAGAAGAGAATATCCATAAAGAATATGAAGAAAACTATTTGACTATTTTAGGTTATGCACATAGACTTGAAAATATAAATGATAGAATATTTTATACTTTTCAAGAAGCAATTTATGCAATAGATTTAGCAAAACAGATGAAAGATGATAATGCAATTATTTTAAACTCTATTGTTTATATTTTAGTTTTAAATAATTTTGTAGATGAATACTTTGGTAAAAAAATTGACGAGGAAACTAAGCAATTAGCTTTAAAAACATACGAAGAGATTGAAAAAAGACAAGCAAAAGAGAATCAAAAGTATCACGTTTATCAATAAATCTTCAAAAGCTCACTTAATACTCACTACAACTAAATAAGATTACTGAATTTAAACTAGGAAAATATAGAATGTTTAGCGAAAAAAATATTTCAAAGTTAATTATATTAACTCCTATTATTACAGTACTTCTTATTGCATTTTTTACAATTTATTTTTTTATTCAAAATCAATATAAATATTTTGATGATGAGAGTATTCGAGAAGAAATAGAATACATCTCAAAACAAAAAAATATACTTAAAAAAGAGATTAATTCTGTTCTTTCTTATTTAGATTATCATGAAAAAAAAGCGAATGATGAAGTAAAAAATAGGGTTAAGAATAGGGTTGAAATACTTTACAATCAACTATCTGTGCTAACAAAAGATAAAAATCTTAATAGTAGTAAAAAAAATGAAATAATGAATCAGTTAATTGATTCAAAAGCTATTAATAGAAATGATTATTTTTTTGCATATGATGTACAAAATGATAAACTTATTCAACCTTTTAATAAAAGTATTCAAAAAGAGTTTGAATTAAATGACAAGTTTATTAAAAATTATCTATATCCTGATACTGGGAAATATGTACAATTAAAGGATAAATTAATTTACATAAAACATGTTCCAAAATTAGATTGGATAATAGGAAGTGTAGAAAATAGTAAAAAGAATCTCAAACAAATTAAAAAAGATTTAATAAAGTATATTGAAACTATTCGTTATGAAAATAATGGATATATTTGGATACATGATACGAAATATCATCTTATTGCTCACCCTTTTAGACAAGATAGTATTGGTAAATATGATATTGATTTAAAAGATGCAAGTGGAGATTATATTACTAAAAAGTTTATCGATGAAACAAAAAAGAAACCAAATGGAGTCTTTGTAGAGTATAACTGGCAAAAACCAAATCATAAAAAGTTTTCTAAAAAGCTTGGATATTTCAAACTTTATAAAAAATGGAATTGGGTTGTTGGTGCTGGGCTTTATATGGATGATATAGAAAACTCTATTTTAAAAAATAAGCAGTTACTAGAAAAAAGAGTTGATAAGTATATTGAAACTGTTGTTGTTATCTCATTTTTTGTAATATTTATTATTGGTATTTTATCTGTTTTTATCTCAAATAGAATTAATCAAGCTTTTAACGAATATAGAAAAAGTGTAGTTAAAAAAGAGAATGAGTTGCAAGATTTGAACAAAAACTTAGAACTAAAGGTTCAAAAAGCAATTGATGATGTAAAGAAAAAAGATAGGGCGATGCTTCATCAATCAAGACTTGCAAGAATGGGTGCTATGCTTAGTATGATTGCACATCAATGGAGACAGCCATTAAGTGAACTTTCGGGTGTATTAATGGAGCTAGAAACTGCAAGCAAATTTAATAAAGTTGATGAAAAAATGATACAAGATTCAGTTATTGAATCAAATAAACTAATTGAATTTATGTCAAATACAATAGAAGATTTTAGAAACTTTTTTAAACCAGATAAGAAGAAAGTCTATTTTTATTTGGATGATGCTTGTAATGAGGCTTTAACTTTAGTTGACGCTTCAATTAAAAATTTCAATATAAATCTTGTTAAAAAAGTAAAATGTAATAGTATTATTTATGGATACGAAAGAGAGTTCGCACAAGTAATGTTAAATCTTATCTCTAATGCAAAAGATGTTCTTATTCAAAGAGATATAAAAAATCCAAATATTTATATTGAAGTTGATGCTATTGGTTCAAATGCTATTGTTAAAGTTTTAGATAATGCAGGTGGAGTTGAAGATGAATATATTGATTTGATTTTTGAACCATATTTTACTACAAAAAGTAGTTCAAAAGGTACAGGACTTGGACTTTATATGGCTAAAATGATTGTTGAAAAAAATATGGAAGGTGAAATTAGTGTTGAAAACTCAAGGAAGGGTGCACTTTTTTTAGTAACACTCCCTTTTAAAAGTGGAAAAGCCTAAAAGCTCTCCCACTCATCATCTTTGTCATTGCTATTTGAAGTAAAAGTTTGAG
>ERZ794982.39-NODE-39-length-120192-cov-15.840257_pt1 | contig 120192 bp, 107 predicted proteins | sample MGYA00433071_ERZ794982 | MGnify/ENA primary metagenome ERZ794982 (study PRJEB30140, sample SAMN00862574) | bioreactor metagenome | study: EMG produced TPA metagenomics assembly of the Bioreactor inoculated with sediment Metagenome (bioreactor metagenome)...
TTCTTATAAAAGCGGAATCCCAAAAGATTCAGCAAATCCGCCTCACGCTCTAGTGGCCGGATTGCACTAAAAACTCTTCTGAAGAGTGGGGCTGAAGAGTTTATTGAAGCTGTAACAGACAAGGCGGAAGATGCCTTGGGTGAGTTTGATGCGTTGGATGGTGTTCTCAAAGAACTTGGGAATGGGATGTCAAAGGCCGCAGGTGATCTTATAGCCAATCAGCTAGTTGCGGAGACCGTAAGGACGAAGGAAATTCCCGAACAATTAGGAGTGCTGCACGCTGCTTTGGTACAAAATGTGCCTGATAATCGAGTCGTAGTTATAGTCGACGAGTTGGATCGGTGCCATCCCGATTATGCAATTTCGTTTCTTGAAGCAATGAGTCTAGTGTTCCGCGACTCGCCCTTTGTTTTTTGTCTGATGATCAATGCAGACTATTTAGAGGCTTTGGCGAAGCATCGTTTTGGTACTGCTCAGAATGACGAGAAGTATCTCGACAAGTTTGTTGATATTCGCCTTGGGTTGGGTCCGAAAGAAGATGCATTTAAAAATGCAGTCTATTCAATGGCGATGGACTTGCCGTTGGCTATTCCATTTGGAGAGGATAAAGAGTTCTCAGTGGAGCGAGCGGCTGAGCTTGCCGCTGAACTGGCCGTACATACTGGCCTATCAATGAGGAAAGTAAAACGCATTTTGCTAAAGGTAGAAGTGGCGTTGCGCTGCCATACGGATCGCCCGCTGGACGTACCTCTTCTTATTTTTTTGGCCTTTAGAGATGTTGTGGGTGACAAAGTTGAAGAGAGATTTCTTCCCCGAAGTTTTGTTACACCTGAAAGTGCCGCAACGCTTCTAAATCAAGATGGAACTCCTGCTTCAGCGCGGCGAGCTGAACAGGCCTTGATGCATCACGGAAATAATGTGTTGATCAACGAAAAGGCGCCAGAATTAACTCAACTACCGCGAGATCGCTACGGACTGCCTGACGAAAGGGACTATTATGAATGGGCCATGGTTTTGAAGTATTTAGCGCCTTATTATATTCCAACCCACCGAGCGGTTTTGGATGCAGTAGCTTCCCTCGTTGTTCGTGAAAAAGAAGAGGTGAGTGAAGTGACAATGCGCCACTCCTACCCATAAAACTTCTTCTTTGACATCTTGCCAAGGCCCGGATTGAGGGAGTTTGTGGGGTCTATGTCTTTGTAGAAGTTGGCCAGGTCCGGCTTGGCGCAATAGAGGTGGCCTACATTATGTTCGGCCGGATATTCTGCGCCGCGCTGGTCGAGGATTTCCAGCATCTTGGCTTTCAGCTCGGTCAGGTCCACGCCCTTCTTGACGATATAATCCTGATGCAGGACATGGCAGAGGAAGTGGCCGTAATAGAGACGGCTGACCAGTTGGTTGTTGATCTCTTCCGGTAGCTGTTCCAGCCAGTCACGATCATTGCGTTTCAGCGCGATATCAAGAGCCAGAATGCCTTCGACCTTCTGCTCGTGGATATTCATATAGCGCACGGCGGCACCGGCAGCGGCAAAGCGATGCAGGCCCGCAATCTTGCCTTCGCGGGGCTCACAGGCGAAAAAATCCCCCTCTTTGTCGGCAAAGAAGCCTTTGAGGTAGGATCGTGCTTCCTCGATGCCCTCATCGCTGGCCTTTAGGATCAGATGGTGCGTATAGCGCTTGCGGAAATCTCGCATGCGCTTTGGCAGAATGGTCGGCCATACGCCAGCTGCGATCTGCATCACCCGATCTGTCAGATTGGACAGGGGCGGGATCTTCTTCATATAGGCATCGACCTTGCCCTTGAGGGCAAAGAAGGTGGGTAGACGATCAGTGCCGAGCTTGTCGATCATCACCACTGTGTCCTTGCCGTATTTCTCGGTCAGGTCATAGCATTCCTGATGCATATATTCGGCAGAGACGGGCAGGGTCTCGAACTGGCTAAGGATATGGCGGCGCAGCTCGGTCAGGTCCGATGGCTCATTGGTGCCGATATAGAAGACCTGCTCATTCTTGTTCTTGGGATAGGTATCCAGACGCACGGCAAAGACGGCGAGCTTGCCAGCGCATCCGGCAGATTCATACAGGCGGCGCTTGTCGGCATTGAAGCGGGCCGGGCTGTCGGCATCCACATCGCGCACGCGGGCTTCATAATCGGTGTCGGACGCTTTGCGATTGGAGGCTTCCATATCGCGATCTGAATAATTGCCTTGTTGCAGGCGGGAGAGGATCTCTTCTGGCGTGGTGCCCAGTTCAATGCCCAGATGATTGACCAGCTCCAGCTGGCCATCTTCAGTAATGCAGGCAAAGAGGGAAAGCTCGGTATAAGACGGGCCACGCTCGACCAGCGATCCGCCGGAATTGTTGCAGACACCGCCAATGATGGAGGCACCAATGCAGGAAGAGCCGATGACGGAATGGGGCTCACGATCCAATGGGGCCAGCAGCTTTTCCAGCGCAAAGAGGGTGGCACCGGGGAAGCTGATCACCTGTTTGCCGCCATCCAGCGTTTGCAAGCCATCCATGCGGCGGGTGTTGATCAGCACGACCTCGCGGTCATAGGTGCCTTTGGGGGTGGAGCCTTCGGTGAGACCAGTATTGGCGGCCTGCATGATGACGATGAGGTCATTGGCCACGCAGGTCTTCAGGATCTGCCATTGTTCCAGCAGGGTGCCGGGCTGGACCACGGCCAGTACCTCGCCCTCGCCAGACCGAAAGCCCTTACGAAATGGCTCTGTCTGCCGGTCACCGGTCAGCACATGGGATTTTCCGACAATGGAGCGAAAGGTCTTGATCACATCCTGATGGCTCACACCACTTCTCCCTTACTGACAAATGGCCTTATAACTGGCTGACTTATTGACCGCGAAACCGGACGCTGTCCCGGTTCAATTGTGTGAGGCTGGTCACGCCCATCAGCTTCATATCACGTTCAATCTCTGCGCGCATCAAACCGAGGGCACGCTCTACACCAGGCTGACCCGCCGCGGCCAGTGGGTAGAGATAGCCGCGACCAATACCGACGGCCTTGGCTCCCAGTGAGAGCGCCTTCAACACATGGGTGCCGCGCTGAATACCACTATCCATCATAACGTCCAGTCGGTCTCCAACTGCGTCGACGATCTCGGACAATTGGTCAAATGGCGTGCGGGAGCCATCCAGCTGCCGGCCCCCATGGTTTGAAAGAACAATTCCGGTGCAGCCGATCTCGGCGGCGCGGCGTGCATCTTCGACGGTCATGATGCCTTTGAGGCAGAATTGACCATCCCAGTCGCGCACCATCTCGGCCACATCGCCCCAATTCATGGACGGATCCAGCATCTCGGTGAAGTAACCACCAATGGAGCTGGCACCGCCACCCATGTCCACATGCTCTTCCAGCTGTGGTAGGCGGAAGCGCTCATGGGTGACATAATTGATGCCCCACATGGGTTTGATGGCGAACTGGATCAATCCTTCCAGGGTGAGACGGAAGGGAATGGAAAAGCCGGTGCGCAGGTCGCGCTCGCGGTTGCCGCCGGTGATGCTGTCCACGGTCAGCATCATCACTTCGACGCCTGCTTCCTTGGCGCGTTGCATCATGGCCGCATTCAGGCCCCGGTCCTTATGGAAATAGAATTGATAGACCTGCGGGTTCTTGTGCTTTTGCCGCAGTTCTTCTAGTGACACGGTGCCAAGGGAAGAGACGCCAAACATGGTGCCATATTTCTCCGCTGCCACTGCCACGGCGCGCTCACCCTTGTGATGGAAGAGCCGTTGCAGCGCAGTTGGCGAGCAATAGACTGGCATATCGAGCTTCTGGCCCATCACGGTGACGGACATATCGACATCAGACACGCCTGTCAGAACAGATGGCAGCAGATCGCAATGATCGAACGAGCTGGTGTTCTGACGAAGGGTTGTCTCGTCATCGGCCCCGCCATCGATATAGTTGAAGATGGGGCCCGGCAGCCGTCGCTTGGCCAGCTGCCGGAAGTCGTGAAAGTTATGGCATTGACTGAGACGCATGGTTTCACTCCTTTGTTGGCAGTTAATAGGCGACGGACGGTAACCAGGTGGCGAGTTCCGGCCAGAGGAAGACAAAGGCAAGGCCGAGCAACTGCAGGATTACGAACGGGATGATGCCTTTATAGATGTCGGTCAGCTTGATCTCTGGCGGACAGACCCCTTTTAAGTAAAAGAGCGCAAAGCCCACCGGCGGCGTTAAGAAGGACGTTTGCAACGTCACCGCCACCAGAATGACGAACCAGATCAGGGCAGGCTCATCGACCACGCCAAAACCAGGGATATCCAGACCCAGACCATTCACGATCGGGCGCATCAGCGGCAGCACGATCAGGGTGATCTCGATCCAGTCCAGCACGAAGCCAAGCAGGAAGACGATGAAGAGGATGATCAGGACTGTACCTGTGGCACCGAAGCCTGCCCCTGCAATCATCTCTTCGATCAGCGCATCGCCACCCAGCTCACGCAGAACATAGGAGAAGATGGTCGCGCCAAGGAAGATGGCGAAGATATAGGCAGTGGTGTTGAAGGTGGATTTCAGCACATTCACCAACTTGCGAAGGGTCAGACGGCGATAGCCAAGAGCCAGCAGGGTTGCACCAATCGCGCCGATGCCGGAAGCCTCGGTCGGGGTGGTGATGCCCGCAAAGATGGAGCCAAGCACGGCCAGGATCAGGCCAAGGGTTGGCAAGACGGCAATGGCAACATCCTTGACGGCGGCCCAATCCGGGCGAGTTGCGCCCTCTGGCACAGGAGCCACGTCACGCTTTACCAGCGACAGGATGAAGATATAGCTGAGGTAAAGCACACCAATCAGCACGCCGGGGAAGACCGCAGCCATGAACAGATCGCCCACGGACAGGGCCATCTGGTCGGCCATGATGACCAGCATGATGGATGGCGGAATAAGAATGCCAAGCGTACCGGAGGCCGAGACCACACCAGCAGCCAGCGTTGGCGAATATTTCTGCTGCACCATGGATGGCAAGGACAGCACGCCCAGCAGCACAACAGAAGCGCCAATGATGCCGGTAGAGGCCGCCAGAATGATGCCGATCATGGTCACTGTGATGGCAAGACCACCGCGCACGGTGCCGAACAGGCGTTGCATGGAGCTCATCAGGCGCTCTGCCACACCGGATTCATCCAGCATCAGGCCCATGAAGATGAACATGGGGAGCGCGACCAGCACTGCATTGGACATGGTGGCATAGACACGGTTCACCACGGCACCAAGGCTGAGATAATCAAGGCCGGTCAGGGTCTCTTCAAGACCGGTCCAGTTCATCATGCCATTATCGAACAGATAGGCCAGACCACAGAAGGCAACGCCGACACCGGCCAGCGTCCAAGCAACCGGGAAGCCAGTGAAGAGCAAGGCCACGAAGGTCAGGAACATGGCGATGACGAGCTTTTCCTCGGTGGTATGCACGAGGAAGGTCAGTGCAACAGCCACCACGGCAAAGCCGAGCAGGGCCCAGACGATGAGGCGCAGGTCAGAGCCTTTGCGCTCTTCTGGCGCATCGACGAACAGGGCGTGGGCATCATGGATCAGGCGGGCAAGAGCGGCGAGGCCCAGCAACACGAAGCTGATCGGGATGATGGCTTTGAAAGCCCAGCGGGCGGGAAGACCAATGGGGCTGTTTGAACGCTCATTGACGCGCAGGCTTTCGGCGAAATAGTCATAACCCTGATCCACCATCAGATAGATGAAAGGAGCGAGCAGGGTCAGGATACCAATGACCTCGATGATACGCTGGGCGCGCTGGCTGAGCTGGATATGCAGCAAGTCGACGCGCACATGGCTGTCGGTGACAAGAGCATAGGAGATGCCGACCATGGTTACCAGACCATAGAAGTGCCACTGGAGCTCATCAAGTTTTGGGAAGTTCAGATTGAACAGATAGCGACAGGTGACCTGGGTTACAATGGCACCGATGAGCAGGAGGTTGGCCCACATGACAACATGGCCAACACCCTTGATGGCATGATCGATGCCTACGGCAAGGGCTTGTTTGTCGCGATCCTCATGTTCCAGGATCGTCTCATAAATCTCAATCGGATCATCGGTTTGGGGGAACTTCTCGGCCATTATGGTCTCCTCACCCATTGCTCATGCAATGCGCCAAGCCCTCCTTTGTCAGCAGGGGCGGGTATGCAATGTGAATTCGAGCGCGTGTTATTTGTGACCTGGTGCGTCAGATCAATATACGCGAAAAAAATGTCCAGAGCGCTGAGTGCCAGCTGCAGAGCGGATCAGGCTCTGGACAGTCTGAAAGCAAAAAGGGCGGTGTCGTTCGCACCGCCCCCCTTGCCACCACCACTATTTGCGTGGGAGGAAAGCGTTTTCTTTCCAGATGGTGTAACCATCGCGGAAAGTCTGCATGTCACCCAGAACCTTGGCGAAGAATGGGTCTTTGCCTGCTTCTTCTTTAGCCACTTCGTCCCAGGTTTTGCGGAAGGTTGACAGCATTTCGTCGTTCCACTTCTTGATTTTCACGCCATTGTTGTTGACGTTATCAAGCAGTGCGTCATGCTGGATTGCTTCACCTTCTGCAAAGCTGTCGGTCATGGAAGCCTTACATGCGTTTTCGATGATTGCCTTGTGCTGATCGGAAGCCTTGTTCCAGACATCCTTGTTCACCAGAAGCTCAAAGACGGTTGCCTGCTGGTGCCAACCTGGGAAGTAGTTGTACTTGACCAGTTTGTGGAAGCCGAGGCGGGCATCAATCGCTGGCATGGAGAATTCGGTGGCGTCGATTGCACCTTTTTCCAGTGCCGGGAAGATTTCGCCGCCAGGCAGCAGGGAAGTCGCTACGCCAAGCTTCTGCATGACTTTGCCGCCAAGACCGAAGAAGCGCATTTTCAGACCATCAAGATCTTCTGGCTTGTTGATCTCTTTTGCGAACCAGCCAGAGGTTTCTGGTGCGATGATGGCGCAAGGAACAACTTTGACGTTGAAGCCAGCCTGATCATACATTTCCTGATACAGAGCCAAGCCGTTGCCGTAGTAAAGCCAAGCCATGTATTCGCCAGCTTCCGGGCCGAATGGAACGGCGGAGAAGAGCGGAGCGGCTGGAATTTTACCTGCCCAGTAACCAGCGGTGGTGTAGCCGGAATTGATCTTGCCGGAAGATACTGCATCCAGAATTTCAAAAGCTGGAACCAGTTTGCCAGGCTCATAAACCTTCATCTTCAGCGTGCCGCCGGACATGACGTTCAGCTGTTTTGCGACCCGTGGAATTGGGGAGCCAAGGCCAGGCAGAGACGTGGAGAAGGCAATAGGGGTTTTCAGCAGCAGCTTGTCGGCAGCCAGTGCGCCAGTAGCCAAAGGTGCGGTCAGCATGGTTGCGGCAAGAGCCAGAGCTGCAAATGATTTCTTCATTCTATCCTCCCAGATATCTCGATATCGAAGCCGCGATTGCGGCTCAGGATGGTGGGCAGTCATTGCCCGTTCCTATTGAGGTAAATAAACTTTACCATCGAATTAAGTCAACAATAAAATTTACCACTTAGGTCGAATGCGGATTTTTGAAAGAAGATTTTTTGCTGAGTTTTGAGAACTCAAATATTATTTAAATAGCTGTAATTTATATTATTATTTGATCTTTGTCTTTTTGAATCAAAGCCTGCCTCTCGGAGCTTAACTTTGTTTGATATCGGTCAATTTTTTCTACCAAAGGCGGGAAATTATGATTTCCGAATTTGCAATTCAGAGTATTTTGACTACACTCACTGTCAGTAAATTGACCGATAGAGAGATAAAATGTCCTCTGAGATTCCCGTGCCATTGACCCCGTTTGAACCCGTCGATCACGATACGGTTGCCGATGCTGTCGTCGAGCAAATCGAAGTGTTGATCGTCAATGGCGTGCTGAAAGAGGGGCGAAAATTGCCGTCCGAGCGCGACCTTGCCGAACAGACGCGGGTGTCGCGACCAAAGGTGCGTGAGGCTCTGCAGCGGTTGGAGAATAATGGTCTGATCACCGTGCGCCACGGGGAAGGGGCTTTTGTTGCCCGTCTCACCGGGCGGGCCATGTCACCGGCCTTGCTGGCGCTTTATTCCCGTCATGGTGCAGCTTTTCATGATTATCTGGAATATCGCAAGGCGCAGGAAGCCTTTGCCGCGCGGCTTGCTGCCCAGCGCGCGACCGAGCATGACAAGGAGCGTATCCGTCTTATTCTGGAAGATATGAAAACCAGTTGGGAAGAGGATGACATGGAGGCCTCACGCGAGGCGGACATGAATTTGCATTCGGCCATTGTTGATGCCAGCCAGAATACCACTCTCATTCATATGATGGCATCTATCTATGATCTGACCCGGCAAGGGGTTTTCTATAATCGCGATTTCCTGCGCACCATCGATGGATCTGGCAAGAAGTTATTGGAACAGCATATCGAGCTGGGCATGTCGATCATTGAGGGCGATCCGGGCCGCGCCGAGAAAGCCTCATTGGATCATCTGAGTTTCGTCGAAGAATCCTACCGCATCTGGCAGGAGCGGGTGCGGTTGGAAGTCTTTTCCAAGAAACGCAAAATCCTGGATGACATAGACCGCGCCGGCCGCGAGGGTTGAGTTGATATGTTTGTCAAAAGGAATTCTGTCAGTAGAGATATTGAGTTAGAATTGTTGGCATATTTCTATTTGTGCTTCAGCCGTAGATGGATCGCCAAACATGCCGAGACCCAATAGTTCCGGGCGCCCGTAACACCATGCAATCAGGCAGTTGAACTCGGAAATGCAAAGATGCTCCGGTATTGCGAAACGGTGTTGACCGTTCAACTGAGAATAAGGTTTACGTGACGGTGGCAAGATCGCGCAAATCCTATTATGCATGGCTGCATCAAAGATATTGGGTCGGCTGTCATTCTTTTGATAGGCCATCAGAACCCAACCGGGGGAAGGGGAACCGGAAAATCTGAAATTATCGGATGTTTCCAGCCAGATTTTGCCATCCTCCTGAACGAATCTGAAATTGCCAGTCAATTGAGACTCGTTTTTGCTGTAGAAGGTGCCGCCAGCAAGCTGCTTAAACCTGCACATCAATTATTGTCTTCTCCCATCTTGGTGGGGTGCGCTTCAAATCAGACGAACACTGCTATCTTGCACCAAATAAAATGTGAGTAGCGTGAATCTTCCGCGAATAGTTGACCCTCGATGCCCGATTTGTTTGACCTGTCCAGAAGCACCCGGCAATCTTGGAACCTGTCGTCGGCAAGGAGGGTGTTCATGTCAGATCAGGAAAAAAATAAAAATTCAGCAGCTTTGCTTTCTCCCTATATCGATTGGGCTATGCAGGTTTCATCTGACCGCATGACGACAGCGGGTAAAAATCTATACCACCCCGTTTTTATTAGAGAAAAACATGAATTCTTTGAGCGATCCGATCTGTTGAAAGTTGATTCCGATCAAGCAAGGGCCCATGACGGTTTGCGTCAGAAGCTCGCTTCTCGGATCTCTCAGCTACTGGTGGAGGAAGGGGATAGCACATCTGATCCGGTTATCGTGCTTGATCTGCATGAAGCGGTGGCTATTCACGTTGAGTGGAGTGCTCAAGCCTCCAAGGCTCCAGAGCAATTTCGTCCAACGGCGATGTATGTTTACATGGCCAGTTCCAAAGTTGAACGATTGCTCAAAACGGGCATCAAGTCCTTTAGCAAGCATTTTGAAATTCTGGATATCGGTCTTGCCGTTCCAATGAGTGGTGAGGTGCATGCAATCGATCTTGAACATGGCTTTGCCGATAATTCAGGCCCCATCATGGCAATCATTGATGATGGAATTGGATTTCTGAACAAGTCCTTTACTGAACATCAGGAGAAATCACGCTTTGCGTCCTTCTGGATGCAGGCGATTGAAAAGCCCTCGAAAAGTATCTCCAGCGTGTATCTCGGTCGTGTTTTCGAGAATGAGGACCTGGGCGCGTTTCTCAGGCAGGTTGCTGCGGGTGAGCGGGAAGATGATATCTATCGGTTGCTGATGGAAGATATTGTTGGGACGGAGGCGCATCAGAGCCTGTCCTATGCATCCAGTCATGGAACAATGGTAGCTGATCTGGCGTTCGGAAAGAGGGGAGATCCGGTAGACACCCTCAAATTGCTTGGTGTTCAATTGCCGCCAGAAACGGTGGAGGATACCTCCGGAGTGCGTTTTGCCCCCTATCTGGTGATGGCTGCAAGATGGATTTTGGCGCGTGCTCACTTGATTGATGGCGGGAAGGAGCCATTGATCATCACAGTGTCCATGGGATTTTTGGCAGGCCCGAAAAATGGCAGTCATTTTGTGGAATATGCGTTGGCAGAAACTGTCGAAAGGTGGCGGAAGGCAACGGGGCGCAGGACCCATATCATTTTCCCGTATGGAAACAGATATGAATCTCAGCAGGTTGCAACGCTGTGCCATGGAGAACCTCTCGGGGCATTGCCCAATCTGCTGGAGTGGGTCCTGCAACCCGACGATCCCACCACCAGTTATCTGGAAATCCGCTCTCGTCCGGTTCACAGGGGCGTCGCATCCAGAACCTTCGACAGCGAGTTGCTTTCGACCACATTGATGGTGTTGAAAATGCCAAATGGCGAGATTGTCTATGAGGGCGCTCCACCAGAGCAGGGCACCCATGCCGATCTCAAGTATGACGAGTGCGTTATCGGAAGGCTCTATCATGTACCACCCAGAGCTTTTGAGAAAGGCGTTACGCAGCCAGCGATGCTGGTGTGTGCCATGGCTCCGACAGCGGATCGCATTGAGGGTGGCGTTATGGCACCATCTGGAGCCTATAAACTTGATATTATTGATGTATCAGGCTCTCGTGAATTTGTTCTGCAAATTCAACGGGGTGATACGGCCCCTGGCTATATCAAAGGCGGTCGCCAATCCTACTTTGACAATTTCAACTCGCATCAATGGGATCAGCGGAATAGAGATTTTTCCGGTTTGTCCGATGATGGAGCAATCACTCACAAGGGGACCAATAGCGCTTTGAGTACTGCACATTTATTGCCTGGTGGACTGGGGGATAGCATCTTTAGCGTTGGCGCTGCCATGTTGGGTGAGAAGCATGAATATCTGCCTGCTGGCTATAGCTCGGAAGGGGCTGATTGGTCTGGTGAGCAACCAAAGCGGTCACATTTAATAGAACGCCAGGATGTGCATGCTGGAAAATTGGCCTGTGGAACTCTCAGCGGGTCCATGTCTCGTTTGAGTGGAACCAGTGCGGCCGCTCCTTTGGAGGCTCGCAATCTGGCTCTCACTGAGATTAACGGTGAACAACCCGATGTTTCTAACATTCCCGAAGATGATGTTTCGCGACTGGGAGATGTCGTGATTGATACCCGCTACCCATTGGAGCCGGGCGAAGATCGTTTTTAGAAATGCCATGATTTTTGAATGGCATGTATTCAGTTGAAATAGAAATGTACGGGAATTGGGGAGGGCAATTGCGACTATGTGGTGCATCTTGAATATTTGAACCCGAGTCCTCCCCTTGCGTGCCTGGCAGTTGATCGAGATGCGGGATCTTCTGCTGGCTGGCAAAATGAAGTGGGTAATGGCAACATTATAGCCGCTTCACAAGATGATTGAGCTGTTGGTGAGCGAAGAAATCATGCACGCAAGATGAAGCCCGGTTCGGACCTCCGAACCGGGCTTCTACTATTTGGGGCAATCTGAAAGCTGCACAAAATGGTTTTGGACTGCGCCATGCAGCGGAGCTGCAATCAAAGAATTGCGCGCCCAAAACCATTCTGGCAGGGACCTCCTCGTGATCTATGAAAGATCGGTCTCCTGTTTCGCTTTTTTCCAAAGTTGACCGAGGACAGGATCAACCTTTTCTAGTTCACCGGACCAATTGTTTGCATTGTCTCTGAGCAAGGTTGCGATTTCAGATGGGATGAAATCTTGCCAATTTTCGTCACCAATTTGATAACTGCGCTTTTCCAGACTTTCGTCTTTTCCGGTACAACAGGCCACGACATATTGACCGATGGTTACACCCAAAAAGGCACCAGCATAACTGTCGGTAGGGAAATGTACTCCTGCAACAGTTCGGTTGTCTGCTATGCGACCGGCCAGTCGGAACAGGCCATCCTTGGCCGATACCCAATCTTCATTGCCGGTCAGTGCGGACAGAACTGTTGCCAATGCAAATGCTTCGGTTGCATGGCCGCTTGGCCAGGTGCCATGGGTCGGAGTTTGAATGATAGGTTGCACGCGATTGTCGAACGTGATCGGGCGAGGGCAATCAAATTGCATTTTAAGCGGAAATTCGATTGCGGAGCAAAGCCGGAGCACAGCATCAATCAATTCCAGTGTCCATTTGGTGCTGTGGCCCTGCAAATAGATCAAGCTACCGAAGAAGGAAGTGATGTCTCCAATTTGAACATTGATCTCTTCGAGACGATCCATGCGTAGGTGGGCCGAACTCATGACTCTATCCAGCTGATCGCGGAACTCCTTGACGGTTGGACGAGTGAGCGTCAAAGCTGTTTTTCCAAAAATGCGGACTTTTCTTGAGTTCTGGGCTTTCTTGTCATTGTTCGGGATATGGATGGCGATATTTGATAGCAAGCTTGTGTCCAACACAGCATTGCGTTCACGACGATCCATCGTAGAAAATGCGCTCCAGGCTTTGCGACCCTGACGGTTGGGCTCAGGCGTCTGGACTTCATTGTCCCAGTGAAGATGCAAGCCATCGCGAGTGCTGGCAAGTGCCAGATTCAGAAGTGGGGAGCTTGCACTTCCAGCGTGTTCTCCGTGGCCGCCATGTCCACCGTGGCCACCATGCCCACCGTGGCCGCCATGCCCACCGTGCCCGCCATGTCCTCCGTGCCCGCCATGTCCTCCGTGCCCGCCATGTCCACCATGGCCGCCATGCCCACCATGTCCGCCTTCTGTTGTCATGCTTCACTCCTGTTTAATCTGGAAACAATTGCCAGCTATGATTTTTCGGTATTGCTTCGGATGTCAATTTTTGAAGGACCTCAAAGGCGCGAAATCACGAAAAATTCACGAATGACCCCATGTCGAGCATTTTTTTTGGACAGGAAGTATGTTTTCATGGACAAGGGAGCGATGAGGGTATGTCTCAATCAATTGTAAAATTGCAGTTATTTGGGCCTTTTAAGGTGTTCTTGCAGGATGGTCAGGATGTCACGCCATCCAGCATTCGCGCCTGTGCGCTGCTGGCCATGCTGGCGTCATCAAACACACATGAGCGTTCTCGACGATGGCTGGAAGCAAATTTGTGGAGTGATCGCGCGCCCGAGCAAGCCAGTGGCAGTTTGCGGCAAGCTCTTATGGTCATTCGCAAAATTCTACCAGATGGACCTCTTCTTCTTAATACCAATCGTCAAACCGTAGCGCTGGCACCTGATGTCTTTGACATTCAGTCCCTAGAGGATATTTCCTCGGGCGGGTCCATGGAGTTTCTGGAAGGCATGTGTATCCCTGATGCTGCCTTTCAAATCTGGCATCAGGACATGCAGTCCTTTTTTCGATCCGTGAAACGGCCTGTGACACATGACGTTGCAGGAACACGCCAACCTCTGACCATTCGTTGTAACGCCCTGCCGGATGCTAAAGCTGAGGAGAATTCACAGAACTTTTTGATTGCGCGCCATTCCTCTTTCCAACTGGGACAGTCAATCATTGAGACGGTCGGGGCCGAATGTCTCGTCTCGAAATCTGTCGGCACCGAGAAGGTTGCAAAGCGGCGTGCAGATCTGGATCTGACCTGTAACATTATCAGCGGTACAGATGATGATTTTCTGGTTATGGACATCGCTTCCTGCCATAACCAGCAGCTTCTCTATTCTGGCACAATCAAGCTCGCAAGCACGATGCCGCTTGATGCCGATTTGGAGTTTCAGCGCCTGAGCTTTGATGCGGCTGAGGCGGTGATGGAGAAAACTGCACAATCTTTGGCCGGCGAGGATCCGAGACGGATAGCACGACATCATCAATATAATGCCATCCAGGATATATTTCGATTTGATCGGGCTTCGCTGCTGAGTGCTGACCATAGTTTGGATATGGCATATAGCAATGAACCCAATCCGGTTTTCCTTGCTTGGAAAGCACTTATTCGCACGGTTCAGGCGGTTGAGCTGTTTGAGCCGAACGTGAACGTGCTGCAAAGACAGGCTCAGATATTGATTGAACAATGCTTGTATGAGGGTACCAATAACAGTGTTGTTTTATCACTGCTGGCGCTTGTGCAAGTCATGCTGTTTGGTGATGAAGAATATGCCATTGATCTTGCTACACCGGCTTTGGAGAAAAACCCTTCCAACGCCTTTGCGTTGCAGGCCATGGCGGCAACGCGGTTGATTTGCGGTGATAGCAAGAGTGCTTATGATTATTCACTCCGCAGTCGCAAAATTGCCCAAGGTTCCGCTTTTCGACATTGGTGGGATTTGTATCATTGCCTTTCTTGCATCGCGAACGAACGCTACGAAGAGGCTCTGAAAATGGCAGAAACCGCTGCGCGTCGGTCCCCCCGTTTTCGTCCGCCATTGAGGCAGATGATCAGCCTCTACACCTATTTTGGCGAAACAGAGAAGGCTCATAGGGCTGCTAGTCGGTTGCTCTATCTTGAACCAGGTTTCAATATAGAAAAATTCTTGACCAATATAAACTACCCAAACCGCACCTTGAGGAATTCGGGTTTGTTGAAGCTGGACTATGATCATTTGCGTGATTTTTCACAAGCAGCTTGTTAGAGATTTTCGAGGGTTGGTATTCACAACAGAAAGGCAGGAGCTCGTGACGATTTCGAGGGTCAATAATGGTCAGAAATTGCTTTGGCGAGACTGTGGCAGGTTGTTTCTTCAAGTTGACTGATGGTTACACGCAATCCGTTCTCGCTTTGCAGGCAGAATTCCGAACCAGTTCTTACTTCCCAGCCTTCTCGAAACAACCGACCGGCCAAGCGTTCTGCGCGGGGGGCAGGTATCCATACATTCAGGCCAGTTCCCGGCCAGTAAGGAACATTGTGATCGGTTAATGCCTTTTCGAAAGCAATGCGTCGCCTCGCGTATGTCGTAGCAGTGGAGATGAATAGTGATTTGAGCTCAGCAAGTTCGAACAATTTGCAGGTCAGGGTTTGCATGATATGGCTGATTGCTTGACCCCCGAGGGCTCGTTGAGAGCGTAGGCGTCCAATTGTTCTGGGTGATGCGATGGTTCCCCCAACCCTGAGGTCCGGGCCGAGATATTTTGCTGCAGAATGCAGGATTGCCCAATGGTTGCGCTTTGGGTCGATAAGTGAATTTGCTTTTGAACGGATCAAAGGGCCTGCATGCTCATCTTCTACAACAAGAACATCAGGGAACTGGTCGAGAACTTCTCGTAATTCCCTTGCGCGATCAACTGTTATGCAAACTCCAGTTGGATTTTGTGCACGTGGTGTGACAAAGACTGCCTTGGCTCCGGCTTCGAGCATATCTTTCAAGGATTGGGGAATGATGCCTTCGCTATCCATTGATAATGGAAGTGGAGTAAGTCCATTGGCTCGTACCAGGTGAAGCAATTTCATATAGCATGGATCTTCTATGGCAACCTTGTCACCAAAAGAGAGATAGAGGCGTAACAACCTCTCCATCACATCCGTATTTCCCGAGGAGATTATCATTTCGCCATCTGGATATTCCAGCGTCTTGTTCAAGTTCAGGAAATGTTTGCAGAGCTGCTGGTTGTCTGCAGGGTCACCATACAAACTTGGTGACCCTATCGACATCTCGTGCAGGACTTTGGTTGCGTCAGGCAGAAGAGCGGGATCGGGGTTGTTGAAACTCAGATCCACGACTCCTGGATAGGTGCGGCGCAGATATTCTTCATCATTGATGATGGGTCGCAAAGACACTCGCATGTTACGACCGGAAGGTTCGACAAGGCCCAGATGCTGCAGTTTCTTGTATGCTGCAGCCACCGTATTTCGATTAAGGCCAACGGTTTCTGCAAGGCTACGGATCGGCTCAAGGCGATCACCCGGTTTTAGCCTTCCTTCCTCGATCTTTTTTCGTATATCGTCCGCAAGTTCTTGAGCTGTTGCGATTTGCATTTCTGACTGACCATGTTGTTTTGCTAGTTCAATAGCATGTTTGGTAGCCATAATGCCAATTGCGGGATGAAGGTTACAAGCAAAACTACGGGTAAATGTCCCGTCAGTAACAGTTTTAGGGATGGACCGATATAAGCTGGGAGATGAAGATTGGAGATGCCGCCTGCCATGAACAACAATGGAGCGCAAGGTGGTGATACATTCCCAAGGCCTAGATTGACCCCCACTATCGCTGCAAAGTGAACCGGATTTATCCCGGCTTTTATCGCGATTGGCATCAGGACAACTGCTGCCAGAATGCTTCCTGAAATATCATCGACCAGCATGCCGATCACCAGAAGCGCCACATTCAACAGGAGCAGTACTACGATATAATTGTCTGAAAGCCCAAGAATGGTATTGGCAATATTCTGCGGAATTTGTTCCATGGACATTGAGCGTGTCAGAACAAACAAGAAGAAGAGAATGATGGCGATCTGACCTGTCATGGCGACACCATCCCGAACAGAGCTGGCGATAGAACGCAGGGTCAGGCGGCGATAAATGATCCAGCCAACGAAAAGTGCATAGACCACCGCTACAGCGGCGGCTTCAGTTGGCGTGAAGATACCACTATAAATTCCGCCAAGAACTATAAGAGGCAAACCAAGGGCCCATGACGCCTCGATCAGATCTGTCTGTTTGCGGCCTTGTTCTGCATCATGATCTGCCCTCAAAATCTGCTTTGATCGATAATTTTTCTGGTTTGTCTGCCTCGCTGCCACACCCGAAAAAGCCATGTTCAATAGAGCATAGACGAATGCGAGAATGAGCCCGGGGATAACGGTTGAGAGGAATGCAGCACCAACGGATATTCCTGATGTTATTGCAAAAACGATCATTGGAATGCTCGGTGGTATCATCAAGGATAATACCGAGGAACAGGCCACCAACGCCGTTGCATATCCGGGCTTGTATCCATCGTCGATCATACGGGGGATCATGATGCGGCCAATGGCGGCGATAGCGGCTGCTGCACTGCCAGATATGGCTCCAAATAAAGCACATGACAAAATTGTCACCAATCCCAGACCTCCACGCAATTGTCCGAAAATTCGGTCAACGACCCTTAGGAGCCGGTCTGAAATTCCTGCCTCACTCATCAGTGCACCTGAGATGATGAACAATGGCAATGCCAGAAGTGCAAATCCCCCCATCTGGGACATGGCTTGGCCAAGGTGAAATGATGAGTTGCCGCCAGCTATTGCTGTTATCAAAAATCCCGTGACACCAAAAGCATATGCAATCGGAAAGCCGCAAAGGATCATCAACAGCAGCGCGAAGACTGCTGCTATCATACCAAATTCCATGATCCTTATCCTTTGTAGAGACGCTTGAGGGAGGTAAAGAAATGGAAAAGCTCGGCAAGGCAGCTCAAGCTTATGCCGATCAGCAGGCTGGATGCCCAAAGACCGCGGGGCCAGCGCAGATAGGTGCTGACTCGACCATTGCCGGACGTGAAAGCAAAATAATCCCAGGCGCGAAACAGGATGAATAGCAAAAAGCAAAGGGAAGCAAAGCTTATGAAAAGCTCATGCCAATGTCTGGTCCGTTGGGATCTGATAATCAAAGTTTCCAGACCACCCGCGATATGACATTTTTGCCATGTTCCATAAGCAAAACCGAGAAAATAGACCCAAAGGCCCAGAAGAATTGCAGCTTCTTCGAATCCCAGAAATGCAGAATCAAGTTCGCGGAGAATGACTTGGGCAAACATAAGTCCTGCAAGGCCCAGTCCAAAAAAGACCATCGATGCTTCAAGTGTCCATCTCGTTAACCGCTCGGCTCTTTGGAGCCGAACGGAGGTCAAGTTTTCACTATTCATGTTAGTTCTTTGGACTCGAGGCCTTTTTCAGACGGGCCATAACGTCATTGCCCAACTGATCCTGCAGATATTTCCATTCATTCTCCATAGCGGAGGCTCGAATTGCTTTTAACTGGGTCTCGGTTGGCTTGACGATTTTGATCCCGGCATCTTTGATTTTTTCCATCCAATCTTTGCTTTGCCGTTGAGCGTCAGACCATGAGAATGCGATGGCTGTGTCAGCTGCGGTGGTGAAACAAGCTTGCTGAGCCTTTGACAATTTATCAAACCAGGCATTGTTGACGGCAAAGAATGCGTGCTCGAAATAGTCATTGGTCAATATGTAGCTTTCAATGACATCGCGCATTTGCCAAATCTCGGCTGGTGGAGCGAATGTTCGCCCGTCGACGGTGCCAAGTTGCAGAGCGGTATAAACTTCTGAAAATGGCAGTGGTACAACGCTGAAGCCCAGTTTTTCGAAACGTATCCGACCGATCGGCATGGGTGGAACCCGAAGCTTTACGCCGGATGCATCTGAGGGGAGGTTTACCGGGATACGGGTGTCTCCTTTCCGCATGGCAATGCCGCCAAAGTCAACCGGGATTGTTCCCATCATGCGGATACCAAGATCGCTTAGAATTTCCTTGTAGAGGCTCTCCACATCGCCCCCCGGACCGTAGACTTTTCGAGCTGTTTCCCAGTCGTCGGCAACATAACCAAGAAATGATACATCCAGACGAGGGTCCACTTCTGAGTTGGCAAAGACAAACGTTGCAGGAATAACGCCAACCATTGCCTGCTCGAATTGAACTGTCCAATCCCCGAGATCGCCGCCCAGATGATACTCGACATTGAATTCCCCGGAGCAGGTCTTTGCAAGGGACTTCATGAAGGTTTTTGCCGTTGGATGGAAGATGTGCGCTTCAGGCAAAGCGTGGGAAAGAATGAAGGATTCCTCGGCGTGCAACGGTTGTGAAAATTGCAATCCGATTGCTGTAACGGCGCATGCCAATAGTTTGTTCATGATGGTTTCTCCTCCCTGAGAAATTGCTGATTTACAATTGTCATATGACAATATATACAATGCCTATGTCAATAATATTTTATTTTGACAATGTTTCAGCCAGCCATTTGGAGGAATCAATGGCCATAAATTCCAAAGACAAAGTGATATCGCACAAGCCGGCAAAGCCTATTGGGCACTTCTGTCATGTTCGTCAGTTCGGCGATATCCTTTACGTTTCAGGACAGCTTCCGTTTGATGACAATGGACTTGTCGTTGCTGGCAAAGTCGGATCGGAAGTCGGACTGGATGATGCATGTGAAGCAGCCAAATTGTGTGTGCTGAATGGTTTTCAGGCTATTCATGACTTGCTTGGACCCGATTGGAAGGAGCGGATTGTTGTTGCGCGGCATACGGTTTTTGTTGCTTGCGGGTCGGACAAGGTCGCTCTTCCCGAAATAGCCAATGCTGCTTCATCAGAGATTTGTGATGTTCTCGGACCAGATCAGGTCTCAGCGAGATCCGCAGTAGGAGTTTGCCAGCTTCCGGCGAACTCACCGGTTGAGGTAGAGATGACGCTTGGCCTTCTGTCGGAAGATCAATCGGTGGCGTGAGATGAGCATGCAAACAGATTTTATGATGCAACCCAAAATTTCTCTCCTTCAGGATACGCCACAGCTCCAGCCACTTGATCGGTTGTCCAAGCACCTTGGTGGCCCGCAGATTTTTCTCAAACGCGATGACCTTGGCCCATCTGGAGGGGGCAATAAAATCCGAAAGTTTGAGCGGCAGTTTGCGGATGCCAGGGCAGTGGGGGCGGATACTCTTATTCTTGCGGCACATTCGCAGTCAAATTGCGCGCGCGAGCTGGTTGGTTGTGCTGCTCAATGTGGATTTGAAGTGGTCATTGCGGTCAAGGATCTGGTTGAGCGAAAGGATGTTTCCTATCTCTTTAGTGGCAATGCCCTGCTGATGAACTTGATGAATACGCGCTTTGAACTTGTTGATCCTGAGCGTGACTTCATGGAGGGAATGATTGAGATTGCCGAGATACTCAGAAAGGGTGGAAAGTCGCCCTACATTTTGCCTTTCGGAGCTTCGGATAATCTGGGGGTTCGCGGTTATATAGAATCCGGTCGGGAAATTTTGCAGTTATGCAAGGATCTTGACAGGCATCCAGACACCATCGTTGTCGCGACCGGAACCTGTGGCACTCAGGCAGGACTTGTTATCGCTGTTGAAAACGAGGCTTCGGGGACAAATGTGCAAGGATTTTCCATCCTGCATGATGAAGCAATGGCACAACAGGAGATCAATCGCCTTATTACCGAAACCATCGGTCATTCAAACATCAATACGAAAATCAAGGTTGATAGCCGTGCGCTTGGGGCGGGCTATGGACAACCGACGAAGGAGTGTGTTGAAGCCATCCGGTTGGTGGCACAGCTTGAGGGCGTTTTTCTGGATCCGGTTTACACGGGCAAGGCCATGGCGGGTTTTATCGGCTGGCTTCCAGAATCAGGTCTGGGTTCCAACGATACCGTGGTGTTTGTGCATACCGGCGGTTTACCCCTGCTCTTTGCATACCAGGAGATTTTCAGATGACAGAATTTAGAAAAGTCCCCACTCAATCAGGTGAAATCATCCATGTTCGGATAGACGGACCAGAAGATGCAACACCTGTTCTCCTGATAACCGGCTTTATTGGGGTTGCCGATTTCTGGAATCCACTCATTGAGTTGATGAAGCAAGATTTCAGAGTGATTTCATATGATCAACGGGGCACTGGTCAAAGTGGCAAATATGATGATGCTCTGTCGATGCAGCAACTTGCTGATGATGCATTGACCATTCTGAAGGCAGTTACTGTATGTCCGGCAGTTGTGCTTGGTCACTCCATGGGTGCTTGTGTGGGATGGATCCTTGCCGATAAAGCCATTGAACATGTAAGAGCCATATATGCCCTTGGAGGGTGGGATCAGGCTGATTCATGGATGCAACGGGTCTTCGAAGCCAGACTATTGGCTTATAAGGATTCGGGAGTTTTGGCCTATATCCGCGCAACGACCCTCTTTATGAATCCCCCTGCAATGGTCAATTGCAATGAAGATGCATTCTCAGAGGCGGAGCAGAAAATGGTGCCGACCATTCCTCCTCTTTCGGAGATTGAAGATCGCACTGCTGCGGTTTTGGCATTCAATGCGCATGCGTTTCAACCGGCCATTGATGTGCCTATGCGGATAGCATGCGCAGCAGATGACTGGATGACACCGATTGCCTTGTCCGAAAATCTTTTAAAGATGAACAGGCATGCAAGTTTTCGGAAGTTTGATATTGGTGGGCATTATCTGCCCAAAAGTCAGGCCATCCATCTGCAACAGGACTTTCAATCTTGGTTGGATGATGTCCTTCGTGGGTGATCTTGTTGACAGGCGACTTCTGGATTTGCCTGTTTGTAGTGATATAGGACAGCGTTTCTGATGCGAGAAGAGGTCGCTCCCCCGCTTCGATGAAGCGGGGGAAATGTCTTTATTGTGCAGAGCAGTTTTTCTGATTGGCCAGGCGCACCAGATTGGTCTGACGTGTGCGGGCTGCATTTTCTGCTTCTTCTGCGGAAGAATAGGTCACGATCAGAGCAGGCCAGAACAGGGCTGCTGCGGCAACATTCGTGCCGGTGATGCCTTTTTTGCTTTGTGCTTCATCTTCAAAGCGTTTTGCTTCCTGAATTTCTTGCATGATCTGCGCGCAAGAGAGTTGCTCATCGCCGATTTGTTCGGTCTGAACAACCTTTGAGGTGGAGCAGGCAGAGAGAGAGAATGCTGCAAGCAGGGCGATGAGGGGGAGTTTGGATTTCGTAATCATTTTGACGCCTTGATTGTTTGGGATGAACCTCGCAAAAGACGGGATTATCGAGCCCTGTTCCTTGCTCCGCTATGGTCCATCCAGGATCACCAACAGTGACTGGTAAACTAATCGTTCACACTTTTTTGTCGAGTCATAAGTGCTGTATGTGCGTAACTTCCATGGCTCTCAGACATCGCTTTTTGTACATTTGTTGCATCTCAAGGCCAAGACTTGATGAAATCCAATGTTTTCGGCAGATCTGGAATGGCAGCAATTGCGCCATAGCCACAGACAGACAAGGCAGCAGCTGCATTGGCGCGGGTTGCAGCTTCGATATTATCTGTGCCAGCAAGACAAGCTGCGAGAAATGCTCCATTGAAGCAGTCGCCTGCGCCAGTGGCATCAATTGCAGAAACCTGATGTGGTGCAATGCTCGTTCGGCCTTCCTTGCTGGAGAGCAGGACGCCCTTGTGACCCAATGTCAAGGCAACGACTGATGCGCCGAGGTCATGATAGAAATCGGCAATGGCTTCTGGTTGTTCCAATCCGGTCAGGGTTTTGGCGTCATCATAGCCGGGCAAGGCAACGTCACAGATTTTCATAACTTCATGGGTCATTTTTCGTGCACGGTCCAACGGCCATAGTGCGGTGCGCAGGTTTGGATCGAAGGCGAACAAACCACCTGAATTTTTAACCTGTCTGGCGCATTTCATCACCGCGTCATGCATGGAGGGGCTGATGGCAAGACTGATGCCGGAAGCATAGAAAATCTTGCAGTGCTGCAAGGCATCGACAGGCAGATCTTTGGGACCGTAAGTGCTGGCAGCTGATCCTGCTCGACGATAGGTAAAATGATGACCGTCTTCATCATGGGTTACGAAATAGAGCCCTGTTTCCTTGTCGTCGGTCTCGATGACATGATCCTGCACGACGCCTTCGCGTTGCCATAAAGCCCTAATATCCCTTGCAAACAGATCCGAGCCCAAGCGTGTCAGAATACCTGATGATGCTCCCTGACGGGCTGCTGCAATAGCGACATTGGAAATATCGCCACCAAAACCGGGTAAAAACATACCGTCGGGTTGCTGATTCAGCTCGAATAGAGGCTCACCCAAACAGAAGAGATCCGTCATTCAGCTGTCCTTTGTCTGATAGGCTTTTGCGAGGGCCTCAGCTTTGTATGCGACGTCTTTAGCACCGTCTCCCGGTTTGTAAAGAGCACTACCAACTCCGATCATGTTCACCCCGGCGGCCAGCCAAGTTGAGAATGTATCTGCATTGGTGCCACCGGTGGCGACAATGCTGGTATTGCTGGGCAGGACCGCCCGCCAGGCCTTGATTGCAGCCGGACCGCAGAGATCTGCCGGGAAATATTTCAGGATGTCAGCGCCAGCTTTCAGTGCAGCAAAGGCTTCGCTGGGGGTAAAGACACCAGGACAGGACAGCATGGCCTTTTCCTTGGTTTCAGACACCACATCCAGATCGAAATTTGGAGAGACGACAATTTTGCAGCCAATATCTGCAAGCTGATTGACTTCTTCCCGTTCAAGTACCGTGCCTGCCCCTATCAGAGCGTCTTTTCCATAGCGAGATATGAGCATCTCGATGGACCGCATGGCATCTGGTGAATTCAGGGGTACTTCGATCCGGCGAATATCATGTGCGATCAGCTGATCAGCGATTGGCAGGATTTCGTCTGATGTGATGCCACGTAAAATTGCCAGTACTGGAATACCGGGATAGGGTGTGGTTTCGGTCATTTTCATGTCTCAATTTTTGACTGGATCGCGCGAAATAGTGCCTTTGTTGTACAGGCATCTGCTGACAGAGGTGCGAAATTGCAGCCAAGCACAGTCATGGCTCTTGAATAGAGCTCTGCCATCATGCCATCAGCGATCAATGTCACGGACAGGCGATTGGGATTCGCCGATAGAATTTCACTCCCAATCAGGCAACCGGACAGATACCAGGTGCTTTCTTGCCCGCTTTGCTTCTGGGCCAGAACCTGACTGCGGGGAAGGAATAACAGATTGAGCAACGGGGTGGATTTGGCTGCCTCAACTCCTTTGGCATAAGCCTGCCAGTCGGGCTCACCTTCGACTGTAAACTCACCAAAGATGGTGTGTTTGCGGCTGACGGCAAACAGCTCTCCGGTGACATAGGTATCAAAATCCAGAAATTGCTCTTTTTCAATCCGGGCCCATTTGGAATGGGTGCCGGGGAGGCAGAATAGGCCCTTGTGACCTTGGGATGTTGCACCCAGAATTTGGGTTTCCTCACCCCGCATGACATCCGGGCTTGGGTTGCTTTTTGAGGCACCGGACAGGAAGTAAAGATTTGGTTCGGGGGTTTGGATGGGCGCCTGCAGCCAGTTTTTCAACGCACCAGGGCAGCTGATATAGGGGACTTCAAACCATCCGGTGCGTGAGCCAATCTGGCCGCAGGCAATTCTGGGAACATCATTGGAGACGTTCAGTGGCTCCAGCAGAGATTGATAGCAATTCTTGAAACCATGCGCACGGGCATCGGCAAATTCCATTGATATGGCATTCTGGGTGATTATTTCCCCATCTGACCCAAAGGCCCACGCCCGGACGTTACTGGACCCCCAGTCAATTCCTACTCCAACCGCATGTGTCACCAAACCTGACCTCTTGCAATGACCGATGTTGATTCCAAATGAGTTTCACTCCGCACAAGCTCCACATGATCAAGCATATTGGCAACAACGCAAGCATGGTTTGGTACAATGCGCAGCTGATCCCCAACCTTTAGATTGATGTCCTGCTGGGATGTGATGCGGCCATGTTCTTCGCTAAGCTGATCAATCATCAGATCATCCCGACTGAGCACATGACCGTGACCGGTCAGCCCCAAAAGATCCGAGGTCAGGACCTTGGAGCCAGCATCAATCACTGCATGATGCTTGGATGGAACCGAGATGACGGTGGCAAGCACAGTTAGGGCGCAATCATCCCAAGTGCAGACGCCTCGATTGACGAGCGAGCGGTCGTTATAGGCATAAGTGCCGATGCGATATTCGGTGGCCAGCGGCATTTCATGGGCTTGCCACATATCTGGCGAGCCGCCGGAAGAGATAACTTCGACGCTCAATCCTTTCACAGTGATCAGATCTCTGGCTTCAGCAAGCCATTTTGCCACCTCAGGCAATTTGCCGGTTGGCGGATAGGTCATCAAACCAAGGAATTTCAGACCCGGTAGCGTATCGATCCTTTGTGCCAGCTCTGCGGCTATCTCAGGTGTGGCGACACCGCAACGATCGGCTCCTGTATTGCATTCCACCAGCACCGGCAATGGAGCTGGGGCGTCGGCAAAGGCTTTGCTTAGGCCTTCGATCACGGTTGCATTGTCAGCAACCACAGAAAGACGGACTTTTTCGGACAGAGCGCGCAGACGCTTTGTCTTGGCTTCCCCCAGAATATTATAGGTGATCAGCACATCTTCGATGCCCCCTTGGGAGATCATCGTTTCGGCTTCGCTGATTTTTTGGCAGGTGATGCCAATGGCCCCTTGTTTGATCTGATAATGGGCGAGCCTTGGCAATTTGTGGGTTTTGATATGGGGGCGCACCTTCAGTCCGTGGCTGTCGCAATAGTTTTGAAACTTGGCGATGTTGGCCTCTACCACATCCAGGTCCACGAGTATTGCTGGTGTATCCAGGGCTATTTTTTTCATTTTGTTTCTCGATTTGTTCAAGCGGGCTTTCCGATCCGAAACGCAATCAAACAGGCATTGCAGTTGACAAGCAAGGAATAGCATGACAATCATTATTCCGCAATACCGATAATCACTCCGGTATACCGGAATATAAATCAGGAGGAACATTATGTTAAAGGCACTAACGACCACCGCGATGGTCACTCTGTTGATAGGTGCTGCCGTTGGAACTGCTCAGGCGGACAAATTGCAGGATGTGCTGGATCGTGGCTATCTGATTGCCGGATCTGGCAGCACCAACGCGCCATGGCATTTTAAGAATGAGAAGAATGAGCTGGTCGGTTTTGACATCGATATGCTGCGCCTGATTGCCAAGGGCCTGTTTGATGATCCGACCAAGATTGAATTCGTTAATCAGTCAGGCGATGCGCGCATTCCCAACCTTGCAACAGACAAGGTAGATGTGACCTGTCAGTTCATGACCGTTACTGCAGGCCGTGCTCAGCAGGTTGAGTTCACCGTGCCTTATTATCGCGAAGGTGTTGGCCTTATGCTCATGAATAATGGCAAATATGCTGACTATGATGCGTTGAAAGCAGCAGGTGATGGTGTGACCGTCTCCGTGCTTCAAAATGTCTATGCCGAAGACATGGTTCATGCTGCTTTGCCAAAGGCGAATGTTGATCAATATGAAAGTGTTGATCTGATGTATCAGGCCTTGAACTCCGGGCGTTCTGATGCCGCAGCAACCGATCAGTCATCCCTTAGCTGGTTCATGGCGCAAAATCCTGATCGTTATAAGGATGCCGGCTTTGGCTGGAACCCTCAAAGCTATAGCTGCGCCGTCAAACCTGGTGATCAGCGCTGGTTGAATTTTGTGAATTCCGTGTTGCATGAAGCCATGACCGGTGTGGAATTCAACACCTATGCCGCTTCTTACAAAGAGTGGTTTGGTGCGGAGCTCAGCCCACCGAAAATCGGCTTCCCGATCGAGTTTAAATAAGCAGAGATAACTGGGGGTAGCCAATGGACTACAATTTTAATTTTGCCGCTGTCTGGCGTGATTTTGACTTATTGCTGTCCGGACTCGGGTTGGGCCTTCTTCTGGCAATTATCTCCATTGCCATTGGGTGTCTGATTGGTCTGTTGGTTGCCTTTGGAATGCTATCCAAGCGTCGGGTGATCCGTTGGATTTCAGTTTCCTATGTTTCGGCGATCAGGAATACGCCCATATTAGTGCTGATCCTGTTCACGTTCTTCGCCCTGCCGCAGCTGGGTATTCGGTTTGGAAAGATTGAATCCTTCATTGTGACCTTATCGATCTATTCCGGGGCATATCTGACTGAAGTCTTTCGGGCTGGGCTTGTTTCTCTGCCCGGTGGCCTGCGAGAGGCCGGGCTGACAATCGGTCTGACGGAGCTGAAGACCAAAATCCTGATCACCATTCCGGTGATGTTCCGAAATGTTCTGCCTTCCTTGAGCAACAATTTTATCTCTCTGTTCAAGGATACCTCGCTTGCAGCTGCCATTGCCGTGCCGGAACTCACTTTTTATGCCCGCAAGATCAATGTTGAGACCTTCAGGGTGATTGAGACTTGGATGGTGGCCAGCCTTTTGTATGTGGTGAGCTGCTATATCATCGCGGCCTTGCTGCGCCAGATTGAAGCCCGTTTGGCCATTCCGAGGTAAGTGATATGGAAATGCTAAAAGCAATTGAGGCAATTTGGTCCGCCCGTTTCGCTATCCTTGAAGGGCTGGTCAATACCCTGCAAATCTCGTCCCTGTCCATTGTCCTTGGCACCATGCTGGGTATCATTGTAGGGCTAGTCCTGACTTATGGAAATCTCCCGGCACGGATCAGTATCCGTGTTTATTCCGATTTCCTGCGTGGCACTCCCGTGTTTGTGCTCATTCTGGCATGTTTCTATGTTCTGTCGGTCATCGGTATTGATCTCAGCGCATTTGAAGCCGGTATATTCGCCCTTACACTATTTTGCAGCTCTCATGTGGGTGAGATCGTACGGGGGGCGCTTCAGGCCATTCCGAGAGGTCAAACAGAAGCAGCCAAATCCATTGGACTGACATTCACCAAAACCTTCTTCCATGTCTTGCTGCCCCAGGCTTTGCGGCTGATCCTGCCAACTTGGGTAAATACGGCAACAGAAATCGTCAAGGCATCGACGCTTCTATCTATCATCGGGGTCGTGGAGCTACTTCTGTCTGTCCAGCAGATTATCTCCCGCACCTATCTGAGCCTGGAGCTTTATTTCTTTGCGGGCTTTGTCTTCTTCCTTATCAATTTTGCGATTGAAAAAGCCGGGCGCTATGTCGAACGCAAAATTGCACTTCCTAACTGAGGTTCCGAATGTCGTCATCACTGTTAGAAATAAGAGATTTGCATAAGCGCTTTGGGCAACTCGAAGTTCTCAAGGGGATAGATCTTTCCATGGTACAGGGCGATGTTGTCAGTCTCATCGGCTCAAGTGGATCAGGCAAGACAACCTTGCTGCGCTGTGTCAACTTGCTGGAAGAATATGAGCAGGGTGTTGTTGCCATTGAAGGGGAGCAGATCGGCTATAAGGAACGAGGTAGCAAACGCGTGCGATTATCCGAGAAGGAAATTGCGCGGCAACGTGCCCTGACGGGCATGGCCTTCCAGCATTTCAATTTGTTCCCGCATATGTCTGCCATTCGCAATGTCATGTTGGGGTTGGTGCAAACCAGAGGACTATCTCGCGACGAAGCCTATTCCATTTCCGAGAAATGGCTGGAACGCGTCGGGATGCTTGAGCGCAAGGATCATTTCCCCGGCCAATTATCCGGTGGACAACAACAGCGTGTTGCCATTGCACGCGCTATCGCGATGAACCCCAAATTGATGTTGTTTGATGAAGTGACGTCGGCTCTGGATCCAGAGCTGGTCAATGAAGTGTTGGCCGTCGTTCTGGACTTGGCAAAGGATGGCATGACCATGCTGCTGGTCACTCATGAAATGCAATTTGCCTATGACGTATCCACCCGTGTGATTTTCATGCAGGACGGACGTATCGGCGAGGAAGGGCCTCCACAGGAACTCTTCAAAAACCCCAAATCTGAACGGCTTGCAGCCTTTCTGAAAAGTTCAAAATTCTAATTGAGGAAATGAAAGATGACGATCAAACGGCACGGTCTTAACCAGTCCAAGGGTTCGGGCCAGCAAGCGCTGCCCTTTGCAAAGGCAACCGAGGCGGATGGCTGGCTTTATGTCTCTGGCCAGACACCGATGGTTGATGGGGAAGTTATTGATGGGGGTATTGTTCCGCAGTCTCATCAGGCCATTCGTAACATGATTGCGATTGTTGAAGAGGCTGGATATTCCACAGCAGATATCATGCGCATCGGCGTCTGGCTCGATGATTCGCGGGACTTCTGGAGTTTCAATAAGGTCTTTGCCGAATATTTCGGAGAGCATCCACCGGCGCGCGCCTGCGTGCAATCGGCAATGGTGGTTGATTGCAAAGTCGAAGTGGACTGTATAGCGTTCCGTAAAGTAGACTGAGCGGGTTTATACCAATGAGTGGGAACAGAGAAAGAAGCAATGTCAAAATCTGAACCACGCAAAACCAAGGCAAAGGGACTGGATCGCGCGTTTGCGATCCTGGATCACCTCTGTCAGGTGGGGGAGCCGCAACGGCCAATCGACATTGCCGACGGCATGGGCGCACCAAAATCGACGGTCTACGATCTGGTCGCCCTGCTTGTCTCGACCAATGTTCTGGAGAAAGTCGACAAACAAGGACGGGTTTTTCTTGGGCCGAAGCTCAATTTCTGGAGCACCAATTATAATCGGCATTTTGATTTGAGTGGCATTGCCCAGCCTATTCTGGAAAGCATTACAGAAGAAACGCGAGAGACGTCACAGCTCTGTACGCTGGATGGCGACAAATATTATGTTGCCATGATTAATGAGGGGAACCGGCCTTTCCGTATCAGTGCCAATGTTGGCGAGCGAACGCCTATTCCCTGGACGGCGTCCGGTCGGTTGCTACTGTCGCATTTGAGTGATGAGCAAATTCTCGATCTCATTCCGGAAACGGATTTTGATCTACCTGATGGGTCTCGTCTGGAGCCAACGGACTTTATCGCCAGCATACGGGCAGCGAGTAAGGCTGCATTCTTTGATTTCGACAGTGTGGCAGATACTTTTACGCACTGTTTTGCTGCACCGGTCATCGGGGCTGATGGCATTTGCAAACATACCCTTTGCATCATCGCTCCCAAGGACGATGCCATCGAGAATTATCAGACCTATCGCAAGGTTCTGGTTGATGCGGCAGCGAAGCTGTCTCGAAGGCTGGCCAATGACAGCTCGGTGGCCGCGGAATAGTCCAGATATTTTCGTATCCCTATTTGAGGAGAGAAAGCCATGTTTGACTTTGTCGTTGCTTATTGCGCGCGAATGTTACAAGCAGATTGAGGAAAAGTGAACGGTGTTGCTGTCAAGGTGCGATGGTCCATCCCTTTTAACAGAGGCATTCTGGAGCTTGGCAAATATATGAGACTTCTGCATACGGCGGACTGGCATTTGGGCAAGAGCTTTCGCGGCCTTTCCTTGCTGGAGGATCAGCACTTCATTCTCGATCAGATTTTGGATGCTGCGAAGAGCCATGAGGTGGATGCCCTGATCCTTGCTGGCGATGTCTATGACAAGCCATCGCCACCGGAAGGCGCGGTCTCGCTCTTTCGACATTTTTTGGAGCGTTTTTATGCCGAGACAGACGCTGCCTTTGTAGCGATTGCTGGCAATCACGATTCCGGTCATCGTCTGGGTGTGTTCGAAAAACTCCTTGATCCCAAGCGCATTCTCATTCGTGGCCCCTTACAGGCAGAAGAGCCTGCCTTGATCTTAGAGGATGAGCATGGGTCGGTGGCATTTTCCGCTGTGCCTTATGGTGAGATCTATGCTGCAAGACGGGTGTTTGAAGATGAGAGCATCCAGACACCGGAAGATGTGTTGCGGGCAGAATTGGAAGCAGCTCGAAAGGCCGTGCCGCAGGGCGCGCGCTGGGTGGTGAGCGCCCACACCTTTGTAACTGGTGGGTTGCCAAGTGACAGCGAGCGGCCTCTTGCTGTGGGCCGGGTCGAGACGGTCTCCAACAATCTGTTTGATGGGGCGGCCTATGTGGCGCTTGGCCACTTGCACCGGTCGCAACAGGTGGGAAGCGAGACCATTCGATATAGCGGCTCGCCTCTGGTGTTTGATTTTGACGAGGCGGGTAGTCAGAAATCCTGCATGATTGTTGATCTGGATGCCGACGGTGTCAGCCATATGGAGCAGATCGATCTTCATCCTGTTCGCAAGGTGCGAGAGGTGCGAGGATTGCTGGCGGACTTGCTGATCAAGGCGGAGAAAGAGCCAAGCGAGGATTATCTCCGTGCGGTCCTGTTGGATGAGGGGGCACTGGTGGATCCGGTCAGTCAGCTTCGACCCTTTTATCCCAATGTGATGCAAGTTCAGCGAGAAAAGAAACAGGATATGGTGCTTGGCAAAGCCGGGCGTGCAACCTCCAAACTCAGCGATCCGTCTGCTGTAATCAGCGAGTTTGTTGAGTTCGTGCGCGGAGAGGCCGTCAGTGATGGTGAGGACGGGGTGATCCATTCCTTGCTCGGTGAGCCTGTTCGGGAGGATGTGTGATGCGGCCCATTCGTTTGACATTGCAAGCCTTTGGCCCCTATGCAGGCTGTGAAGTGGTGGATTTTCGCAATGTGCTGGATGCCGGTGTCTTTGGCATTTATGGGCCGACTGGCGCGGGCAAGACCTCCATTTTCGATGGCATTTCCTTTGCGCTGTTTGGCGTCTCCTCTGGCGATGAACGTGCGCCGGAAGACATGCTCTCGCACTATGCGGATCCATCCGTTCTAACCAAGGTGGAGCTGGTCTTTGACTTGGGGGAAAAGCGTTATGTGGTGCGACGCATTCCAAAGCAGCAGCGCTCGGCCAGTCGCGGTAACAATCTGGCGGTTCAGCATCATGAGGCTTATCTCTTTGACGCAACCGGTCTGACGTTGGAAGACTTTAGCGACGATTTTGCAGGCGAGATTGTGGCCGAGAAAAAGGTCTCGGTCGTGGATAGTCATATCAAGGATCTGCTTGGTTATGATGCTGCACAATTCCGCCAGATCGTATTGCTGCCGCAAGGCGAGTTTCGCCAGATCCTGACGGCGAAGTCGGATGATCGGGCGGTGATCCTGAAGCGTTTGTTTGATGTTTCTTCCTATGAGCGGATCATGCATCAGGCGCGCGAGAAGGCTGCGGTCAAACGCCGTGAAATTCAGGATCAACGCCTCATTCGCGATAACAAACTGATTGATACAGGATGTGAAACGCTCGCTGAGTTCCTGTCCCAGATTGAAGGCCAGGAAACAGCTTTGGCCGCGCTGGCAGCAAAGTTGCCGGAGATGGAAAAGGATCTGGAAAGCAGTCAGCAAGCTCTGATCGAAGCGCAGATGCTGTCTCAGAAATTCAAGGATCTTGCCAGCGCCCGCGAGGAACAGGAAAAGCTGGCGGAAGCGGCAGAACAGATCAGCCTTTATCAGGACCGACTGGTGCGAGCGAAACAAGCGCAGAGTGTTGTCACATCAGAGAGCCTTTTCAAGCAGGCACAAGATCAGGTGCAGCAGGCCATTCGGCGTGAAGTTCAAGCAAAGCAAGCTCTGGAGCAGGCGAATGCGCGCCATATTGCCGCCAGTCAGCATCTGAAAGAGCAGGAAGCAAATAAACCACAACGCGATGCCGCACTTGAGACAGTGCGGGAATTTGAGCGCTGGGCCACTCTGATTGAAAAGGCTCAGCCCTTGCGTGAGAAGGGACGGCAGACACAAAGGCAGCTGGAAAAAGCCCGTCTCGATCAGCAACGAATGGAAGGTTCGGTTCAGACGCAAAAAACCGCCCTTGCGGATTTGCGTTTGCTGCAAAAAGAGCAACCTGCGCATGCCAAGGCTTTGTTCGAGAGTGAAAAGACGCTTGGTGCTTTGGAAACAGAGCTGAAAGCTGCCCGCGACTTTGAGACAGCATCGCGATCCGTTGCAGCAGCTTCCAAAGATGTCGAACAGTTCAAGCAGCGTCATACGATCGCTGAACAAAAGCTGATGGCAACGCAACAGGTCTTTGCTGATGCGGAGAAAGAGCTGACGGATAGTCAGATCCTGCATGTCGCGCATAAGCTGGAAGATGGACAGCCGTGCCCGGTCTGTGGATCGGCTGAGCATCCAAATCCTGCCAAGGGCGACCCGGAGCGATTGGGACGGCATGACCATTTTGCTGAAGCCGAACAGGCACGGGATGAAGCCGCGAAGCTGGAACGTGCGGCTGCAACGGATCTGAACCGAGCGTTGGCGAAGCTGGAAGAGCGGCAGGCAGCATTGGATGTCATGGCGAAGCCAGAGCGGGTTGAAAGCGAGATCGTCAAAGCTCTGAATGATGCACAATCAGAGCAAACGCGCCTGACTGCGGATCGACGCTTTGCTGATCTGGAAGCTCGTCTTGGCAAGGCCGAGGCTGAGTTATCAGATGCCGAGCAAGCTTTGGAACGCGCAAAGGTGAGCGTTGGCGAATTGGAGATTGCCCAATCCAATGCAGTGACTGAACTGAAGACAGTGATGCAGGATGTGCCAGCAGATTGGCATGATGCACAGCGACTGGCGCAAGAACTTTCCCGGCATCGTGATCACGCGCAACGCTTGGAAACAGAATGGCAAAAGGCAATCGAGGCTGAGAAGCAAGTTGCTGTCGCCTTGGCATCCGCACAGCAAGCGCAGGCCGGTTTGCAAGGTGACATAGAACGCTTGCAGGAAGAAAAAGACAAAGCCGAGCAAGAGCTGGAACGAGTGCTGATCGAAGCGGATATGGATCTGGAAAGTTATAAAGCGGCCAAGCCAGATATCGCTCATATGCAAAAGCTGGAAAGCAAGATTCAGGGCTATGAGCGCGTAAAGGCTACCAATAAGGATCGTCAGGATCGGCTGATTGTTGAGATTGGTGAAGCTCTGCCACCGGACCTTGAGGCGCTTGAGATCAGAAAACAAGCCAGTATGACCGCTCTGAATGCCGCCCGCGACGAGCAGGCTCGTCAGGGAAGCGAACTGATGCAAAAGCAAAAGCGCCTGAAGGAGTTGCAGGATCTGGGTGCGAAGATTGCTGATCTGGAGGAAATCTACAAACCGCTGGGCGAGATTGCTGATCTCGTCAATGGTAATAATGATGTGAAGATCTGCCTGCCTGACTTTGCCGTGGCGGCGATGCTGGATGAGGTCTTGATGGCGGCGAATTTACGCCTTGGCCCCATGACCGGAGGGCGTTATCAGCTCCACCGCCCAGAAGAGCGCACGGGCGGACGTGGCAAACGCGGGCTGGATATCGTGGTCTTTGATGGCAATACCCAGATTTCCCGCCCAACCAAGAGCTTGTCAGGTGGTGAGGGCTTTCAGGCCTCCCTTGCTTTGGCGCTGGGGCTTTCTGATGTGGTGGAACAGAATAGCGGTGGTATCAAGCTGGATGCTATTTTCATTGATGAAGGTTTTGGCAGTCTGGATGAAGAGACATTGGACACTGCCCTTGATAGCCTGTGCTCCCTGTCTGGCGAAAAGCGAGCGGTTGGATTGATCTCCCATACTGAACAGGTGAAAGCCCTCATTACGGCTGGATTTGATATCGAAAAAACGCCGAATGGATCACATATTCGCGAGAGAGCCATCTAATGGGCATTCGGGCCTAATCCGCTTCTTCCTCTCCTTCGTAACAAGGGGAAAGGAAGAGACATGGCAGAGCATTATCAAACTATCTGGATTATCGGCGCCAGCTCCGGCATCGGAGCGGCTTTGGCGCGTCATTATGCCAAGAGTGGGCACAAGGTCATTGTATCCGCTCGTCGGGCAGGTCCATTGCAGGCAATGGCAGAGGAGTATTCCAATCTGTCGGCTTTGCCGCTGGACGTGGAGAAAACAGCAGAGATTGAAGCGGCTGTTGCGAACTTGCAGGAAGGGGGATCTGTTCCGGATCTGGTTCTTTACTGCGCGGCCGTTTATGAGCCGGGCGGACTGGACGTGACCAATTATCATCAGGCCGCGAGCCATATGCGGGTCAATTATCTTGGCTTCGTCGGTGTGCTGGATGCCATCACGCCGGTTTTCAAACAGGCCGGTCACGGACATCTGTCGGTTGTTGCCTCGCTCAGTGGCTATCGCGGGCTTCCCAATGCTGCGCTTTATGGACCGACAAAAGCGGCCCTGATCAATCTGTGTGAGACGATCAAACCGGAGTTTGATGCAATGGGCCTGCAAATCAGTGTCATCAATCCCGGCTTTGTGAAAACGCCAATGACAGACAAGAACAGCTTTTCCATGCCATTTCTGATAACATCGGAGCAGGCAGCCGAAATTATTGCTTCGCGCCTGAATCGGTCAGCATTTGAGATTGCTTTTCCTCTGCCCATGGTGCTGATTTTGAAGATCTTGCGTCTGTTGCCTTATCGGCTGTATTTCTGGCTGAGCAGGAGGATGATTTCATGAACCTGTCTTATGAAGAACGCTGCAAGAGAACGGCAGAAGCTTATGCGCATTTCTTTGAATCCTTGCGTGCAGACACTATCGAAGAAGTGCGGGATCTGGTGAGCCCGCAGGTGCATTTTGTCGATCCATTCAATGACGTCGTTGGGCGGGACAAGATGGTGCAGGTGTTCGAGAAGATGTTCGCCGATGTCGAGCAACCCGAATTCACCATTCTCGATCAGATCTGGTCGAATGATCTGTGCTTCTTGCGCTGGGATTTCTCCTGCAAGCAAAAGCAACTCGGCTATTGGTCTGTGAGAGGCATGAGTGAGCTGCATTTCGATGCGGAAGGGCTGGTCAGCGCTCACTATGATTATTGGGATTCAGGCAGAAACTTCTATGCCAAGCTACCTCTGATCGGCGGTCTGATACGCTTCATCATGTCCCGCGCGAGTATTTGACCCCCCTTTATGCGGTCGTAGACAGAACACCACGGCTTTAGCCGTGGATGAATGAGCCTTGAGACGATATTCTGGTTTCATGGAAGTCATCAAAACGTCCCATAGCATGTATTGCCTTCAATATCATGTGGTGTGGGTTTGCAAATATCGTCGCAAGATCCTGAAGCCTGGTGTCTGTTCGTACATCCGTAAAACTCTGCCCGGCCTGCTGCGCGCAATGCCCGGTGTTACGATAGAGACAATTGGCTTTGACCAAGACCATCTGCATATGTTGATGGTTATTCCTCCCAAATACAGTATTGTTGACGTTATGGGGCAGCTAAAAAGCCAATTGGCGTTCCGTATGCGTAAATTCTTTCCGTGGCTTTCGAAAGTTTATTGGAAGGAAAACATTATCTGGTCACTGGGCTATTTCGTGAGCAGTGTCGGGCTGGACGAAGAAACGATACGTCGCTATGTGGAGCACCAAGGGCAGCAGGATTCAGGACAACTCCGGCAGGAGTTGTAAGCAGACGCGATAGCGGGCGCAAGCCATAGGACCCCGGCTTTAGCCGGGGGTATCTATATTGTTTGGATCTGGCCAACTAGGTTTTGACCAGACCCTAAAAGAGGGTGTTTCATGTTGCTAATTCTTATAGCGCAAAACAGATCCATTTGCACCGCGGAAGCCTGGGTCATCAAAGTAGAGCTTAGTGCATTTTTCCTTGCCCTTTCGGATTTTTTTGTAGCGGGTGCAATTTGCTCCTGATTTCCACTGCCATTTGCCGCTGTCTTTCTTGAGCTTCTTGTTGTTGTTAAATGTGATTGAAATCTTGCCTGAAGGCGCGAAGCGAACAGTGCCTGATGAGGTACTTTGTTTCCAATTGAATGTATGGCCGACGATCTTGGTTTTGAAATCTTTTTCGGTCAAAGTTCTGGCGGCTATCGCATTTCCACCAACGTTCAACCAAAATAGCGACATCAGAATGAATAAACGCATGAGTTTCTCCATGGTCTTTAAATACGATCTGCGGATTCTGGTCTAGAATTTGGCGTTATATGTCTGTTGCATCTTTGCGAGTTTTTTGGAGACACTATCGCCCGATTTGAGCTTGGATAATTCGGTGTTACTCCAGTGGCTTTTCTTGTTCTTCTTGTCTGCCTCTATGCTCATGAATTTACCACTATCGTTCATCCAGAGCATGCAGACATTGGAGAAACTGCCTTTCTTGCCGTTTTTCAGGTTGAACCACTTACCCGAGCGGCACATTTTGCCATTTGATGCCTTCCATTTGCCTATGACGAAGAGATTGTTGTTTTTCTTGCGGGCAAGAAAGGTTCCATCCGGCTTGAAATATCCGACGGTCTTGGACCAGAAAACGGATTTGCCAGAATAGATTTTTTTAATTTCGGTCGGTGTTGCCTTCTTGGCATTTGATGTCAGTTTAGCTGCATCGGAAGGTGACATGGTGGACAAAGTAAGAAATGTAGACAGTGATATAGTAAGTAGAGATGAATATCTCATTTTGAGTTCCCTATGATCGATTGTAATTTGTTCTTGAATATATCGATGGGGAACAGTGCCGTTCATGATGTGAATGGTTTAGATGTAAATTTTTATTAGTTTTCGTAATTTTTGCAAATATATCAAATAATTAAACTGTATGCTCAGCGTCAGTTTGCTATTTGAGGTAATTTTTAGTCCAAATGGACTATGAATTTCTGTTCATATTGGTTTTAAATATTCTCATGTTTGATTCAGAAGATATTGCACATCTTACTTCGTTGATTATGGCAGCGGCGCTTGATCATAATAAATGGGATCAAGTACTTTACGAACTTCATTCGGTTTCCGGTGGAATCGGACACTTTTTGGTGGGCAGGGACAGCGAAACAAGTTTTGCGCCCACGGTTTTGCATGCAGGATTTGATGAAAGCTACATTAGGTCCTTTAAGGCACATTATAGTAAAATCAATCCATCAGCTGATAATTTTCACAATGCGCGTCCTAATCTGGTATTGCGAGCAAATGAAATATGTGAGCGATCAATTATGGAGGGATCTGAGTTTTATAATGATTGGATAAAACCTCAAGATGATATTGTTGGTGGTGGTGGGATTATTCTTTCCAACAACAGAGGGCGCAGCTTTGGTTTGGGGGGAATGATTCGGAGAGCTGAAATCGATAGACTGGAGGATCGTTGGGTTGCGCTGATAAACCTGATATCTCCTCACCTCAATCAGGCCTTTGAAATAAATAGGCAGTTTGCTGGAAAAGCAATCGAGAGCTATGTTGCTTCTTCGGGACAGACAGGCATTAGAAACTCAGTTTTTCTCGTTAATTCAGATGGGTATGTCATTTACTGCTGCCGTTCCGCGCAAGAATTGCTGGATAAAGGTGATCTTGTCGGAATTGGATATAGAGGCCAATTGAGTTTTAAGGATCTGCGTGCAGACAATATCTTGCTGAATGCATTGATTGCTCTGAAGAACGCTCGGGTAGTAGCTCCCAGTTCAGTATTGTTATCGTCGGAGAAAACCAGAGAACCATATATTGGCCGAATTGGTTCTCTGTTTCCCGAGAGATTCGAAACCTCTCCTTTGGGTTTCCTGTTTGCACCTGATGAACCTATCCTTCTTGTGGTCATTTCCAGTAAGTCTCATCAGAAGCAATTGGCACCTGTTTTAGCGCAATTGTTTGGTTTGACGCCTAGTGAGGTTCAGGTTGCGCTTTTGTTGGCTGATGGGGATTCCATCAAGGATATCGCGACTTTGCGGGGTGTTAGTGTCAATACAGTGAGGAACCAGGTGAAATCTGTTATGTCCAAGATGGCGGTATGTCGTCAGGTCGAGTTGGTCTTGACAATTGAACGGATCAAAAATGACCAGCAAGGTTTCTATTGAGCTTGAATATGCTCGAATGGTTTTTGAATGACATAGAAGCCTACATCCAGGCTCTCTTCTGCAAAGCCTGCTTCGCAATAGCAAAGATAGTAGGTCCATAGGCGCTTGAAACGTTCATCAAAACCAAGCTGTTTGATGGCTGACCAATTCTTCAGAAAATCCTTGCGCCATTGCTGCAGGGTCAACTCATAATCCTTGCCGAAATATTCTTCCTTTTCCAGCCTCAGACCCTGGCTAGCGATCTGTTCCTTCATGGCTTTGGGGCAGGGCAGGAAACCGCCAGGAAAGACATAGCGCTGAATGAAATCGACATTGTAGCGATAGAAGTCGAAATGCTCATCCTTGATGACGATAACCTGAATGACAGCGCGTGCGCCGGGCTTCAGGCTTTCCTTGATCTGCTTGAAATAGGTCGGCCAATTGGCTTCGCCCACGGCTTCCAGCATCTCTACCGAAACGATGGCGTCATAGTTGCCCTTGATATCGCGATAATCGGTAAGGCTCAGCTTGGCCAGATGGTCCAGATTTTGTTCTCTCAGCTGGCTCTGAGCATAATGTAGCTGCTCTTTGGATAGAGTGACGCCATCCAGCTGATGACCACGCTTGGCCGCTGTTGCTGCCATCGCACCCCAGCCACAGCCAATCTCGAGGATTTTGCCATTGTCAGGCACCTGAGCAAGATCGAGAATGTGCTCATATTTGCGCTCCTGTGCTTCAATCAACTCCGTCTTGCTGCAATTTTGCATCTGATAGGCGCTGGAATAGCTCATGCTCTCATCAAGCCAAAACTCGTAGAAATCATTGCCTAGATCATAATGATCGCTGATGTTGCGACGACTACCCTTTTTGCTGTTGGCGCGCCTTGCATGATAGAGCCGCGCCAAAAGAGCAGTCCATTTGTCTTTGCTGACAAGGTCCAGCAAATCAGAGCGGTTGCGCTGAAAGAGCCTGAACAGAGCTGTCAGGTCTGCACAATGCCAATGACCTTGCAGATAGCTTTCGGCCAAGGCCAAGGGATGGGCCGAAAATAAAGCACTCAGCACTTTATGGGACGTAATGGAAATGTGAAGGCTACTGGCTTGAGCTGAGCCAAAGCTCAAAAGCTCACCGCCCGGCAAGGCAATGGTCAGATGCCCATGTTGCACGGAGTCAAAGCAACGTTTCAGCAAGGCGGCGAGCAGCTTGTCTTTCCAATAAGGCAGGCTCAAGGAGGAGCTGTTTGTGTCTGTATGAGGAGACGGGGTTTGCTCTTGAATTGTCATTTTCCGTCTCCTTTTATGTGCGTGCTAAAGGCAGTATTTTCAAATGCTGGTGTGACCGGACGGTCTGGCCGTTTTGGTTTTTTATGAAAAGGTGCGCCCTTCCACCAAAGCTTCAATGCTTCCCAATGGATTGCACCAAGGATTTTCCAACCACCTTGGCAATATTGGGCGGCAAGGGACAGAAGCTTCCAGCCGGTGAGGGGGATCTGCTTGCCGGTGAAAATGGCAGTCAGGCGCGGAGTATTTTGATGGGACTGGCGAATGGTGATCGCGAAGCGCTCATCAGGCAAAGTGATATCGAAATCATATCGTCCCTCCATCGACATGAAGGGAGAGACATGGAAGCGCTTTTCGCAGCCATGTTGCCAGTGGTTCTCTCGTTCAGATCCAGGCTCACTCAAACGCACAGCATAATGATGGCGCTCTTTGAAGGTGTTGCGTACCTGATAGAGAATGGCGATAGGTTGGTCATCCTCATCATAACAAATGAAGATGGTCAGAGGATTGAAGGCTTTGCCCAGAAACCGGGGATAAGCCAGCATATCGATGCGTGCCGGTGCCGGATCATAGGGTGTGAGCGCTTCTCCCTGAACCAGCATGTCATGAACGAAGACGGGAAGGCTGTCATAGCCTTTTTCCATATGATCCTTGTCATGCAGGCTGAAGAGATTGAAGCCGTTATGCGAGAAGAATGGCAGACGCTTGCTTGCTTCCTTTGATTGGCTCAAGGTCAGGCACAACGTAAAGACCTGATAGGTCAGGCGATGGTCCAGGTCGCCATGTCGTTGGTGCATGACCTTTCCAGCGTAGCAGCGAAGAGGGGGATGGCTCATTGCGCTGCCTCGCTTTGGATTTTGTTCCAGCTTGGCGGGAAATGCATGCGAGAAGATGGGTTGTCCAAACTCCATGGCCGGGTGACATCCCCTAGGCGCTCGGCAACGGCAAGACCGGCCTGCAAACCGTCTTCATGGAAACCATGACCAAGATAGGCACCGCAATACCAGGTGCGGTTCTGGCCTTGCAGGCTCCATAGATCGCGCTGGGCCTGCATTGCTTGTGCATCAAAAACCGGATGGGAATAAAGGTAAGTGCGCAGGATATCACCTTGATTGGGCTGCTGAATGGGATTGAGCGTCACAAAGATATCTTCATCCGTTGCAAGGTCTTGCAACCGGTTCATCCAGTAACTGACGCAAAGCTTGCTGGCATCCTCGTCTTCCTTCTTGAGATAGTTCCATGCTGCCCAGGCTTTTTTCCGTTTTGGCATGAGGCTTTTGTCTCGATGCAGGATAGCGACATTATTCTGATACCGGATATTGGCGAGAATATCTTTCTCTCGTTGATCCATTGAATTGGGATGGGTCTTGAGCAATCGCAGGGCCTGATCGGAATGACAAGCCAGAACAACATGATCATAGTTTCGGTTCTCTCCGTCGCGAAAATGCAGGGAGACGCCACTGGGGGTGCGTTCCATGAGTTCGATCTTGCTGTTTAGTGTGATCGAGCCGGAAATCTGCTCAGCCAACCGATCAACATATTGTCTGGAGCCATCTTTCACCGTGCGCCATTTCGGACGGTCCTTGATTTGCAAAAGGCCGTGATTGTCGCAAAAACGGATGAAAGAAGTGAAGGGGAAGTTCAGCATCTTTTCCGCTGGCATGGACCAGATGGCTGCCCCCATGGGCAACAGGTGATCCTGTTTGAAGCTCTGACCGTATTTCTTCTCAGTCAAATAGGTGCCGAGAGATAAAGTGTCATTCTTCGGGTCAGCTGCATCAATGCGGGCCTCAGCATAGAAGCGACGAATATCCATCAGCATGCGCAGGAAAGAAGGACGGAACAGATTGGAGCTTTGCGCAAATAGAGATGCCAGGTTGGAGCCCGCATATTCGTGTTCACCACCATTGATTGAAACCGAGAAGGACATGTCGGTGGCGTAGGATGCGATATTGAGGTGATCAAAGAGAGCAATCAGGTTTGGATAGGTGACTTCGTTATAGACAATGAAACCGGTATCAACGGAGATAGACTGGCCATTGATCATCACATCTTGTGTATTGGCATGCCCGCCCAGCCGGTCATCTTTTTCAAAAAGATCAACTTTGTGCTTTTTTGAAAGTAGCCAGGCTGCGCTCAAGCCAGAAATACCTGATCCGATGACGGCGATATGCATGAATTCGTCCTTAGATAATGTTTCTACTTTCTATGGTGCAGAAATTTAAATGGATCACCTTTTTTACAATTCATTTTTTTTTGGTGATCCAATTCAAAATGTAAACCGTAGGAGCATGTAACAGAGTTTACAGGGTGTACAATCCAATGGGAAACATGCAGCTTATAGTTGGGACATCTGAAAAGGGGCGTGATTTGGCGACCAAGGATCTCAACAGGCTGCTTCAAATTGTGGGGCAGGACCATTGCCGTGCCAGTTTCCGTACGCTCTTCGAGCATTTTGCTCCGCGGCTCAAATCCTTTTTCTTGAAGGTCGGGACGAACGAGGAAACTGCTGAAGAGTTGATACAGGAAACTTTTGTGCAGGTTTGGCGCAAGGCTCATCTTTATGATGCGAAAAAGGCTGCTGCCTCGACATGGATTTTCACCATTGCAAGAAATAGACGGATCGACCGGTTCCGCTCTGAAAAGAGCTTTGTCTATCGTGACGATCAGTATTTTGCCGATACGCTGACTTGTGAAGCTCAGCAGGCGGATGATGTCTATCAGGGAGAAATGGAAGAGCGTGTGAAGCATGCCATTGGCTTGCTTTCTGCCAATCAGGCAGAGATCATTCGTCTTTCCTTCTTCCAGGAAGCCAGCCATCGGGAGATTGCAGCAAAGCTGTCGCTTCCTCTTGGTACCGTGAAATCGCGCCTGCGTTTGGCGTTCAAGCATTTGAGGACTATTTTGAGGGAGATGGCACCATGATCAATCACCATCTCAGTAATGAAATGATTTTGGCCTATGCAGCGGGCTCGCTGCCGGTTGGTCAGGCCATGCTTGCACGCTGTCATCTGGATATGTGTCCTCATTGCCAGCAGAGATTGTTCCAGGCCCAAATGGTGGGTGGGGCTTTGCTGGATGACATGGAAGAGACAGTTGTTGCGAGCTCTGGCTTTGATCAGCTTATGGCGGAGTTGGATGATCCGGATCAGGATGCACCAATCCAGTTTGAGGACCGCGCGCCAGTTACCAAAACATCACTGATCGATAATTCTGTTCCTTCTGTTCTCACCGAGGTCATGGGCCATGGACTGGATGAGGTGAAATGGAAACTGGTCGGACCAGGCATTCGTCAGTTCGTTCTCCCTATTGAGAGCCCTGAAGGTGAGAAAGTTCGTCTTCTCAAACTCTCTCCTGGTTTCGTGACGCCTCAGCATAGCCACCATGGCTGTGAGATGACCTTGGTCTTGCGCGGTTCATTTTCGGATGAATCCGGTCGCTACAAGGTTGGCGATATTCAGGAAGCCGATGATGATATCGATCATCAGCCGGTGGCAGATACCGAGGAAGATTGTATCTGCCTGACGGTGACCGATGCTCCATTGGAATTCAAGAATGTCATGACCCGGCTCTTGCAGCCGATTGTCGGAATTTAAGCATCTTGCAAGCGGGCCTATCTGGCCCGCTTTCGCCTGACTTTTCTCCAAGATTTATGGCCCACAACTCTGCGTAAGTGCTGAAAAATAGTCTTCTATTGCTCGCATTTAATACGACTGAGAAAGGGTTTTGGATCATGCAAAATATCGTGATATCAAATACTTAATTAATTTGATCCAAATGTACTTTGGCACGTAACAGTTTCTGTAAACGCATTTGAGAGCGGGTGACTTTCACATTCGCCAGAAACTGGAGAAAGATCATGAAAAAGTTTGTAATGGGTTCCGTAGTGGCTATGAGCGTTGCACTGGCTAGCTTTGGCGCATCTGCAAAGAATATCGTTGAAATGGCTGCCGAAGCGGGTTCCTTCAATACCCTTATTGCTGCTGCCAAGGCTGCGGGCCTTGCTGATGCATTGGCGACCAGTGAAAATCTTACCGTCTTTGCGCCAACCGATGAGGCTTTTGCCAAGCTTCCCGCAGGGACAGTTGAAACCCTTCTCAAGCCTGAAAACAAAGATCAGCTGGTTGCCATCCTCAGCTATCATGTGGTGCCACGCAAGCTTACATCCGATATGCTGCCAGGTCGAAAGATTGCTGTGCGTACCATCAAGCCGACCAAAGATCGCACCCTGTCGGTCAAGAAAAGTCATGGCAGGGTTTCTGTCGATAACGCCAGCGTCGTAAAAGCTGATATCATGGCATCAAATGGTGTGATTCATGTGATTGATGAAGTGGTTTTACCATCAAAATAAGTCTGATCATTTGCCATATAAGCAAGGACAAGAGGAGCGTTGCTCCTCTTTTTTTGCGCGAATTTCTCCAGTTGGAGGAAATCTCCACTTCTTTTCATGACTACTACTTGTGTTTGTATATTTTGGATATTAGTGACCATCGATATTCAATTTTACCGGTTTGAGAACTTCAAGGCATAGGTGGGCATGATCTTGAGACGATTTGGTAGGGTGATCCGAATTGAGGTATTCATACGGATCGCATTTTATTGGCTTTCAGCCATCGTGGTTTTTTCTTCTTCTTTAGCGCAAAATGCTTATGCGAATGAGGGTTTGGATCTGGTTCGCTCGACAGTAGCGCCACGTATTGCTTTGGTACGCTTTGTCTCGCGCGGGGATTTTTTTGAAGCCTATCTGGATGGTGTCAAACGACAGGCCAAGGCGCTGGGTGTCGAGTTGATCGAGATGGGGGCGAGGCAGGATCCCTTGGTGCAGGCCGAAATGGTGGAACAAGCCATTGCCATGGGGGTTGAGGGCATTATCGTTCAGCATGGGCGCGAGGACACCTTGATCGAAGTATCGAAAAAAGCCGTTGAAACCGGCATTCCGATTGTTGCGTTCGATGTTGATGTCAAAAATGAAAATGTACCGCAGATCGAGCAATCGGATGCTGAGATCGTCTCACTTCTGACCGAGCAAATGCTCAAGGATAACGGAGATCGTTTTAACGCTGCCTATATCTATTTCCCCGGGCCGACACCGCTTGATCGACGTGATGCGGTTTGGCAGGCCTTCAAGAAAAAACAACCTGGTGTGCAAGAACTTGCAACTTTTGGCACCATGGACCAACCTATACCCCGCTTCACTGCCAATCAGGCACGAGCCGTCTTGACGGTTCATTCTGATGTGGACGTGATTTTTGCTCCTTATGATGATTTTGCACTTGGGGCGAAAAGTGCTGTTCAGGAGGCGGACCTGTCTGAGCAGATCAAGATCTACTCAGCTGATATTACCGATCGAGACATAAAGGAAATGCGTGAGCCTGGATCACCTTGGGTCGCAACCGCGGCAAGTAATCCCTACCTATTGGGGGAAGTCAGCGTGCGCTCCGTAGCCATGTTGATGGCGGGGGAAGATCCGGGTCGCAAGATTGTTGTTCAGCCTCGGCTGATCACAAGAGGTCTGCTTAACAGCATGAATATCACTTCATTGAAGGACTTGGCTCGGCGGATGCCGGAATTTGCTGATCAGGATATCGCCAAGCCGGACTGGATGCCTGTGCCGGAACGCTAGCTCTGGTTTTAGCTGCTGGTGCGGTCCTGCCCCAATCGCCGATCCATGCTGATAGATTTGACGATGGCATAAAGCGCACTGCCGGTCTTGAGCTCCAAACGTTCCCAGGATTTCTTTGTGATGCGCGCCAGCAGTTTGATGCCTGCGCATTGCAATTGGACTTCGACCGAATGATTGGGATGCTCTCGGTAATCTGTGATAATGACAGGCAAGATGTTATTGGCGCTGATGGCTTGTGGTTCTTCCGTTGCCAATAGCACATCGCGGGCACGGATGCGCAGGCGGACCGGGTCACCGGGATTGCCTGGTAATTGAGAAGTCCAGAGGGTGCCGCCATCGAATTGCACTTTGCTCATGCCATTGTCGATATCATGCGAGAGGATGGTGGCGACAAAGGCGGTGCCTGCTTCAAAGCGCCCGGTGAGCGGGAACAGATCCAGACGGTTCATCACATCATGGACTGGGCCCTTTGCTGCCAATTTGCCTTCGCTGATCAACAGCATTTCGTCCGCAAGGCGCGCGACTTCAGATATGGAATGGCTGATATAGAGGATCGGGATGTTACTCTCATCCCGAAGGCGTTCCAGATGCGGCAGGATTTCGTGCTTTCGGCCCTGATCCAGCGCCGCCATCGGTTCATCCAGCAGCAGTAGCGACGGGTTGGAGAGAAGGGCTCGGCCCAATGCCACTCGCTGCTTTTCTCCTCCGGACAAGCGTCCGGGATGACGATCCAGCAAATGGCCGATATCAAGCAGATCAATCAGGTGATCGATCTCTTGCTTGCCTGGTGGCTGCTGGCAGCGCTTGGCACCAAAGAGCAAATTCTTCTTGATGGTCAGATGCGGGAAGAGGCGAGAATCCTGAAACATATAAGCGATGTTGCGCTTATGGGTTGGGCGATTGATCTTGGCAGATGATGAGAAAAGCGTCTCGCCGTTCAGCTGCACTTGGCCTTCTTGCGGGGTGATCAGTCCGGCAATGGCATTGATGGTCAAAGACTTGCCAGCACCTGATGGGCCAAAGAGCGCCGTGAGGCCTTTGGTGGGCAGATCAAAAGCCAGATCCAGTTTGAATTGCTTCATCTGGTGGTTGAGTTGAACGGATAAACTCATTGGCTCATCCTCGCTTTGACATGGCGTGCAGCAAGTTCGGACAAGAGCAATCCGATGAATGCAAGAGCGATGGCCAAGGTAACAAGGCGAGCGGCAGCGGCCTCGCCACCTGGCGTTTGCAAGGCGGAATAGATGGCCAGCGGCAGGGTGCGTGTCTCGCCGGGAATGTTCGAGACAAAGGTGATGATGGCGCCAAATTCCCCAAGGCTGGCGGCAAAAGCAGTGATGGCTCCGGCCAGAATTCCCGGAAGGGCCAAAGGCAGGGTGATATTGACGAAGCGATCGATTGGTCCCGCACCCAGTGTTTTGGCGGCATCAATCAATCCCGGATCCATACTTTCCATGGCAAGGCGAATGGAGCGCACCTGAAAGGGAAAGGTGATGATGGCAGCGGCAAGGGCCGCGCCAGTCCAGCTGAAAACAAAACGAAGGCCAAATGTCTCATTCAACCATGCGCCCAAGGGTGCGCGGGTGCCAAAGGTGACCAGTAGCAAATAGCCCATGACGACGGGAGGCAGGATCAGTGGCAGATGAACAATGCCGTCCAACAATGCTTTCCCCGGGAAAGCGGGGCGTGCCAAGAGGCTTGCGGTCAGCAGAGCAAAGGGCAGGGCAGAGCAGACGGCAATGGTGGAAATCCTGAAGCTCAAGAGAAGCGCTTCCATTTCCGCTGCGGTGATCCAGTCAAACATTCCGCGTTCTTTCTGCCTGTCTTTGAGAGCCCAACTTCTTCCTTATGGCGCATCCGACAAGAGAAAGCCATGCTTGGTGAAGATTTCCCGGCCCTCTTGGGAATTCAGGAATTCAAAGAAGGATTTGGCTTTCTCGCTATGCTCAGATCCGGTCAGCGCCATGGCATATCGGATGGGTACGATGTCTTTGTCAAAGCGATAGAGAATATCGAGCCTCTCGGACAACAAAGCATCAGTGCCATAGAGAATACCAAGGGGTGTTTCGCCTTGTTCGATCAGGGCAAGAGCGGCGCGGGCATTATCGGTGCGGGCAATGTGGTGCATGAGGGGCGACCATAGGCCGGTTTTCTCTAGCGCGGCTTTGCCATAAAGGCCGAGGGGCACATGATCGGGATCTCCCATGGCCAGTTTGCCATGCTCGCCCAGTAGCTTCATGAGATCGACCTGAAGCAATTCACTCAGAGGCTGTCTGTTCAGATGTTTGGGAGCAACCAGCACCAATTGATTGGAAAGGGTGCGATTTTGCCATTCCTTGGAGACTAGATTTTGTTTCTGCAGATAATCCATCCATCTGATATTGGCCGAGAAGAAGAGATCTGCAGGGGCTCCGGCTTCTATCTGGCGGGCAAGGGATGAAGACGAGGCAAGGGAGAGGTGGATCTTTGTGCCTGTTTTTTCTTCAAACGCTTCGCTTGCTTCGGTCAATGCCGAGGACAAGCTGGCGGCTGCAAAGATGGTCAGATTGCCCGCTTGCGCAAGTGGGGCGAACAACATGCAAAATAGAAGGGTCAGGACCGCAAGGTCGGGTCGTCTGAAATGTGTGACTGGCATTCTGGTTCCTTGCAAATGGCATGACTTCGGAGCCGAGAATAGGGGGCTTGCTGTTATCTGGCTATAGAGCATTTAACGATCTTGTGTCTTGGCTGCGATCAAGTCCTGGTGCAATGTGGAAAAACACTCTTTCCCTTGAGGCTAGAGATCTTTGTCCTTCAATTGGTTAGGATCGAGCCAACATGTTTTCGAATGAATGAGGCGATAAATGGGAGCTTACATACAGATCGGTCGTTTGAAGGTTGATGAGACTTTCAGGGCATTTGTTGAAGAGCGTTTGATTGATGGCTTGCCCGTGAGCGCCGAACAGGTCTGGCTTGGCTTGGATGCTCTGGCTCATGATCTGGTGGGTGAGAATCGGGCCTTGTTGGCCGAGCGTGATGCCTTGCAGACCAAACTGGATGGCTGGCACAAGGCTCATCCCGGACCGATTGCCGATATGGCTGGCTATCAGAATTTCCTGCGTGAGATCGGTTATCTGGAGCCAGAGGTCGAGGATTTTAGCGTCAAGACGTCCAATGTGGATGCCGAGATTGCGTCCATTGCCGGGGCGCAGCTTGTGGTGCCGGTGATGAATGCTCGCTATGCTCTGAATGCAGCCAATGCGCGCTGGGGTTCGCTCTATGATGCGCTATATGGCACTGATGCCATCTCGGAAGATGATGGTGCGGAGCGAGCAGGTGGTTACAATCCAGTACGTGGCACCAAGGTGATTGCCTGGGGTCGGAATTTCCTCGACAAGGCTGTGCCGCTTGCAGAAGGTTCGCATCATGATGTGACTGACTATTGTGTGCGCGATGGTGCCTTGATCATGCATTTTGGTGAGAAACAGGTGCCATTGGCTGATCCCTCTGCTTTTGTCGGCTTCTGCGGCAATGAGAAGGATCCGAAGAAAATTCTTCTCAAGCATAATGGTTTGCATATCGAATTGATCATCAATGCAGATCACCCGGTAGGCAGCACGGATAAAGCGCGTGTTGCCGATATCGTGCTGGAATCTGCCATGTCGACCATCATGGATTGCGAAGATTCGGTGGCGGCGGTGGATGCCGAGGACAAGATCCTTGCCTATTCCAACTGGCTTGGTCTGATGAAGGGCGATTTGAGTGAGCAAGTCGTCAAAGGCAACCAAACCATTGAACGTGTGCTGAACCAGGATCGCCTCTATGCCGGACCTGCTGGTGGCAGCATAAGCCTGCCGGGCCGCTCTCTGATGCTGGTGCGCAATGTCGGGCATCTGATGACCAACCCGACCATCCTGCTCTCTGACGGATCTGAAATTCCGGAAGGCATGATGGATGCGGTCTTTACCTCACTTGCGGCGATGCATGATCTGGCGCGCGAAGGCGTCAATTCCAATAGTCGTGCGGGATCGGTCTATATCGTGAAACCGAAGATGCATGGCTCCAAGGAAGTGGCCTTTGCCTCCAAGCTGTTTGCTCGTGTCGAGACCATGCTGGGCATGCATCCTTACACCCTGAAAATGGGCATCATGGATGAAGAACGCCGGACTTCGACTAACCTCAAGAACTGCATCTATTCAGCCAAGGACCGGGTTGTTTTCATCAATACCGGTTTCCTGGATCGCACTGGCGATGAAATGCACACCGCGATGCAGGCGGGCGCGATGATTCCGAAAGGCGAGATGAAAGCCACCTCCTGGATTAACGCCTATGAGAACCGCAATGTCGAGATTGGCCTTGCCTGCGGTCTGTCCGGAAAGGCGCAGATCGGCAAAGGCATGTGGGCCATGCCGGACAAGATGGCGGATATGCTGGATCAGAAAATCGGCCACCCGAAATCTGGTGCCAATACCGCTTGGGTTCCAAGTCCGACAGCTGCGACGCTGCATGCCACCCATTATCATGAAGTGGATGTGTTTGCAGTTCAGGCCGAGATTGCCAAGCGCGAACCTGCCAAACTGGATGATCTGCTGACCATTCCGGTGGCGCGGGACACCAATTGGCCGGATGATTTGCTACAGCGCGAGCTGGACAATAATGCCCAAGGCATTCTTGGCTATGTGGTGCGTTGGGTGGATCAGGGCGTTGGCTGCTCCAAGGTGCCTGACATCAACAATATTGGCCTGATGGAAGACCGCGCGACCTTGCGTATCTCGTCCCAGCATATGGCCAATTGGCTGGCGCATGGCATCGTCACCAAAGAGCGTGTGACTGAAACGCTGGAACGCATGGCCTCTGTCGTGGATGGTCAGAATGCTGGTGATGCTGCCTATCAGCCGATGGCTGGCAATTTTGATGGTTCCGTTGCCTTCCAGGCCGCTTGCAGTCTGGTCTTTGACGGATTGGTGCAGCCATCTGGTTATACCGAGCCGATCTTGCATAAACGTCGTCTGGAAGTGAAGGCACAAGCCTGATCATGGCTTGCTGTTTAGCAAATGCGAATGATTTGAGGGAAAAGGGCGTTGAATATGACGCCCTTTTTCTTTGTAGTTTTCGCAAGTGCAGCATGCTTTTTCTTTGGTGGTGGTGATGTCATGCGCTACTCTCGCTTGATCAATAATACAAGACACTAATTGAGGAGAAAATCCATGGATGTACGGGCAGCCGTGGCTTACAAAGCGGGCGATCCATTGGTGATCGAGACTGTGCAACTGGACGGACCACGGGATGGCGAAGTTCTGGTTGAGATCATGGCAACTGGCGTTTGCCATACTGATGCCTTCACCCTGTCAGGAGATGATCCGGAAGGCCTGTTCCCGGCTATTTTGGGCCATGAGGGCGCGGGTATCGTACGGGCTGTCGGCAAGGGTGTGACGTCTGTGAAGGAAGGTGATCATGTGATCCCGCTTTACACACCGGAATGCCGTGAGTGCGATTATTGTCTGCATCCAAAAACCAATCTGTGTCAGGCTATTCGCGAGACGCAAGGTCAGGGCCTGATGCCGGATGGCACCAGCCGTTTCTCCATCAATGGTGAGAAGATCCATCATTATATGGGTACGTCCACCTTCTCCAACTTCACCGTTCTGCCTGAAATTGCTGTGGCGAAAATCCGTGAAGATGCCCCGTTTGACAAGGTTTGCTATATTGGCTGTGGCGTGACCACTGGCATTGGTGCAGTGATCCATACTGCAGGCGTTGAAATTGGCTCCAATGTGGTCGTCTTTGGTCTTGGTGGTATTGGTCTGAATGTGATCCAAGGCGCACGCCTTGCTGGTGCGAACAAGATTGTCGGCGTTGATATCAACCCGAACAAGCGTGCTCTGGCAGAGGCCTATGGCATGACCCACTTTGTCAATCCGAAGGAAGTGGAAGGTGATCTGGTACCATATCTGGTCAGCCTGACTGATGGCGGTGCTGACTATTCCTTTGATGCGACCGGCAACGTGAATGTGATGCGCGATGCGCTGGAATGCTGCCACAAGGGCTGGGGTGAGAGCATCATCATTGGTGTTGCCGGTGCCGGGCAGGAAATTTCCACCCGTCCATTCCAGCTGGTGACTGGGCGTAGCTGGCGCGGTACTGCCTTTGGTGGCGCCCGTGGCCGGACCGATGTGCCAAAGATCGTTGACTGGTATATGGATGGCAAGATCGATATCGATCAGATGATTACACATGTCATGCCGTTGGATGAGATCAACAATGCCTTTGATCTGATGCATGAAGGCAAATCCATCCGCTCGGTCATCACCTTCTGATCAAGGGATCTGATCTCACTTCGAAATTAAAAGGAGGAAAGCGCTTGTTTTCCTCCTTTTCTCTTTTGGTTTCGGCTAATTTACAAGAGGATAAGTAGCTCGAAACTATGCTTGTGAGTTACGAGAGGATCGCCACGGCGATGATCGTTGTATTCATTTTGAGTCGAGCAAGGCTTTCATTGGACCTGCTATCGCCTTATGGCCTAGCGGAGAGATGAAAGTGTCAACAACCAAGGGTGGTGGATTGGTCGTCAGCCTGATCTTTGGTGTGTGACAGGCATGAGCGAGGTATAATTTTTCGTTTTTTGCCGTTCAGGGATTGATCTTTGCTCCCAAGAGTCCGACACTTCTGCAAAAGAAATAAGAGTTTATGCTTTTGAGACTGGAAACTACGGGGTGTGATGATGCTTTTTCTCGATGCGGTGCGTCATTTTTTCTCTAAAACAACTTCTGCTGTTCTCGGCGTTGCCGTCGGTGCTGCGGTGCTTGTCGGCGGTGTGAGCTTTGAAGCGAAAGCAGCGGACGATACACCGTTCTTTACCGGTGTATGGGAGTTGAATGACGGTAACAATCTTCGTCCCCTGGTCATGAGTGACTGGTTGATTTTTGATGGCAAGATGCCTCGGATCTGGCTTTATAAGCGTCAGGGTTCGGTTCCCGGCTCCAGCTATCAATTCTATGCGCGCAATGTGGGCGTGAACGGATTGTCAAAAGCGCGGGTCGATGTGGCCATGATCGATGAATATCACATGGCTTATCAATTGTCCGCTGATGGTGCCATCCTTGAAAAAGGCACAGCGCGTCGTCTTTCCGTTCCCAATGCAGATGGCTCCTGTCTGGCGGTTGATACCAATATGAAGGATCTGCAGGGACGCTGGCAGGTTGTGGGTTCTGGCAAGCGCAAGGAAATGATTTCCCTGTCCGATACGTCTCTGACTTTTGACAAGCAGAAAATAGCGGTTCAGACTCGTCTGCTGCGTACAGGCCAGATTGCGATCATGGCCAATGGCGCTCCTTACGCCATGCTGACGGATGCGGGTGGTGATTATGCTGTTCTGCAGATTTTGCAACAAGGGACGCCCGCTTTTACGGGTGGACCGATTGGGCATCTGCTGTCTTTCTCCAAGGAAGTGGTGGTGCGTCGTCCCAATGGTCGCTGTGATGCCGCCATTGCAAAGCGCTTGAAATTCATGGGTAAGCCGGTGAAACGCAAGTAGGCGAAATCCGAAAGCTGACGGCACAATAACAAAACTGTCATGGTATGGCAGTCATTCTTCTGTTAGATAAAGGAGCGATGTTCAGCCAGAGCATTGCTCTTTTGCCATGGTCCATAATTCTGACCTGGTTTTTCACTAGAGCAGATCTGCGATTTCTGAAACGCAAGATTTGCTTTCACTCTTTTTGTGAAGCGGGTTCTTGTTCGAAAAGTCTGCAGCTTTTCGGAAACGCGTTGTAAAATTTACAGGATCCATCTCGCTCTGTGAAAGCCGGGATGATTCGAGGAGGGGCAATGGAACTGATTTCCAAGGTAAAATCATTTGGTGGTGAGCAACGGGTTTATCGCCATGCGTCCAAATCAACCGGAACTGACATGGATTTTGCTGTCTTCTTGCCCCGTGAAGCTTTGGATGGCTATGCCTGTTCTTCACTGATCTATCTGTCTGGCCTGACCTGTACATGGGAAAATGTCATGACGAAAGGCTTTCCGCAGCAACATGCGGCCGAGCATGGGATGATCTTTGTCGCACCGGATACCAGCCCGCGCGGTGAGGCGGTTGCCAATGATGAGGCTTATGATCTGGGACAAGGTGCTGGTTTTTATCTCAATGCCACCCAAAATCCATGGAAATCCAATTTCCAGATGGAAAGCTATATTGCTGAAGAGTTGCCAGAGCTGTTGATTGACAGCCTGCCATTGGATGAAGACGCCATTGGTTTGACCGGTCATTCCATGGGTGGCCATGGCGCGCTGACTTTGGCGATGAAGAACCCCGATCTCTTCCAGTCGGTCTCCGCTTTTGCACCAATCGTCAATCCGATGGATTGCCCTTGGGGTCAGAAGGCGTTCAAGAATTATCTCGGAGATGATGAAGCCACTTATGCTGCTTATGACGCCTGTGCGCTGGTTGCCTCTGAAGGTTGGGAGAAGGATATCCTGATCGATCAGGGCATGGCTGATAACTTCCTTGAAGAGCAGCTGAAGCCTTGGGCTTTTGATGCCGCTTGCCGTAAGGCGGGTATTGATCTGACCTTGCGTCTGCAAGGCGGCTATGATCACTCCTATTATTTCATCTCCACCTTCCTTGCAGATCATGTGGCATGGCATGCAGCGCGTCTGGATTAAGATCGCATTATCTGGATGAACGGATGAGGGGAGTGCCTGGCGCTCCCTTTTTCATTTTGTCCAAAATTGCGCAAAACCCGTTCTGGAATCGCGGCATATTGCGGTTTTATGAAAAAAGGCTTTCCACTTTGGTCTAGAATCAGGCAGACAACAAACTCGATCCAAACAAAAATTTCATGATGGATCGGCCCTGTACCCTTACTTGGATTGGGTGGCTGATCCAGTTGGGAGACATAAAATGTCCGAAGATCACTCTTCGGCTGACATGGGGGTCGGTCGTCAAATTCTGCTCGGGGCGCAAATGTTGTTTGTGGCCTTCGGTGCTTTGGTTCTCGTTCCAATTCTTACCGGTCTTGATCCATCTGTGGCGTTGTTCACCGCAGGTGCCGGTACGCTGGTGTTCCAGTTTGTCACCAAGCGTCAGGTTCCGGTTTTCCTCGCTTCTTCCTTTGCCTTCATCGCGCCGATCATTTTCGGTGTGAAAACCTGGGGCGTTGCTGCCACCATGTCCGGTCTGTTCGCAGCCGGTCTGGTCTATGTGGCCTTGTCGCTTCTGGTGCGCGTCAAAGGGCAGGGCATCATTGATCGCATCCTGCCACCGGTTGTTGTTGGCCCGGTGATCATGGTGATCGGTCTGTCGCTGGCGCCTGTTGCCGTGAATATGGCACAAGGCAAAACCGGCGATGGTGCAGCACAATTGGTGCCGCTTGATCAGGCCGTGATTGTGGCTCTGGTGTCCATTGTTGCGACCATTCTGGTGTCCTTGCTGGGTAAGGGGCTGTTCAAGTTGTTGCCAATTCTGGTCGGTATTTTGGCTGGTTATGCTACTGCCTTTGCCTTCGGCATGGTCAATCTGGATGCGGTCTCTGCTGCGCCGGTCTTTGCAGTTCCTGCTTTCACCCTGCCAGAATTCAATCTGGAAGCGATCCTGTTCATCTTGCCTGTGGCTATTGCCCCGGCGATTGAGCATATTGGCGATGTTGCAGCGATCTCGAATGTTACCAAGAAGGATTATCTGACCAAGCCAGGTCTCAAAAACACCCTTCTCGGCGATGGTCTGGCAACAAGTCTTGCGGCCTTCTTTGGTGGTCCTCCAAACACCACCTATTCGGAAGTGACCGGTGCTGTGGCGCTGACCAAGGCATTCAACCCTGCCATCATGACATTTGCTGCCATCTGGGCCATCGTTCTGGCGTTCTCAGGCACACTCGGCGCTATCCTAGGCTCCATTCCTGTGCCTGTGATGGGCGGCATCCTGTTCATCCTGTTCGGTGCCATTGCGGTGATTGGTGTTTCCACGCTTCTGCGTGTGGGTGATGCGCTGACCGAGCCACGCAATCTGATCATTGCATCCGTGGTTCTGGTTGTCGGCATTGGCGGCATGGAAGTTGGCTATGGGGACTTCCACATCAAGGGCATTGGTCTCTCTGCTGTGGTTGCGATCTTGCTGAACGCATTCTTGCCTTATCCGAAACCGGATGAAGCTGAATAAGCTTGCTTCAGTCTGAAATGTTTAAAACCCGCTGAGATATCTCAGCGGGTTTTTCATTATATCCCTCACGGCTAATCGTCGCTTTCGCGAAGGCCTCCGGGAGGGCGGGCCATCCTTATCAATACGCTTTTCATCTCGCCTTGGCTCGATGGCGTATCTTGTCGGCCCGGTCACCTATCGGTTCCCGGTGAAAGCGTTAGGCTTTCACCGAATTCTTTTTCCACGAGCGATTGGTGGGGGAAAAGGATCAGCAAAAGAAAATCCTTTCGGCCGATAGGCAAGCGCAAAGCGTGCCCTCGCAGGCCCGAGCAAGGCGAGGAATAGCCGCAAGAGATAAAATCCGTGAAGACATATCAAGCCAAAAAAAATCCCGGCAAGGAGGTTCGCCGGGATCAAGAAACTAATCAAGGGGTGGGGTTGTTATATATGCGCCTAGTGTGGGGCAAATGGCTTGCAAAATGTGTGCTTTCTGTCGCAATATTGCGGTCTGTTTCGCACATTGTGTGCGTTAACGTAAGGGAATATGCATGTAATGGAGCTGGATAGCTTTGATTTGCGCTTGCTGGATGCGCTTCAGCAAGACGGAGCCATGACCAATCAGGATTTGTCAGAGCTGGTGCATCTGTCAGCCTCGCAATGCTCACGGCGGCGTAGTCGACTGGAGAAAGAAGGCATCATACGTGGCTATCGGGCGGCTTTGGCTCCTGAAAAACTGGGTCTGGAAGTCACCGTTTTCATGAATGTGACCCTCAATACCCATAGCCGGGATACGGCTAGATATTTTCGCAATCTGTTACAGTCGGTTGCTGCCGTGAGAGAAGCCCATGCATTGGTGGGGGATATGGATTATCTGGTCAAACTGGTGGTTAATGATCTCTCCATGCTCTCCGAGATCGTCAATGATATCTTCCTGCCTCACGAAAGTGTGCAGCATGTGCGCACGTCCATTGTTCTGGAAAGTCTGAAAGAAGAAGGGCCTTATAATCTGGCGCATTTGAAAGAGGCCCTGGGCTAGTGTGGTGGAATTGAAATAGGTATTATTTATCGGCAAGTTCATTTGCCTATTTCAATTCCGAAAACCACACTAGAAGCATATATTTGCTAGTCACCCTTTTGAATCTAAAGTTCGTTTGGTGCTCACTGCTCAATGTGACGAACTTTAGATTCGGGTGACTAGACCGGGACTTCAATAGATCAAGAAACCGAGGTAGCATTGCCTTTTTCCTAGATTTGGTTCATCAGATAGTCATCCCTCATATATGAAGGACAATTGGTCCTGGGCAGGTTGTTTTATGGCAGAGCGCGTTCTACGTCCGGCAGATTTGGCACGAGCGCATAGACTTGTTCTGACAGTCGCTGCTGTTTTTCTTGCAATTGCAGTGATGATAGCCGGTGTATTGGGGTACCGGTTGGCTCTGATCACAAGTCAGGATCAGGCCGAGGCCCGGCTTACCTTGCAGGTTCAGGCTCTGGCAAATTCTTTGGAGAAATACCGGTTGCTCGCACCTCTTGCGGCTCGACGTCCAGACGTTCTTTCAATCTTGTCAAATGCTCCTGATTGGCAGGAGAAGGAGGCCGCACTCGTTACACTCTCACAGCTTGGGGTGATGAGTAGTGCCGTCGAGATTGAATTGACTTATCTGAACGGGGATCGATTATTGGTGCTTGATCATCAACTGATCCGTGTTTCTGATGAGAATGGCCAAGTCGGGTTTCGTCCTGATATTGTTGATGCGTTTCAAGGGCGCCTTGGGCGACGCCTGCCCGCCGAGAAAGATGGGCAAATCTATATTTTTTCCAGTCCTGTGCGACGAGACGGAGTGCTTGTTGGGGCGCTTTCCGTTCATGTCGATATGAGCGAAACCGAAGAGAATTGGGCGCTCTCTGCGGAACCTATCATTGCCGTGGATGCGTCCAGACGGGTCATCCTTTCCAATCGTGATGGTTGGTTTGGAGCCGGATTCAGATCTGTTGGTCAGCCTTTGGATGATTTGGATTTGACCAGCGAGATTACTTTGTTGGCTGATGCCAGCCTGTTTGGCCCGGGTCTTGTTTCAGTTCGTGGATCACGAGCCAAGCAACGGTTCGTAGCTGCTATTCACGTTGATCCTCTTCTTGGCTGGACATTCTATGCGCTTGAACCTTTGAGAAAACCTGCGCTTGTTGCCGCCAGTGTTGGGGCGGCAGTGGCAATGTTTGGCAGTTTTTTGCTTGGGTGGTTGTGGGTTGCTTTCAACCGACAACAGCTTCAATTGACGCAGAGGCGCAAGGATAAAGCTTCCGCTTTGTGGCTGGAACGGCGTGTCAGAGATCGTACCAAGGAATTGCGCCAGACCCAGGCCGGGCTCATCCATTCCGCTAAACTGGCAGCTATCGGTCAGATGTCAGCTGTTTTGAGCCATGAATATAACCAGCCGCTGGCGGCCATTCGCTCTTATGCGGAGAATGCACAGCTTCTATTTGAAGCCGGTAAATCGGAGCAGGGTAGCGATAATCTGGTCCGGATCAGTAAACTCGTGGATCGTCTTGCTAAACTCTCTCGTAACCTGAAAACCTTTGCCCGTCGTCCCGGTGTCGATACCAAAGCAGTGTCTGTTTCCGTCATTCTGGACGAGGCCATGATGTTGATGATGCCACAGGCCAAAAAGCAGGGGATTGAGATTGTTGCCTTGAGCGAGAACAAGACCCTTGAAGTGATGGCAGGGCATACTCGTCTGGAGCAGGTTCTGATCAATCTGATCTCCAATGCGCTGGATGCTTTTCTCGATGCCGGTTTGACGACCGGGACCATTCGTATTGAATGCTTCGAGCAGGATGAGACGGGTATCATCAGGGTGTGTGATAATGGCGGTGGGGTGGAAGATGCTTTGAAGGGTGAAATCTTCGAGCCATTTGTCACCAGCAAGGATAAAGGACATGGATTGGGGCTCGGCTTGCCGATTGCCTTCAATCTGGTCAAAGGCTTTGGTGGGCAGCTTACATTGATTGATGCGCCGGATCCTGCCTTTACTACCTGTTTTGAAATTCGCCTGCCTCTGGCATCATAGGCTAAATTTTCGCTCCTTTGGGCGAGATTGAACTAAGGAAGTTGGATCATGGGTCCCAAAGTATTGCTGGCCGAAGACGAGGAAGAGGTTCGCTTTGCCCTGAAGCAGGGGCTGGAGCTGGCTGACTTCGATGTTCAGGATTTCGATGGGGCCGATGGGGTGCTGGAATGGGTCTCCCGTCATTTTGATGGCATCCTGATTTCTGATATCCGCATGGGCGATGTTGACGGGATGGATCTGATGAAAGAGGTCCAGGATATTGATGATGCCCTTCCGGTCATTCTGATTACCGGTCATGGTGATGTACCTCTGGCTGTGGAAGCCATGCGGGCTGGTGCCTATGACTTTATTGAAAAGCCGTTCCCGGTTGCCAAGCTGGTGTCTGTTGTCACGAGAGCTTTGGAAAAGCGTCGGCTGGTGCTGGAGAACCGTGCGCTCCGTCAGGAACTCGCAGAAGAGAGCGAGCTGGAGGGACGCCTCGTTGGGCGCTCCGCCTTGATGAACCGGCTTCGTGCGGAAATTCTGGCATTGGCAGATACGGATGCGGATGTTCTGATTGAAGGTGAGACCGGAGCGGGCAAGGAAATGGTGGCTCGGGCGCTGCATGAAGAAGGCAAACGCGCCGACAAGCCTTTTGTTGCGCTCAATTGTGGTGGTTTGCCTGCCGAGATCATCGAATCCGAATTGTTCGGTCATGTGCAAGGGGCCTTTACAGGGGCCTCCTCCAAGCGCGTGGGTAAATTGGAACACGGCAATGGCGGTACGGTTTTTTTGGATGAGATCGAATCCATGCCGTTGGAACTACAGGTCAAGCTGTTGCGGGTCATCGAAGATCGTACAATCGAGCCGCTTGGTACAAACAAGTCCATTTCTCTCGATATCCGTTTCATTGCTGCGACCAAAACCGATCTTGAGCAGGCCAGCAAGGAAGGGCAGTTCCGCGCCGACCTTTTCTATCGTTTGAATGTCGTGACATTAAATATCCCGCCTTTGCGGGATCGCAAGGAAGATATTCCGGATCTCTTCAACTTCCTCGCTCGTGGTGCACGGTCTCGTTATCGCAAGGAGATCCCGGATCTTCAGCCAACGCTTCTGGATCGGCTGATGGATTATGACTGGCCAGGCAATGTCCGCGAGCTGCGCAACGCTGCCGACCGCTTTGTGTTGGGTTTGTCCTTGGGTTTGGGTGATGAGGTGATCGAGCCTGATGCCCTGCAAGCCAATAGTCTCTCTGAGCGCGTGGGCGCATATGAGAAACGCTTAGTCGCCGAAGAACTTCGCCGGCAGGAGGGATGCCGCACCAAAGCCGCCGAGGCTTTGGGTGTTGGCCGCAAGACTCTCTATGACAAGATGGCGAAGTACGGGTTGGAGTAAATTTAGATGTCTTCACGGCTTTGTTTCCCTCACGGCTAATCCTGATCTGACGATCAGGGCCTATGGGGGTGCGCTTCGCGCTTGCCTATCTGCCGTCGCAAAAGGAATAATTTCCTTTTGCGGATCCTTTTCCCAAGCTAATCTCTCAAGGATAAATGAATTCGGCAGAAACATAGGTTTCTGCCGGGAGCTGATAAGCGACCGGGCTGTATAGCCCGCGCCCTTGCAGGCCCTTGGCGAAGCCAAGGATTAGCCGTGAGAGGAATAAATGCTTTCAAGGATAAAAGAATTCGGTGAAAGCACGGCGTTTTCATCGGGAACCGATAGGTGACCGAACCGTATGGTTCGTCCCGTCTGGAGCCCTGATCGTTAGATCAGGATTAGCGTGAAGACATATAAAACTGTATAGAAAAAGTGACACTCGCCACTTTGTGTGTGTGGGAATGGTGACATGTGTCTGGACGGTGCGGAATTTGGCGCTTTTTGCATAGATAGGATGAGTGATTGGAATCTCAAGACGAATCCTGAAATTTACGAAAAATTTATAAACTGGCACGGGCCTTGCTGACTATTTTGCATCTTTAACTGCCCAAGGGACTGAACCTGCGGGCTGATGATGATTTCCGGGAGGAAGATAGATATGAAAAAGTTCGTTCTTGCGGCTGCAACTGCTGCTCTTATGGCTGGTGCGGCTCCTGCAATGGCTAATTGTGATGACGGCGAAGTGGTCATCAAATTCTCTCACGTGACTGCTGCAACCGGCCATCCAAAGGGCGAAGCTGCAACGCTGCTGGCAAAGCGCGTGAACGAAGAGATGAATGGCAAGGCTTGCATGGAAGTCTTCCCGAACTCCCAGCTGTTCAACGATAACAAGGTTCTGGAAGCTCTGCTTCTCGGCGATGTTCAGATGGCTGCTCCATCCCTTGCCAAGTTCGAGAAATATACCAAGAAGTTCCGTCTGTTCGATCTTCCATTCCTGTTCAACGACATCGACGCAGTTGATCGCTTCCAGACCTCTGAAGATGGTCAGAAGCTGCTGGACAGCATGCAGCGTAAAGGCCTGCAGGGTCTTGGCTACTGGCATAACGGCATCAAGAACTTCTCCGCCAACAAGCCATTGGTTGCTCCAACCGATGCGGCTGGCCTGAAGTTCCGCGTTCAGACTTCTGAAGTGGCTGTTGCCATGATCGAAGCACTGGAAGCAAACCCACAGAAGCTGGCCTTTAAAGAAGTATATGGCGCTCTGCAGACCGGCGTTGTTGATGGTCAGGAAAACACCTGGTCAAACATCTACACCAAGAAGTTCTTCGAAGTTCAGGACGGTGTAACCGAGACCAACCACCAGGTTCTCGACTATCTGGTTGTGACCTCTACCGAATGGTGGGACGGCCTGGATCCAGCAGTTCGCGATCAGCTGAAGACAATCATGGATGAGGTTTCTGCTACCCGTAACTCCATGTCCACCGAGATCAACACCCAGAACCGTGCGAAGATCCTGGAAGCTGGCGGCAAAATTCGTGAGCTGTCCGCTGATGAGCGTCAGGCCTGGGTCGATGTCATGAAGCCTGTTTGGGACAAGTTCAAGGACGATATCGGCCAAGAGCTGATCGACTCTGCTTTGTCCGCCAACAAGAAATAAGTCTGGCATCAAATAGATTGGAATGGGCGGTCATTTGACCGCCCATTCTTCAACGAGGCCAGGATTGGCTGTTGGGGAGGAAAGATGGAACGTCTTTCGCAATTCGTCACGAAATTTGAAGAGAGTGTAATCGCTCTGCTGCTGGCAGGGATGACCTTGTTGTCCTTCTCGCAGGTGATTGCGCGTTATGTGTTCAATTCAGGCTGGGGCGCTGCTTTGGAAGCGACCACTTTGATGTTTGCCTGGATGATTTTGTTCGGCATGTCCTATGGCATCAAGATCGGCGCGCATCTGGGGGTAGATGCAATGATCAATCTGCTGCCAAGTCGGGCCTTTCGCATCGTTGCCGTGATTGGGGCTTTGGCTGGTGTCGTTTATGCCGGTTTCCTGCTGTATGGTTCCTGGCGTTATCTTGGCACGATGTGGAAATTCAATATCGGTCTGGAAGAGCTTCATTTCCCTGGCTGGTTTGCCAATGGTGTGGCGCCGGCTCTGGGATGGGAAATCTATGACAATGAAGTTCCACGCTGGCTTGCCTATTCCATTCTTCCTATCGGTTTGGCGCTGTTTGCCTTTCGCTGTCTGCAGGCTGCCTGGCAGATCATCAAGGGTGATCGCAAGATGATCATCGCCAGTCATGAGGCTGAAGACCTTGTGGCCGAGAATAAAGACGCGGTTTAGGAGACAGCAACGTGGAAACTCTCTTTCTATTTGGGCTGGTCCTTAGCCTTCTGTTTATTGGTGCGCCAATCTCAATCTCGCTGGGTTTGTCCAGTGTGCTCTATATCGCCTTGTTCTCCAACGATTCCATGGCGTCGATTGCCCAGAAATTGTTTGAAGCGACCGAGCATTATACGCTTCTTGCCATTCCATTCTTCGTCGTCTCCTCCTCCTTCATGGCCACGGGTGGTGTTGCGCGCAGGATTATTCGTTTTGCCATTGCCGTGGTGGGCCCGTTCCCCGGTGGTTTGGCTATGGCCGGTGTGTTTGCCTGCATGTTGTTTGCAGCGCTCTCCGGCTCTTCGCCTGCCACCGTGGTGGCGATTGGTACCATCGTGATTGCCGGTATGAAGGAAGTTGGCTATCCGAAGGAATTTGCGGCTGGCGTGATCGCCAATGCCGGGACGTTGGGCATCCTCATTCCTCCATCCATCGTGATGGTTGTGTATGCTGCTGCGACCGATGTGTCCGTGGGTCGTATGTTCCTTGCCGGCGTCATTCCTGGTCTTCTGGCTGGCCTGATGTTGATGGGCGGGATCTATTTTTCGGCCAAGAAGAACAATTACCCGCGTCAGCCATGGAAAGGCATGGGGGAATTCCTTTCTGCTGCTGGTGACAGTGCCTTTGGTCTGTTCCTGATCATCATCATTCTTGGCGGTATCTATGGTGGTATCTTCACCCCGACCGAGGCTGCTGCTGTGGCGGCTGTCTATGCCTTCTTCATCGCGCTGTTCATTTATCGCGATATGGGCCCACTGAAAGGTGTGCCATGGCGCAAGCCTGAAGAAGGTCTGGGTGAGGCGACTTTCCGCAACAGCTATATGATGATCACGCGCTCGGTTCCTGCCATCTTCCATAGTGATACGCAGAAGGTGATGACGGACTCTGCCAAGACCACCATCATGCTGATGTTCATCATTGCCAATGCGCTTCTGTTTGCCCATGTGCTGACAACCGAGCGTATTCCGCAACAGATCACTGATCTGATGATTGGCGCTGGCTTCAACTGGTGGACCTTCCTGTTGGCCGTCAACATCCTGTTGTTGCTGGGTGGTCAGTTCATGGAGCCATCAGGCTTGCTCTTGATTGTTGCTCCAGTGGTCTTCCCGATTGCCATCGAGCTGGGTGTTGATCCAATTCACCTTGGCATCATCATGGTGGTGAACATGGAGATCGGCATGATCACGCCGCCGATTGGTCTGAATCTGTTCGTGACCTCGGGCATTACCGGGATGTCACTGGTGCAGGTGGTGAAAGCCGCTCTGCCGTGGGTCGGCATCCTGATGATCTTCCTCATTCTGGTAACCTATGTGCCTTGGATTTCTACGGCGCTTCCAACGGCCCTCATGGGACCAGAAATTGTCACCCGATAGGCTGCGAGTTATCGGGTGACGACCTCCCAAGACGGAAAAGGCCATCTTCCTTATGGAAGGTGGCCTTTTTGCTTTTAAAAGACCACTGCATAATGGTCCTTTTGCGCTCTGACTTTGTCAATGATCGCCTCCGGTTCTCAAATAGTTCCGGCTATGTTGCGATCCTCGGCATCACATTTCCGCGCCAGATCACAATAATCCTCATTCTGCAGAGGTCTTTTGAAAACTTGAATTACATGATCCCGTCTCCCCCTCTCAACCACCCGATATGGTACCCTTGTGAGTTGTCGGGAGGGGGAGGGGGGTCGGTTCAGGATGCTAGATTGATGGCCCGATATAGCGCGATTGCGGGCGGATCAGCTTGCCAGCGCTTTGCTGTTCAATGACATGAGCGGCCCAACCAGCAGAACGACCTACCGCAAAAAGAGGCGTGAAGAACGTGCGGTCAAAACCAATGGCATCCAGTAGCACCGCTGTATAGAATTCCACATTGGTATCCAGCACCCGGTCCGGCTTATGACGCTTCAAGGCTTTTAGCGCTGCTTGCTCGATGGCTTGGGCTTTTTCAATGCGGTCGGTCAGATGGGTGAGGGATTTGAGCCCCTCTTTCAAGACATCAGCTCTTGGATCACGCACCCGATAGACCCGATGACCAAAGCCCATGAGACGATTGCCTGCATTGAGCTCCTGTTCAATCCAGCGATCGGCTTTCTTTGGCTCGCCAATATCTTCGATCATGTCCAGTACTGGCCCCGGTGCTCCGCCATGCAATGGGCCTTTCAGAGCGCCAATCGCAGCGGAGAGGCATGAGCGCATATCGGAGCGGGTAGAGGCTACCACGCGGGCGGTGAAGGTCGAGGCATTGAGGCCATGATCCAGAATGGTGACAAGATAACGATCCATTGCATCAATAGCTTCCTTGTCGGGCTCGCTGCCATGAAGCATGAAGAGTAGATCCTTTGAAAAACCAGCTTCTGGATCGGGAGTGATTGGCGTTTGACCTTGCTTCAATCGGCGAGCAGAGGTTAAGAAAACAGCCAAGGCCGCGGTCAATTCGACAGCATTTGTTCTCTCATCCTCGTCGATTGTCAGGCTATCAAGACCTAAGCGCATCCAGTCGATGACAGAGAGCTCCTTTGCCAAGGGGGCGAGCTGTTCGACGGCTTGGAAGGCTTTCAGTCTGGCAGTTCCAAAAGCTGGGGTGAGATTGGTTTGTGAGGGCAGCAGAAGACCTTGCCAGAGATGGCAGACAGCTTCTTCGAAGCTTTGCTTGCCTGCAATGTCATCGATGGCTTTGCCGCGCAGGATCAGTTCTCCCTTTTGTCCATCGACATGGCTCAATGTGGTCTCGGCTACGATGATGTTTTCAAGGCCCGGGGCGTGGATGGCTGCAATCTGCGTCATGGCAATGTCCTCTCATATTTGTCATTTGATAGGACAGGCTTTTCGTGCAATTATCATCATTGATCAATCTTGATAGATACAATCAATATATCAATATAAGTGAGATAGTGGATGCCGGACGAGATCATGCTCTCTGCACGAGAGGCCGCAGCGGAACTGGGGGTACGGGTCGAAACGCTTTATTCCTATGTCAGCCGCGGCTTGATCCGCTCTGAGCCGGGACCGGGGCGGGCGCGGCTTTACTCGGCATCCGACGTTCGTGCGTTTCGTTTGCGGGATCCGGCTTTGCGGCAACAAGCTGAAGGGGGAGGGACCGAGAGATCTGAGCCCACTATCATCCATTCTTCCCTGACGGACATTGATCCGGAATTCGGGCCACTTTATCGCGGACGGCGAGCGACTGAACTGGCAGGAGAAAGTTCTCTGGAATCGGTGGCAACGCTTCTTTGGGGATGCGATGGCATCAATCCGTTTGATGATGAGGCCCCCGGTCGGCCATTGGCCAGTGCACCTCAGGCCTTGCGAGCGGTGGAGCGTGCCATGGTGATGCTATCGGCTTGGCCCGTGGTGGATCGCTCGGCCTATGCTCATCATCCATCGCTTCTCTGGCGGCATGGGGCTGCGCTTTGCAGATTGGTGGCATCTGAGTTGGTGAATATGCCGCCTTCCAGTTTGCCCATTGCCGATGTCATGGCCAATGCCTGGGGGATCAAGGAGGAGAGTGATCGGCAATTGATATCTGCCGCCTTGGTGCTGAGCGCTGATCATGAGCTGAATTCCAGTGCCTATGCCGTGCGGGTGGCGGCTTCAACCGGTGCGCCATTGCATGGGGCTCTGGTATCGGGTTTGGGCACATTCCTCGGTCCAAAGCATGGAGGTGCCAGTGTGCAGGTGGAGCATTGGCTGGACGGTTTGCCATCCGATCTGGATGTTGCAGCCATGATGGAAGAGCGCTTGATGCGGGCGGACAAGTTACCCGGCTTCGGGCATCTGCTTTACGATCAGACCGACCCGAGAGCGGTGTGCCTGCTGAATGCGATTGAAGAGGCCTATCCTGATCATCTGCGCATGCGATTGACGCAGGAATTGATTGAAGAGGCAAAACGGCTCTTTGGTCTGGCTCCCAATATCGATTTCTCGCTGGCAGTTTTGAAGGATATTCTGGGTCTGCCCGAGACCAGCGGTATGGCGCTGTTCTGTGCCGGGCGCATGGTGGGCTGGATTGGCCACGCCATCGAGCAATATGGATCTGGCCAGCATATACGCCCACGCGCCGTTTATGTGGGACCAAAGGCGATTTAGAGACAATCTGTGATTGCCCCTAGAGTTCATAAACTTGATCCGTTACATTTTTGCTTGAAGCGAGTTCTTATCCGAAAAGTGCTTCAACTTTTCGGGAACGCGCTCTAAAAGAGACGAGATGAAGAAGAGGGCGAGGGCAGAATGGCTGTTTGGGATTGGCGAGAGTTGGGACGCGATGCGTTCACACAAGATCGCATGGCTGAGGCTATTGTGGTTCTGCCCATTGCCGCGATTGAACAGCATGGTCCGCATCTGCCTGTCGGAACCGATGCTCTTTTGGCCGAGGGCTATATTGAGGAACTGCGCCGCATTTGCCCGGCTGATCTGGATCTGATCTTGATGCCTTTGCAACAAATTGGCTGGTCTGAGGAGCATATTGATCAGGCTGGAACGCTGACTTCGAGCTGGAAACATCTCCTTCCGCTCTGGACGGATCTGCTGCTTAGTGGCAAGCGTTCTGGTGTGCGCAAAGCCATCATCATCAATAGCCATGGCGGCAATAGTCCGTTGATGGATATCCTGATGCAGGATATGCGCGTGCATCATGCCATGCAGGTGTCTGCCACAAACTGGCTGCGGTTCGGTTCCCCTGATGGGCTCTTCTCGGCTGATGAGCAGGCCTTTGGCATTCATGGCGGCGATGTTGAAACTTCCATGATGCTGCATTTGCGCCCTGATCTGGTGGATATGCAAATGGCACAGGCTTTTTTATCCAGTCAGGAAGATCTGGTCACGACAAAAGAGCATTTGCGCTTTTATGGTCGCAAGCCCATGGGCTGGATGGCGAGCGATCTGAATGAGCATGGTGTGGTTGGCGATGCCAGCATCGCCGATGCCGAAAAAGGCAAGGCGTTGATTGAGCATATTGTCAGCGGCTTCGTTGTCTATGCTGGTGAAGTTGCCGACTTCGATCTACCAGCACTCTCGTGATCGCGCATAATGTCACAGCATGTGAATACTGGTCGATATCGACTTGACCTTCCAGTCACTGGAATCTCTATGTTGCCATAGGACCAATGTCTCAGGACCATAGGTTATTGGTGATAAGGATTTTCTGATCATGTCGGTTTCAAGTGCAATCCAGACAAATGCTGCTGCCAGTAAAGCGGCAGAACAGACTTTCGTTTTTGATGTTACAGGCATGCATTGCGCTGCCTGTTCCTCTCGGGTTGAGCGGGTACTCAATGCCAAGGACGGTGTGACAGCAAATGTCAATCTGGCGCTTGAGCGCGCAGATGTGCAGGTCAGCGATGCTTTTGATGCTGATGATGTTAAAGCCATGATCGAGAAGACAGGCTTTGGTGCCAGTCTGCGTCAGGGTTCGATTGCCGATCGACAGAAACAAGCCGATGCGCTGGATCAGCAAAGGCAGGAAGAAGAACAAGCGAGCTTCAAGTTGTTCATCTTCTCAATGGTTCTGACAATTCCCCTTGTTGCGCCGATGTTTACCAGCTGGTTCGGGCTGGATTTGCATCTGGCCCCTTGGTGGCAATTGGCGCTGGCTGGCCCTGTTCAGGTGATTGTCGGTAAGCGTTTTTATGTCGGGGCCTTCAAGGCTCTGCGCTCCAAGGCGGCCAATATGGATGTGCTGGTGGCACTTGGTACGACGGCTGCCTTTCTCTTCTCGCTCTATCAGGTCGTGAGCCTTGGCGATGGGGCCAAAGGTCATCTCTATTTCGAAGCGTCAGCTGCCATTCTGACCTTGATCCTGTTCGGTAAATGGTTGGAAGGTCGCGCTCGCCGCTCAGCGTCTGATGCATTGCGTGCCTTGATGAATTTGCGCCCGCAAACCGCGCGTTTGGTGCGTGAAGGCAAGGCTGACGAAGATGTCGGGATTGATCAGATCAAGGCTGGAGATCTGGTGCGTGTTCTGCCCGGGGAGACTGTGCCCGTTGATGGGATGATCACCGAAGGTAAGAGCGAGTTTGATGAAGCATTGCTGTCCGGTGAAAGCCTGCCTGTGGTACGGACGGAAGGTGACAAGGTTGTGACCGGTGCCATCAATGGCATTGGCTCTGTCATCCTGAAAGTCACCGCTCTTGGTGAAGATACGGTGCTGGCGCGGATCACCCGCCTGGTGGACCAGGCCCAGACCGGCCGCGCCAAGCTGCAAAGCTTGGCCGATCGTGTGTCTGCCATCTTCGTGCCTGTCGTTGTCGTGCTGGCAATCCTGACCTTTGCCGGTTGGATGCTGGCAACAGGTTCCTTCGAGCAAGCGCTTGTGGCGTCAGTCTCCGTTCTGGTGATTGCATGTCCTTGCGCGCTGGGTTTGGCGACGCCAACGGCGCTGGTTGCGGGAACGGGCGCTGCGGCGCGGCAAGGCATTTTGATCCGCGACATCGATGTGCTGGAAGAGGTGCGCAAGATTGATCAGATCCTGTTTGATAAAACGGGAACACTCACCTCTGGCCAACCTGCTTTGGTGCATGTTGCCCCTTATGAGGGTTTGAACAGTGAAGAGCTGTTGCGATTGGTTGCGAGCGTTCAATCCGGGAGTGAGCATCCGCTAGCGCGGGCCAGCGTTAGTGCCGCCGGTGAGGTCTTTGATCCATCGCTCAAGGCTGAGGATGTGACCGCTCGTGTTGGCAAGGGCGTAGAAGCCTTGGTCGATGGGCAGTCCATGCTGATCGGCAAACAAAGCTTCCTTGAAGACAAAGGCGTCGATCTTGGCGAAGGCATCAGTTTGGCGGATCGTTTGCGGGATGAAGGTCAGAGCATCAGCTTTGTCTCGAAAGATGGGCAACTGATTGGCGTGCTGGCTTTTGCTGATCCGGCTCGCCCTGAGAGCCGTGAGGCCATTGTTAATCTGAAGGAGCGTGGCCTGAAGACTGCCATGCTCAGTGGTGACAATGAGGAGGTTGCTGCACGGGTTGGCGGTGTGCTTGGTCTGGACGAGACCAAAGGTGACATGAGCCCGCAAGGAAAGCTGGATCATTTGAAGGCTTTGCAGGCAGACGGCCATCATGTGGCGATGGTTGGGGATGGCCTCAATGATGCTCCGGCTCTCGCGCAGGCCAATCTGGGTGTGGCTATGGGTTCCGGTACCGATGTCGCCATTGGCGCGGCGGCGATTACCTTGATGCGGTCCGATCCACGTCTTGTGGCCAGCAGTCTGGATATTGCCAACAAAACCTATGCCAAGATCTGGCAGAACCTGTTTTGGGCGTTCATCTATAACGTGATCGGTATTCCGCTGGCAGCCTTTGGCTTTCTCAATCCAGCGCTGGCAGGTGCTGCGATGGCCTTGTCATCGGTCTCCGTTGTTTCCAATGCCTTGTTGCTGAGACGCTGGAGAGCATAAGGATTTAAAGTTTAAGTGGTGGGCGAAAAGAGAACCCGCGGGAGGAAACTCCTGCGGGTTTTCAGTATTAGGCCATAGCCTCGTAGATGAGCTTTATAACTTCTTACTTGTCAAAGCGCTGTTCAGCAATCTGGTCAGCAATTTTGCCCGTTGGCTGGTTTTGTGCTTTTGCCGCATCAAAGATTTCAAGCAGTGTCTCGCCGATGGCGACGGTTTTTTCTGTCGCCTCAGCTTCGGCTTTCTCATCATTTCCAGTCATGGCAACAGCAATCACGCCGCCAGCATTGATGACATAGTCAGGGGCATAGAGAATGCCTGCGTGTCGCAGGGCTTCGTCGTCTTCTGCCTTCAGGAGTTGATTGTTCGCAGCACCTGCTACAACCGTTGCTTTGATCTCAGGAATGGTCTTGCTGTTCAGGCCACCACCCAATGCGCATGGGGCAAAGATATCGCAATCCACCAGATGTGCCTGATCCGGTGCGCAGGTGTCGGCACCAAAGGTTGCAATGGCTTTATCCAGATTTGGCTGATAGACATCAGAGACCGTGAGGATCGCGCCTTCTTCATATAGATGGGTCGCCAGACGGAACCCGACATTACCAAGACCCTGAACGCTGATGCGCAGGCCTTTCAGATTGGCATCGCCAAATTTGTGCTGAGCTGCCGCCTTGATGCCATGATAAACGCCAAGCGCGGTGTATGGGGATGGATCGCCCAGACCTTGCTCGGACGTGCCGCCAACATTCGGCGCAATCCTGGCCATTCTGTCTGCATCATCGGAGGTGATACCCACATCTTCGGCGGTGATATAGCGATCAGCCAAACACCTCACATGATGAGCGAATGCTTCTATCAGTTCCGGCGTCTTGTCCTTGTGAGAGTCAGCAATGATGACCGATTTGCCACCGCCATGGGGAAGACCTGCCAAAGCATTTTTATAGGTCATGCCACGGGAGAGGCGCAAGGCATCGGTCAGGGCCTCGCCTGATGTCTCGTAGAGCCACATGCGACAACCACCAATGGCTGGACCGAGATTTGTGTTATGAACGGCTATGATGGCTTTCAGGCCGCTTTTCTTGTCTGTGCAGAAGAGAACCTGCTCGTGATGATCAAATTCGGGGTGATCAAATGTCACAGCCATGTCAAAGGCCTCTGGAATAAGGGTCATGTGTTCCTCGAAACTGATTGTTTGAGAAATTATCTCCCAAAATTTGAAAAATAATGTCTAAATTCATCGCAATTCACCGCGTTTTAATGCTAATTTGTCCCTCTACATGCCTTATTTTGGTTCAATTATTCCTTTGGTGGATTATGTGATGTCATCTTGTCGCCAGACTCTGGTGCTTGATATGCTCATCAGAATTGATGTCGCGAGGCATCGTGCAAGAGAGAAGTGTGATGAAGAAGATTGCGGCAATCGGGATGGGGCTGGCCTGCCTTGGTGGTTTGGTGGGTGCGGCCGGACAGGCGCTGGCGCATCCTCATGTCTGGGTGAGTGTTCGTACAGAGCTTGTTATGGATGGAACCAAAGTGAGTGCCATCAAGCATCACTGGTTGTTTGATGATGCCTTCAGTGCCTTTGCAAGCCAGGGGCTGGACGAGAATGGTGATGGCAAACTGTCTCGTGAGGAATTACAGCCTCTTGCCCAGGTGAATGTCGAATCTCTTTCGGAATATGACTATTTCAGTGACCTCTATGTAAAAGGTGCGCCCGCAAAAGAGGAATTGCCATTCACTGACCCCAAAGATTATTGGTTGAGTATGAAAGGGGATCAATTGGAGCTACATTTCACCTTGCCTGTGGTGGCTGAGCTTGATGGTAAGGCCGATCTTGTATTGGATGTGTATGATCCAAGCTTTTTTGTCGACTTTTCCTTTGCTGAAAAAAATACTGCCAAGTTGGTGGGAGCTGATGAGAGCTGCAAGGTAGCTTTGAAAAAGCCTGAAGCCTTGGATGACGACACAATAGGGTTGTTGGCTCAGATTCCTGCTGATCAGCGCGAAATCCCTGAAGACTTGATGAAAATGACTTCTACTCTTGCCAATCAGGTTCAGCTTACATGCAAATAAATCGAGCGTTTGCTCTTGTGTTTCTGGTTGGCCTTGCTTTGAGCATCGGTCTGTCTGATCTGGCTATTGCTGCCCCATCACCCTTTGGTGTTGCGTTGCCTGAAACCACCGGTGCTGTTGCTACCGGCCTATGGGGTGAAATTCAAGGCTGGATTCTCGCTCGGCAGTCAGAATTTTATCTGGCGTTGAAAGGCATGGTAAAGGCCATTTCCGATGATCCGTTGGCGTTGACCAGCCTTTTGGGGCTGTCCTTTGCTTATGGGGCTTTTCATGCAGCTGGGCCTGGTCATGGCAAGGTTGTGCTGACCACTTACCTCTTCGCGTCTGGTGCGACGGCACGACGTGGTGCGCTATTGGCGTTGATTGCGGCCATGGTTCAGGCCAGTGTTGCAGTTGGCTTGATCGGTATTGCAGCTATTGCTTTGAATTTGACCTCCATGGTGATCACCCAGACAGCGCAGATCATGGAATTGGCATCCTATGCTTTGTTTGTGGTTCTGGGCCTATGGTTGCTCAGTCGGGCCTGGCGTGCCGCCTTTGCCATGAAAGGCGAGGGGACAAGTCACAGTCATGACCACGATAATCACCAACATGGGCATCATCATGAGCACCATGATCACGGGCATCACGATCATGATCACTCTGACGATCATCACTCTCATGATCACAGTCATGGGGCTCATCATCAACACGATCACGATGAGCATGGCAATTGCTCCTGTGGGCATAGTCATGCGCCAAGTTTGGAAATGGCGGATCAGGCGCGGTCGCTCAAAGCCATGGCTCTGGCGGTCTTTTCCATGGGATTGCGCCCCTGTTCCGGCGCACTGATTGTTTTGGTTTTTGCGCTTTCTCAGAATGTCTTTTGGGCTGGTGTTGCGTCCGCCTACGCCATGGGGTTGGGCACAGGCCTCTCTATTGCTCTTCTAGCCTTGTTTGCCGTTTATGCACGGCATTTGTCGCAAAAGGTGGCAGAATGCGGCCTGACTCACCGAGCCTTTGACTGGGCAGGCGTGGGTGTACTAGCACTTGCGGGCGTTGTTGTGGCTGGATTTGGTGGTGTCTTGCTGGCCGCGAATCTGCTTTAGCAAGTTCGCTAAATGCTTCTAGAATTCCTTTTTGCTCAATAACAAGAAGGTGGGGTAGTGTCTATGGAAGGACCTGTTTCTGGTTGGGTGCCTGCGGTTACTGATTTTCTTGCGATCAATCTGCCTAGAGATGAGTTTACTGGGGGTTGGGAGCATATGTTCACCACTGCCTATCAAATAGGTTGTGAGGCACTGATAGCACTCGGATATGCAGAAGAAAATGATCGAGGTGCTGTACCTATTGCAGATCCTATGCTTCTACACTCTCTTCCAAGGTGGGACGATATTTGCCTTGCCGTGCTCTGGCTGGCCGAGCAAAGATACAAGCTCTCTTATCGTTGTGCGGATGACTTAAAGCATTGTTCAAATACCGATGAGGGCAATTTCTCTATCGTTCGGTCTGACGGAATACGGCAATTGCCAACTCCTAATATTATGGCAAATGGGAAAGTGGGGCCTGCCTATGCTGATACCGATGTCCTGATTGTTCTTACGGAATTGGGATTGATCATTGATGGCCGTTGGACTGATCAGTCAGAAACTGTTTTTTGGCGAGAACAGCCCTCAATTTGGGGGTGGGACATTACAGCTGATCGACGATTTGAAGATGCACTGAGAAAGGCTGTTGATACGCTTCCTGCCGATATTAGCAAACAGATTGATCGTTTGGTCGTCATAAGTGATGGGGATATAGCGGCATCAATAGCCCAGCATAAAGCGGCTAGCGAAACGCACTTTGGTGAACATGATTCAAATGTGGATGGTGGCAGACGGATAACCCCAAAAGAGGCGGAGCAAGGCACTATACTTCAGAGAAACGACGAACTTGATTGGATATTCTTTCGCCGCTGGCGGCTTTCCGATGGTTGGTTGACTATCAATCAGGCCGAATTAGCTCTGGAGATTTTCCATGATCCACTGGCCATTCAAATGCGATGCGCAGTGATTAGACATCTTTATCCAGAGCAGCCTGATTTCTGGCAATAGGCAGTCCTAGTTCGTTGCTATCAAAGCAGGAAGTAAGCTTGGTCGAGCTTAATCCAAAGCGGGTGGTTTGAGGCTTGGTTCTTCGTTCTGAGGGGAGATGAGGCCCATTTCCATAGCGATATGGGTGAGCTGTGCTGCATTGCCGCCGCCGATTTTTTCCCGCATGCGTTGGCGGTGGCTTTCAACTGTTCGTACGCCAATGCCTAGATCAGCAGCAATTTCCTTGTTTGCCTTGCCCTGGGCAATGCCAAGCAGAACATCCATTTCCCGGTCAGTCAGATTGTAGGGATTGGGATCTGCTTTCTCGCCTTCTTCTTTCAAGGCTGAGAGTGAGACATTCTTGGAGAAATAGAAGCCACCAGCAGCAACAGAGGCGATGGCCGAGACCATGCCTTGTGTGCAGACATCCTTGAGTAGAAACCCATTGGCACCGGTGGCCATAGCAGCCTGCACATATTCGGGATTGTCATACATGCTGAGAAACAGGATGCCGCAGCTTTTATTCTCCATACGAATGGCTTTGGCGGCTTCAAGGCCATTCATCAGTGGCATGGAGATATCAAGAATGACAATGTCGGGCTGATAGAGGCGTGTATGGTCGACTGCCTGCTGGCCATTTTCGGCTTCGGCAACAATCTCCAGATTGTCTTCCAGTTCCAATCTGGCACGGATACCGTCTCGCACCAAGGCATGGTCGTCGGCAATTACAATGCGTAGCTTGGGACGCTCGTCTGAATCGCCCCCTTGTTCAGACTCTTGATGGAAGGTCATGCCCGCCTCATTCTGGTTTGGTTTGGTTCTTTTTATATTTTTTGATCTCGTTCTTCTTGGGCGGTTTTGTATCAGGGCTTTTGCCCTAGTTATTTATCCCGACCCTAGCTTTGCGGCAAATTGGCAAATAATTCAAGCCCTCCAGACAGCGCATTTCGGATGGTAAGGTTGCCACCATGGCTTTCGATGCGCTCATACATGTTACGAAGACCAAGGCCTTCATTGCTCAATGGGCTATCCGGGTGGGCCAGGCCTTTGCCATTGTCACGAATGGAGAGAGCAACCATTTTCTTTGCATCATCGTTACGCAAAATGATCTCTACCTGATCAGCGTCGGCATGGCGCGCAACATTGGTCAGAGCTTCCTGTACCACTCTGTAAAGAGCAATCTTTGCCTTTTCTTCCAAACGATCACCAATGGTGTTGGCTTGAATAGTCGTCTTGATCTTGGTGCTTTCCTCAAAGTCTCGTCCCAGTCCTCGAATGGCAGCGGCCAATCCCATATTATCAAGCGCTGAGGGATGCAGATCCTTGGAAAGGCGTCTGACATCGGCAATGGAGGTATCCAGAATAGAGAGGCTCTTTTCCAGCAAAGCAAAGGGTTTTTGGTTGTTCTTGACTAAATCCATGGTCATTTCCAACCGATGACGAATGGAAACCAGAAGCTGATTGATACCGTCATGCAGATCGTTGGAAACACGTTTTCGCTCTTCTTCCTGTACATCGATAATGCGTTTGGTCAGAGCTTTGAGACGGGTGTCGGCCAGTTTGTGTTCGCTATAATTCAGTGCTGCGATCGAGATGGCGACGACCAGAACAGCAAAGAGTGAAATCAGAAAGAGAATGGTTTCGGCTTTGCGAATGGAGGCGCGCATATCTGCTTCAAAGGCCAGGACTTCCTTGTCGATATCATCCAGATAAAGTCCGGTGCCCAGCATCCAACCCCATTTGGGCAAGTAAGCTGCATAGCCCATCTTCTGTCCTTTTTCGCCGGTGGACGGATTGTTCCAGAGATAGGTATGGTAGTCTCCACCATCTACGGCCTTTTTCATAAGCTGCTGAATAACAAAATTATTCTCTTCGTCCTTCAGATACCAAAGGTTGGCACCGATCAATTGTGGGGAAGGGGGATGTACCAGTGCGGTTCCTGCACGGTCATAGGCAAAGAAATAGCCATTTTGGGAAAAGGTAAGATTGTTGAGGATCTTCTTGACTGTCTTCTGGGCCTGCCATGTACCTCCGGGTTCTTCCTTGTAAACGTGATCCACTGCACGCAAGGCCAGTGCAATATAGTTGGCCAGTTCTTGTCTTTTCGACTCTCTGATACGGCTCTCTATCAGCTTGCTTTCGGTCTCGATGAGTTGGTTTGCTTCCTGATGAATGATCAGGCCTGTGAAAAACGAGACTGCAAGCACAGGAAGAATGGCGATTAGCAGGATTTTTATTTTAAAGGGCAGTTTGCCGTTGGCAGGCGGAGCGTTTTGTGATCGTATCCTTAGCATGTCTCGCCCTTTTGTGGTTGTTTTGCGTAGTATTACGGCAAATCTTTCGCTGAAACTACACTAGTCTGCCCAATGGCGTTTCTGTAAGCACTAAAGCTGGCCCAAATGGGCCGCGCAATCCATCTCAGAGATTGCTTGTGGAGGAAAAATATATGGATCGTCGTTCGTTTCTGAAAAAAGCCAGTCTTGTTTCAGGCGCTGCTGCTGCGTCTACTCTGGCTGCTCCTGCCTATGCTGAAGGCAAGCGCACCCTGAAACTGGTTACTACCTGGCCGAAGAATTTCCCAGGTCTTGGTACTGGTGCCCAGCGCATGGCTGACCGCATCACTGCGATGACTGATGGTCAGCTGACCGTCAAGTTGTATGCTGCTGGTGAGCTGGTACCACCGTTCGAGAGCTTTGATGCTGTTTCTACCGGTACTGCTGACATGTATCATGGCGCAGAATATTACTGGCAGGGCAAACACAAAGCCTTCAACTTCTTTACTGCTGTTCCCATGGGTTTGACAGCTAACGAGCTGGATGCCTGGATCAACAATGCTGGTGGTCAGGAGCTTTGGGATGAGCTGTCTGGCAAGTTCAACATCAAACCGTTCATGGCTGGTAACACCGGCGTGCAGATGGGTGGTTGGTTCAACAAGGAAATCAACAGCCTGGAAGACCTGAAAGGTCTGAAAATGCGTATGCCTGGTCTTGGTGGCGAAACCCTTCGCCGACTGGGTGCCAGCGCTGTTGCTTTGCCCGGTGGCGAAATTTTCCCATCCCTTCAGTCTGGTGCGATTGATGCGACCGAGTGGGTTGGTCCTTGGAATGATCTGGCCTTCGGTTTCTACAAGATCACCAAGTTCTACTACTATCCTGGTTTCCATGAGCCAGGCGCAGGTCTTGCTGCCGGTATGAATCTGGACGTGTATAACGGCCTTTCCAAAGCTCATCAGGCAGTTGTGCAAAATGCTTGCATGGCTGAGAACAACTTCATGTTCTCCGAGTTCAACGCCAAAAATGGTGCCGCTCTGGAAACTCTGCTGAACAAGCACAAAGTGAATCTGAAACAGTTCCCTGATGATGTGTTTGATGCAATCGGCAAGAAGGCAGAAGAAGTGGTTGCCGAGGTTGCTGAAGTGGATGAATTGTCCAAGCGCATCTATGACAGCTATATCAAAGCTCGTAAGGATATTGGTGACTGGGGTCGTATCTCCGAACAGACCTACACCAAGAGCCGTGACCGGGTTCTGGGTTAAGCCCCGATCAAATGACGTTACAGCTCCTCCCGGCTTCGGGGGGAGTTTCTTTTGGCATCACTCAAGTGTTTCATGACACTGATGAGTGATGAATGAACCGGCAAAGTCTCATGGACATGCCGTTCGCCCGCAATTGAGTGCGCATCACCATACAATAAGAAGAAGATGCGACACGGGTTGCTGCTTGGCCGATATGGGGCGGGAGTTGAAAATGCGAGCATTCGCAGACCTGATTGACAGGTTTAATGTGGTGACCGGGAAAAGCCTGGCCTGGTTTGCCCTCATCATAGTTCTTATCCAGTTTGCTGTTGTGTTGATGCGCTATGTTTTTGGCATAGGTTCCATCTTCATGCAGGAACTTATCGTTTATCTGCATGCTTTTTTGTTCATGCTGGCTTCTGCCTATACCCTTGCGCATGATGGTCATGTGCGGGTGGATATTTTCTATCGTGAAGCTCAACCGCGCACCAAAGCAAAGATCAACATGTTTGGTGCCGCCTTCTTGATGATCCCTGTTTGTATCCTGATCATCTATGTGTCCTGGGATTATGTCTATAACAGTTGGGCAATCATGGAGGGTAGTCAGGAAACATCTGGTATCCAGGCTCGTTTCTTGCTGAAAAGTGCCATTATCGGGTTTTCCGTGCAGATGGCTTTGCAAGGCTTTGTTATGATGGTTCGCTCCTGGTACGCCCTGCAGGGTGATGAAGTTGAACTTCAGCGTTTGAGGGTTACGGAGTAAATCATGGAAGCCTTTGCTCATATTCTTGATTTGGCCATGTTCGCGGCTGCCTGCGTGGTCCTTATGCTCGGTTTCCCCGTGGCCTTCACGCTTGCTGGTGTGGCGTTTGCCTTTGCTCTTATCGGATTTGCGCTTGGCGTATTCGATATGAGCTTCCTGTCAGCTCTGCCTCAACGCATTTTTGGCACCATGACCAATGAGGTGCTGATCGCAGTGCCTCTGTTTGTGTTCATGGGCGTCATGCTGGAGCGTTCCAAGGTTGCCGAGGAACTGCTCGATACCATGGGACGTCTTATGGGCTCTGTTCATGGTGGGCTTGGTATTGCTGTCTCGCTTGTGGGAGCCTTGCTGGCTGCATCCACCGGTATCGTTGGTGCGACGGTGGTCACCATGGGTCTGTTGTCTTTGCCGACCATGCTCAAGCGTGGTTATTCGCCAGAGCTGGCTTGTGGCTCGATTGCAGCGGCCGGTACATTGGGGCAGATCATACCTCCTTCCATCGTTCTGGTCATTCTGGGTGATCAGCTCTCCAATGCCTATCAGAAAGCGCAGCTGGAAATGGGCATTTTCTCGCCCGAGACCGTGTCTGTTGGCGATCTGTTTGCCGGTGCACTTATTCCCGGTCTGATGTTGGTTGGCTTCTATATCCTGTATCAAGTGATGGTTGCCATCGTTCGACCAAGTTCTGCACCATCTATTCCAAAGGCTGAAAATCCCGGTGTAACAGGCAAGGAAATTATTCATGCCCTGTTGCCTCCGATCCTTTTGATCCTTGCTGTGCTTGGTTCCATTCTTGGTGGCATTGCCACTCCGACCGAGGCTGCTGCGGTGGGTGCTGTAGGCGCTATTCTGTTGGCAGGTTATCGGCTGGATGAGGAGCATAGCTGGCCGATCTTTCTGGCTGCCATCGCTCTGGTCGTGATGCTGTTCCTGACTGCCAATATGGATCTACGGGTAGCTCGTGATGTGGTTTCCTCAACCGATCAGATCGGTATCTATGCCGCTATTGTCTGTTCGGTGGTTCTGACTTGGGGGATTCTGTCTGCTCTTTGGAGAATTTGGCAAGCCAAGGTTCTGATGCCTGTCATGGAAGGTACCACACAGGTGACCTCCATGGTCTTCGTCATTCTGATTGGTGCATCGTTGTTCTCGCTGGTCTTCCGGGGCCTTGGTGGTGAGGAAATGATCCAGGAAGCTCTCGAGGGTATTCCTGGCGGTGCTGTTGGCGCCATGATTGCCGTTATGCTGCTGATGTTCTTCCTCGGCTTTTTCCTCGATTTCCTTGAAATCGTCTTTGTGGTTGTGCCGATGGTGGCACCGGTTCTGTTGCAGATGGAAATGCCGAATGGCGAGCCGATGAGTCCGGTCTGGCTGGGAATTATGATGGCTGTGAACCTGCAGACATCCTTCCTGACACCGCCCTTTGGCTTTGCGCTCTTCTACCTGCGTGGGGTGGCTCCGGCGACTGTGCGGACCATTCAGATCTACAAAGGGATCATCCCGTTCGTGTTCATTCAGATGTTGGCTCTGGTGCTGTTGTGGTATCTGCCAAGTCTGGCGACATGGTTGCCGAAAATCATTTATGGCTAAGCGGTTGCATCTCATTGCAAATGCTATCAAGGGCGCTGGTTTTCAGCGCCCTTTTTGTTTCGCCTATCAGCCTTTCAATCGTTGATGGGAATGTGTTTTGGACGGATGGAATCAGTTTTCTAAGACGAAAGTTCTAGAGGTTCTGATGTGCAGTTTTTGAAAATTACGAGCGTTTGTGTCTTAATTAGTTTCACTTGTGGAAGAAAATTCAAAAAGCCAGATCTTGCACGACAGATTGAATCTTGAAGATTACGTGGACGTAAAGTGCTATTTTAGTGTTTCTTAAAATTCCCTGAAGCGCTTGAATTTGCGCCTTTTTCTTGCCAATTGACGTAAAGGTCAAAGAAAGAATGCTTTTAAATCACGCACTTGCTAAAAAATAGAATCTAATCGGTGTCAGAAAATCAAACTAAGCCATTGGGCTAGTTTTCGTAGTCTGGCCTTGATTTGACTCTGATATATCGGCTTAGATTAGAAAAAAATAATCACCAAACCCATTCATTGGGAAACGAGGAAACACCTATGTCAGTTGCGGAGGACTCTGCATCTGCACGTCTGGAAACTTTTCCAGCTGTGTTGTTGCGGAACGCCAAACAGTGGCGTGATCGGCCGGCTATTCGTGAAAAGGATCTTGGGATCTGGCAGACATGGACTTGGAACGATACCTTGAATGAGGTTCGCTCTTTCTCCATCGGCCTTGCGGAGTTGGGCGTTAAAAAGGGCGACCATGTTGCCATTCTGGGTGTGAACCGCCCGCGTCTTTATTTCTCTTTTGCGGCAGCACAGGCGATCGGAGCGATCCCCGTGCCAGTCTATGCGGATTCCGCAGCCGAGGAATTATCCTATATTCTGGAACATGCCAACGCCAAGATTGTGGTGGCGGAAGATCAGGAGCAGGTCGATAAGGTGCTCGAGATTTCCGAGCAGCTACCGGCCCTCAAGGAAGTGATTTACGACGATCCGCGTGGCCTGCGCGATTATGATCACACGCACCTGCATGATTTCGTCTCTGTGCAGGAGCGTGGCGCTGAAACGCTGAAATCGAATAATGGTCGCGAGAAAGCATGGCTTGACGGCATTGCTGCGGAAAAAGGCGCGGACATTGGCGTGATGCTTTATACCTCGGGCACCACCGGCAAGCCTAAAGGCGTGATGCTGTCCAACGACAATGTCATGATCTCTGCAGCCAACGCTTGTGAAGCCGAGAATCTTACCGAGAAAGATGAAGTGCTGGCCTATCTGCCGCTGGCATGGGTGGGTGACCATCTCTTCTCCTATTGTCAGTCCTATGTTGCTGGTTACTGCATCTCTTGCCCAGAGAGTGCTGACACCATGCAGACGGATATGCGCGAGATTGGTCCGAGCTTCTTCTTCGCGCCTCCGCGTATGTTTGAAGGCCTTCTGACATCGGTGATGATCCGAATGGAAGATGCAAGCAGCTTCAAACGCAAGATGTTTGACTATTTCATCAAGCATGCCGAGAAGGTTGGTGAGGATATCCTCAATGGCAAATCTGTTCCCTTCATGGATCGCCTGAAATACAATCTCGGTGAGCTGATGGTCTATGGTCCTTTGAAAAACACCTTCGGGTTTTCAAAGATCCGCGTTGGCTATACTGCAGGTGAGGCGATTGGTCCGGAGATTTTCCGCTTCTATCGCTCTCTCGGAATCAACCTCAAGCAGCTCTATGGTCAGACAGAAGCCTCCATCTTCGTGACTGTGCAACCTGATGGTGAGATCTATTCCGATACCGTTGGCGTTCCTGCCAAGGATGTTGAGATCAAGATTGCCGATAATGGCGAGGTGCTTTTCCGTGGTCCTGGTGTTTTTGTGGCTTACTTCAAAAATGAAGAATCCACCAAAGATACCAAGAATGAAGAAGGCTGGGTCTATTCCGGTGATGCCGGTTTCTTTGATGATCGTGGGCATCTGAAAATCATCGACCGCGCCAAAGATGTGGGCAAGCTCAATGATGGTTCTCTGTTTGCGCCAAAATATATTGAGAACAAGCTCAAATTCTTCCCGAACATCAAGGAAGCCGTTGCTTTCGGTAATGAGAAGGACAATGCAACCGTCTTTGTCAATATAGATCTGAATGCCGTTGGGAACTGGGCTGAGCGTAATAACATTGCCTATGCATCCTATCAGGAACTGGCAGGCCATCCGGAAGTCTATGATATGATCCGCTCTCACATCGAAAAGGTGAATGAGGATCTGTCGAACGAGCCAATGATGGCAGCATCACAAATCAATCGCTTCCTGGTTCTGCATAAAGAGCTTGATGCCGATGATGGCGAATTGACCCGTACTCAGAAAGTACGTCGTCGCTTTGTGGCTGAACGGTATGATGATCTGATCTCAGCGCTCTATAGTGACAAGACAGAGCAATATACCAAAACCGAAGTTGTGTTCGAGGATGGCCGCAAGGGCTCCATCGAGGCAACTGTTCGTCTCTCTGATGCCAAGACCTTTCCATATGCGAAAGCGGAGGCTGCAGAATGACATTCCAAGCCAATGTGAGTGACGCGATGACTGAATCAACAACGGCTAAAGAGCCGGAAATGATGTTGGCTGTGGAGCATGTCTCCTTGTCGTTCGGCGGCGTGAAGGCGATTACGGATATTTCCTTTGATATTCATAGAGGGGAAATCCGCGCAATCATTGGGCCCAACGGTGCTGGCAAAACGTCAATGCTCAACGTGATCAATGGATTTTACCATCCTCAGGAAGGCACAATCTATTGGCAGGGCAAAGTGCGCCGCCGCATGAAGCCTCATGAAGCGGCAAAATCCGGCATCGCCCGCACCTTCCAGAACGTGGCTTTGTTTAAGGGCATGTCCACCTTGGACAATGTGATGACTGGCCGTGGTTTGAAAATGAAATCCAATTTCCTTTGGCAATGCATCCATAAAGGCCCTGCCTTGCGTGAAGAAAACGAGCATCGCGCGAAAGTGGAAGAGATCATCGATTTCCTCGAGATTCAGCATATTCGTAACAAGCCCGTGGGCAAACTGCCTTACGGTCTGCAAAAACGAGTGGAGCTGGCCCGCGCTCTGGCAATGGAGCCGGATCTCTTGCTTCTTGATGAGCCGATGGCGGGCATGAACCTCGAAGAAAAAGAGGATATGTCCCGCTTCATCATCGAGACCAATCAGCGCTATGGCACGACGATTGCTCTCATCGAGCATGACATGGGTGTTGTCATGGATTTGTCCGACCGTGTGGTCGTACTCGATTACGGTAAAAAAATTGGTGATGGCCCTCCAAAAGAAGTTCAGGCCAACCAGGAGGTTATCGATGCTTACCTTGGCGTAAGTCACTAACTCATCTGGTTAAATCCATTTTTTTGTAATCATGAACTTCATGAGGCTAATCCATGAATTTCTTTATTGAAACAGTCTTATCCGGCTTGATGGCTGGTGTGATGTATGCGCTGGTCGCATTGGGTTTCGTACTTATCTTCAAGGCCTCGGGCATTTTCAACTTTGCTCAAGGCGTTATGTGTCTGTTTGCTGCTCTGACCTTTGTCGGCGTTCAGGAGAAATTTGGTCTTCCGGTCTGGCTTGCATTGCCAGCTGCTGTCGGCGTTATGATCCTTCTGGCCTGGCTGATTGAACGGTTGGTGCTGCGCCATCTTGTGAACCAGGATCCAATCATCCTGTTCATGGCGACCATTGGTCTTGCCTATGTGCTGGAAGGCCTGGGCGATCTGATGTGGGGTTCCGACGTCAAGGTGCTTGATATTGGTCTTCCAAGCGGCGCGTTTGACTATCTGCTCGACGAGTTCAATATCTATCTTGAAAAATTGGAAGTCGTTGCTGCGGTTATCGCTTCTGTTTTGGTGGCTGCTCTTGCGGTCTTCTTCCAGAAAACTCGTGTTGGCCGTGCGCTTCGTGCGGTGGCTGATGACCATCAGGCAGCATTGTCGGTTGGCATTTCCCTGAACACCATTTGGGTTATCGTTTGGTCTGTTGCAGGTATCGTGGCTCTTGTTGCCGGTATCATGTGGGGGTCCAAGTCCGGGGTTCAGTTCTCGCTGTCCCTGATCGCCCTGAAAGCCCTGCCAGTTCTTATCCTTGGTGGCTTTACTTCCATTCCAGGTGCGATCATCGGTGGACTGATCATTGGTGTTGGCGAAAAAGTTGCTGAAGTTTACATGGGGCCGTTTGTTGGTGGTGCCGTTGAGAACTGGTTCGCCTATATGTTGGCTCTCGCCTTCCTGCTGGTCCGTCCGCAGGGTCTGTTTGGCGAAAAGATCATCGAAAGGGTTTAACAGATGTTCTATCGCGAAACTGGTCAATTCAAGACCAACTATTCGGATGATCGGGCTATCTTCCCGATTGCGCAGGATCGCTACGGTATTATGATCCTGCTGGCTCTTGCCTTCTTCGTGGTCCCTTTCACCGTGGATGACTATTGGGGCAATGCGATCTTCCTGCCGCTTCTGATCTATGCGCTGATTGCGATGGGTTTGAATGTTCTGGTGGGTTATTGCGGGCAAATCTCGCTGGGTACTGCCGCTTTCATGGCGGTTGGATCCTATGCATCCTTCAAGTTGATGACATCCTTCCCGGGGCTTGATTTCACCGTTGTGGTGCTGATGTCAGGTCTGATCACTGCGATCGTAGGCTCCCTGTTCGGTTTGCCGAGCTTGCGGATCAAGGGCTTCTATCTGGCTGTGGCGACACTGGCAGCGCAATTCTTCATTATCTGGCTTGTGAACAAGGTAGAGTGGTTCTACAACTATTCTGCAACCGGACAGATCAATGCGCCTGAGCGGTATGCCCTGATGTTCCCTGTTACCGGGCCGAATGCGCCGATCCTGTATAAGTATTTCTTCTGTTTGACCATTGTGGTGCTTGCTGCTCTGGTAACGAAGAATATCGTTCGTGGCCGTATTGGTCGCCAATGGATGGCAATTCGCGATATGGATATCGCGGCCGAATTGATCGGTGTGCGTCCGCTGACCACCAAATTGTCAGCCTTTGCCGTCTCATCATTCCTGATCGGCATGGGTGGTGCTCTCTACTTCGGCGTATGGCTGGGTGCAGCCGAACCAACCGAAGCATTTGGCATCGATCAATCCTTTCTCATTCTGTTCATGATCATTGTGGGCGGTTTGGGAACCATTCTTGGCTCTTTCCTGGGTGCTGCCTTTCTTTGGTTGTTCCCGATTGCCTTCAAAAACTTCATGGTGGATTCCCTGGGGCTTTCGACGGCAATGGCAGAGCATCTGCAGATCATCCTGATGGGTGGCCTGATCATCTTCTTCCTGATCGTTGAACCACACGGCTTGGCTCGTCTGTGGCAGATCACGAAAGAGAAACTACGCATTTGGCCATTCCCGCACTAACCAGTGCGGGCATAGCCCCTATCACCTTTCATTAGTAGAGGAGTGTTTACCCAATAAAAGAACATGGGGAGCACTTTAATCGGAGGAACGAAAATGAAATTTTCCAAGGCGAAACTTGCCGCTGGCCTGTTGGCAGCAAGCTTGATTGCTCCAGTTGCAGCTCAGGCTGCTGACAATGAGTTGATCTTGCCATCACTGGATTATCGTACTGGCCCGTATGCGCCAGGCGGCATTCCTTATGCCAATGGATATGCAGATTTCTTCACCATGCTCAACGAGCGTGATGGTGGCATCAATGGTGTGAAAGCCAAGGTTGTGCCATGTGAAACCGGCTACAACACCAAAAAAGGCGTTGAGTGCTACGAGAAAACCAAGAATGTTGGCTCAGGCGCTCTGGCTTATCTGCCACTGTCCACCGGTATTACCTACCAGCTGATCCCGAAAGTAACCGCTGACAAGATTCCTCTGGTTACCATCGGCTATGGCCGTACATCTGCTCGTAACGGTGAAGTCTTTGAATATGTCTTCAACCCACCAGCAACTTACTGGGATGGTGCGACCGTTGCGATCAAGCATGTGATTGACAGCGAAGGCGGCGCTGACAAACTGAAGGGCAAGAAGATTGCTCTGGTTTATCATAACTCCGCTTATGGTAAGGAGCCTATCCGTACGCTGGAAGCTCTGGCTGAGAAAATGGGCTTTGAGTTGACGTTGTTGCCTGTTGACCATCCAGGTCAGGAGCAGAAAGCGACTTGGTTGCAGGTTCGTCGCAATCGTCCGGACTGGGTCCTGATGTGGGGCTGGGGTGTCATGAACCAGGTTGCCATCAAGGAAGCTGCGTCCATCCGTTTCCCAATGGATAAGTTCGTAGGTGTTTGGTGGTCCGGTGGCGAGAATGACGTGCTGCCAGCTGGTAAAGATGCGCATGGCTACAAGTCGGTTGTCTTTACCGCTGTTGGTGCTGACTTCCCAGCACATGCTGATATCAAAACCTATGTATATGGCGGCGGCAAAGCAGTCGATGCTGCATTTGAGCCACGTATCGGTGAAACCCACTACAACCGCGGTGTTTATGCCGGTGCAGTTGTCTCTGAAGCTATCCGCAAGGCAATGGCTGACAACGACACCAAAACCCCAACTGGCCCTATGATGCAGAAAGCCTTCGAAGGTCTGGAAATCTCTGATGCTCGTTGGGCAGAACTGGGCCTTCCAAACTTCACTGGTGCTGTGAAACTGTCTTGTGCTGACCATCGTGGTCCTTCCAAGATTGCTCTGCAGCAGTGGGATGCCAATGCCAAGAAATGGTCCATCATCACCGACTTTGTCGAGCCAATGGATGATGTAACCACTCCATTGATCAAGGCTGACTCCGAGGCTTATGCCAAAGAGAACAACATCGCTGTACGCGATTGCAAATAATGATACTGGTCTGCGCCCAACAGGGCGCAGACCCCATAATCAAAAAACAAATATGCGGTGAGAGATGTCTTGTCGATTCAAGAAGTCTCGATCCAGGAATTGATGACATGACCGACAGGCTTGCGATCACGCGCCGGGTTTGTGTTTAGGAGGAATGAGTTGTGAGTGACGCGACAGACAACACGATTCTATCGGTGAACAATATTGAAGTGATCTATGATCATGTGATCCTTGTTCTTAAAGGGGTGTCACTTACCGTTCCGCGCGGCGGCATTGTGGCGCTGCTGGGCGCCAACGGTGCTGGTAAAACCACCACCTTGAAGGCCATTTCAAACCTGCTTGGTGCGGAGCGTGGTGATGTGACCAAAGGCTCCATCGAATTTCAGGGCGAAGAGGTTCAGGCCCTTAGTCCGAATGATCTGGTACGTCGTGGTTGTATTCAGGTCATGGAAGGTCGCCATTGCTTTGGCCATCTGTCCATTGAAGAAAATCTTCTGACCGGTGCCTATACCCGTAAAGACGGTAGCGCAGCTATTAAGCGCGATCTGGAAATGGTGTATGACTATTTCCCTCGTCTTCGTGAGCGTCGTCAATCTCAGGCTGGTTATACATCCGGTGGCGAGCAACAGATGTGCGCCATTGGCCGCGCGATGATGGCAGGTCCGTCCATGATTTTGCTGGATGAGCCATCGATGGGTCTGGCCCCACAGTTGGTGGAAGAGATCTTTGAGATTGTGAAGCAGCTGAACGAGAAAGAAGGCGTGTCCTTCCTTCTGGCTGAGCAGAACACCTCTGTTGCCCTGCGCTACGCATCTTACGGTTACATTCTGGAAGGTGGGCGCGTCGTGATGGATGGCGAGGCCAAGGAGCTTTCCGAGAACCAGGACGTGAAGGAATTCTATCTTGGTGTTGGCGGCGATGGTCAGAAATCCTTCCGCGATGTGAAGCATTACAAGCGTCGTAAGCGCTGGTTGGCCTGATTCCTGTCAGATACAGGATTGACGATTTTCAAAGGTAGGCGAGAAAAGACATTGCCTGCCTTTTTCTTTGACCAAGACCTGGTTTGATATTGAGAAACCAGAATTAATGTCCGGGAGTGGGATATGTCAGAATTTTTTGATGAGCGTGATAATCAGGCATCTGATGCCCGAGAAGCGGCTCTCTTCGCCAAAATGCCCGCCTTTCTGGAAAAGGTAAAAGCTGGGGCGCCCGGCTGGGCTGACTTTCTGAAAAATATAGATCCTGCGACGATTACCAGTCGCGAAGCGCTGGCTCAGGTGCCGGTCCTGCGTAAAAGTCATTTGCAGGCCTGCCAGAAAGCCAAGCCACCTTTTGGTGGGTTTGTGATGGGGGATCCGTCCCAGTGGAATCGTGTCTTCATGTCTCCTGGCCCGATCTGGGAGCCTCAGGGCATGGCAGCGGATCCATGGCGTGGTGCACGGGCTCTGCATGCGGCAGGGTTTCGCAAGGGTGATATCGTTCATAATGCCTTTGCGTATCACATGACCCCTGGTGGTTTCATTCTGGATGAGAGTGCCCGTGCTCTTGGCTGTGCGGTCTTCCCGGCTGGAGTTGGAAATACCGAGGTGCAGGTGGAAGCCATGTCCATGCTGCAACCATCTGCCTATATTGGCACACCGGATTATCTGAAGGTCATTCTGGACAAGGCCGACGATATGGGCGTGAAGCTTGATAGCGTGAAAAAGGCCATGGTGTCTGGTGGGGCGTTGTTCCCATCCTTACGCGATGAATATACAGCCCGCGGTGTGGAGACCTACCAATGCTATGCCACTGCTGATCTGGGTGTTATTGCCTATGAAACATCGTCTTTGGAAGGCATGCTGGTTAATGAGGATATCATTGTCGAGATCGTGCGCCCCGGCACTGATGAGCCTGTGGCTCCGGGCGAAGTGGGTGAGTTGGTCGTCACCTGTTTCAGCGAGACCTATCCGCTTATCCGCTTTGGCACCGGTGATCTGTCTGCCATGATGGAAGGTACCAGTTCGTGCGGTCGGACCGGCATGCGGATCAAAGGCTGGATGGGCCGTGCGGATCAGCGCTGCAAGATCAAGGGCATGTTTGTTGATCCTGCCCAGATCAATGTGCTGTTGAAGCGCTTTGATCGTGTGGATCGTCTGCGCTTGACGGTTTCCCGTGCGGAGGAGCAAGATGTGATGACTTTGCAGGTGGCGACATCCGATCAGACCGAGGGCTTCCAAAAGGAAATGAGCGAAGCCTTGAAGGATGTGACCAAGCTCAAAGGGGTGGTCAATCTGGTTCCTGCTGGCAGCCTTCCCAATGACGGGCAGGTCATTGTTGATGAGCGTGATTACTCGTAAGTCGCGTTTACATGTCACAGATACAAAAGGCGCGGTTTCAAACCGGGCTTTTTATTGGCACTCTATGAGAGACTGATTTCAAAGTCCTGAGCCAAGCCCTCTCCCCCTCCCAAGCCACCCGTCATGGTACCCTCTTGGTACTTTTAGGGGGCAGTTTGGGAGGGGGAGAGGGCAGGACATGCAGCCTACAGCGCGTTCCCGAAAAGTTGCAGACTTTTCGGATAAGAACTCGTTCTTTATAAGTCTCATCCAGAGACTTTTAAGTCGGGCACTATGAAACAATCCCTGTCAGGGATAAGGAGGTTTCCTATGCTGAGAGTGTTGATTGCTATTCTTTGTCTTGGCGGGCCGACTTTGGCTGATGAGTTGCGATATGCCAATAGCAGGTTTGGAACATCAGCCTCTCTGCCGATGGATGTTGCACCATTGCAGGCTCCGGAAAATGGAGATGGTTATCATTTTTCCCGTTCCGGTTTGGAAGGTACAATTTCTATCTATGGCTCCCACAATATATGGGGCGGTGGACTTGCCGGCTATCGAAAAGAACTCTCCAAATCCTTTGAAACCATCACTTACAAAGCTGGCAAGAAAGACTGGTTTGTCCTCTCGGGTCATGAAGGTGAGAGTGTTTTCTATGTCCGGGTGAGGGGCTGTACCAATGGCCCGATGCACCACATCCATTTTCAGTTCCCAAGGGAAGAAAAATCGAAGTGGGATGCAGTTATTGCCACTTATGCCAAGACGCTGGATGGGCCTTGCGGGTAGAGGAAGGCCTGACTTCAAAAGTATAGAAAGCCCGGCAGTAACCGGGCTTTTTGATATCTCAATCAGCGGCTCGGGGTGGAATTAACCCGGTTTATCAGCTCCTGCCCACTTTCCACGCGCTCGGAGTAACGATCCACCAGATAGTCAGAACGGGTGCGCGTCATATATGTGAATTTCATAAGCTCTTCGCAGACATCAATGATGCGATTGTAGTAAGGGGAGGGCTTGATGCGATTGTCATCACCAAATTCAGTGAAAGCCTTTGGAATAGAGGATTGGTTGGGAATGGTGATCATTCTCATCCAGCGTCCCAAGATACGCATCTGATTGACAGCATTGAAGCTTTGCGAGCCACCACAGACCTGCATCAAAGCAAGGGTTTTGCCCTGGGTTGGGCGCACAGCGCCTAATGATAGTGGGATCCAGTCGATCTGAGCCTTCATGATACCCGTCATGGCGCCATGTCGTTCTGGTGATACCCAAATCATACCTTCCGCCCATGCTGCAAGATCACGTAGCTCCTGCACCTTGGGGTGGGTGGCATCGGTCTCATCGGGCAATGGCAGGCCCGATGGGTTGAAGGTGCGGGTTTCAGCGCCCATTGCGGTTAGCAAGCGAGTTGCTTCCTCTGATACAAGTCGCGAGAATGAGCGCTCGCGCAAAGAGCCATAAAGCAGCAGAATACGCGGTGCATGGCCAGAATCATCCGCTGGTGCCAGATAGCTGACATCTAGTGGACGCATGAAGGTTTCATCGGCCAGATGATTGCTCAAGACATCACAATCTATGATTTTATCCATTTTATTGATCTTTCTTGGCAACCATTTCGCCATCTTCCTTGGTGAAGGTGCCGATATCTGCGTCCAGAATGTCCAATACAGCTTCGGACGGGCGGCATAGGCGCACAGCGTTTCTGGTCACGACAATCGGACGATTGATGAGGATTGGATGCTCCATCATGGCATCAATCAGGGTTTCATCACTCAAATCCATATTATCCAAGCCCAGTTCGCCATAAGGCGTGCCTTTGATGCGTAATACATCACGCACGGAAATAGGCATGGCATCCAAGAGTGAAACGAGTGTTTCGCGCGATGGTGGGGTCTGCAGATATTCAATGATTGTTGGCTCGATGCCTGCTTTTTGAATCATAGCCAGTACATTGCGAGAGGTTCCACAATTGGGATTGTGGTAGATCGTGATTTCTTGAGAAGACATGGGGAGGCTCTATGGTCTATTTCATAAGATTAATCTGGGCCGCAAAGGGCTTGCACCAGGGGTTTGCACTCTTCAGCCTTGCCACCACAGCAATCGAGCAGAAGAAAATCGAGAAGATGTTGTATGCCTGACATATTCGCATAATAGCGAATGGTTCTGCCTTCTCGTTCATTGCGGATCAGTGCCGCTTGCGTGAGAATGGACAGATTGGTCGACATGGTATTCTGACGGACATCCAGTCGAGTGGCGATATCGCCAGCCAATAGACCCTGATGCCCGGCCTTGATCAGCAGACGGAAAACCTGCAAGCGGGTTTGTTGGCTAAGGGCAGCGAAGGCTGTGAGTGCTTTTTTTTCATCCATATATCTAGAATAATTGATATATTGATATTGTCAATATCTTCTTGTGAAGCCAGTTCGCTTATGATGATAGCGCATTTTGAATGAATATCCGGTCACTCAAAATGTTCTAACCATTGTTTCCAAGCATAGTCCCGAAAACCGCACGCGCTTTTCGGGACTATGCTCTAGGTTTTATAGAAGGAAGATATCTTCTTCCGGTTCAGCATGTTTTGGTGCTGTTTTGGAAACTGACGATGTGGGCTTTCTTGTGATTTTGGCAGGTTCTGCTGGTTTGACCGAGAAATATTGAGAACTGCGCAGCAGATCATCCATTTCATTCAGCAGACCAGATGCGGGAGTGGCGTCCTCGCTATCCTTGCCGCTGCGTCGTTCACTGTCTGGTGTTATCTTGATCAATGAGCCCGGATCTAATACCGCCCGAATGCGACGATCCAGTGTCTGAGGCGAGAAGGGGCGTGACAAAACCCAGTGAGAGCCAATGTCGATTGCGGTTTTTACCCGTGGTTGCGTCGGATTGTCCATCAGCATGATCAAGCGCGTGTGACGGGCAAGATGTTGCCTTGGAATGTTGGATGCTACTCGTAGCAAATCTGATTGTCTGGCGGTGTCATAGTCGATGAAAAGAAAATCTGACGAGGATCGTTTGGATTCTGTCAAACCACCTTCGAAGCTGTCTGTCTCAAAAATACGATGGAAACCTGATGTTCTTAGAAGGCTTCTCAATAATTTGCGTTGAAAGTTATTCTTGTCGACAAGCACTGCCGAGCAATATTCAAGTTGCATCAGATTGTCCCCGATTCTGATGGTTGTAGGAGAGCCCCATCTCTCCCTTGAATGAGTTATAGCGACAAGAGTTTAAAAAGACGTAAGGTGTGCGCTGCAATATTCAGAAAAATATATCTGATATGAAATTTTGGGGAAACCAAAGACCGGCAAATTCCGCGCCCTTCAATTGCCTTTTTTCGGGCTCCTACCTATATCTGAGTTAGATTGATTTGATTGCAATTGTGCATTTGCTTTGTGCTGACCCTCATCAGGACAAATAGGAATGAATTGGAGGCTTTGATATGGATGCATTTGGGTTTGGCTCTATCGGTTTCGACAGTTTTGTCATTTTTCTACTGGTTTTGTTGATTGTTTTGCTGGTTGCTGGCATCAAGACCGTGCCACAGGGGTATAATTTCACCGTTGAGCGTTTTGGCGCCTATAAGGAAACCTTGCGCCCAGGCTTGCGCTTTATCGTGCCGTTCATTGACCGCATAGGCGCGCGGATGAACATGATGGAGCAGGTTCTTGATGTTCCAAGTCAGGAAGTGATTACCAAGGATAATGCGACCATCACGTCTGATGGTGTGGCATTTTATCAAATTCTCGATGCGGCTCAGAGTGCTTATGAGGTGAATAATCTGGAATTGGCTTTGCTGAATCTGACCATGACCAATATTCGTAATGTCATGGGCTCGATGGATCTGGATGAGCTGACCTCCAATCGGGATGCAATCAACGCGCAATTGCTGCGCGTTGTGGATGATGCAGCCAGCAGTTGGGGCGTCAAGATCACTCGTATCGAAATCAAGGACATCAATCCGCCGCGAGATCTCGTGGATGCCATGGCGCGTCAGATGAAGGCGGAGCGTGACAAACGTGCTGCCATTCTGGAAGCAGAAGGTCAGCGACAATCCGAAATTTTGCGTGCTGAAGGTGAAAAGCAGGGGCAGATTCTGGAAGCAGAAGGTAAGAGGCAGGCAGCCTTTTTGGAAGCAGAAGCACGTGAGCGTGCAGCGCAGGCTGAAGCGAAAGCGACCGAAATGGTGTCCAAGGCGATTTCTGAAGGAGATTTGCAGGCGGTCAATTACTTTGTCGCCAACAAATATATCGAAACTCTGGGTGAAGTGGTCAAAGCGCCTAACCAGAAAGTGGTCATGTTACCTATGGAATCTACGTCCATTCTCGGAGCTCTGGGTGGTATTGGCGAACTGAGCAAGGAAGTCTTTGGTAAGAATGGCTCTGCTGGTAATGGTGGTTCTTCCTCCCGTGTGCCGCATGTCCCCAACAACGAAAGCTAGGAAAGATCATGATCCTTACCATCTATGAAGGTCTTGGCGGTTGGTTCTGGATGCTGCTTGGTTTGATCCTGCTGATTTTGGAAATTCTGGCGCCGGGGGTGATTTTCCTTTGGCTTGGTGTTGCCGCCATGTTTGTCGGTGTGACTGACCTCATTTTTCAAATCAGTTGGCAAACCGAGTTGATGGCTTTTGGTTTCCTTGCCTTGATTTTGGTGTTTGTGGGCCGAATGCTGATGAACCGCTTCCGCAAACTGGAAACTGACAGGCCGATGTTGAATGAGCGTAGCAAGGCTCTGATTGGCAAAGAATTTTCTCTTGATGAGGCGATTGTAGATGGTCGGGGCCGGATAAAGGTGCTGGATAGCTACTGGAGGGTTAGTGGTCCGGATTGTGACGTGGGCGGCAAAGTACGGGTGGTCAATGCAGATGGTGCATCCTTACAGGTAGAAGTCGTCGAATAGATCGCGAAAGCAAGAAAGCAGTGAAAAAGCCAGCTCTCGATTATCAGGAGCTGGCTTTTTTGGCTCTGTAGTCAAGGCTTATGCGTGGGTGGCAGGGGAGGGTTTTCTGCCATCAGCAAAATGGAAATGCGGCGATTGGCAGCCAGATAAGGATCGTTTGGAAAGAGCGGTTCCGAATCTGCCTTGCCTACCACCGAGAAGATCTGGTCTATTGGTATGCCGTGTTCGGTCAGGATTGAGCGAATGACATTGGCGCGGTCTGCCGACAATTCCCAACCGGTATAACCGGGATTGATAGAGCCGTTTGATGCAGTGGTATGACCGGTGATTTGAATGCGATTTGGCATACGGGCCAATACCGGAGCCATTGATGTGATCAGCCGGCGCGTGAAATCGTAAGGATATTTGGAGCCTTCCGCGAACATGGAGCGTCCATCCTGATCAACCATCTGAATGTTGAGGCCGTCTTCATCTTCCTCAATGATGATATGTTTTGAAATCTCTGAGATTTCCGGTAATTCCTGCCAGGCTTGGCGCAAGGAAGCGGCAGCGGTTGCGAACATGCGTGGGCGTTCGATTTCGGTTTTTTCAATATCGTGGGTATTGGCTTCGGGACCTTGACGGGACCGCTGATCGTGACGTTCCTGGGCAAAGTCGGAATCATTTTCCTGACTGACTGCTGCGACCTGTTTGACATATTCACGAACAGGCATGCCTTCGATCTCGATCATACCGGCCTTGCGCATGACCGGCTTCACACCAAAAGCATCCTTCATCGAACCGGCAACAACCTGCAGTTTCTCGTTATCCTGAATGGAGAAGGAGATGATCAGAACGAAGAAACATACCAGCAGGGACATTAGATCAGCAAAGGTAACAAGCCAATCGGGTGCGCCACCGCCGCCTTGTGGTTTTTTCTTTGCCATGATGCTTGTCCTGCTGCCTACGTAATCGTCCGAGTGTTGTGCTCAGATTGTGATAAATTCAAGAGGGAAGGGGCCGGAGCCCCCGCCAGAGGATTGATATGGTGCGTTATGCTGCTTCTTCCTGGAATTCCGCTCTTGCGGATTCTGGCAGATAGGCCAGCAGCATTTCGCGAATAAGGTTCGGGCTTTTGTTTTCACGGATCTGCATGACACCGTCGATGACGAGTGTCTGGTTAAGATCTTCACCATCAAGTTTGGCGTCCAGTTTGTCCACGATGGGAATACAGATCACGTTTGATACAAGTGCGCCATACAGCGTGGTCAAAAGCGCAATCGCCATGGCGGGCCCAATGGCTGCCGGATCATCCATGGCCGCAAGCATTTGCACCAGGCCAACCAATGTACCGATCATGCCAAAAGCCGGAGCCGCATCTCCAAGCTGTTTATAGAAGCGTTTGCCTTCGTTCAGGCGTTCGATATAGAGATCACGCTCCCGTTCCATGCTGTCGCGAATGAACGCGGGCTCATAGCCATCGGCAATCATCTGAACGCCTTTGGCCAGGGTGGGCTCGTCAACTTCCACGCCTTCCAGACCAAGAGGGCCGGACTTGCGTGCTACATCGGCAAGCTCGGTAATTTTTTCGATCATGTCACGGGCATTGACCTTGCTGCCACCAAAGGCAACTTTACCACCGGTTACAATGGCGCCGCCAATGCCGCCAAGCGTGAAGCGAATCAAGGTTGCAGAAAGGCCACCACCAATCACGATCAATACGGACGGGATGTCGATAAACTGACCAAGGGTTCCGCCCAACAGAATGGCGGTGACAACCACGCCAAAACTGGCGACCATCCCCAAAAGTGTTGCAATATCCATCTGGTTTCCCTGCGCTACCCAAATTGGCCTGACGCCAATTGCTTGCCTGTCTTTGGGTCTCAGTGTAGAAAAACAGCTCTAATGGATTGCTAATGGATAGGCTGAAAAAGGCTTTTAATTTACAAACTTACATTAAGGTTAGCGAACGTTTAACGCCTCCGGTTTGTAAAAAGACGGAGGCGCTTTGATGTCGTGGTTTGAAATGCTGGTGCGGATATCAAGCTGCGCCAATGCGTAGAAGATCATGCATATGCAACAGACCAACCGGTTTTGTTCCATCGACAATGAAAATGGCTGTAATGGATGAAGCATTCATGCTTTCAATTGCCGAGGCGACCAGTGTATCGACTGGCAGGGTTTTGGGATTGGCAGTCATGACATCACTCACCTTGCGGCTGAGTAGATCATCGGCCAAATGTCGACGCAAATCACCATCGGTGACCATGCCCACCAGATTGCCCGAGCCATCGATAATACCGACGCAGCCAAAGCCTTTTTCCGACATGGTCATGATGATTTCACTCATCAGACTGTCAGATGGCGCCAGAGGCATGGTTTGCTCCTTATGCATCAGATCCCGCACATATTGCAGATTGGCGCCAAGGCTTCCACCAGGGTGATAGACCTTGAAATCAGATGCGGTAAAGCCGCGGTTTTCCAAAAGAGCCACCGCGAGAGCATCACCCAGGGCGAGCTGCATTGTGGTTGATGTGGTGGGTGCCAATCCAAGAGGGCAGGCTTCTTCCGCCTTTGGCAGGCAAAGCGCGATATCAGCCTGTGTAGCCAGGGCGCTTTTCTCGCCAGAGGTCAAGCCGATCAATGGTACCTTGAACCGGCGGGTGTAGGAGATGATATTGGCCAGTTCGGCCGTTTCACCCGACCAGGACAAGGCCAGCACGACATCAACAGTGCGGATCATGCCCAAATCACCATGGCTGGCTTCGCCAGGATGAACGAAAAAAGCCGGAGTGCCGGTGGATGCCAATGTGGCGGCAAGTTTTTTGGCAATATGGCCACTCTTGCCCATACCGGTCACAATCAGGCGACCCTGGGCCTCCTGAATTGTCTTTACTGCATCCAGAAATGGCTGTTTCAATGCCCCGACCAACGCATCTTTGAGGATGGCGATGCCATTCATCTCTTTGTCGATGGTAGATAGGGCAGATTGTAGGGGAGAAATAGCGGCGTTGTCGCTTTGACCTGGCATGGACCATCCTGCTCGTTTATGCGATTTGGCCTTCTTTTATACTATTCAATAATCGCTGGAAAGAGCTGCAATAGATCTTTCAGACTCGATTTGGCAAGAAGTTGTTAACCAAAAATCTTTACGATCTGGAAAGGATTTCTTAAAGGATTCGCCTTGCAGTTTTGGAAAGATACGGAACATGGCAAAAACACACTTGCCTCTTATGATTTTGGGCCTTGGTCTTGGCATGAGTGTGAGCAATGCCCTGGCGCAAGGCTATCCGGGTTCCTCTTCCCAAACCTTTGGCCAAACCTCTAGCCAGAGCTCGGTTTTTGGTGAAGATCCCGGTTTACGCGGCTTGAGCGCAGATCCTGCTGCCGAACAAGTGCCGTTTGGTGAGGCGCCTGTTCCGCCAACTTCCGATACTGCACCTCCTGCCTTTCCCACCCAGCCGGTTCAACCGTTGCAAACGAATCCGCGATCAGCGCAGGTATTGGGGCCTTATGATCCAACAGGTATTTCCGTGGGATCTTTCGATCTTTATCCGTCCGTTACCTTTTGGGGCACGCATGACGACAATGTTGATAATGCACGGAGAAAGCAAAGCTCCAATTCCGGACGTATTGAAGGGGATCTTCGCTTGCGTTCCAACTGGTCCCGACATGAGTTGGAAGTGAATGCCAACGCCAGTGCTACAGGATATAGAACGCCCAAGCGGAAACCTGACCATAATTATGGTTTGGATGGAGAGCTGCGGCTTGATCTTGGTGAAGTGAGCACTTTGACCCTGCGCTCCGGACTTGGGATCGAACGAGAGGCCGCCAACAGCGTTGAATTGCGTGCTTCTGGTGGAACGCAGTCCATTCAAACTGTTCTGTCAGGGAATGCTCAGCTTGATCATCAGGCAGGCCTGTTCGAGCTGCAATTGCGTGGCGGTCTGGTTGACGAAAGTTTTGACGAGAACAAATCCCGCGATTTCCAGCTCTTTACCGTTGGTGGTCGTGTTGGCTATCGTTATACAGACCAGGTTGTCCCCTTTGTGGATCTGGAAGCAAGTCGGCGCCGCTTTGATCAAGGTCCCAATGCGCAGGATGGAGATCGCCTGCGTGGTTCTATCGGTGTAGCTGTTCGAGAGCGGGAAAAATGGTCTGGAGAGTTTTCTGTAGGGCAGGTTATCTGGAAACCTGATCAGGCGGGTCAGACATCAGACCGGGGATTATTTGCCGATGCCAGTGTGATCTGGTCCCCCAATACGCTTTGGCGGATTGAAGCGGGGCTTGGAACCTCCTTATCATCTACCTCCACAGCAGCCAGTTCCGTGCTGAGCCATCAGTTTGATCTGAACGTGGATTATGATATCCAGAGAAATCTTGCCTTGGGTGCCGACCTTTCGATCTCCCGTCAAGACTATAATGGCATTTCCCGCAAGGACTGGGTGACCAGCGGTGGTTTGGATGCAACTTATAACCTGTCCCGTAATGCGCAAGTGATTGGTCGATATCAGCATGATCGTCGCTCCAGCAATGTAGCTGGTGAGGATTTCAAATCCAATCTCTTTGAGCTGGGTGTGCGCTTCCAAAAGTGATGCAATTGAGAGCCTTCATGAACCAAAACCCCGCTCATTGAGCGGGGTTTTTGTTCTGATGCATTATTGGAATTTTGATCGATGCTATCGATTAATTTCCAACATTGTTTGCTGAGCTGCAAGTTACCATGACTTCGTATTTGTATCCGCCGCGCTGGTTTGTCGTGTTGCTCATCTTCCAGCCTTTCTTTGCCTTGTTTTTACGAGCTGCAACAGCATCAAGCTCGAAATAGGCGTAAGCCTTCACCTGATGTTTTTTGGTTAGAATTTGTTGTTTTGTCTGGCCTTTTTTCTTCAGATTTTGAAGATTGGCATCACATCTGGCTTTGGGATTGCTGCCAGACCAGCGGATATGGTGCATGGCAAGGGAAGGGTTATAATTTTTGGAGACAGTCCGTTTGCTGCCTGATCCGACTTCGCGATGGGCAAAGCTCTTGCTCCAAAGGTTCCCGTCGGCTTCGAAATATTGAACGCCTTTGAAGGAACCAATCTTCAAGGCTACAATCCGCTTGCCTTTGGTTGCGCGGGCATGAAGTTTTAGCAAGAACTTATGTTTCTTGGTCTTGATCGCGGTATAGCCGCCCATGTTGGCAGAGACGCGAATTGCTTTGGTATCAATCCCGTCACGTTTCACGGAAACTTTTTCTACCCAGTCTTTTGCAAGGGCGGTATCGGGAAGAGAAATTCCCGTTGCCAGAATTGCGGCGGTCAGAATTGTCGAAGCAATATGTCTTTTCTCGTACATCTCTTTTTCTCTTTCATGTCTTTATGTGTCAGTATGTCGCACTGAAAGCAGGAAAGGTTCAAAGATTACAGTTTCATGGATTCATGAATCCATACGGAGCAGCTTACTTTGTTGATTTGGACCAAGATTGCAGACCGGATGAGTTTGGCGCTCAATGGTTATTGGAAGGACTGAGAAGTGAACACGCAAACCCATTTGCTGATCAGTGCTTTTCTTCTGACAAAGCCGGGGCAATCCGGGCGGAATATTGCCGCGATTGCTGGAGCATTGGCTCCAGATGCTTCTATCTATGCGTTGGTCATCTGGTCAAAGATCAATCAGATCCCGGAAAGTCAGGTATGGAATGGCTATTATTGGCAGCAGCCCTGGCAACTTTATGGGGCAATCTTCAATTCCGTTCCGTTCTATTTGCTTGGGTTGCTTCTCAGTCTTGTCTTTCTGAACTATTCGAAATCAAGACCGTCCGTTGTCTCATTGGCGGAACCACCCCCCATGAACAGCAAGCTCTGGCTATGGGCTTGCGTATTTTTTGCCAGCTGCCTTCTGCATATCACCTTTGATTTTCCAGTGCATGTCGAGGATGCTCACCGGCATTTCTGGCCTCTTTCAGATTGGCGCTTTCAGTCCCCCATTTCCTATTGGAATTCGGCCCATCATGGCGATCTGGTTCAGATCATCGAGTTTCTTGGCGCGGTCATCATGCTTTCCGTACTCTTCATGCGTTTCCAGGCTTTATGGGTGCGCTCGCTATTGGTGATTGCAGGATTGGCCTATGTGATCATGCCCTTTTATTGGGCATGGCAATTCTCGTGACAGCCGGTAGATCAAGCGCTGAGCTTAGTTAAACCGGCGAATAGCGAGGGGGGCTACAGCGCGACCGGCGAACTGTCTGGAACTGGTGAAGTTGATTGGTTGATGGCTGAAGCCCTGTTCGATCATGTGGGCTGGTTGGGCTACAAGACCATTCAGATTGTTCGGTGCAGGCCGAGACAAGCGCGCAAAGGTAGCTGTCTGGGCCGATTGCTTCATGTGAGCAAAATGCGACATGCTGGCCGGGCCATATGAGAAGGTCAGCTTGGCCAATTGATCACGTGAACGAGTTGCCGGCTGTACAGGGGTATTGGGTGCAACTGCCTTTCGAGCAGCTGGGCGAGGAACCGGTAGATTATTCTGTGGCTGCGTAAGTGGCTTGGCATTTGGAAGGCTAGCCAATTGCAAGGCTTGTTTGCCTGGATCTTCACTACCCGCTCTTGGAAGGGGAGCCGGGACAGGAGCATAGGAGAAGCGGTTATCGGTGGCATCGGTATCAGCTTCGGCCTTGGCCAATTGGGCGATGGCGTCTTCAGCTTTCGCTGGAGTTGCTTCGACAACAGGAGATGCTGGCGGCACCGTACCAAAGCCCGAAAGCACTTCCTGACGTTCAGGCGAGCCTTGTGGCAGAGATGCCAATTTCAGATGCTCCTGAACCGTCGCAGTACTTGCCGTGCTGGTCGGATCGATTGCTGGCTCTACTGTCAGAGCAGGTGCAGGCACTGGGTTCGGTGCAGCAGGCTTCGGTCCGGATGCAAGGACGAAACGACGCTGAGCATTTGGTGATGACTGACGTGGCTTTGGCAGAATTGCCAACTTGATTTGTTCTGGTTCCGGTGCTGGGCCAGTCGGCGCCGGAATATCGGTATGATCACTTGCTGCCAGATCAATTGGAGCAGGTTCAACCGGTAGCGCTGGGCGTGGCTGTGGTGCTCGCGGCTTTGGCAAAGCGGCGAGCTGGAATGGTGCAGCGCTTGCAGCCGGGGTCAGTTCCACAGGAGCAGGTGCTGCCACCCTTGGAGCTGCGGCTGGTGTAGGGCGATTCTGAGGTGTGCGGTTCAGCAGATTGCTCAAGAAGCTGTTGGATTTTTGCTGGGCCGGAGCGATCCTGCTGGCGTTGGCACTGGCGATTTGCGTACGGCGTGATTTGCTCGGCGCAGCTTTTACCACTTGGGTGAAGCGCGCGACAGAGCGAGAAGACCTTGCCATTTGAGATTTGATGCGAGCGACTTTTGCTTTGGCCTGCTTGTATCCCTTGAAGGGTTTGCCATCTGTCGGAACATGCACCGTATTGCCACGTGGGAAAACCCGGGCCAATTGCTTTCGACTCATGCGTGGCCAATGGCGCACATTGCCGGTATCAATATGTACGAATGGGGAGTTGGAACGTGGATAATACCCAACACCACCAGCTTGCATCCGCAGACCGACTTCCCGAATCTTCCTGATAGGAACGCCGGGGAGGTAAAAGTCCATTGCCTGGCCACGGGTATGGCGGCTTTGCTTTGCCACGCCACGGCTTCTTCTGCGCAACATGTTGTTGGTAGCAGGAGAGCGATAGCCGGAGACGACATGGATAGGTTTTCTTGCGCCAGTGTCCTTATAAACCTGCCAGATAAGATCAAACAGGGCGGGGTCCATCTGGATGATTTCGTTGCGGCGCCAGTCGCGCAGGAAACGGTTTAGCTTACGCAGACCATCGGCATCAAAGCGCCCATTGCGCTTGTAGACAATAGTGGTTGTTTCTTTGGTATGAGTGTTGTGAAGGGTCAGGGACCGATTGGCGGCCTCTGCTTCACCTGTGGTCGCAAATGGTATCAAAGTGCAGGCAGCAACCATCGCGGCCTTAAGGGTGGCCTCGATCACTTTGGGGCAACGGGATACATCGCTCAGCCTTTCAGCGAGCCGATCCTTTGTTGTGTTTAACCGGGCCACAAACAATCTTGTCGTTCCAAACCTGTCTGCCGTTGCCTTGAAGGGGACTCGCAGACTGTGAGCCACTCGGCAGTTTCAGTGTTATTGGAAGTCCCTTGTCTCAATCCTCCCCGTAGGTTGAGCCGTCTGCAAGGGGCTTCTTGTGCTTGGATCCATCTTACAAGAGCTCACGCATCCAGCAAGGTGAATATTGGCTGACATTCGAGCAAAGACCGCTCAGCCATCCAGAATAATAGAACTTTGCTATCTGCTTCTCTTTGATCTAGAGCGTCATCAAGCAAAATATTAAGACTTTATTATCCCCCAATTTGGTTAACGAAACACCAATCGAGGGGAAAACTGAAGATCGTTCCGTGGGTATTCTGCAATTACGGGTAAATAAAGGCAAGCAGGCGAGATGGGCCCACCTGTTCAACCAATGCTAATCTTTGGTAAACAAAGACTTACTTTCAGAATGCTGTCATGAAGCTTGCGATGGGAGACGGACCTTAAAGGCCAAGCTTCTTCTTGACTTTGGCATTGTGGCCGTAAATGTCGGAGCGAATTTGCAATGTCCCTTCTTCGGACATCCAGGTCGTGAAATAAGCAAGATGCACCGGTATCTTGCGTTTCAGGTTGATACGGCGCTCATTGCCGCCAATCATCTTTTTCACGCGGGCTGCGTTCCAGGCTTTTTCCTCCGAGAGGATGAATTCTGCAAACTCCAAAGGTTTATGGACACGGACACAGCCATGGCTGAAAGCACGATAGTCGCGTTTGAACAGGCTGCGGGATGGCGTGTCATGCAGATAGACGGCATGTTTGTTCGGGAACATGAATTTGATGCGACCCAATGCATTGCGAGTGCCTGGTGTCTGGCGCAGACGGACCTGTTTGGCGTCGATCTTGCTCCAATCCAGCTGGCTTGGGTCAACCACGCGCGTGCGGCCCTTCACACTGGCCAGAACCTGATAATTTCTGGTCGAGAAGAATTGAGACGGGTTCGTGCGGATTTTTGGCAACAATTCCTTGCTGGCGATAGAACGTGGCACATTCCAGTATGGATTGACCACCAGATATTCCATCTGATCGGAGAAGACAGGTGTCTTGTTGGATCGTTTGCCGACAACAACGCGGGTTTCATGAATCTTCTGGTCGTTTTTGACCACCTGAACATGATAGGTCGGGATATTGACGAAGACATGGAATCTGCCAAGATCGCGTGGTAACCAGCGCCAGCGCTCCATATTGGCGATCATGTCTTCCATGAGATCTTTCTTGCTACCATTCATGATGGCCAATGTACCTTTGCCAACGATGCCATCATCGACCAGACCATTGGCTTTTTGGTATTTCTTCACTTCGGCTGCCAATGCTTTGGTATAGAGCGTTGGCTTTTCAGCAGGCAGGCTCAGGCCAAGGCGTGCATAAAGAAGTGGAACGCGTTTGTCGTGTTTGCCAACTTTCATGCTTTTCCCAGCCGGGATTGGCTCGAACTGTTCACCTGTGCCTTGCATACGCAATTTGTTATATTCGGTGCGCAGAGCAATATAGCCCTTATGCTGCGGATTGAAGCTTCTCAGCTTTTCGACCGGCACGGATGCTGTCATCACTTCCTGTAACGCGCTGATGGAATCAGGCAGGTGCGGCTTGATGGTGATTTCTTTCTTGGAGAAAGAGCGCGGATCGACACGGCCAGCATAGGCATGGCGAGTATATTTGGTGATGGCCAAGGACAGGGCCAGATCAGCTTTGGCAATCTCACTTGCACTCGACTGTTTTTTGCGGCTGACAGTCAGAGCATTGGTCATATAGTCAGATGGATTCAGACCATCCAGATCAGCACGTGACAAGGCAAAGACAAGCTTGCGGGCATTCTTGGTCAGATTGCCATCTTCAAACCAGGCAGGGACAAAATTGCGCTGCTGATAAAAGGTTTGTACTGCGGCGTTGTCACGTTTGATGTAGAAATTTTTACTGCGAGGCAAGGCCTTGCTGAGTGTTTGCAAGGCGTCAGCTATATCCTCATCTGCCTGTTGATCGATAAGGCTGACTGGTAATGTTCGTGGCAGATTGGGGAGCTTTGGCAGCTCAACGCTGGCCTGCTGGCTTGCTTTTGTGCCGATTGGGGTTTCTGCAGTGACATTTGTTGTGATGTCGAGCTTCTCTGCTTCTGGTGCTGTTGACGTAGCAGGTGCCGTGGCTACGGTTCCAGCTTTTACAGCAGAAGAGGTTTCAGATGCGGCAGGTGCTTTGGTTTCTGCAACTTGAGGTGCTTCGGTGCGGGAAGCCTCGCCAGGTGCTGCAGTCTCATCAGTTGTTTTGGCTTCTTCAACGACCTTTGGTGCTTTCGGTGTTGCAACTGCCTTTTCAACTGCTTCGACAACCTGTTCTACAGGTGCTGTGCGTGTGACTGGCTCGGACGCGCTGGCGGCGATGGGTGCGAGAAGCATGCAGGGGGTGACCCACATAGCGGACATCATGGCTTTCATACGCGTTTTCATTCTTTGGGCACCTTTGTCGAATCATTTCTCGCACAGCTTCAAAGCAACGGAATTCGAGCTGTTTAGCAAGACAATTAACTGTGATGGCCAGCAAATTGGACAGAACTGTTACATGGTTGCAACGCCCGGAATTGCTGGTTTTCTTTATCTTTGTGGTAATTGGTCGCGTTTATGATGCTTTTGGTTCACTTGATGTTTCCTCAAGGCCATATTCCTTGAGTTTTCGATAGAGAGTGGAGCGCCCTATCCCAAGCTGTCTGGCCACAGCAGACATGCGATAGTCGTAATGATCCAGAGCTTTTTGAATGATCTCCGCTTCCAGCTCGGCAAGCGACTTCAAATCACCCTCATCATCCAGCAGTCGTAGAAAGCCCCACAGATCTTCCGGCGTCTGTGTGGCTGGTTGCATGTTGGCTGCAACTGGGTCAACAGGAGTTGTACCGACCTTGTTTTGATTTATTCCGTCAGTTTGTTGCAATGGTGCGACGTCAGAGGTTTGCTGAGCTGGCGGAGGGGCCGATCGGGTGTCATTTTGTGGTGCGCGGGCCTGAATGATGGAGGCGCTATAGCTCTCAACCTGAGTGGCAATCTGAGGAAACTCTTCAATGGTGAGCTGATCGCCATCACAAAGAACCACGGCGCGGAAGATGGTGTTTTCCAGCTGACGGATGTTGCCGGGCCAATCATAGGCTTGCAGCATGTGCATGGCTTCCTGCGTGATTTGGGCCAGACTTTTTCTCCCCTCTTCGGCGGCAAAACGGGTCAGGAAGAATTTGGCAAGAGCTGGAATATCCTCCTTTCGATCTCGCAAAGGGGGCACTCTGATAGGAAAGACATTCAATCGATAATAGAGATCTTCTCGGAATTTGCCATCCTTGACCAGTTGGATCAAATCCTGATTGGTGGCTGAGATCAGGCGAAAATCGACTTTCACCGGTTTGCTGCTGCCTACCGGATCAATCTCGCCCTCTTGCAAGGCGCGCAGCAACTTGACCTGCGTCTCCAAGGGTAGCTCGCCAACTTCATCAAGGAAGAGGGTGCCGCCATTGGCTTCCTGGAACTTGCCGGTATGTTTGTCGCCCGCGCCAGTGAAGGCGCCTTTTTCATGGCCAAACAGGATGCTTTCTACCAGATTATCCGGGATTGCTCCACAATTGACGGTGACAAAGGGTTTTGATTGGCGATCACTTGCTGCCTGAATGGACTGGGCGATCAGCTCCTTGCCAACACCGGATTCCCCCTCCACCAGTATCGGGATCTGGGATTTTGCAGCTCGTTCTCCGAGATTGAGTACACGGCTCATGGCTGGGCTGGCAGCAATGATGGACTGGAAGGTATGTCCAGAGCTTTTGGTGGCCCGGATGCGGGTAATTTCTTCTTCCAGTGCGTTGACCTTCAGCGCATTGCGAATAGCGGTTTGAAGACGCTCTGGCGAGATGGGCTTGATGACGAAATCGAACGCTCCGGCGCGCATGGCATTGACAGCAGTGTCGATGCCACCATGTGCGGTCTGAACGATCACGGGAATGCGAATGTCGGTTTTGCGCAAGGCTTGCAACACACCCATGCCGTCCAGATCCGGCATGACGAGATCCAGAACCATCAAGGAAAAATGGTCCGGCTTATTCTCGCCGAGAATTGCCAACGCTTGCTGACCATTTTCTGCACAAGACGGTGTGAAGCCGAACTTGCTGATAGCATTTTCCAAAAGACGGCGCTGAATTGGGTCATCATCGACAATTAGAATGCGTTCGCTCATGCCAGTGCTCAAAATCCTGTGTCATTTTGAACCAAAATGCGCTTCGCCAGTTAATAGGCCTTTAATTTGTTAGTCATTGATAGCAAAATTCATGTGCATAGGCCTGTGTCACAAGGGTGTGAAGGGGCAAACAACCCTTTGCAAGTTGGTCAATGCATCCCTATCTTGATTGTTTGATGATTGATATCTGTCCTGGCTAATGGGTGGATTTGGCAAAAGGTTCTTTTAATGGTGCATCAGCTTTCCATGTTTCGCAGCATGATCTCTTCTCGTAACTCTTCTCATGTTGGTTCTCCGCATATGGATGCGGTTTATTCAAGTGAAGCAGGTGCAGCGCAGGAGAGTGGTCTTGCCGGATTGCCGGAATGGAATTTGGCGGATCTTTATGCGGGAATGGATGATTTGGCCATTGATAGTGATTTTTCCAAAATGGAAGAGGAAGCGAAGTCTTTTGCCAAGGATTACCAAGGTGAATTGGTAACCATGTTGGGTAAGGCCGATGGTGGTGATCAATTGGCCAACGCCTTGAAACGATATGAAGCCATGCAGGACGGCCTGGGGCGTATCATTTCCTTCGCTGGTCTGGTCTATAGTGGCAATACCACCGATCCAGAGCGAGCCAAATTCTATGGCGATGTTCAGGAGCGTATCACCAATCTTTCCACCATTCTGCTGTTCTTTGAGTTGGAACTGAACCGTATTTCCGACGATGTGCTGGAAGGCTGCATCAAGGCAAGCAAAGCGTTGGCCTATTATGCGCCATGGATCGAAGATCTGCGTAAAGAGAAGCCTTATCAGCTGGAAGACAAGATCGAGCAGTTGTTCCACGAAAAGTCTGTGACCGGTGCTGCTGCCTGGAACCGTTTGTTTGATGAAACGATGGCAGGTTTGCGTTTCAAGGTGGAACTGGCGGACGGAGTGCAAGAGCTGGCAATTGAGCAGACATTGAATTTGCTCACCGATGAAGATGAGGCAAAACGCAAAGCCGCATCGGATGCTCTTGCGACAACCTTCAAGAAAAACCTTGGCACCTTTGGTTTGATCTCCAATGTACTGGCCAAGGACAAGGCGATTTCCGATCAATGGCGCGGGTTCGAAGATGTGGCCGACGGTCGTCATCTGGCCAATCGGGTTGAGCGGGAAGTCGTGGATGCGTTGGTGGATGCCGTGCAGAAGGCCTATCCAAATCTTTCGCATCGTTATTACAAGCTGAAAGCCAAATGGTTCGGTAAGGATGTGCTGGAGCATTGGGATCGTAATGCGCCATTGCCAAAGGTTGAAAGCAAAGTGATCGGCTGGGATGAAGCCAAGGCCATTGTGCAGGATGCCTATGGTGGCTTCTCTCCAAAGATGGCCGAGATTTCCGGGCAATTCTTTGACAAAGGCTGGATTGATGCACCAGTACGTGAGGGTAAATCTCCCGGTGCATTCGCTCATCCAACCGTTCCAAGCGCGCATCCTTATGTGTTGCTCAATTATCTTGGCAAACCACGCGATGTGATGACGCTGGCTCATGAATTGGGCCATGGTGTGCATCAGGTCTTGGCAGCAGAGCAGGGGGCTTTGATGGCTCCAACACCTCTGACATTGGCTGAGACTGCATCAGTTTTCGGCGAGATGCTGACTTTCCGTTCCTTGCTTTCCAAGGCAGAAGGCGTGGAGCAGCGCCGTGCGCTGTTGGCGGGCAAGGTCGAAGACATGCTCAACACAGTTGTGCGCCAGATCGCCTTTTATCTGTTTGAGCGCAAGCTCCATATTGCTCGTCAGGATGGTGAGCTGACCGCCGATCAGATTTGTGAGCTCTGGATGAGTGTTCAGGCAGAGAGCCTTGGACCGCATGTGCGTCTGTCTGAAGGTTACGAAACCTTCTGGGCTTATATCCCCCACTTCATCCATTCACCTTTCTATGTTTATGCCTATGCCTTTGGCGATTGTCTGGTGAACAGCCTTTATTCGGTTTATCAGAATAGCGATGAGAGTTTTGTCGAGAAATATTTCGAGATGCTCAGTGCAGGTGGTTCCAAGCATCATTCCGAGCTTTTGGCACCATTTGGCCTTGATGCCAAGGATCCGGATTTCTGGTCCAAGGGCCTCTCGGTGATCGAGGGGCTGATTGCAGAGCTGGAAGCGCTTGAAGGGCAGTGATTAAACAAAAGATCTGAAAGATGAGGGGGACGTTGGTCCCCCTTGTTGTTTGATGCGTACATTCATAAATGTAGTTTATATCCGCCCCATTTAAGGACTATCAGATGAGCAAAGTGCCGATTGATTCCAATGCTGACCAATCGTCCTTGTCGGATGAGGAAAAGAACCGTCTTGGCGGGCGGGTGAAACGTTATGCCAAGGTATCGTCCGGCATGGGGGGCTTTGTGGCCAGAGCCGCCAGCTCGCGTCTCTTTGGTAAGGATGTTGATCTGTCGCGCGAAGCTGCAGATCTGGCGCAGGTTCTGGGTGGTCTGAAAGGGCCGCTGATGAAGGTGGCACAGCTTTTGGCTACGGTCCCCGATGCCGTGCCAGCCGAATATGCTGCCGAGCTGGCGCAATTACAGTCTGATGCTCCGCCCATGGGCTGGATCTTTGTCAAACGCCGTATGAAAAGCGAACTGGGTGCTGGGTGGCAGAAACGGTTTGCTGAGTTTGAACATGAGCCATCAGCTGCGGCATCCCTGGGGCAGGTGCACAAGGCAAGCCTTGAAGATGGCACTCGGCTGGCTTGCAAGCTGCAATATCCCGATATGGCCTCGGCAGTGGATGCCGATGTAAAACAGCTGAATCTTGCGCTCTCAGTCCATCGCACCATGCAGTCGGCTATCGATACGCGAGAGATTGCCAAGGAGATAGCAGACCGGGTTCGCGAAGAACTGGATTATGAGCGCGAGGGGCGGCATATGTCGCTTTATCGTGAGATCTTTGAGCAGGATGAAGGCATTCGGGTTCCAGATCTTCATGAAGATCTCTCTACTGGTCGTTTACTTACCATGTCCTGGCTCGATGGTCGCAAGATGCTGGATTACAAAGATGCCAGTCTCGAGGACCGTAATCATCTGACCGCAGCGATGTTTCGTGCATGGTGGTACCCTTTCGCCCATTATGGGGTGATTCATGGCGATCCGCATTTGGGTAACTATACGGTCTTTGAAGAAGATGGACGTCCAAAGGGTATCAACCTTCTTGACTATGGCTGCATTCGTATCTTCCCGCCCGCCTTCGTACAGGGGGTTGTCGATCTCTATCATGGGCTTCGTACTGACGATCAGGACCGGATTGTTCATGCCTATGAAAGCTGGGGCTTTAATAATCTTTCAAATGAGCTGATTGATGTACTCAATATCTGGGCGGGTTTCATATATGGGCCGCTCCTTACTGACCGGGTGCGCTCTATTGCCGACGGGATCAGTCCTGCCGAATATGGCCGTGGGCAAGCCATGAAGGTGCATGCAGAGCTGAAGCGTCTTGGCCCTGTCACCGTGCCACGTGAATTTGTTTTCATGGATCGTGCAGCGATTGGCCTTGGTGGGGTCTTTCTGCATCTGCGGGCGGAAATGAATTTCTATCAGCTCTTCAATGAGCAGATAGAGGATTTCTCGCAGCACCGCTTGTTGGATGCTCGGTATGGTTTGAAAGCAGCTTCTTGGCTGACGGAAGGTCAGAGTTAAAGAAAGGTACTTTACCTGTGCTATTTTGTCGCGTTATGGTGTGGCATCCAAAAAGACCTTCGCATAATGGTCCTTTTGCATTCTGACTTTGTCAATGTTTGACCGAGGCTCTCAAATAGATTCAACTCTGTTGCGATCCGTGGGGTAACATTTGTGCGTCGGATCACAAAATCATCATTATGCAGAGATCTTTCCAGTCATTTTAGATGCGAGGGGCAATCTATGAGTGAAGAGCTAAATCCGGTTATGGATTATGACGAGCATAATAAAACCTATAATATGTTCGTTAATCTCACCAAATGGGGTACCATAGCTATGGTGCTTTTGCTGATCGTGATGGCGGCAACACTATTGTAAGTGTTCAACCGGAAGCACGATTATTGCAAATGATTGGCGTCCTTCTCGTGAAGGGCGCTTTTTTTATGTCGAATAAAGGGATTTGTTGCGTCAGAGGCAAGCAGGTGGAGCAATTGGCAGATCAAATGCTCTTCTGGCTTTTCAGCTTGCGTGTGCGATTCATGCCGTTGACAGCCGGGCTGTAGCTTGGGCTGATGAATTTGGCCTGCGCATAAGAATCATAGGCCTTCTGATAATTGCCCAATCGCTCCAGAGCAATGCCTTGGTTTGTCCAGGCACGATAATTCTTCCGGTCCATTTTTACGGCATTGGAGAAATCGCCCAAAGCACCGCGCATGTCATTCTGAGCCAGATAGCTGACACCGCGCGAATTGAAGGCATTCGGATTGGAGGCATCCAGGCTGAGAGCGAAAGTAAAGTCTTCGATGGCCTGATTGTGATTGCGCTGCTGCTGATAAATCAAACCGCGATGATAATAAGCGCGTGGATCACGGGTACGAGCCGCAATGGCCTGATTATAATCGCCTATAGCCTGTGCATAGTCTTTCTGGATGCGGAAAATATCACCGCGCCCAATCAGAGCGACATCATAGGATGGTTTGAGAGAAATGGCCCTGTTGTAATCGGCCACAGCAGCGGCAAAGTTGCCGGTCTTTTTATGAATCAGGGCTCTATTGGCATAGGCCTGATGGAAGTTCGGGTTCAGGGCGATTGCCTGACTATAGTCCCGAATCGCCTCACTGAAATTGCCGGAACGTCCAAAAGCAGTGCCTCGGATGTTATAGGCATTGGCATCATTGGGCTGCTGCGCAATGATCTGATTCAGGGATGCGATATTATCGGAAGAGCCAGCATTTCGTTCGAAATCACTGCTGCCTAATCCTGCTGTTTGGCATGCGGCCAAGCCAAGGCAAAGGCAGGCAATTGAAAAGAGCTGCTTGGATTTTGGCTTGAAATGCATGGCGGACCGAACCTGGTTTTTAATTTGCCTCTGCTCGCAGGAAGACATGCTACCTGCAAGGCTGACTGGATGATGAAGTCTGTTTCATGACAGTCTGGCCAAAATGAGGCAAAAAGACAGGCTTGACAGACTGTCTTGTTTTCCCTTGGAACAAGGTCTTTCAAAGCACCGCTTTGAGAAGACCTTAAACCTTGGGAATATTAGCGACCACGGCCTTTGGATGGCAGAAGACCTTCGCGCTGAGCCCGCTTGCGAGCCAGTTTGCGAGCACGACGAACGGCTTCAGCTTTTTCACGAGCCTTCTTTTCAGATGGCTTTTCATAGAAGTTCCGCATTTTCATTTCGCGGAATACACCTTCACGCTGAAGTTTCTTTTTCAGTGCCTTCAGGGCTTGGTCTACATTGTTATCGCGGACGAGTACCTGCACGCGTCAATTCCCGAGTTGGTTATGTTAGGATGAATATAAAAAATCGGTCACTGCCTAGACAGTGCCCGAGCTTTTGGGGCGTTCTACCAGACCAAGTGCGGCTTGTCTACCGGAGCAAGAGTGCTTTTGAGGCTTTTTGCCAAAAAAAGCGGCTTTAGTCGTGGCTTCTTTGTGATATTTTATTGAAATGTCCCATTTTGCGGCCTTGGCGTGTTTCTGCCTTGCCATAGGAATGATAGGAAATCTGGCTGTTTTCCAGCAATTGTGATCTCTGCTCGATATCATCGCCGATCAGATTTGTCATGACAACGTCACTATGCCGCTCTGAGCTGCCCAAAGGCCATCCAGCAACCGCACGGATATGCTGTTCGAATTGGGAAACAAGACAAGCGGCTTCGGTCCAATGGCCTGAATTGTGCACGCGTGGTGCCATCTCGTTGGCAACCAGGCGATTCTCGAAGCTCTCGGGCAGCAGGAACAGCTCGACAGCCAGAACTCCCACATAATCGAGCTCTGCGGCAACTGATTCACCGATCTTGCGGGCTTGGGCTGCGATATTGGCGTCAATATTGGCTGGAACCGTCGTGGTGTTGAGGATCTGATCCTTGTGAACATTTTCTGCTATGTCATAGGAGACCGTCTGACCTTGTTCATTTCGTGCAGCGATTACCGATATTTCACGCTCGAAAGGCACAAAGGCTTCCAGAATAGCTGGCTGAGCGCCAATCTCTTCAAAGGCTCCGGCTAGATCTTCCGGAGTTTTGAGAAATTTCTGGCCTTTGCCATCATAACCAAAGCGGCGGGTTTTCAAAAGGGCTGGCAGACCGAGGCTCTCCACTGCCTGATGGAGATCGTCCTGATTGTCGATGGGAGCAAAGCCCGCAGTCTTTATGCCGATGGTGTTGAAGAAATTCTTCTCGGTCAGTCTATCTTGCGAGACTTTCAATACATTGTCATTGGGCAGAACCGAAAGGCGTGCTTTCAGAAAATCGACGGCCAGTGCCGGAATATTCTCAAACTCGTAGGTTACCACGCTGACTTCTTGTGCAAAGGCTTCAAGGGCTGCCTCGTCTTCATAATCTGCCACTGTCTTGTAGGGGGTGACATCAAAGGCGGGGCTGTTCTCATCGGGACAATAGATATGGGCTTTCAGACCCAATTTGGCAGCCGCAAGCGCCATCATACGGCCAAGCTGACCTCCGCCAAGAATGCCGATGGTATCTCCAGGATTGAGCATTTTCGAGCCTTATTCTTCGTCGACGGGAGCGAGCGCGATGGAATCGGATTGTTTTTGACGCCAGGTATCCAATCGTATTGCCAGTTCATCATCGGTGGTGGCGAGTATGGCTGCTGCCATAAGGCCTGCATTGACTGCGCCTGCGCGACCAATTGCCAAGGTTCCAACCGGAATACCCGCTGGCATTTGAACAATGGAGAGAAGCGAGTCCTGACCGCTGAGCGCCTTGGACTGCACTGGAACACCGAGAACAGGGAGCGGGGTCATGGAGGCTGTCATGCCAGGCAAATGGGCGGCGCCACCCGCACCTGCGATGATCACCTTGAAACCATCCTTCTTGGCAGACTTGGCAAAGTCGGCCATGCGGTCTGGTGTGCGGTGTGCAGAAATGATTTTGGCTTCATAGCCCACATTCAGGGCATCTAGGACTTCGGCAGCGTTGCGCATGGTAGGCCAATCGGATTGGCTGCCCATAATAATGGCGACGGGTGTGGCTTGGTCGGTCATGAAAAAGATCCTGCAAATGCCTATATGTGGCGCTCATTTCAAGAAGGCGCGATTATAGAAAAATTTGGCGTTCGAGCAAGGCGAGAAATGCGATTGGTGTCCGCACTATTGCTGCCTCTATGCGAGCATAAGGACAGCGTTCATCTTCAAGCAATGATATCTGGAAAGAGTTGGTTTTCCAGTCGCTGTATTTGATCTTTGATGGCCAGTTTTTTCTTCTTCAGTCGCTGTATAGGCAAGAGATTGCCGGCACTTTTTTCTTCAAGAGCCTGAATAGCCAGATCCAAATCGCCATGCTCAATTTTGAGCTTTGCCATTTGGTGGCGAATTTCCTCTTCATTTTCTACGTTCATGATGCCGCCGATCTCATTAAGTCTATGAAAATCAATACAATGGCTTTGATAATCTTGCAAGCATGCAATTGACAGTTGGGTTTTCCACTTATTAAATTTTGGCCCTGTCATAATGGTTCAGCTTGCTGTGTGCGGAGGGTGATTGATCTCGACAGATAGTCATGGATATGTCACACTTTGCCTATCTCAACTGATAGTATGGAGGAGTAAATGGCTCTGGAAGCGCATATCCTGGAACTGGAACGTCGTCATGAGGTTCTGGGCAAAGAGATTGAAGATGCGGCAAATCACCCATCCGTCGATGATCTCGAAATTGCGGATATGAAAAGGCGAAAGCTCCTGCTGAAAGATGAGATAGAAAAACTGAAAGCAGGTGAGTAAGTCTTTCATATTCCAGCTTAAAAAAGCCACGGTTATTGACCGTGGCTTTTTTGTTGATCAGGTTTGGGAAAGCCCGCGTTTGATGCGGGCTTTTACTGTCTACAAATCCAAGCTCAAAGTGTTTTGGCACGCTCACGTAGAACGAATTTCTGGATCTTGCCGGTTGAGGTCTTGGGAAGCTCCTCAAAGACAATCTGTTTCGGTGTTTTATAGTGTGCCAGATGATCTCGACACCAAGTGATCAGATCCTGCTCACTGAGTGAGGTATCACCTGCAACCTCGACAAAGGCACACGGAGTTTCGCCCCATTTGTCATCGGGTTTGGCAACGACTGCAGCTGCGGTAACCTCTGGATGCTTATATAGGGCTTCTTCGACCTCAATCGAGGAAATATTCTCGCCGCCGGAAATGATGATATCCTTGGAACGATCCTTCAGCTGAACATATCCATCTGGATGCATGACACCCAGATCGCCGGAATGGAACCAGCCATCATAGAAAGACTGATTGGTGGCTCCTGCATTCTTGAAATAACCCTTCATGACAATGTTGCCGCGGAACATCACTTCGCCAATGGTTTCGCCATCGGCCGGTACTGGTTCCATGGTTTCAGGGTCCAGCACGGTCAGATCTTCGAGCGCAGGATAGCGCACGCCCTGACGGGCTTTGCGAGCTGCCTGATTGGCGCCATCCAGTTCAGACCATTCCTGTTTCCATTCATTGACAACGGAAGGCCCATAGGTTTCGGTCAGGCCGTAGACGTGAGTGACGTTGAAACCGGCATCCGCCATGCCAGCCAGAATCGATTCCGGGGGTGGTGCAGCGGCTGTGATGAATTCTACCGTGTCAGTTAGCTCTCGTTTTTCATCTGAAGAGGCATTGAGCAATGTTGACATGACAATGGGTGCGCCGCAGAGATGAGTGACGCCTTCATCGGCCATGATATCAAAAATGGCTTTGGCGCGGACTGCTCGTAGACAAATATGAGTGCCGGCAACAACAGAGAGCGACCAGGGGAAACACCAGCCGTTGCAGTGAAACATCGGCAATGTCCAGAGATAGACGGGGTGTTTGGCCAGATTGGCCGAGATGATATTGGCATAGCCCATCAGATAGGCACCGCGATGGTGATAGACCACGCCTTTGGGGTCACCTGTGGTGCCGGAAGTGTAGTTCAGCGCTATGGCGTCCCATTCATCATCAATGCCCGGCCAGTCGAAATCTGGATCCCCTTCGCTTAGCAGATTTTCATATTCCAGCTCACCAATATACGGACCGGTCTGCGGGAATTCAGGATCTTCATATTGGACGATGACCGGATCGATATCTGCCAGAATCAGGGCTTCTTTCATGGCATCGGCAAACTCGGTGTCGATGATTACCATTTTGCTTTCCGCATGTTCCAGCTGGAAGGCGATGATGGCGGGATCCAGTCGAGTGTTGATGGTGTGCAACACCGCCCCTACCATGGGTACACCATAATGGGCTTCCAGCATGGCGGGGATGTTTGGCAGCATGACCGAGACCACATCTCCCTTGCCAAGGCCCCGCTTGGAAAGGGCAGAGGCAAACTGGCGACAGCGATTGTAAAACTCCCCATAAGTCTTGCGGTTTTTGCCATGTACCCATGCGGTGTGTTCTGGATGGATCGTTGCTGATCTTTCCAGAAAGGTAAGCGGAGACAACGGGATATGATTGGCGGGATTCTTGTCGAGATTGCTGTCAAAGGGATTGGTCATCGCGATTGCACTTTCCAGCTAGGTGAACGGAATAACCCATTCTGATCTTGGTCCTGGATGAATCCCAGGATGAAGGAAAGATAATTGAAGCGAAAAGAGAGCGCCCGCGCAAGTGGCTAAAGGGTGAAACTGACTAGAGCCATGCTGTGACGCTATCCCAGATCAACTTCAGAGCGATGACGAACATGGCGCTATAGGCAAGTCGATAGAAGTAAGTTTGGCTGATATGACGCACAAGCCAGATGCCAGTCAATGTCGCGATTGGTGCAAGGGGTAGCAAGGTCAGGGATGTTTGCAGATTTTGGGTCGAGAATTGGCCAAGTGCGAAATAAGGGACAAGCTTGATGGCGTTGACGATCGTGAAAAAATAAACTGAGGTGGCGACGAAAGTGATTTTGTCCAGTCTCAAAGAGAGCGTATGGATTTGGTAAGGTGGGCCGCCAACATGGGCGATAAAGCTGGTCAGGCCTGAGACGGCACCCCAGAAAATGGCCGAGATTGAGCCTTTTTCGGGCTGTTCTTGTTCAGAGCCATTCTTTTTGAGTTTGCCCAATGCATAATCGAATACGAAAGCCAGTGCAGTCAGGCCTACGGCCAGTCGAATCAGTTCAGCGCTCAATAGATCGGCCATCAACCAGCCAAGGCCAATGCCAAGGCAAGCAGCCGGGATCATGATCTGCAAGATCGACCAGTCCGCCTTACCGCGATAGGCCCAAAGTCCGACCATGTCCATGACCACCAGAATGGGTAGCATGATAGCGGCTGCTTGCACCGGAGACAGGCTGAGCGCCATAATAGGCACGCCTAACATGCCCATGGAACCAGCAAAGCCACCTTTGGACAGGCCAACCAGGATGACGGCGGGAATTGCGAAGAAATAAAAGTCGGCAGGCAATGGCATGAAGTGCCCCGAATTTGGCGGGTCAATGGTGGGGATGCGCTTCTGCTTAGCGGCCCCCCGGCTAAAAGTCGAATAAATTGTCGCAGAAGTTGCTCTTTTTGCTCAATAGACGACGAGCTGGTGGCGCGGTATTTATGGAGCAAATCTGCATTTCTTTGGGAGGCCTCGCATGAGCGCACAATATAAAGACGTTTATAATAGCTGGAAACAAGATCCCGAGGGCTTCTGGGGAGAGGCTGCCAAGGCGGTCGACTGGTTCAAACCTGCTGACAAGGTTTTTGATGCCGATCTGGATGTTTATGGTCGCTGGTTTGCCGGTGCGGAATGTAACACCTGCTACAATGCGGTTGATCGCCATGCTGATGGCGAGCGTGGTGATCAGGATGCCATCATTTATGATAGCCCGATCACTGGCTCCAATGCCAAGTTCACTTATCGGGACGTGAAAGCTCAAGTGCAGGCGCTGGCGGCTGTACTGCAGGATCAGGGCGTTGAAAAAGGCGATCGCGTTGTCATCTATATGCCAATGATCCCACAAGCGGCCTTCGCGATGCTGGCTTGTGCACGTATCGGTGCCATTCATTCCGTGGTCTTCGGTGGTTTTGCGGCGAACGAGCTTGCAACACGCCTCAATGATGCCAAGCCAAAGGCGATCATCTCTGCCTCTTGTGGCATCGAGCCGGGACGCGTGATTGCCTATAAGCCGCTTCTTGATGAGGCCATTGAGTTGGCTGAGCACAAGCCAACCTCTTGTATTGTCTTCCAGCGCGAGCAGTTGAGTTGTGATCTGATTGAAGGTCGTGACGTTGATTATAGCGCGGGCGTTGCTGCTGCGATTGACGCTGGCCGCGAAGTGCCTTGTGTGCCTGTTGCTGCAACAGATCCGCTTTATGTGCTGTATACTTCTGGCACCACCGGTCAGCCAAAAGGCGTTGTGCGCGACAATGGTGGTCATATGGTTGCGCTTAGCTGGTCCATGAAGAACCTTTATGACATCCAACCGGGTGAAGTGTTCTGGGCTGCGTCTGATGTGGGCTGGGTTGTTGGCCATTCCTATATCGTTTATGCGCCGCTGGTGCATGGCGCGACGACTGTCCTGTTTGAAGGCAAGCCTGTGGGTACGCCAGATGCAGGCACCTTCTGGCGTGTGATCAATGAGCACAATGTTGTCTCTCTCTTCACTGCACCGACCGCTTTCCGTGCGATCAAGAAAGAAGATCCGAACGGCGAATTCATTGGCAAATATGATCTGTCCAAGCTGCGTACTCTGTTTCTGGCAGGCGAGCGCGCTGACCCTGATACCGTTCAATGGGCAGAAGATATGCTGAAAGTGCCAGTGATCGATCACTGGTGGCAGACAGAGACCGGTTGGGCGATTGCCGCCAATCCGGTTGGTATCGAACTGCTGCCGGTTATTCATGGCTCTCCGACTGTGGCCATGCCTGGCTATGACGTTCAGATCGTTGGCTCAGATGGCCATCAGGTGGCTGCTGGTGACATGGGCAATATCGTGATCAAACTGCCGATGGCTCCGGGCAACCTGCCTGGCCTGTGGCAGAATGATGAGCGGTTCCGGTCTTCCTATCTGGAAGAGTTTCCTGGCTATTACCAGACCGGTGATGCGGGCTATATGGATGAGAATGGCTATCTTTACATCATGTCTCGCACCGATGACATTATCAATGTGGCGGGTCATCGTCTGTCCACCGGCGCCATGGAAGAGGTGCTCTCTGCCCATCCGGATGTTGCCGAATGTGCCGTGATTGGTATTGCTGACAAGCTCAAAGGTCAGCTACCTGCCGGTTTCGTGGTTCTGAAGTCTGGTGTTGATCGTACACCTGTTGAAATCGAGAAAGAACTGGTCAGGCTGGTGCGAGAGAAGATCGGTCCTGTCGCAGCCTTCAAGATTGCCGTGACCGTTGATCGCCTGCCAAAGACCCGCTCCGGCAAGATTCTTCGTGGCACCATGCGCAAGATTGCAGACAACGAAGAGTATAAAATGCCAGCAACCATTGATGATCCAGCCATTCTGGATGAAATTGGTGAAGCTCTGAAAGAGCATGGCCTGTAAGATCGAAGGATCAGGATTACAATAGAAATGTCGTCATGGAGAAGAGCTCACCATGGCGGCATTTTTTGTTTAGTCGCTACTTGTCGAATAATGAACGATTATGCAGGGAAATGCTGACGAGTGCGGTTGGCAAAGGCGACCAGTGACAACATGACCGGCACTTCGACCAATACCCCAACGACCGTTGCAAGGGCGGCGCCGGAATGCAGGCCAAAGAGGCCAATAGCGACAGCAACTGCCAGTTCAAAAAAATTGGATGTGCCAATCAGGGCGCACGGGGCAGCAATCCGATAAGGAACCTTCATGACCCAGGCTGCAATATAGGCCAGTGCAAAGATGCCATAGGATTGCAGAAGAAGAGGCGCAGCGATCAATGCGATCAAGAATGGCTGGGAGAGGATGACATTGCCCTGAAAGCCAAACAAAAGCACGACAGTTGCGAGCAAACCAAGAACGGAAACTGGTTTTAGTTTTGCGGTGAAATCTGTGACAGCTTGCTCTGATCTGATGCCATTGGTCAGGATTTTGCGGGTGATATAGCCCGCAACAAGCGGCACCACCACATAGAGCATGACGCTGAGGATGAGGGTATCCCAAGGCACCGGAATGTCTGTGACGCCAAGCAGAAGGGCTACGATTGGGGCATAGGCAAAGACCATGATCAGATCATTCACGCTGACTTGGACAAGGGTGTAGTTGGCATCACCCTTCGTGAGCTGGGACCAGACAAAGACCATGGCAGTGCAAGGGGCGGCGCCAAGCAGGATGAGACCTGCAATGTAAGAATCGGCATCTTTGGGATCGATCAGTCCGGCAAAGAGATATTTGAAAAAGGCAACGCCAAGCAACGCCATGGTGAAGGGTTTCAGAAGCCAGTTCACCACCAAAGTGATGAGCAGGCCCTTTGGCTCTTCCGCCACATTAGATAGAGAACCAAAGTCCACCGAAACCATCATCGGATAGACCATAGCCCAGATCAGCGCTGCGACGACTAGATTGACATGAGCATATTTAAGCGCTGCCAGGAGACCGAACAAGTCGGGAAACCATTCTCCCAAGGCGAGCCCGGTGATGATGGACAGAGCGACCCATACGGAGAGCCATTTCTCAAAGAAGCCTATTCCGCCCGTTTGGGGTCTGTCGTTGATCATATCTGCCTCAACTGACATCAGTTTGCTTTCTCTTGTTGTTTGCCAATTTCACTGAGTTTGTTCTGCAAAGACATACGATCGATGCTATCGAGAGGGAGGGAGGTAAAGAGAGAAATTCTGGATGTTAGCTGCTTATGAGCTTGCGAGAAGGCTAGAACTTTGTCGGCCTCGCTGCCATCAATGGTGACGGGATCAGGGATGCCCCAATGAGCTGTGATAGGCTGGCCAGGCCAGACTGGGCAGATTTCGCCGACGGTATTGTCGCAAACTGTGAAAACAAAGTCCAATTTTGGTGCGTCGGTTACTGCAAATTCATCCCAGCTTTTGGATCGAGCAAATGCGGTGTCGATATTCAGCCTTTTTAGAAGAGCAAGAGTTTGGTGGTGGACTTTCTTTTGTGGATGGGAACCTGCTGAGTAGGCCTTGAAACGACCCTGGCCCAGCTGATTCAAGATTGCTTCTGCCAGAATGGATCTGGCGGAATTTCCCGTACATAGGAAAAGGACATTATAAACCGGATGGCTCATCGTTAGATCCTTCAAAATTATATCAACAATTCTTGATTAGTAGATATTATAGAATTCGTCAATGCATTTTGATGTATATGCGATATATCGAATGTTGATGTAGGCATTCGGACGCTAGAGCATCGGGCGATTATGCTGTAACACATCCTGTTGCCTTGAAGTAGTTCC
>ERZ794982.40-NODE-40-length-119331-cov-18.381736_pt1 | contig 119331 bp, 111 predicted proteins | sample MGYA00433071_ERZ794982 | MGnify/ENA primary metagenome ERZ794982 (study PRJEB30140, sample SAMN00862574) | bioreactor metagenome | study: EMG produced TPA metagenomics assembly of the Bioreactor inoculated with sediment Metagenome (bioreactor metagenome)...
ATTCTTATAAAAGCGGAATCCCAAAAGATTCAGCAAATCCGCCTCACGCTCTAAAACACAACTCACGATTCAACGATTGCGAGAAATACTTTATGTGTCACCATTGGATTTTTTCATGGCATTAGCAATGGCTGCGGCAATGTCCTGATCAATTCCAGACATATCCGGCATCGCAAAAGGCAGATCGCTATCATCTGTCACCCTGTCCTTTGATGGAACGGCTTGACCTGGATTGTTCGAACCTTGCTGTGGCGGCTGTTCGGGAGCCTTCTGTCTTTTTTGTTCAACTGGCTGGCTGTTTGCGCCGACAGTATGCTGCTTTTGAGGCGGAGTTGTTTTGCCAGAAGTCAGTGGGCTGGCTTCCTGATCTGGCTCTGCCTGCCCTGCAGGCCCGCGGTTCGCGGGTTGTGTGGCACCCTGTGGCACTGGCGCATTTGCAATATTACCGGATGGATCCGTTGCCGGGCGAGATGGATGAACCTGTGGCTGCAGGGATTTTTGCTGTAGCGACTGGGTTTGTTGGGCCGTTTTCTCCTGTCTGACCGCAGACCCCTGAGCATTTTGATGCTGTACAGAAGGAGCTGGCATTGCCTGTGATGCAGCTGCAAGTGGTAGTTGTTGACCGCGTACAGGTGCGGCAGGAGCCTGATTTGCAACGTTAGGCTGAGGCATATTCGCTTCAACAGGCAATGCCGGGGTTGCCCGAGCCACCCTGCTATGCTGGTTGGGGTTGCCTTGCGAAGCTTGGGATTGCATATCCTTGCCAGTCGGATGCGATTTATCCGACTTGACCTTTTTCTCTTTTGCCTCTTTCAACGCTTCGGCCGAGTTTTTGGCAGATTGCACAGCTGAATTGGCAGCATCTTCTACAGCTGACAAGGCGGACTTCAAAAAGTCTCCGGCCTTTTTTGCAGGCTTTTGGGATTTTTTCTCGGCCTGCTGCTGATCTGGATTTTGCTGACTTGCACCGGACGGTCTGGAAGCTTGAATCTGCTTGCCGGGAGTTTTTGCTTCCGCGCTTGCTTTGTCCTTCTTCGTCTCGCCCTGTTGTCGATCAGCGACTTTCATCAGAGTGGCGCCCTGCTCTGTAACCGCTTGCGCAGCCGCTTCGCTGATGGCGCTTTCAAGCGCCAAATCCATAACATCATCCAAGGCAGCATCGGGTTGTGGAATGGGTTTGGGCGATTTTGGTGGTTCTGCTGGTAGCGGAGTAGCTGCTATCTGGCGAGCATGGGCTTGAGCACGTTCCAACTCTTTTGCTTCAGCTGCGAGTTTGGCTTCAAGCTGGCGTTGCTTTTCCGCTTTCTGGCGCGCAATTTCCGCCTTGGCTTCGACTTCCTGACGCGCTTTTGCCTCGGCAAGTGCCGCTTTTTGTTGTTCCAGTTGATGGTGCAGCAACTGGCCAGCGTCACTTGCTGTCAATGGTTTACCGAACAGGAAACCCTGAGCAAGCGGACATCCCATTGCCAACAATTGACTGACTGCTTCTTCATTCTCGACACCTTCGGCAACCAGATTCAGATCCAGATCCTTTGCCAATGCGACGATGGAACTGAGGATGACCGAAGTGACCTGCGAAGACTGACCGATGAAGCTTTTATCTATTTTCAGCGTATCAAACGGAAAATGCTGCAAATAAGCCAAGGAAGAATAACCTGTCCCAAAGTCATCTAGTGACAATCCCGCTCCCATATTCCGTAGCTTCTCCAGAACCTGGGACGCATATTCGGGGTTCTCCATGACCAGACTCTCGGTCAATTCCAGCTTGAGCGTACCACGTTTGACGTTGGAACGGGACAGAACCGTTTTGACATCGTTGATCAGATCATGACGCAGCAACTGACGGGAGGAGACATTGACGCTCATGAAGAGATCGCCCAGGCTTTCCTGTGATTGCTGCCAAACTGACAGCTGGCGCGCGGCCTGTTCCATTATGTAGATGCCCAAAGGCACAATCAGACCGGTGCGTTCAGCCGCTGGAATGAACTCCGAAGGTGGAACAATACCTCTTTGCGCATGGGTCCAGCGAGCAAGAGCTTCAAAGCCTTTGATCTGACGATCTTTCAATCCAACGATAGGTTGGAAGACAACATCAATCTCGTTTTTCTCCAACGCCGTGACAAGATCCCGGTCCATTGGACCTCGGCTGCGTCCTTGTTGACGCAAGGATGGACGGAATGGCTCAATCCGATCACCACCGAGGCGCTTGGCATGATAGAGCGCCAATTCGGCATCATTGATGACATCGCCAGCCATATTGTGGATCTGAGCGTCATAAATCGAGATACCAATGGAGAGTTTCAGTGACAATTCCTTATCACCAAAAACGATGGGTTCACGCAACTGGCGACGCACATTGTCAGCAAAGATGGCAATACGCTCTGGCTGTTGTTCGGACAGCAGAATGATTGCAAATTGGTCACCATAAAAGCGAGCAATCGTGTCTTGAGGCTTTAGGATTCTGTTCAAACGCCGCGCTACGGTCAATAGCAAGGAGTCTCCAATGGACAAGCCATAGCTATCATTGATGGAACGAAAATCATCGATGTCCACCAGCAGAACAGCAGGTTTCGCGGTTGCTTCCACCTTGGTGCGGATCATCGCACTTCCCAGACGGTCGTGCAGCAATTCACGATTGGCCAGCCCTGTGAGATTGTCATGCACCGCATCATGCAGCATGCGTTCTTCAGCATTGCGCTGGTCCGTGGTATCCAGCAATGTGCCAACACAACGCACAACTTCCCCATCAGTTCCAACAACGGGCCGAGCCCGCAGTTTGAACCAACGATAATGCCCGTCATCGGCGCGTAGACGGAAACTCTGATTCACGCGTCCCCGCCGTTGATCGATAACAGCATCCAACGTCGAGGAAAAACGATCTCTATCCTGAGGGTGGAGAATTTCCAACCAATCACGTGCATGGCCATCCAGAGAGCCTTGCTTCAAGCCAAGAATTTTCTCCGCTTCACCCGATGTATGAATGCGATCACGAGGAATGTCCCAATCCCATACGATATCACCGGAGCCAACGACAGCCAGAGCACGACGTTCGCTATCCGAGACGATACCCTGCGACAGGATGCCGCCTGAAAAGGCATGTTGCATGATCGTGAAAGAGAAGAGCAGTACCAGCAGAACCAAACCGCCATTTAGAGCTGGTTGAACCAGATCGTTGTCCAAAACTCCAATTACTGCGGCACCCGATGCAACCAGCCATAACAGAAGCAAGATCCATGTCGGAATCAGCATTATGGCGCGATCAAATCCATTGAAGGCAAGATAGAGAATGATTGCAAAACCGGCAGATGCGGTTGCTGCCATGGAAAGACGTGCAATACCGGCACCCAACGCCGGATCGAACAGAGCCACTCCCAGTACAACAATCAGAAAAATCATCCAAAGGCCCGAGATATGCGAATAATGCACATGCCATCGATGAAGCGTCAGATACGTGAACAACAAGATCAGGATTGAGGCGGAGAAAACCACTTCCGCCCCCGCACGCCAGATAGGTTCGGCAGAGGTTGATATATCAACCAGATATCCCATGAAGCCGAAATCAATGGCGAGATAGGCTAGAACCGACCAAGCAAGCAGCGCTGCTGCGGGGAACATTGCAGCACCCTTGACCACGAAAAGAATGATCAGGAAAAGTGCCAATAGCCCTGCGATACCGAGTACGATTCCGCGAAAGAAGGTGTAGCTGTTGACATAGTCCTTATAAGCTTGCGGCTCCCACAGAGCCAGACCAGGCAATTTTCGATTGCTCTTTTCCAGAACAAACGTCACCACGGTCCCCGGGTCCAGCGTTACCCGAAAAACATCAGCTTCGGCATCCGGAATACGCTCGGGTGCAAAACCTTGCGAAGTGGATATGGACTTAACACGCTGTGCACCAAGATCCGGCTTTAACAAGCCTGAACCCGACATGCGAAAATGTGGGACCACCAGATAGCGGTCCACCTGACGATCGGTTTTGTTTTCCAGAGCGAAAACGGCCCAGCCCGGGATGACACCAGACTGACGCGCCCGCACCTCGATACGACGAACAATTCCATCCGGACCAGGCGCGGTTGAAACCTGCAACCTATCTCCGTCACCTTCATGCTCTTCATAAATCTTGCTCAGATCCAGGACTTTGACATCGGCCTTGACATCGACGGCTTCCAAAGCCCAGGCAGAAGACACCTGCACAATGGAAAGCACCATGGCAAACAAAATGGCTGTCAGGACAGATACGCGCGTCACAAAAGGCCCCTTTAATTCAAACGTCAGGCGAGCTGAACACTTGTTTCCATAGTTAAATTTTTGCTAACCGTCACACAAGACGAAATTGCATCAGAAGTCGGTTTTTCATATGAAAATCCGACTAACGACTGCTTCCTTTCAGCAAAATTGCTTTGAGGTTGCAAGCCAGCTGCCACTTACCCGCTGGTATAGCCCTCGGCCATGCTCACATCAGGGCGGATCCATGGCTTCAGAATCATCACTTCCTGCAAGATCATGACATGAAAAAGCGCCGTTTTTACGGCCAGTCATTGCCCATAGTCACTTCGCAAAACTGCAAACAACAAATGATCTTCCCATCTGCCATTGATGCAGAGATATTGCCGAGCAAGCCCTTCATGTTGAAAGCCAAGACGCTGCAAAAGAGCAATCGAACGGTGATTGTGCGGCAGACAGGCAGCTTCTATTCTGTGCAGCGCGTTGTGGCCAAACAAATGCGGCAACAACATGGCCATTGCCTCATACATGAAACCTTTACCTGCGTGTTTCTGTCCCATCCAATAACCAACTGATCCGCTCTGGCATACGCCACGGCGAATATTGGACAGATTGATACCACCCAACAGCTGATTTGTTTGGGTTGCAAAAATGAAATAGGGCAACGAACGCCCATCTTTCGCATCCTTGCGATATTGAGCAAGACGACGTTGATATCCCCGCGGGGTCACATCATCCTCAGGCCAAAGAGGTTCCCAAGGTCTTAGAAAATCGGCACTTTCCCGACGCACAGCCAGCCATTGGTCACAATCCCGTTTATCCGGCGCCCGTAAATAGACATTGGGGCCATCAAGAGTGCCTGTCGATTGTCCTTTGGGCAAAATTTGGTAGGAAGATTGATACCATGATGAAAACCCGCCCTTCTTTGCAGATTGGCCAGATACTTGAGGTGTTCCTTGACGATCTGAGCGCAAACGAGAGACAAGACCGGAAATCATCAGACCATCTCTCCCTTGCAAGCGGTGTTCATTGGCGGTTCTCCACCAGCCTAACGACTGCCGGAGACGGGATCAAGCCAATGCAGACAGTCTCAAGCTCCGGTTCCAAGCCGTTTGGAGACTTCATCCAGAGGCATAAGAGCATCAACCGGACCGACGGATGCCATGGAAGGGGATGATTTGGTAAAGAGATTGGCAGCCATATTCCTCACATCCTCGACACTGATTGCCTCAATTTTTTCAACCAATTCACTCGTGCTTAATGTGCGGCCAAACAGAAGGCGCTGGCGAGCAATCTGACTGGCACGAGCAGCGGGACTTTCCAGTGACATCAGCAATCCTGCCTTGATCTGCGCGCGAGAACGGTTGAGTTCTTCCAAGGTCAAATCTTCAGAAGCTCGCATTAATTCACCAAGGATCACAGGCATCAACTCGCCCAAATCCTCAGCTCCGGTAGCTGCATGAATGCCGAACAAACCAGAATCGGCGAACCCCCAATGGAAGGCATAAACAGAGTAACAGAGGCCGCGTTTTTCACGCACTTCCTGAAACAGGCGGGAAGACATACCTCCCCCCAGCAAAGAGGCCAGAATCTGTGCGGTATAGAATTCTTCGTTCTTGTAACTTTTGCCCTCAAAGCCCAGAACGACCTGTGCCTCCATCAATTCCTTCTGTACATCGCGGCTCTCGCCTCCCTTGTATACAGCTTTTTGTGGAGCACTGACATCCGTATTGGAGAATTTGGAGAAAGCCTCGCGCCCCAGATTGACCAGCTCATCATGCTTCACGCCACCTGCGGCGCTCAGCACCATGGCGGGGCCATGATAGTGATCATCCATATAATCGTGAATGGCCTTCGGGGTGAAGCTTTGCACCATTTGCGGTGTCCCAAGAATGGTCCGGCCCAATGGCTGATCAGGAAAAGCCTTCTCCTGTACATGATCAAAAACACGATCTTCCGGCATATCATGTGCCGCACCAATCTCCTGAAGAATCACATGCTGCTCACGATGCAATTCATCAGCATCAAACACGCTTTCGGTCAGAATATCGCCAAGAATATCGACGGCCAATGGCAAATCTTCTTGCAGAATGCGCGCATAATATGCCGTACTTTCCAACCCTGTTGAAGCATTGACCTCGCCACCGACAGCCTCGATCTGCTCCACAATATCCCGAGCAGAGCGCTGCTTCGTGCCTTTGAAGGCCATATGTTCCAGCAAATGGGAGATACCATGCTGATCGTCAGTTTCCGAGCGCGACCCAGCCCCGACCCAGACGCCAACGGCGGCGCTTTTGAGATGATCCATTTCGTCGGAGATGACCGTCAGGCCGTTCTCAAGGGTGGTCATTTGCACTGGCAAGGTTTTTACCTCTGTTCGATGATTATTGTTTTTTTGCCGGACCAGTTTGTCCGGATTGCCCCAAGTTCGATAGAGCACAAATCAAAGGCCGCAGACTATACACAGTCTGCGACCCTCTTAATCTTGTCATGTCTTTTGTGCAGCACGGGCATGTTTGAGGATAAATGCTTCAACGTCCTCAATGCTGTTTTCCAACACATCAAATTTCTCTTCTCTGTCCATCAACTCGGATAACCAGAGTGGCAGATCCGGATATTGGCCTGAAGCTTCTTCGACTGCTGCCGGGAATTTGGCCGGATGTGCTGTGGAAAGCACCACCATCGGAGACTCTGCCGAACAACAATCGCAGCTTTGCCTGTTATGCTTGCGCGCCACATGCACCCCCACCGCAGTATGGGGATCCATGAGATATCCTGTTGTCTCCAGAACATCCTTTATTGTCGCAGCAGTCTCAGCCTCACTAGCCCGATCTGCCGAAAACCCTTTCCTCAAACGGCCCAACGGTTTGTCGGCGATGGTAAAGGAACCGGACTGTTTCAATCCGGACATCATACGCTTTACTGCTTCACTATCCCGGCCATGCAATTCAAACAACAAACGTTCGAAGTTCGAGGAGACCTGTATATCCATACTTGGCGAAGCAGATGGCGTCACACCCTTGACCTCATAAGATCCACTTTCCAGTGCGCGAGCCAGGATATCATTCTGATTGGTTGCAATGATCAGTTTATCAATCGGCAGGCCCATCTGTTTGGCCACGAAGCCAGCAAAAATATCGCCAAAATTACCTGTCGGCACGGTGAAGGAGACCTGACGGTAAGGTGCGCCAAGAGATAGGGCAGATGTAAAATAGTACACAACCTGAGCCATGATCCGACCCCAGTTGATGGAATTCACACCGGACAGCGCTACTGTATCCTTGAAGCCTTTGTGACCAAACATGTCTTTGACAATGGCCTGACAATCGTCAAAATGTCCTTTGAGGGCAATACAATGCACATTGTCATCCAGAACGGAGGTCATCTGACGCTGCTGCACCGGAGAAACACGCCCTTCCGGAAATAGAATGAAGATATCTGTATTGGAGCGCCCGCGAAAAGCTTCAATCGCAGCACCACCAGTATCTCCGGATGTCGCACCCACGATGGTTGCCTTGGCCGAACGCTGAGCCAGCACAAAATCCATCATCCGCGCCAGCAGCTGCATCGCAACGTCTTTGAAAGCAAGGGTTGGACCATGGAACAGTTCCATGATGAATTCATTGGCACCAGTCTGAACCAATGGAACCACTGCCTGATGGCGGAAAGCGCCATAAGCTTCATCAATCATGGTTCGGAATGTTTCATCCGGAATTTCACCTTCGACATAAGGCTTCATTACGGCATAGGCAATGTCAGAATAGCTTTTGCCAGCAAGAGCGGCAATCTGCTCATCACTCAAGGTTGGCCATTCCTTGGGAACATAAAGCCCACCATCATTTGCAAGGCCAGCCAGAATTGCATCACAGAAGCCGAGTTCGGGCGCTTCCCCCCGCGTGCTTACATATTTCACGCCTATCACTGCCTCGTTCCACCAGTCCATTCACCATATGGCCGGATCTGGTCAACTGTCTTGCAAGGGCCGCCTACGTGCCTGCCAGATCGCAATAATGCAGAAAGCGTCAACGGTCCCGATATTGATCTCATAAAGGATTTGGCGCAAAGCAGGTTTGCCCGGCCAATACCGGCGGCACCCTAGCCGTTCATGCCGCATGGAGCAAGGGGTGGTTGTTACGGGAGGAGTGCTTTGCTATCAAAAAAGGCGGTAGGGATTGCTCCATACCGCCTTTTTTGATACCGACCATGTAAAACATGATCTATGAGCAAGAGCTATTCAGCCGCCACTCGCGCGCGAAGCTGACATTTTGTTGCCGGAATAGCTGCCTGCGCTTTCGCCAGGCCACTTCCGGCCAAAGCCTGCATGGCATCTTTGACAGAATTGGTAACCTTCGCCGCTGCCTCACTTGAGACCAACTGAGCCTGTTCTGCCATATTCAGTTTTGCATCGGTTTCCTTCAAATGAACGATGGATTTCTGCTCACGCAAACACAGCTCATGCTCTTCAAGCATGCGCAGGCCTGCTCGCATCACTTCCGAGCTGTTGTTGAAACGTCCAGAAGAAACCTGTTCTGCCACGAACCGTTCGAAATAGTCACCAATTGCAATTGTCCGACTTGAAGATGCCACGTCAGCCTCGCCTTTCCTCATTGGTCTTGCCATCCTTTAAACAGGATCGATGCAATGTGCCGCATCCCAATCTACCCTGTTCCAACCTTGGCCTTCATTCCCATTAAACTGGCTATATCCAGGAAAAATGCGTATTTTCCGCTATTTTCTACCTTTGATATCACCACACCCGCCCGGTTGGTTCGTACAGTCTTACAGCCCAGCTCCGGAAAGGAAACGGTTTTTTTAAGGAATTTTTTACACATTTTCCGCTGAAGCAATTTATCCAAATACGGAAATCGAAACATACAGCCTTTAAACCTTTGACGACTCTTGACCGGCTTTGGTGTCAAGATTCCCGACATGTTTTTTTTTGATCGTTTTAATAATTTTTCGCTTGCCTTGGTTATCCCCAAATGTGCCTGATTTGTTCCCATTTTGCGAACATCAGATAGTCTGAACAAAAATTTGATGACATTTTCAATTCTGTCTTTTCTCGTGCTTTGCTCCATGTCGAACAGCAGATTTGACCTTTGACAATGTCGGCCTACGCATTTCTCCTCTAATGTCCAACTACGATCCTCCCAGATGTATGCTCACTATAATTGATGAATGAATCCGGGTGGAACTTGGTGCTGATTTTCGCCGACAGGCTTTCAAAAGAGGGAAATGATCATGCCCACTCCTATTCCGCAGGAAGAGACGATTGGACAATCCAGCATGAGTTCATCAAATCGATTTTGGCATTTCATGGCTATCCATGGTGTTCCTTTCGGACTTTTGCTGGCAGGTGCTGCTTTCCTCTATCTCGGTATCATGTTGGTACAGGACGCCAACAAAGCCCAAAATTGGCCAACGATTGAAGGTACAATTGTTTCATCGTCAATTTCGACAGTCAAACAGACCAAGGGACGCAAAAAGACCTTCCATTATCCCAAAGTCATTTACGAATTTGTGCGCGATGGCGAAACTTTGCAGCAAGATCGCCTTTCCATGTCCGATATGGGTTACTCAAAAATGCAAGACGCCAAGGCAATTCTGGCTGACTATCCCAAGGGTTCCAAGCATCCGGTATACGTTGACCCCAACAATCCGTCGGTGACCATTCTACGGCCCGGCGAAGATAGCATAGCCAATTTTGCCCTTTGGTTTGGTGTTGGATTTGTGGTGGTTGCCTTGTTTGCATGGTGGGGCTTGCCAAAGGTTGCAAATAAAGTTCGCTTCTACACCAGTTGAGTTGGAACTTGTCGATACCGCAACATGTATGAAAGACAAGGCTCCCTGCGAGCCTTTTTCTTTTGTCTTGCAGTATCTTTGAAGGGCGTGTTTAAAGTATTACCAAAGGTTAAAGAAAGCCTGCAAATGCACTTGTTCATGTTAAGAGCTTGTTAAGACATTTTTTGGAAAGCCGATGCAACTGCTTGGTGTTTATGTTAAATTTGATGAAAATTCAGACATCAGACCCGACTGCTGCAAAACAGGATTGTCACGAAATGCAGCAGTCGCATTGAGGCAAAAAACATGGACATCTTCCCGGACCGTCGCCAGTGTACGCGTCGCCGCGTTCTGAAGGGTGGCAAAGTCTTTTATAACAATTTCGCCATGAGCATGGATTGCACCATTCGCAATGAAAGCCGGCATGGCATGCGCATCAAGGTGGATCCGATGATCACCCTTCCCAGTACCTTTTCCCTGCTGAACCGTAAGGACGGCACTATGGCAGAGGTTCATATTGTCTGGCATCGGGAAGATGAAATCGGTGTGGAGTTCGACACTGATATGGAAGATGTGCGCACATTGGCAAAAAGTGATATTCGCCGAATGTCCATTATTGCCACACGTGGATGACAAAAATTCCTGATGCCCAAGATCCTTTGGACGGGTTGCGCGCATCTTGGCAGCAAGGGCTGGCTGGTTCTCAAGATCAGCTGGCCCTTTTGTCGACATCTATGTCTAACCCTTGTAGGGCTCCATACCACGACGAGCCAACTCATCGGCCCGTTCGTTTCCTTCATGTCCGGCATGCCCCTTCACCCAGTGCCAACTCACCTGATGAGGTCTCAAAGCTTCATCCAGGGCTTGCCAAAGCTCCGCATTTTTAACTGGTTTTTTATTGGATGTTTTCCATCCATTTTTTTTCCAGCCATGGATCCAACCAGTAATTCCACCCTTTACATATTGACTATCAGTGTAAAGATCGATCTCGCAGGAACGCTTCAATGCATTGAGCGCCTCAATAGCGGCCTGAAGTTCCATACGATTGTTCGTAGTCTCAGCTTCTCCACCATAGAGCTCTCTTTCGTGTTCGCCATAAAGAAGCAATGCACCCCAGCCTCCTGGTCCAGGATTGCCGGAACAGGCTCCGTCCGTATAGATCGTGACTTTTCCCATCAGCCGTCCTTTCACATGCAGTTGAATATTCTAGGTTTCCACGTCCTCGCGCCCAAGCGCTACGGACAAGCGCAACAATGCCGGTAAATGCACCATCGGTTTAGATCGTGATTTTCACTATCAGCTATTATTCTTCGTTATCGGCGCATAGTTTTTTGATTAGTCGATATCTAAATCGCCTGCTTGCGACACGCAAGCAGCAGCTCAAATCATACACAATGCAATCGAGGCCACCTTCTGTTCTTTGGTACTCGTTTTTTTGCTGGACGTTTCTGATTGACACCTGTATGGGGAGCATCCACGACAGTAGGAGACGATTGGTTATGAGCGAGCTTGATCAGGGCGCACTGGCTGAGGCCTATAACAAGGCGCTGGAACTGGAAAAAACAGGTAAATTGAGAGAGGCTGCTGAGGCCTATCGCACCGTCTTGGCATTGGATCCAGATGATCATGGAGGCGCTGCGGTGCGTTTGGCTTCCATAGAGCAAGGCCCAACACCTGAAAAGGCACCTGTGGCTTATGTCGCGACCCTGTTTGATCAGCATGCCGAAGCTTTCGAAAAAATCCTTGTCGACGATCTGGGCTATGCCGTTCCCATGATGGTCCGTGAGATGATCGTCTCCCATCGGCCCGAGCGGCGTTTCAAACGCATGTTGGATCTTGGCTGTGGCACCGGATTGACCGGCATATCAATGGCTGAGAAGGTCGTGGAAATGATCGGTGTTGATCTATCGACCGGCATGCTCGATGAAGCCTATGAGAAAGGTGTCTATGACGATCTCTATGCTGGTGACGTGGTCGAATTTCTCAAAGACATTGAAGACGATGGTACCTCCAAGGGCGAAATCCAGGGTTGGGATTTGATTGTCTCAACCGATGTTCTTCCATATCTTGGGGCACTGGAAGAAAAATTCCATCATGTTGCCCGATGCCTTGATAAAGGCGGGTTCTTTGCCTTTTCTTCCGAGACGATGCCAGATGAAGCCTTTGAAGGTGCAGATTTCAAGGTTGGGCGCAAACATCGTTTCGCCCATAGCGAGAGCTATATTCGGAGACTCATGGATGCCAATGGACTGGTTGCCAAACATTTCGAAATCATTGTTGTGCGCAGTGACGAAGGCAATCCGATCTATGGACACCTTGTTTTGGCGGAAAAGAAATAGAAAACCGAAAAGACACTTTTCTGGAACACGCAGCCATCTTCTGACCATTCAGGTCTGAATGCCATAGTCCGCCACCGAGCGGATTGAGCGATGAAAACGAAGTTTCTTGATATATTCACCCGGATCCTTGGGCATGACCAATGCCCCTTCGGGTATATTCAACCAATCATAGAGACGGGTAAGAAGAAAACGCAGGGCTGCCCCTCTGGACAACAAAGGCAGAGCTGCCAGCTCAGCCCCCTCCAGTTGGCGGACAGACTGATATCCCTTCAAAAGCGCTCTGATCTTGGTCACGTTGAACATATCATCTGCTTCAAAACACCAGGCATTGATGCAGATGGCAATGTCATAAGCCAGAAGATCATTACAGGCAAAATAGAAATCGATCAAACCTGATAATTCATTGCGCAAGAAAAAGACATTGTCAGGGAAAAGATCGGCATGGATCACCCCGGTTGGCAGCGAAGCAGGCCAATTGCTTTCCATAAAATCCAGCTCATTCTCAATCTCGGCATGCAATCCCGCTTGCACACTGTCAGCCCGATCTCCACACATGGCAAAAAGAGGACGCCAACCAGAGACAGAAAGCGCATTGGAGCGGCTCAATTCAAAGTCCTGACCAGCTTCATGCATTTGTGCCAAGGCGACACCCAATTGCTCGCAATGCGTGACATTTGGACGGCGCACCCACATCCCATCCAGGAAACTGATAATAGCAGCAGGACGCCCCGCCAAATGACCAAGGCTCTTACCATCCCGATTTTTGATCGGCACCGGACAATTGAGTCCCTTGCTGGCAAGATGTTCCTTCAGACCGAGGAAAAATGGCAGGTCATTAGAGTCCACCCGCTTTTCATAAAGGGTCAGAATGAAATTGCCATTTTCGGTATGGATCAGATAATTGGAATTCTCCACCCCTTCCGCAATACCCTTATAAGAAAGCAAGGCTCCGATATCATAGCCATCGACAAACTCATTCAGTTCTTCATCAGACACTTCAGTATAAACGGCCATAATTCTTGTCTCTTGATCTTATTGGGCAGAAAAATCAGACAGTCGGGATTGCTTTGGCGACAGGAGCCAATACCCCGGCCTCAATCGCGGCTTCGCGTAATTCTCGAGGAATATTGAAGGTGATATCTTCCTTGGCAGTGATCACCACTTCCATCTTTACCTGATACCGCTCAGAGAAAGCTTCAATCACTTCTTCTACCAATACTTCAGGTGCGGATGCCCCTGCTGTGATCGCGACGGAACGAATGTCGCCCAAACTATCCCAGTCAATTTCACTCGCCCGTTGCAACAAAAGAGACTGGCGACATCCAGCACGCTCCCCCACTTCTCGCAAGCGTTTGGAGTTGGAGCTGTTCGGGGCGCCAACCACGATCATCACATCGGCCTTTGGAGCAACATATTTCACAGCTTCCTGCCGATTGGTCGTGGCATAGCAGATGTCATCTTTGTTCGGCCCCTTGATGGACGGAAAACGCTCTTTCAAAGCCAGAATGATATCAGCGGTATCGTCCAGTGACAGAGTCGTCTGGGTTATCCAGGCAAGATTTTCCGGATCATTTGGCTTGAAGCGAGCCACATCGTCGACCGTCTCGATCAAGTTGACCACGTTGTCTGCCAATTGCCCCATGGTGCCAATCACTTCAGGATGTCCTGCATGGCCGATGAGCACGATTTCGTGACCACGTTTATCATGAAGCATGGCTTCCTTATGCACTTTGGAGACCAGCGGACAAGTTGCGTCAAGATAGAAAAAATTACGAGCCTTGGCATTGGCCGGGACGGATTTCGGAACGCCATGGGCCGAGAAGATCACCGGTTGGTCGGTATCGGGTACTTCATCCAGCTCTTCGACAAAAATCGCGCCTTTTGATTTCAAACTTTCAACAACGAACTTGTTATGGACTATTTCATGACGCACATAGACCGGTGCACCATAGGTCTCCAAAGCCAGCTCAACAATCTGGATGGCTCGGTCGACCCCGGCACAGAAACCACGAGGAGCACAAAGAAATACCTCCAATGGTGGCAAATCTGGAGCATTCACAGCCTTGACAGCACTTGCATCCTGACTTTCTGTCATATTGGTCGGCTCCTTGCCCCATTTGTCTGAAAACCTGGCATGTTGAGATATGGCCTGTAACATGGCTTTTTCGAATACAGTGTCAAGAGATTATCCAGCTTTTGCTGACAAAATCCCACGCCGCCTGATGGCAATTACACCTCGAAGTCTCGCCAAATGCCATAATTATGCTATAAGCGATGAATACATAGGCAGCGACACCCAAATATCACCCCTGTCAAACAATCACATGATCGACAGGACTGACAGGACAAGCTGCCAGATGCGGCGCGTAATTGAGTATAGGACAGACCAAGATGGCGATGAAGCGTTCACCATCCAACCGCACAAGATGTGCATCATCCCAATTTGTCAGCAAAAGATCCTCTGCAGCCTCTGGCATGAGATCTCTGGCTGTGCTGGGCCTGATGTCTATTGGTCTTGCAGGCTGCTCCGGCGGGGCTGGTGGCCTCTCCATGCCATCCCTTGGTGGTCTGGGTGGGGGCTCCAGCAAACCGGCAGAGGTCAAACCATTGCCGACCAGCACTGCGGCAGACGTCGCCAATGCGGGTTCCATTGCAGATCAGGCGACACAATTGATGTTGTCCAATCCCAAGAAACTGACCGGCTATTGTCCTCCTGTTGAAGTTCTGGGCGACACCACTTTCTATCAGAAGTTCGAGCGTAAACACGACGGTGATTCACGCTATCTGATCTATCAAGGTGTTATCAACCAGACAGCACGTGAATGTACCAATCTGGGTGCTGAAATGTATATCAAGGTCGGTATCGCCGGACGCGTTCTTGCCGGCCCCAAAGGCGAAACTGCAAAAGCGGTTCTTCCTATTCGCGTGGTCATTCGCGAAGTGGATGGCGATGTGCTTTATAGCAAGCTGCACAAGGTTCCGGCTCAAATCACACCACCGGATCGCTCTGCCCTGTTTGCCAAAATCGATGATGCCATTCCAATTCCAACACCGGAAAAACAGAATTTGAAAATTCTGGTTGGCTTTGATGGTGGCGCTAAATAAGCTCATCAGCAAACGAAATAAAAAAAGCCCTTTGATAAAACCAAAGGGCTTTTGTATTTCGTGTCAATGTTGATCTGGTTGGCGAAAGCCCTACCTCTTGGCGGCAATAGTTTGCTCAAGCTCAATCAATTTCTGCTTTCGCCATAGTCCACCACCATAGCCAGTTAGCGCACCATCGGCTCCAATCACACGATGACACGGAACAATGATTGCTAGAGGATTTGCACCATTGGCGCGAGCCACTGCTCTGGTGGCTGCAGGATTTCCCAACTCCTTCGCCAACATACCATAGGAACGTGTCTGCCCTGCCGGAATTTTGCGCAACTGATTCCAAACCTGCTTTGTAAAATCGCTACCGTGCATCGTGACAGGCGTTGCAAAATCTGCTTGCGCTCCCTTGAAGTAGCTGGCCAATTCCTCTTCAACCTGATCGGTAGGTGCGAAGCGTCCAAAACCAAGACTATTCCTGGCGCGTTTCTTCAGATCCTTCAATTCTCGGGGCAAAGCTTTGCGTTCCAGAAATTCCAGCAAATGCAAACTCGATCGATCACTGACGGCAATCATGGCTCCAAGCGGAGTATCAATCCAATCCGCTCGCAATAGCGCATCTCTATGAAAACCGGAGGGCGCCATACCGAGCAGCTTCCCGAAGGCAGCTCGAAAGGCGCTCGCAGACGAAAAGCCGGCATCAATCTGGGCATCAATGACCTTGCCGCCTACGACAAGCGTTTCAAAGCCTTCCCGTATACGGGTTTGTCTGGCCATTTCCAGGAAGGTAATACCAAAATGGCGCTTAAAGGTTCGGCGAATGGTGGACGGGTCATGACCCATGCGGATTACATCAGCCTCACCCCAACGATAAGCCGGATTTTCTTCCAATGCCTGCAGCAAACCCTGTACGGCCGGGTCTGCTTCTGCTGCCGTACTCATGGGATGGCAACGTTTGCATGGCCGATATCCCGCTTCCAGACATTGCGCAATGGATTCATAAAAGCTGCAATTTTCAAATTTAGGTTTTCGCGCCGGGCAGGTCAGGCGACAAAATACCCCTGTTGAGCTTACACAGACATAGGCTCGTCCTTCAAAAGAAGGATCTCGATCCAGTAAAGCCTGATACAACACTTGGTCGTTTGGTAGTTGAATTAACATAAGTTTTTATATCGAAGACAATTGAATCTGTCCGTCTGGTTTCGGGCATCTATTTCAAAAATATAACGATCTGATCAGAAAAAACAAAGATATCTTGACTTTCCGGGACTTGCCAAGCAAGTTAAAAGGAAGGCTACCAGATTGTTGTCGCGATCTGGAAGCAAAAGCATGGTATTGCGATATCTTGCAAGTAGGTCAGCGGGAGAGATCGGAGGAGCTGACGACAAGCGCCAATGTCCCCACTATGGACGCTTTGTTGAAAGTTATCTCTTCGACGCCGAAGGAGCAACCGCCTCGGAAACTCTCAGGCATCAGGGACCGCGTAGACCAGCGACACTCTGGAAAGCAGTCAGGCACAGACCAATTGCCCGGCTCACCGAAGGAAGTAACTGATCCTTTTTGAAGGATCGGGAAATCTCTCAGGTCCTGTGACAGAGGAGGCACTTTGTTCTGGCAGCATGTCGGAACTTGTGCAACTCTGATTGAAGGCTGATATGGGCTCCATACAGACCCTTCAACGCAAGGATTAGGTGACCGATGGCTGATTTGACCCAGACTAAAAAAACCCCTCTTTATGATCTCCATGTCGAGCTAGGCGGAAGCTTGGTTGACTTTGCTGGTTATGCCCTGCCCGTTCGCTATGAAGCTGGCATCATGGCAGAGCACGTACAGTGTCGCGACAGCGCCGCAATGTTCGATGTCTCCCATATGGGTCAGGCCGTGCTTGAGGGTCCGGATCATGAGACCACTGCGAAATTTCTGGAAGCACTGACCCCGTCTGCCTTTACCAAGCTTGGTTTGGGAAAGATGCGGTATTCCCTGTTGCTCAATGATGAGGGCGGTATCATCGACGATTTCATCGTCACTCGTCCTGCCAACCCTGAACTGGATGGGCATTTGATGATCGTCGTCAACGGTGCTTGCAAGGATGGTGACTACGCCCATCTGGAGTCCAAACTGCCAGACAATATCAAATTGAGGAAACTTGACGATCGCGCCTTGATCGCCATCCAGGGCCCCAAAGCGATTGATGCAGTCCAACGTCATTGCACGGAAGCGGATGACATGTCTTTCATGACTTCCATTCGCGCCAATGTCGGAGGCATTGACTGCTTTGTTTCTCGCTGTGGCTATACCGGGGAAGACGGATTTGAGCTTTCTGTCGCCAATGACGAAGCTGAAACTCTGGCGCGCCTGTTGCTGGCGGAGCCTGAAGTCGAAGCATCCGGCCTTGGCGCACGAGACAGCCTTCGCCTTGAGAGCGGCCTGTGCCTCTATGGTCATGATCTGACCAATGACACAGACCCCGCAGAGGCTGATCTTGGCTTTGCCATTCAGAAGAAACGTCGCGAGGAAGGTGGCTTCCCTGGTGACAAGCGGATCATTTCCGGTCTTGCCAACGGCACCAAACGCAAGCGTGTTGGCTTTCGCCTGGAAGGAAAAGCACCCGCCCGCGAAGGCGCCATCATTCAAGATCTGAATGGCAATGAAATTGGTGAGATCACCTCTGGTGGCTTTGCACCAACTGTGCAGGCTCCAATCGCGATGGGCTATATCGACAGCAACTTTGCTGCTGAGGGCACCGAGGTCAAGCTCATGGTGCGCAAACGTGCACTGGATGCCAAAGTAGCCTCCATGCCATTTGTGCCGCAGCGCTATGTGCGCAAGCCGTAGTCCGGCTTATCAATTACACAAAATAACAAACCCAAACAGACAAACACCTAGATACAGGACCTGACTTATGAGCAAACTTTTCACCGAAGATCATGAGTGGATTGCCATTGATGGCGATGTTGCAACTGTTGGCATCACTGATTTTGCCCAAAGCCAGCTTGGCGATGTAGTATTCGTAGAATTGCCAGAAGTTGGCGCTGAGCTTGAAAAAGGTGGCGATGCCGCTGTCGTTGAAAGTGTGAAAGCCGCTTCCGAAGTTTATGCTCCGATTGATGGCGAAGTTGTCGAAGTCAATGAAGCATTGGAAGAAGACCCGTCCAAGGTCAATAGTGAAGCAGAAACCGGTGCCTGGTTCATGAAAATAAAAGTAAGCGATTCCAGCCAGCTTGAAGGCATGATGAGTGCTGACGCCTACAAAGCTTTTGTTGCCGAACAGGAATAAGAGATTTTACCGAGCTTCAGCAGCCTTGCAAATTATATAAAAGCCGCCAGAAAATGATCTGGCGGCTTTTATTTTGATGTCATTTTATCAGAGCCTAGCTGGACAATTCATCGTCGTGGAATGTTGCTTCGCGATAAGGAACATCCTCATTGTCATTCAACTCGTTCCAGAGATTGGCTTGCGCCCGCTCTCGCTCCAGCATTGCCACCAGTTTGAGCTTGTTCATCGGACGGCCAAACAAATAGCCTTGCCCGACATCACAATGCAGACTACGCAAGAATTCCACCTGATGCTCAGTCTCCACACCTTCCGCCACAACCTTCAGCCCCATACCGCGAGCAAGGTTGACAATACCGCGCACCAATTTGCGATCTTCTTCGTTGGTTTCGATATGGGTCACAAATGAACGGTCGATCTTCAGACAATCGAGTGGCAAGCTCTTCAGATAGCCAAGGTTTGAATATCCTGTTCCAAAATCATCCATGGCCAGCGAGATACCGCGCTTGTTCAATATATCAAGCATCTCAACTGCTGTTTGAGTATTTTGAACCGCAGCACTTTCCGTGATTTCCAGCGTCAGCTTATCGGCAGCCATGCCGGTATCTCGTAGGACCTGGAAAATCTCATCGGGCAAATAACGATTGTTCAGCTGATGAGGGGACAGATTAACGGCAAGGCTGATGTCAAAGCCGGCCTTATGCCACAATACAACATCCTCACAGGCCTGACGGGTCACCCAGGAAGATAGTTCATCAATGATCCCGGTGCTTTCCGCAATATCAATGAAGTCCATTGGCGGAATTGCACCATGTTCTGGATGGAACCAACGAACCAGAGCTTCAACACCAACCACCGACAATGCTTCATTCTTATTTTCGGTGAAGAGCACCTGCGGTTGATAATAGACTTCCAAGCCACCGGTTTCACTATTCAATGCATTGCGCAGGTCTGCCTCCAGACCCATCCGATGTTTGATTTCAACGCTCATGGAATGCTTATACAATGCCCAGGTATTCCGGCCCGCATTCTTGGCGGCATAGAGGGCAAGGTCAGCATCACGCATCAGATCATCTGCTGTGTCCGATAGATCTGGATAACGGGAAACTCCTACCGATGTAGAGATATGAATTTCATGACCGTTGATCACAAAGCTGGAAGATAGAGCGGCAATAACCCGGCTTACAACCTTTTCGATATCCAGCATATCGGCCTTGATCAGAATAGCAAATTCGTCTCCACCCAACCTCGCCACGATATCATCCGAACGGAAGATACCCGACAGGCGTCTTGCCGCGTTTTTCAACAATTGATCGCCAGTTGGATGACCAAAGGTATCATTCACATCCTTGAATTTATCCAGATCCAACAACAACAGGTGAAAACTCTCATCCTGGGCTTTGGCCTCCTTTATGAACTCCTTCATCTTGATGTTCAAATAAGCTCTGTTTCCAAGACGCGTCAATGAATCATGTTCAGCAAGGAACCGTACCCTTGCTTCTCTGATCTTGATCTTTCTTTCCGCCCGGCGCGCTCGAAAAGCCTCGACACCGAACAGGGTAAGAATCAGGACGCCGCCAGCAGTGGAAGTGATCAGCAATGTATCAATTCCCTGCAAAGCCAAATCGAGATTGTCTTGCAGCGATGCTGCCTCTTCCACTCGTGTCTGGGCGATTGCTACTGCCAGTTCCGTCACACGGCCATCAAAAGCTTCCAACCCCTTTTGGATTGCAGACAGGGCTTCTTCATCACCCCTGCGCAAATTCTGCACCAATGGATCAACTTGTTTCAGTGCCTCGCGCATATCGGCAAATAGAATTGTTGCTTGCTTGGCATCCATACCATCGGGAATGGAGTTTTCTGTTGCAATGGAATGGGCTCGGCTCCAGAAAATATCAAACCATGTCAGAACATCAGCATGACTTACTTCGCCTTGTCCACGCACATAGGAAGCCACCTTATATTGGAAGCGTCGATATTCTACTTCCAGGCGCAACCCTTCATCGCGCGAGGAGATCAAATCATAGCTTTCGCCAATCTGGCTACTGACCTTGCGCATTTCCTTGAAATGAGCAACTTCAAGGAAGAGCAAAGCACCAACAGCTGCAAGATAAATAAGAGCAAGCCATTTTATTTGCTTTTTCATTTCACTCTCATGCCCTTGATTTGCCATATATAGCGGCTTGCATATTTCTTATCGCTCAATTCAGAATGCTGCTCTATTGGATAGATTATGCGAGCAGGTCCGCGATCGCGAATGGATAGATTTTTGCCATCCAATTTGAAAGCCAGCAAAACATCGTATTTTTGGTAATCTGCAATCGGGATATTGATCCGATAATCATCAAGCGCAGTCACTTCCAGTGTTTCACCATTTGCCCCGACATAATCGAGAAGATCACGCATCAAAACACCGCTAAACTTGTAGCGTTTTTTCGAATAGAAAGTGCGGGTTTCCATCTCCTTGACACCAATTTTCTTGAAAGTGTCATAGCCAATTCTGGCTGCTCCGTTTGGAATATCCGGAGAGATTTTTCCCGTGATGGTAATGATTGTTCGCTCTTTGGTCTCTTCATAAGCACCCGCGCTGGCCCCTACAACCCATAGTAGCCATGCTATGGGAACCAAAATCAACTTTACCCAAGTGCCAGTGCCGAACCTCGTATGATGCATGACATTGCCCTCGCCTACCGCATTTGCAATCAACATATAGCATATGACGTTTAAATTGGGTAAATAATTGCTATAGCCATTCTGACAACAAAGTCTAAAACACTTATAATTGCAAAGAGTTACAATTGGCTTGCGCTTATTGTCATTTCTAACAAGGCTTCTGGCATGTATATGACAAACATATTACGGAAGCGGCCAGATATACTCCAGCCACCTTATATTCACGCTTTCAAAAAAAACACAAAATCGATTCTAAGCAATACACGTTTTACTGATCCTGCCAGATTTTTAGTGCTTCCAATGTTGCAGGTAGATCTTCGAAGCGATGGATCACCGTTTCGGCTCCAGCATCCATCAAATGCTCTCCATGTCCGGGATAGGAATGGCTGCCACCAATGAAGCCTACCACGCGCATACCCGCGGCAACCGCAGCCTGCACACCGTGAAAACTGTCCTCCACGACATAGCAATCCTTTGGCTCAACATCCAAAGTTGTTGCAGCATGCAAGAAAACATTTGGATCAGGCTTTGGCGCTTTGGTTCCAACTTCCGGTGCAGCATAAACATACGGGCGGAAGCGATCCCACAAGCCTGTTGAACGCATGTGGTCAGCCAGATATTCACTACCGGAGTTGGAACAAAGGCATCGGGCATAATCCAGTTCATCAAGCATTGCATGAACACCATCAATGACTTTGAGCTTCTCCAGTTTCTTGTCTACCTTATCTTCAATACGCTGGGGAATGTCATGAGCAAGGCCCTGATCAAGTTCATCTTCCAGATGCTCGATGATCTCATTGGAGTTCATGCCGGCATATTGGGCATTATATGTCTCGACGGACATATCAATCCCTTCCTCTTGCATGATTTCTGACGTTGCCTGAGCCCATAGAATCTCAGAATCCACCAAAGTGCCATCAAAGTCGAAAATTACGAGCATATCACCGTCCTTGCAGTGCCGATCAGTTGCCTTTGCCCAATCTCCAGATTGAACTCGCCATATTGCCGCACTGATCGCCCGTTTTGAAGCATGGGTCAATGAAAAGGTTTACCTTATGCCATCAAATATCGTGACACTTTGCTACCTTTGCAGAGCGTCACGATATGGATAGGTCGCTAAGATCTTCGACGTTTGACCAGCCAGACCAGATATACGCCAATCAGAACACCGGCTAAGCCATACCAGGTAAGAAGATATTGCAAATGATTGTTGGTAAAGCTCACGACAGTCTCGCCACCTTGTGGTAACCCAGCTTCGCCCTGTCCCTTGGTCAAATCAATCCAATAGGGTGCGGTGCGTTCAGGATCAAGCTTCAGAAATTGTGCCATTTCCTCTACTTGCCGCACGATCCAGACATTCTTATCCTTATCCGCAGGAGGTGACAGCCAACTTTTAGGTTCATCAAAACGCACCAATCCTGTGATAATCTGTTCGCCCTGCTCCAAAGTCGTGGGTCGCGAGGCTGGATCTTTCATTCCTTCCGGCACGAAACCACGATTAACGATTACATCCCAGCCTTCGCTTGTCGTGAATCTGGTCAGGATCAGATATCCTGGACCATAAAGCGGCCCACCTTTGGGATCATTCAATGCAAACCAGACATGCACTTCCCGCTCATGATCATATTGACCGCTCAATTGCACCGGGCGATAAAGATGGCTTTCCCGATCGACATTCGACCATTCCTTCGGACCTGGCGCGTTTTCAGGTTTCATTGCCAATCGCTCGGTCACTGTTGCAATCAGGTTTTCTTTCCAAGAAAGTCGTTTGAGCTGCCAGGTCCCAAGACTGATCAGGATCGAGAGCGCAATCAGAACTGCCAGGCTCATGGGCCATATGCGTGCAGGCTTTGGTTCATCGGTCATAGTGTGGCTCATTCGGAAAGGTCTGGAGATCATTGATCCTTGTCGGGTTTGTCATGGCGCAACTCACCCGGCTTGGCATGGGTTTTATATTGCTGTGCAATCAATCCTCCCTTCAACCAATACAGAAAAAGAAGGGAGAGGAGAATAGTCAAAGGTCCCCATAGAACAACATGCAACCAGACCGGGGGCTCGAACGCAAACTCGGTATAGAGCACACCGGCCGTTGCCAAAAACCCCACTATCATGATCACAAAGACCGCAGGTCCATCTCCGCTATCGGCAAAGGAATAATCCAGATCGCAATGATTGCACCGATTGGCAATCTTCAAGAAGCCGCTATAAAGCTTCCCATGCCCACACCGAGGGCATTTGCCGAGAAAGGCCGATCTGGTCAGACTGCCACTCTGTTGCTTCCGAGTTGTCATCTTTTCGATTCCTTCAGCGCAATTCTTTTCGAATGACCAGTTTAAGGCCGGACCAAATATCATCAACGGCACAGACCTTCACATCAACCAGTCCCATGGGAAAACACGTCTCTCTCACCGCATCTTCGCTCATATCCGTTGGCACTTTGGAGGCTTTCTTGGGCCAGGATATCCAAATCATTCCTGCAGGTTTGATTGCCTCTTTTGCCAACAACAAAAAATCACTTAACACGGCTCGTTCTTTGACAAAAATATGAACAAAATCCATATCCTTACTCATACCTTCCAGCCAATCGACAGCAGGGGCTCGCTCTCCCAGAAGCGTCAGATAGTCATCAGGCGCAAACAGATGGCAAGCTTTGATGCCTTCTTTCAGGCCGAGTTTCTTGTGCAAGGGATTAGGAGAATATCCTGCCATACCGATTCATTTCTTGATGCCGTTGAGAAGACACATGATAAAAAAGGGTGACCATTGGCCACCCTTCTTTTGTTCATCCAAATGACTGAGTAACAAGCTCGCTTTCAAGTCTTGCCATTACACAGAATTCGTTAGTGAGCGGCCACAACACCACCTGCATTGCCCCACAGATAGACTGCAGCAAACAGGAAGAGCCACACCACATCCACAAAGTGCCAGTACCAAGCAGCGGATTCGAAACCGAAATGCTGTTTTGGAGTGAAGTGACCTTTGTTGGCACGGATCAAACACACAATCAGAAAAATGGTGCCGACAAAAACGTGGAAGCCATGGAAGCCGGTCGCCATGAAGAAGGTTGCGCCATAGATGCTATCCTTGAAGGCAAAAGGCGCTACGACATATTCGTAAACCTGAACGCAGGTAAAGATCGCGCCGAGCAGCACTGTAAGGATCAAGCCCCATTTCAACCCTTCACGATCCCCTTCGATCAGAGCATGGTGCGCCCAAGTCACAGTAGTGCCAGATGTCAGCAACAGCAAGGTATTGAAAAGCGGCAGATGCCAGGCGTCAATCACTTCGATACCTTTTGGTGGCCACATGCCACCGGTATATTCAACACGAGCAAATTGTTGCGCCTCGTCGAAGAACAGGCTGGCATCGAAAAAGGCCCAGAACCAGGCAACGAAGAACATCACCTCTGACGCGATGAACATGATCATGCCATAGCGCAAATGCAGTTGCACCACAGGCGTATGATGGCCCTCATGAGCTTCCTTGATCACATCGCTCCACCAAGCCAGCATGGTATAAAGAACACCGGCCAGACCGATCAACATCACCCAAATCGGGCCGTCATGGAAATAGGTGATCGCACCAACTGCCATAATGAAAGCAGACACTGAACCGATGAACGGCCAGGGACTGGGATCTATGATGTGATAATCGTGGTTTTTGGTACTAGCCTCTGCCATATCAGCTTTCTCCTCCCAGCACATGCTTGGGTTTGCGTTCTCATCTCCCGCCCTATTCCCTGGAACAGAGAGGCGACGACAATCTTGATCTTATCTGTTGCGGATCAGCGTCCGCATTATGACTCAGTCCCGATTCCTGCCTTGCTTTGTTTCTTTTCTGTCAAAGCAGCTTCCTCTCTCTCCTGAGGGAAGAAGGTATAGGACAATGTGATGGTATCGATGGTTTCCAAATTCGGATCTTTGTCGATATCGGGGTCAACAAAGAATACCACCGGCATTTTGACGGACTCCCCTGCTTTCACCTCTTGATAGGTGAAACAAAAACAATCCAATTTATTGAAATAGATGCCTGCTGCCTGCGGGGTAACGTTGAAGGTCGCGGTGCCTGCGGATGGTGCCTTGCCTATATTGACCACCTGATAGTTAGCCTCTGCAGTTTCACCCACTTTCAGCGTGATCGGTTTGGTAATCGGCTTGAAATCCCATGCAAGCCCGTAACCAATGTTGGCATCGAACCGGATTGTGATTTCGCGATCAATAACGTCTACCGGGGAAGAACTTGCCTGTTGAGTGGTTCCACCATAACCGGTTACACGACAAAAAAGCTCATAGAGAGGCACCGCCGCATAAGCCACACCCACCATGCAGGAGACAAAGACTGCCAGACCTATCGCCATATTGCGATTTGCCTCGCTCTTTGCAGTCTGCAATTTTTCTGTCTGCTCTGTCATTTGGTCTCTATCCGTAACTCAGAACCGATTACGTGTCGTAACATGATCACAATGGGCGATTGAGGATACCCGGGCCCATCTTCACCAATGTGATGGCATAGAAAATAGCAACCAACACACCAAGTGACACAGCTATCGCAATAGAACGTTTGCGTTGACGCTTTTTTTGCTCGTCACTCAACTGCACCATTTCAGTTACTTTGGTCATGTTCATTCCTTTCGGAGCCAATATCTGCGCCAGATCTATCCAAAGACAGACGGCAGCATTTCAAGGCCCATCAAATGCTCCGCCAACAAAGTGGCATAGAGTGCAAAGAGGTAAAGTATGGAAAAGCCGAACATCTGGCCAGCAGCCTTACGAGCTGGTGCACCTTCGCGAAGGTGATAGACACGATAAGCTGCAATCAGAAAGACAAGGCCCAAAACAGAAGACAAGGCTGCGTAGCTCATACCTGCAAAACCAAGAAGTGCCGGGGTCACTCCCAAGGGCACGACAACCAGGCTGTAAAGCAGAATCTGACTGCGAGTGACATCCTCACCCGCGACAACGGGTAACATGGGAACACCAGCATTCTTGTAGTCGTCGCTCTTAAGCAGTGCCAGCGCCCAGAAATGAGGTGGCGTCCACATGAAGATGATGAGAAACAGCACAATGCTCTCGATGGTTACAGTTCCAGTCACCGCCGCCCAGCCAATCATTGGAGGAAAGGCACCTGCAGCTCCACCAATCACAATATTCTGTGGTGTGGAACGCTTGAGCCACATGGTATAAACCACGGCATAAAAGAAGATGGTGAAAGCGAGAAGGCCAGCAGCAAGCCAGTTGACCAGGACCCCCAGCACCAGAACCGATGCGATCGACAGAATCAAACCAAAGGCAAGCGCCTGATCCGGTGTGATTTTGCCTGCCGGTATGGGGCGAGTGGCCGTGCGTTTCATAATACGGTCGATATCGGCGTCATACCACATATTCAGAGCACCGGAAGCACCGCCACCAATCGCAATACAAAGAATGGCGATGATGCCCTCGAGCGGATGGATCGTGCCTGGTTGCATGGTCATTGCAACAACAAGCCCCACAAAAGCGGTAAAGACCACCAAAGACATTACTCTTGGCTTCAGCAGAGCGATATAATCCCTTACATCGGCACTGCCGAACTCGGCATCGCTCAAGGATCGCGCCTGACTGGTCTGTTCCACTACGCTCATTTGGTCCTCTCTCCCCTTTCAGGAACTCAGTTTCAGTGCCTTGCCTTGTGAAGATCTCGATGAAATCTGAGAAGCTCATTTTCGGGATATTCCGGTTGAAATCATCTCTTCCCGGTCATGGAATCTGGCAAATATGCCGAAATATCCTGAAAATAGGCCCATGCTTTTAACTTTGAAGCTTTGAGAGAAGCGCCTTGGACAGGCGCTTCTCAATTCGTTTCTATGCCGCCTATTTGATGCGTGGCAGTTCTTCCCACTGGTGGAATGGTGGAGGGGAAGACAGTTGCCATTCCAGCGTATTTGCACCCTCACCCCAAGGATTGGCTTCTGCCTGGCGCTTCTTCAAGAAGGCCTCGGCGACGCTCCACAGGAAGATCAGCACACCAAAGGCAGTGATGTAATACCCCCAGGAAGAGACAGCATTCCAACCAGCAAATGCATCAGGATAGTCAACATAGCGACGTGGCATACCCTGAAGCCCCAGGAAGTGCTGAGGCATGAAGACCAGGTTTACGCCGATGAACATCACCCAGAAATGCAGGTTGCCCAGTTTCTCGCTATACATCACACCGAACATTTTCGGGAACCAGTAGTACCAGCCAGCAAAGATGGCAAAGACAGCACCCAGAGACAGCACATAGTGGAAGTGAGCAACCACATAATAGGTGTCATGCAAAGCACGGTCGAGACCAGCATTGGCCAGCTGCACCCCGGTTACACCACCCACGGTAAACAGGAAAATGAAACCGATGGCCCAGAGCATAGGCGTGCGGAAGGAAAGCGAGCCGCCCCACATGGTGGCAATCCAGGAGAAGATCTTCACGCCTGTTGGTACAGCAATCACCATCGTCGCAAACAGGAAGTATGCTTGGGTGTCTACGTCCAGACCTACGGTATACATGTGGTGCGCCCACACGATGAAGCCAACGACACCAATTGCCACCATGGCATAAGCCATGCCCAGATAGCCAAAGACCGGCTTGCGGGAGAAAGTGGAAATGATGTGGGAGACGATACCAAAACCCGGCAAGATCAGGATGTATACCTCAGGATGGCCGAAGAACCAGAAGAGGTGCTGATAGAGGATCGGATCACCGCCACCTGCCGGCGCAAAGAATGAAGTACCAAAGTTACGATCTGTCAGCAACATGGTGATGGCGCCAGCAAAAACTGGCAAAGACAGCAACAGCAAGAATGCGGTTACCAGCACGGACCAGGCAAACAGAGGCATCTTGTGCAGGGTCATGCCCGGTGCACGCATGTTAAAGATGGTGGTGATGAAGTTGATCGCACCCAGAATGGACGCTGCACCAGAAACGTGCAGAGACAGAATAGCAAAATCCATAGCTGGGCCAGGATGCCCTTCAGGTCCAGAACCAGACAGCGGCGGATAGGCGGTCCAGCCACCACCGAAGCCATTGGAGCCTGATGGACCTTCCACGAACAGTGAAATGATCAACAGCAGGAAGCTTGGTGGCAACAACCAGAATGAAATATTGTTCATCCGTGGGAAGGCCATATCCGGTGCACCAATCATGATCGGAACAAACCAGTTGCCAAAACCACCGATCAATGCAGGCATCACCATGAAGAAGATCATGATAAGGCCATGGCCAGTGGTGAACACGTTGAACATGTGCGGATTGGAGAAGAATTGCATTCCAGGTTCGTGCAATTCCAGACGAATACCACCGGACAGTATACCACCGATAATCCCTGCGATAATCGCAAAGATCAGGTACATCGTGCCGATGTCTTTATGGTTGGTCGAATAAACCCAGCGCTTCCAGCCAGTTGGCATATGGTGCGCATCATGGGCAGCAGAAGATGACATAAATTAGCTCCCTTTGCTGGCGCGCCTATTGCGCTGCGAGTTGAAGGTTGGATTTGGTAGCAGATGCGGTGGATGCAATCAGAGCCTTGTTGGCTTCTTCGACATCCTCAGCAGCGGCTGCAAGCCAGGCGTCATATTTTTCCTGAGAGACAACACGCACCGCCAACGGCATGAAGGCATGGTCCTTGCCGCAAAGCTCGGAGCATTGACCATAATACATGCCTTCGCGATCTGCAGTGAACCAGCTCTCGTTCAGGCGACCTGGTACAGCATCCATCTTCACACCAAAAGCAGGGAGTGCATAAGCGTGAATCACATCGGCAGAGGTGATTTGCAAACGAACAACCTTGCCTACAGGCACAACCATTTCGTTATCAACGGCAAGAAGACGGGGCTCATTGGTGCCTTTTTCCTTGATTTCTTCCTCACTCAACATGATGGAATCGAAGGAGACATCAGGATTATCAGGATATTCATAACCCCAATACCACTGATATCCTGTTACCTTGACAGTCACATCTGCGCTTGGAATTTCCATTTGCTTGTAAAGCAAACGAAAGCTTGGCACGGCAAGAACAAGAAGGATAAGAATTGGCACAACGGTCCAGACCACTTCAATCATGGTATTGTGCGATGTTTTGGATGGCTCCGGATTTGCCTTGGCATTGAATTTGATCATGACAATGGCCAGCAAAATAGCCACAAAAACCACAATCACACCAATGATCCAGAAAGTGAAATTTCCAAACCAATGGATATCATCCATCACGGTACTGGCACTTTCCTGCAAGCCGATGCCCCAGTCATGAGGCTGTGCAGCATTTGCTGCAACTGACATCAAACCTGCAAGGGCAAAGCTCAATAGCGAGGTCACCAACATTGTCGGCCCTCGCTTGATAACTTCTAATAGACGTTTGCCGATAGACACGTCCTCGCTCCTCCTGCTTTCTTCGCCCCTCATGCGAAGACCACTGCACATGCGTCCTGCCAACTTACAATCCACTTGGGAAAGCTGAGGCATCGACCAGCAAACTGGCCGAAAGCAAATGCAGACCTATTCAGATCTCGTCATTCACTCATCCGGTTCGAGCAACATGTGCTCAACAACTGGACACGGAGATGAATTCTGATAGCGCCATTGCCACACCCATTGAAAAGTCCTTTTGTGGTCCATGCCCAATGGGTCTGACTGGGCGAGATCAATTTGACATAGATCAATCTATTCTTATTCAGCCATATGCGACAGCCTGTCGCAACTCTTTCCTGCTATACTTTTGTGCGACAATTTGCCACCATTTACAGAGAATTCCCCAGTTTTTCGTATTTTTCATATTAGGGATAATTCGTATTTATTGATTAATGTCATAATTTTCCCCAATCTTTTATTGCCACATTTGTTAACTAAGTTGCCCCGATTATGCTTTTCGGCGACAAGTTGCTCGCGAATCAGGCAAATAGGTTTTGGTGTATTTTCAAGAAAGATCATGGTGACTGGCCAGATGCAGACCTCCTCCGACCAAGCAGGCAGAGCCCCTGTCAAAATCAAAATGTTCTCTTCGTTTGAACGCTTGACACGGACAGAATTCGCCATGATGAAAAAAGGGGCGATCACTGCCCTTTTGACCCTATCATTCGTGCTGAGTTCATCCCTTTCCGGTAGCTTTGTCGGCAGCAATACCGCTCATGCACAGGGGGCCGTTCGCTCTGTACATGGGGAATGGGAGATCCGTTGCGATACTCCTCCCGGTGCTCGCTCCGAACAATGTGCCCTCATGCAATATGTAACTGCTGCGGATCGAGATAACGTCGGATTGACTGTCATTGTCCTGAAGACTGCAGACAAGACAGCCCGTATTTTGCGCGTTCTCTCGCCTTTGGGGGTTCTACTGCCTCACGGCCTGGGCCTGCGCGTGGACGATACCGACGTTGGTCGTGCCGGTTTCATTCGCTGCTTGCCACAGGGTTGCATCGCGGAAATCGTAATGGATGACAAATTGATCAAACTACTAAGCGATGGCAAGTTTGCAACCTTCATTGTTTTTCAAACCCCGGAAGAAGGCATTGGCATTCCTATTCCGCTGGACGGTTTCAAAGCTGGTTTTGGTCAATTAAAGTAAATTCACCAACCAATCAAACCACCAGATATTAAAAGCCCTCTCAGTCATGGACTGAGAGGGCTTTTTTGAATGTCTTATGTGGCACTTGAAGCCTTTTTCGTAATTTATGAACAGCAACAAGAGGTTAGCTTCTTGTCCTGAAACGAGCTCTTATCCGAAAACCGCATACGCTTTTCGGGAATATACTCTAGTGGCAACTACAGCTTTTTTGTCCATGGCTACAATTGCCCTGTTGGCTTTGGGCAGCAATTGAACGCTTCAATGCTTCCAACTCGGATGTGCTCCAATGTTTTGCCACCCCTGCCGGGCCATCTGGCATGTGACCCATCAGAGCCATGACCTTCTGTGCCTCTTCCTTGCTTGGGAAAGAGCCAAAGGCAGGCAAACTGTCGCCATTTTCCAATACTGGCACCAGCATCAAAACAGCTTCATCCTGAGCCCAGGAAGGGCGTTTCACATCGAAAAATGCGATTTCAGTAAAGGGAGTAACCAGCATTTTTTTTGACCTGAATGACAGACCACGACTGGTTTGTCTTAGAACTTGTCCTGCCAAATCCACTTTGGCCTCTCGTGCTTCACCGAGAATGGCCGAAAGACAGAAGGAAAGCCCAGCCAAACCGGCGGCAATTCCAATCAGGCCAAACGGAATGAGAATCCAAGAAAAATGGTTCCAACCCGGAGCAAGCAGTAAATAATAAGGAAGCGACAACAAGACCAAACCGAAAATACCCACCATGACGCGTACCGGCAGAGGATAATGATTGCGGAAGGCAAGCGGATCATCTTTTACTTTGGTGCCATTTCCACAGCAGGCCATATCTCTACCTCTCACGGCTATTCCTCGCTCCACTCGGGCCTACGAGGTGCGCAGCATTCCTGTCGATACGCTTATCATCTCACTACGGCTCGAAGGCGCATCTTGCAAGCTGCGGTCGCCTATCAGCTCCCGAACACGAAACAATTTCGTGTTCGAAGGTCTTTTCCAATCGAGAGAAGGGCATCCCTCTCGCGTTTATTCCTCGCATTCCTGACAAAAGATCTGGTCTTTCGCCACGACTATCAAGCATATGTTGTCATTTGTCGGTCACAAAGCAATAGCTTACTTAAATTCTCTTTTCACAAAGAAGAGAGCCCATAGCTAGCAAACAAGATGTTAATTGGGATCGCCAAGTGCATTTTGCAAGCTTTGAGTAATTTGCTGTTTGCAAAGCAATATATCGGCCTCATCTTCAAACAATCCTACCACCATCATGACACGGCCCTGATCGTCTTTCAAATGCATGGCCATCCCATCTGACGCCGCAAATTCAGGATTTGCAGCTTCCATGGAACTGATTTTGGAAAATGGAATAGAGAAAGGGCGCGACCGACCAAAGAGAGAGGCAGTGTAGTGCCGGATTTCCCGTTTATCCAAATCAATCTCGCTTTCCTTTGACCATCCCATCATTGCCTGACTTAGACCGGTATAGGCCAAGCCCAACGCAACAAAGGCCACAAACAGGGAAAGAACAAGCAGAATGGTGCTATCACCTTCCCATTTGGGGCCGAGAAGCAAACCAAGAGCAATCAACAATGTCACAATTCCGACTGCCGCCTTACGCATTCGAACGGCAGAAGCCAATTGATTGCGGAGCACGCGAACACTTTCAGACTTGGTCTTACTCATTGTTTCCTCAGGCTAGATGAGAGTTTTATAGATCACCCAGCCACTATAGAGCGTGACCATCGCCAAGCCACAAAAAACTGCAAATGATCCCAAATCCTTGGCTTGGCGAGCAAATTCTGCAAAATCCATGGTCAAATGATCCACCAGCACCTCAACTGCTGTATTGAGTGCTTCCAATGCCAGAATGATAAGAAAGAAGAAAGTTAGCAGCGCAAAATCCGTAAATTCGGCGCCAACCAACCAATAAATGAGGAGTAACAGACAAAAGAAAATGACTTCCACTTGCGCGGCTGTTTCCTGCATCAAGCGCTTGAACCCGGCAAGCGAATACGCGGTTGCCCGAAATGTATGGCGTATATACTCCATCGCGTTCCTGCCTCTTTGCATTTTCACCACAAAATACTCGTTTGATCAGATATTCATGACGGGGACATTACGCAATGATCGTATCTTCAACTTGATCGGACCGCCTGCCCTGCCAGTCCTGCTCCCAATCCTACGAATGTGATCCCGGATATCCGTGCCATCCATTTGCGCGCTCGACCGGAAGCGAGTCTTTTGCGCATTCCCATGGCCAATAACGCATAGAAAGTATGGATTGAGCCAACAATCACGATGATTGTCGAGAACATGATCATGAATTGTGGAGCGATAGCTGCCTCGAGATTCAAAAAAGAAGGAAAAGCAGCTGACAAGAACAGAATGGCTTTGGGATTGCTGAGCGAGATGGAAATAGCCTGCAGCATGATATTGCGTGCCGGCAGATCTATCTGCTTCTGTTCATCCGTTATCTCGATATCTGCATATCGAGATAATGAACTTTTCAGCATCTTGTATCCCATCCAGATCAAATAGGCGGCACCGACCAGCTTCATGACCATGAAGACAATGGGAGAGGTTTTCAAAACGGCTCCCACCCCGACAGCCGCCAATAGAGCAATGGAGAAAAGAGCGATCAAATTACCCAGTATCGTCAGCAGACCACCAGTGAGCCCATATCGCAAGCTGTTGGTGACAACAATCAGGACATTTGGTCCCGGCGACAGGGTTGCCAGAGCAATCAACGCCGCAAACGGCATCCAAAGTTCCAAATTCATTGCTTCTCCCTCGCAATTTTACTATCCGCTACGACCAAAGAGCCTCTCGATATCGCTGAGTTTCAGCTCAACATAGGTCGGACGACCGTGATTACATTGCCCCGAATGAGGTGTTGCTTCCATCTCGCGAAGCAAGGCATCCATTTCCTCAGCCCGCATGCGCCGACCAGAGCGAACAGATCCATGGCAAGCCATGGTTGCGGCCACATGGTGGATTTTCTCCTCCACTCGCGTTGCCTTGTCCCATTCGGCCAGATCATCTGCGATGTCCCGCACCAATCGATCCAGATTGGGCTTTCCGAGGATAGCCGGTGTTTCTCGCACGGCAACGGCCCCGGGGCCAAAGGCATCCAGACTGAGGCCTAGATCCTGTAATTCTTCCTTTGCCTCATCCAGCCGGGCGACATCATCCTCATCCATTTCCACCACATGAGGAATGAGCAAGCCCTGCTTCGCAATACCTTTTTCTGCAATGGCAGACTTGAGGCGTTCATAAACCAGACGTTCGTGGGCAGCGTGCTGATCAACAATCACCAAGCCATCTTCGGTCTGAGCAATGATGTAGTTTTCATGGATTTGCGCGCGTGCCGCCCCGAGTGGGCGACTAAGCTTTGCCTCATCCAGTGGGATCTCTCCGGCCCTTGCATCCGCACTGGGAACTGAGACATCCATCATGCGACCTTGTTGCTCAATGGTTGGTATGGCAACATCGGCATCAAACGCACCCTTAGACGTCTCTGACGAGACCGCATAGGGCTGGGCACTTTCTTCAAGGTCAGTCACGACATCAGAGGTTTGCACTTGTGGCGCATAGACAGATTGCCTCCAATTCCAATCCTGATGACGAGCCGGTTGCACAGGTGGTGATGCATAGCCAGTCATCGATGCCCCGCTGATCTCCGATGAAGAAGGCATTCCGGTTGCGACCTGGGTGCTTCGCATGCCATCGGGGCGCAACGCCGCCAAGGTTGCATCCCCGCCCGTTGTGGTGGCGCGGTGACCTGCTTCCATCAGAGCACGACGAATTGCGCCCACCACAAGACCACGCACATGTTGCGGGTCCCGGAAACGCACATCGGCTTTGGTAGGATGGACGTTGACATCCACCTCGTGGGGATCGAGATCGATGAAAAGTACAACGCAAGGATAACGATTGCCTGCCAGAAAATCGACATAGGCTCCACGAATGGCACCGAGGATAGTCTTGTCCTTGACGGGACGACCATTGACGAAAACAAATTGCTGTAAGCTGTTGGCACGGTTCAAAGTCGGCAGGCCAGCAAACCCCGTCAGGCGAACTGTATCACGGATGGCATCTATCTCTACTGCATTGTCGCGAAAGGCCTTGCCCATAACCTGCCCCATACGCACCAGATGGGCGTCATTTCCTTTGCAGGCGGCATAATCGAGGCGGGAACGATCTGCACCTGTGAGCGTGAAACGAATTTCCGGATGGGCCAGCGCAATGCGTTTTATGATTTCAGAGATTGCGGTATTTTCTGCCCGATCGGTCTTGAGAAATTTCAAACGCGCTGGCGTCGAGAAGAACAGATCTTCCACCTCGATACGCGTGCCTTTGGTAAGAGCAGCCGGTCGGATTTCGCTTTGCGTTCCACCTTGCACTTCGATTTCCCAGGCATGGAGCTCGCTATGATGGCGGGTGGTGATACTCAGTTTGGCAATGGACCCGATGGAGGGCAGTGCTTCCCCCCTGAAACCAAGATGGCGAATATCCATCAAATCATCAGGATCAAGCTTGGACGTGCAATGACGCTGAATTGCGAGAGCCAAATCGCTTTGCGTCATGCCTATGCCATCATCACCGATCCTGATCAGGTTCTTGCCACCACCGGCGGTCACGATCTCAATCCGGCTCGCACCGGCATCAATGGAATTTTCAACCAACTCTTTCACAACCGATGCCGGGCGCTCAACGACTTCTCCGGCTGCGATCTTGTTGATCGTGGCATCGTCAAGCTGGCGAATGATGGTGGATTGCTCTGTCATTTCGTCTTCGTCTGCTCATTGGGATCCCTAATTATCGCCTTTCACTCCTTCGATTCATCATCGTATTTGGAGCAAAAGAATCGACCAATCCCTTCCATCGCGAAGGCGCAGAGTGCCACAAGGCTGGCTGGGCAGGCAACCGCCGAGTCCCATTTTCAAAGATTCAGAAGAGCAACCATAAGCAAGCATGACAGAAATAGTATCAAGCGACTGGAAACGTCCAAACTCAGCAAGAAGAGGCGATGATTTTTCATTGCTATCCTGTCCCAAATTCAGGCCATATTCTCGTTGACCGATTGTTTCATCAAGGTCGGAGATTCTGCTCGACATAGCGCGGCATCTTCTCCGACCTTGTGAGTGATAAGGATGTGTCGTCTAGAATTTATAGGACAAACCCATCATCAACTGCTGTGATCCGGCGGTGTTTTTAACCGCTGTACCAGCAAAGTTACGCGTCTTGTTATCCAACCCCCTGATGCTGTAATCGGCCCGGAGGTGAATTTTATCGGTCAGAGCATATTCCAGACCAGCACCCAGTGTCAGACTTGCAACATTGGTTTTCTTTCTCTGGCCTTTGGCGGTCAATTGATAGTCCGATGCTGCAACACCGAGGCTCAAATACGGCATGAAGCGATCAATGGGCAAACCTACACGGCCTTTGATGCCTGCACTCCAAGATGTTTTGGTAGATACATTGCCAAGAGAGCCCACCGTCCCCGTTTTCTTGTTCGCGTTCAGATTTACATCTGTTTCCAAACCCAGAACAAATCTGGAGAACTGCCAGTTATAGCCCGCATATACGCCGCCTGCAGCACTTCCATCTTTCAAGGTTCTCTTAGCACCACCTGACTTGACCTCACTGGCGAGCAATCCCGCGCCAATCTGGGCACCTACATAGGCGCCTTCCCAACTGAATTGAGGCTTGGGTCCTGACGGATCATACAGACCTGGCATAGAGGGCAGGTCAGCTGCAGAGACGGTATTTGTCATGGCTACGAGAAGCAAAGCCATTAATGGTAGCAGGCTTTTTTTCAGCAATCGTTTCTGCTGGTTCATCACTCTCTCCTTACGGGGACGTACGATTGGGAGGTATATCGCCCCGTTTAATTACACTCATGTACTCGATAATGAATATACCTAAAAAATACATTTATTATCGTTTTACAATAATTTTTAAAATGTATATATTGATTTGTAAGTCAAGAAATATTTTTAAATTTTCTCGGACACCTGACTTGTTAAGCAGCGAATGTCTGGGGCAAACATGAGTTATCAAGCGGGAATCGCTTTATTTTCTGGATGGAGAGAGCCTTCATGTCTTTTTTGAGGAAAAACACGACAGCCAGTCCGAATGTAATGAATACCAGCATGGAGAAAACCAAACGATTGGCCCGGATTTCCCGCTTGAGCGCTGTTATGAAATGGGCTTTGACCCTTTTCATGGCATTCTTTGCCATCATTGGGGTTGTCTATCTCGCCGGACTGCTGGGTCTGGATTTTGCCGATATACTCGAAGAGACAGTTGACTATATAGAGCCGGAACGTCGCTATGGAGATCTCGGGTTTGGTCAGAGAGCGATACTGGCGCTCATCGGCGATGCATTATTGGGTGCCTTTTTGATTACGCTTTGGTATGTTCGCAAATTATTCAGTGCATTTCAGAGACATCTCTTTTTTGCTGCAGAGACATTATCCGATATGGTCAGAGCGGGAATCTGGTTTCTGATTTTCGGCATTTTTGTGATTCTGGAAGTGCCACTTACGACCGTCGTAGGCACTTATGATTTGCCAGAAGGACAAAGGCAGGTGTCCATTGAATTCAGTGGAGGCGAACTTTTGTTCATGTTCTTTGGTGTGCTATTCATTGTGTTTGGTTGGGTGATGCGAGAAGCTGCCGTGATCGATGAAGAAAACAAGCAGTTCATTTAAGGGGGCTAACTCGTGGCCATAGTCATTGAACTGGATGTAATGCTCGCTCGGCGGAAGATGAAATCCAAGGCTTTATCTGAATTGATTGGCATTTCCGAACAGAATGTTTCCTTGCTCAAATCCGGCAAAGTCAAAGGCGTACGCTTCGAGACGCTTAACAAGATCTGCGAAGTTCTGGAATGCCAGCCGGGCGATATTCTGGTCTATCAACCGGATGAGGATGAAAATTGAGCGTCCCTTCAACCATCTCAAAATGCATCAATGCTGCGGTTCAGCAAGATCTTTGGGCCAGATCGTAAAATCATCGCGCAAGACAAAAAGCTGGTTGTAGGGCATGGCAACATCGAGCTTTTTAAGCCACCTTCGGCTTTCAAGACTATCCGGTATACTCACCCGTAAATAAATGGCCACATCATAAATCCGGGTGAACTTTACCAGCAGGTTGCAATGTGATCGCTTAGCCCGCTCGCGCGTCCTGGTGCTTGCTTGCTCCACAGAATGATCCGTGATCTCACCAAGAACATCATCACCCATTTGCAATCGCGCTGGCAATTTTTCGATCACTCTATGAGCTAGTCTCTCGCGCAGTTGTTCCTGAACATGTGTCGTTGCACGGATCAGAGCGCCTGATAACAGCAGCAAAGTCAAAATGACACCAACTATTTCAATGGCATAGCCGCTCTTAAGCCACAGAATGGCGGTCATCAAGGCAGATTCTGCTGCCGGGATGCTCAAGCGCAGTTCGAGATATGTGCCGATTGCAAAGAGAGCAATCATGCTGACCGTCGCGATGAGGAATGCCTGCACAAATAGAAACATAATGGTTTGCTTGGCCGTCAATTCATCAAGACCAAGAAGATCTTGTTGCCGGTGCCCATAGCGGATTACAGTTCTTTCTTCCAAATCAGACAAGCGATCAAAGAACCATTTGTTCTGATCATAGATGGAGTTCGTCATGACAAGTGGATCATGGCTGGATACACCGGCACGCAAAAATAGAGAGTTGTTATCCAGATCCTGACCCAGGAAGAGATAAGAAACCTCACTCCCCCATTTGGCGACATAATGGACTTTCAAAAAATCCAGAGTGAGTATTGTCGAAAAAATGATCATCACAATAGCAACAACCAGCGCCAACCAGGTCAGATATGATGTCTGTAACCAGATGGCGAGAACCGAAAGCCCGTCGACCCCAATTGTCAAAATGCAGAGGATGTGAAAACAGATCACCAATAAACATGGCAGGATGACCAGCGCATAATTGGCTCGCCACCAGTAATTTGGACCCAACGATACAGACTTGGGTCCATGCTCTCGATCGCCAGCTTTTTTCTTAAAAAAAAATCTGGAAGTAAGTGGCACCACAACTGAAAGCACCAGCAGCCCGTAGCCCAAAGTTTGCACCAATGCAGGAATTATACCTGCCATTTCGGGAAACATCTCCTGCCCAACGGGTGTGTCAAGTCCCCATCGACCAAAAGTAATGCATGCAACCCCTGACAAGAAGAGCAAAAGAAAAGTCATAACAAAGCCAAACTGACGCTCAAAAATCGAGAGCTATTGGTAAGAGATGTTTATTAGGAGACGCCAGCACGGCTCCAAAGGTTCAAATACTTGAAGGAAAAAATACCATTATGCGCTTTTCTCAGCTCCGCTTATATCTTTTCATCATCATTGGGCTAGCTGCTCCGCTCGCTTTCGCTGAAGAGATCAAAGAGCCAGATTCCGACGATCACTCACTGAGCATAGGCGGAACACTCATCATTCCTGATGCGTTTGCAGGCGACTATCTTTTGATTGGAAAACATCCGGATAACGGTACGCCCTACAACGGAAGTGCTCGTCTCAAAACGATGGAAAACAACATTGTCATGAAACTGCGGATCGGTGACGAGACAACATCCGCCGTTGGACAATTTGAAATCCCTCATCCACCCGGCGAAGGCGCGGTCCTGCGATTTGTCGAGGCAAACAACAAATGGAGTTCCACCTGTTTGTGGCAGCCGGATATGGATAATTACTTCCGTTTAAGCTGCTACAAGTTGGAAGCGGGAGTAAGCCATTCAGAGCCCGGTCTTGAGAGCTTCTTTCCAATTGGTGCCTGGCCAGAAACTGTTGCCAGCAAATATTCTGTCCCCGGGAAATAGAGGCACGTGTTTAGGCTCAGGACTCATTAATTCTGCACATTCTGTTCGCTCTGAAGTATTCAGATAGAAGAATCAATGACAAAATCAGAGTGGTTCTCTTTTTGCAGTCATTGGTTCGATAGATGGATACTTCAGGGCAAACCCGAAGGGCGAGGCACTTTTGCCCATTGGTTGCGTTGTAAAATCGTGAAAATGCACCACATTGTCACGATTTTACGCCTTGCCAATGGACAAAATCATCCTCGCAGAATGTGCCTAATTAATGGGTCCTGAGCCTAGCTCTTCAGGAAAGGCAGGAGCAGATCCAGTGTCTCGCTTGGGGCTTCTTCAGCTACGAAATGTCCCGCAGAAACGGTTTGGCAGTCGATATTCTCGCACCATTGCTCCCATAATCTTTGCTGAGCCTTGGAGTCCGATGTCTTGCTGGCAGGGCCGGAAATCACCAAAGTCGGAGCTTTGATCTTTCGTCCTTCTTCCCGATCCCTGACATCCAGCTCCTGATCAATTGCCCAGCCTGCACGATAGTCCTGACAGGCACCGTGCACCTGCTCTTCCGTGGCAAAGGTTGCCCGATAGTGATCCATGGCCTTTGGATCGAAAGCACTGAGATCTCGACTTTTCGCCCATGATGCAATGGTGTGATCAAGATAATAGGCCGGATCGGCCATGATAAGCTTTTCCGGTAATGGATAGGGCTGTGCCAGAAATTGCCAATGATAGGCATTCATAGCCTTGGGCGCATTCATGCCCTGCCACATATCCAACGTGGGAGTGATGTCGAGGCAGACAAGTTTCTCTACTTTGTCAGAATGATCCAGCGCCATGCGATAAGCAACACGCGCACCTCTGTCATGCCCAGCAACCAGAAAGCGTTCATGCTCCAACTCTTCCATCAATTGTACGAGACTGCTCGCCATAGCACGCTTGGAATGATTGAGGAAATTCTCATCATCTTCCGGATGCGAGCTTCTGCCATAACCGGGAAGATCCGGTAGAATAAGCGTGAAATGTTCTGCCAATATTGGAGCAATCTTATGCCAGCACACATGGTTTTGCGGATAGCCATGGATCAATAGCAGCACCGGACCAGAACCGCCCACACGAAGGAACAATTCCTGACTTCCCACCTGAATAGTTCGGGTTTCAAATCCGGGAAACATATCCTTCAGGGCAGCATAGTCAGAATGATTGCTCATGGTGATACTCTTAAATCTTGAGATAATTTGAATGAGGGCAATAAGCGGTGGGGCTGTTTTAAACTAGACTGGCCGAGCTTTTGATGTGTTGCAAGCGGTCAAAAGCACAAGTTTCATGATAACGTGCAAAACCAGATCAGAATAGCCTTTCCTATCGCACACAATTTTGCATACTGCGCCTATGATTGACGCCCTCCTCCATACAGTCCTCGACTGGCCTTTATTGCTTCTCATTCTCTTGACTTTCCTGTTGGCAGGCATCGTCAAGGGCGTAATCGGCATGGGCCTGCCGACTGTCGCGGTCGGGCTTGTGGTTCTGTTCCACGATCTGCACACAGCCCTGGTGCTATTTCTTGCACCTACCTTTGTCACCAATATCTGGCAGGCCCTTCGTGGTGGCTACGGGCGTTGGCTGCTTCGTCGATTATGGCTTTTCTATTTGCTGGTTTTCTCCATGGTCTTTGTGGGCGCACAAGCCTTGGTGCAATTCAATATGGGACTTCTGACAGTCATTCTGGGAGGAAGTCTCGCCTTTTATGCTTTGCTAAGCCTACGCGGGCTGCATCTTTCCATCTCAAAGCCTCATGAATGGTGGGTTGGCCCCGTGCTTGGCACAGCCAACGGCATCAGCATCGGCATGACAGGCGCATTGGCAGTGCCGGGCATCATGTTCTTGCAATCCATCGGACTGAAGCGCGATCAATTGGTGCAAGCGCTGGGTATTCTTTTCGCAACCAGTACGTTGGCACTGAGCCTTGCCTTGGGCAATCTGGAGTTTCTGGATGAGCAATTGGGTCTTTATTCCCTGCTTGCCATCGTGCCAGCCTTGATCGGCATGGAACTGGGAGCCAAAATCCGCAAAGGGTTGGGTGAAGCCAACTTCAGACGGATCTTCTTCCTGGCCAATCTGGGGCTCGGCATGCTCATTTTGGTTCGGGGATTGGTCAGCCTGATTTAGCCCCATATCCTAGTCGCGTTTTTCCTTGAAAAAATCCTGCAAAATGGCTGCGCATTCGCTTTCGCGAAAGCCGGAGTAAACCTCTGGTGCATGATGGCAGATGGGTTGATGATAGAGACATGGGCCATTCTCTACAGCACCACCTTTCACATCCCCTGCTCCAAAATACAGGCGGCGAATACGGGCAAAGGAAATCGCTGCTGCACACATGGGGCATGGTTCCAATGTCACATAAAGATCGCAATCCGGAAGGCGTTGGCTTCCTAGCTTTTGGCAGGCTTCACGGATCACCAGAATCTCGGCATGAGCAGACGGATCATGTAGCTCGATGGTGCGATTGCCAGCACGGGCAATGATCTCCCCCTTATGAACCAGCACTGCTCCAATAGGCACTTCGCCCCGCTGTTTGGCGAGTTCGGCCTCATGAAGAGCTTCAGCCATGAAGTCCTTACTCTTACCGGAGTTTTTGCCGTTGGGCTCTGCGCTTTTCGCATGGCACATATGCAATTTGCCTTCATTTGCGGATTTTTCTCGCCTTTTGATAGCGTATTTGATAAAGGCTGTCGCCATGGAACGTAAATCTGCTCACAAGGGACGCCGTTCTGCCGACGCGAGGTCGCCAGAGGGTTCCGAAAACGCGCGCCGCGATGGCGCCCGTAAATTCACGTCAGGAAACCGCGATGCTGCGGGCAAGTCTGGCAAAGATGGTTTTAAAAAGGGCGGCTTCAAGGCTAAGTCCTTCAAGGGTGACGGCAACAAATCCGGCCCGAAACGGGATCGCAGGGATGATGACCGGCCCCGTCGCGCCAGAAGCGATGGTGATGGCTGGAGCCCCAATAGCGATGCCCGCAAGCCAAACCGCGAGGAGCGCGAGATTACGCGCGGTGAACGCGGACAACGCAGCGAATTCAACAAAAAACGAAATTTTGGCGATCGAGATCGCTCTGATGAACGTGGTCGTGGTCCACGCCGTGAATTCCGCGACGGCGAAGGTCGAGGTCCGCGTCGTGACAATCGCGACAACGATGGTCGCGGCCCACGCCGTGATGACCGCTCGTTTGGAGACAGAAAGCCACGTCGGGATTTTCACGATGGTGAAAGCCGCGGTGGCCCACGCCGTAACAATCGTGATACCGACAGCCGTGGCTCGCATCGTGATGATCGTGGATATGGCGAAGGACGTGGTCCGCGCCGCGATGATCGTGGATACGGCGATAAAAAGCCGTTCAATAAACGCCGCGACAATCCAGGCCCGAACCGCATTGAAGCTACAGGGCACGACGCCAACAAGCCGAAGGGCCCAAGCTACACCCCGCCCACCCGTGCGTTGGAAGAAGGTGAGCGTATCGCCAAGATCATGGCTCGTGCCGGTCTTTGCTCACGCCGTGATGCTGAAGACTGGATTAAGGCTGGCCGCGTAAGCGTCAATGGCTCGGTTCTGGAAACTCCAGCGATCAATATCAAGGCTCATGATAAAGTTCTGGTAGATGGCCAGCCCTTGCCTGTGCGTGAGCGGACCCGCCTGTGGCTCTATCACAAGCCACGTGGCTTGGTGACCACAACGTCCGATCCTGAAGGTCGCTCAACCGTTTTTGAAAAGCTGCCTGAGGGCCTACCTCGTGTCATCACCGTTGGTCGTCTGGATATCAATACCGAAGGTTTGTTGCTACTGACCAATGATGGTGGCTTGGCACGCGTATTGGAGCTGCCAAGCACTGGCTGGCTGCGTCGCTATCGTGTACGCGCCTATGGCAAGGTGACACAAGCACAGCTGGATACTTTGGCTGATGGTATTGCACTGGATGGTGTTCTCTATGGTGCCATTGACGCCCAGCTGGAACGGGAACAGGGCGACAATGTCTGGATCACCGTAGCACTACGCGAAGGTAAGAACCGTGAAGTAAAGAAGGTTCTTGGCCATTTGGGTTTAGATGTAAACCGCCTGATCCGTGTTTCCTATGGTCCTTTCCAACTTCTGGATCTGGATGAAGGTGTTGTCAATGAAGTCCGTGGCCGTGTGCTGCGCGATCAGCTCGGCGAACGTCTGGTCACAGAATCTGGAGCCGACTTCGATGCGCCAATCCTGACAGAGATGCCAAAGGAAGAACCCAAAGCCAAGGAAAAGAGAGAGCGCAAAGGTTCTGGCGGTGGTGCCAAAGGTGGATATTTGTCCGCCAAGGAAGGGGCGCGTGCTGTTTCTGGTGGCAAGGATCGCAAGGATGATCGCAGCCGCGATTTCAATGATCGTGCTGGAGATCGCGGCGGAGATCGTGACCGGGGCGACTTCAAGGATCGTGGATCCCGTGATCGCGACTTTGATGCACGTGACAGCAAATATGCAGAGCGCAAGCCGTTTGATCCAACAGCCCCGCGCCGCACCAGCTTCACCTTCCGTGAAGACGGAGCGGACGGCAAGAAAGTCTCCGGCAAGAGCTCTCGTCGTGTGGGTGGTAAGCCTCAAAAGACTGATTTGCTGGATCCAAATGCCCGCATTGAAAAGCGTGGTGGTAAAAAACCTCACAAGGCCGGTCCAACCCGTGGCAAACCGGGTGGTCGAGATGGCGGACGGTTTGAGGGACGTTCTGAAGGCCGTTCCGATAACCGTTCTGGCAATCGCTTTGGTGACCGTCCTCGCGGTCGTCCGGGACGTCGCAACGACTAAGCCTGGTAAGTTGGCTCTTTGCTAAGTGCATATTAATCCCGCTCCGGGCTTGCCTCGGAGCGGGTTTCTTTTTATGCAGAACACACTTATCAGACCACGAGGATCCAGAATATGCGCATTGTAGGTGGCCGCTTCAAAGGCAAGGCTTTGGCAACTCCAAAAACCAATGCCATTCGCCCTACGACCGACAGGGTTCGCGAGACATTGTTCAATATTCTCGCCCATGGCTATGATCACGTGGTTGATGGCGCTCGAGTGCTGGATCTGTTTGCGGGGACAGGTGCTCTTGGTTGCGAGGCACTCTCTCGCGGAGCCGAGCATGTCACCTTTGTTGAAGAAGGCACGGAAGGACGTGGTCTGATCCGTTCCAATATGGAAGCGTTCGGTCTCAATGGTGTCGCCAAAATTCTACGCCGTGATGCAACCAAGCTTGGATCAGCAGGAACCATTGCCCCCTTCGACTTGGTTTTCCTCGATCCTCCCTATCGCAAATCTTTGGGCGAAGCAGCGCTCGCCAGCGCAGCGCAAGGAGGCTGGCTTGCAAAAGATGCATTGTGCATCTGGGAAGAAGATGCCAAAGCTGAACTGGCAATCCCTGCTGACTTTGAAGTGCTGGAAGAGCGTACCTATGGCGATAGCAAGCTGACCTTTGTGCGTTATACGGGCTAATTTCTCCGTTCTTTGACAGAGATCAGGCATTTGCTCGCTGCTTGGGTTATCGTGAGGATATTGCATTCTCACGAAGGAATTTTCCATGCCTGCTGCCATCAACCGGGATGATCTTATTGCGGCCACCGAATTAGAATTTGCCAAACTTGATAAATTGCTCTCTTCAATCAGTGAGGAGCAAGCTCTTTACCTCGAACCGGATGATCAGCAATCCATCAAGGATACCATAGCTCATCGCGCTCATTGGCTCTCCCTTTTCTTTGTCTGGTACGAAAGCGGCTTGGCCGGAGAAGATGTCCAGACCCCTGCCCCGGGATACAAATGGAACCAGCTCAAAGCTTATAATGCAGGTGTGATCGAAGCGTCTCGAGATCAAAGTTGGGAGCAGGTTTTAGGCGACTTTCACGCAGGGCATGACAAGCTTCTGGACTTCATCAAAGTCAGTGATGATGATCTGCTTTACACACCCAAGCTCTATTCATGGATGAACAACTGGACCTTGGGGCGCTGGGCAGAAGCGAGTGGCTCGTCCCATTACCGATCTGCTGCAAAATATGTGCGAAAGCTGATCAAACAACAGAAATAGCCCAGCGTATGTTTAAGGGTGTGAATTCTGATCCTGCGTGCAGGAGCACGCAGGGAAAGCACACTGGGCCGAAGCCAGTGGCTCGTCCCATTACCGATCTGCCGCTAAATATGTGCGAAAGCTGATCAAACAACAGAAATAGCGCTGCGCATGTTTAGGGGTGTGAATTCTGATCCTGCGTGCAGGAGCACGCAGGGAAAGCACACTGGGCAGAAGCGAGTGGTGCATCCCATTACCGATCTGCCGCGAAATACGTACGCAAGCTGATCAAGCAACAGAAGTAATCTCCCATTCGCACTTTATCTGTGTGTCTCCTTCCGTCCTACTTCAAACCTCTCCCAAAGGATTGTTTGACGTAAACGTCAAAGAAGAGTAGATTTCTGCAATCAATTCAGCTGGCAATGGACTTATTCCCAGGAGAGTAACATGCAGTTTGCGCTTAGTGAAGAACAGGAAATGATCCGTGATGTTGCAGCCAAACTGGCAGCCGACCGGTTGGAGCCTCTGGCGGAAAAACTGGATCAGGGTGGCGGCCGCGACGAGTTTCTCAAAAATCTCAAAGAGATGGCAGAAAATGGCTTCATGGGACTGAATGTCGGAGCTGAGTATGGTGGTACAGAAGCGGGCACCATCAGCTTCTCGTTAGCCATCACGGAACTTTCCCGTGCCTGCGCATCAACTGCAGTCACCACATCTGTTACCAATATGGTGGCAGAAGTGATTCAAGCCGTTGGTTCGGACGAGCAGAAAAACGAATATCTGCCCAAACTATGCGATGGCACATATTCCGCAGGTGGTTTCTGTCTGACCGAATCTGGAGCTGGTTCTGATCCTGCTGGCATGAAAACCTCCGCTGTCAAAGACGGTGATGATTATATCCTCAATGGCTCCAAGCTCTATATTACCTCAGCCGAGTTTGCCGGTATCTTTGTTGTCTGGGCTGTGACGGACAAGGATGCCAGGAAAGGCAAAGGCATCAGCTGTTTCCTTGTGCCAGCAGGCACCCCCGGTCTGATTATCGGTAAAGCCGAAAAGAAGATGGGCCAGCACGGCTCTGCCACCAACGAAGTGCATTTTGAGAATTGCCGTATCCCTGCCTCGGCCATGATGGGCAAGGAAAATGACGGCTTTCGCATTGCCGTAGGCGAGCTCGCAGGAGGACGTATTGGCATTGGCTCCTTGGCACTTGGCCTCGGCTTGGAAGCCATGCACCGTGCCAAAGCCTATATCATGGAGCGAGAGCAGTTTGGCACCAAGCTGGGTAACATGCAGGGCCTGCAATGGATGATTGCCGATGTTGAAACCGAACTGGAAGCAGCAAGACTTCTTCTGATGCAAGCCGCCTGGTTGAAAGACGAAGGCAAGCCGTTTGCCAAGGCCGCATCCATGGCTAAACTCCATGCCACAGAAGCCGCCCAAAAAGCCACCTATACTGCTTTGCAACTGCATGGTGGTGCAGGCTATATCAAGGAATATCCTCTGGAACGTTATGCCCGGGACGCGCGCATCACCACCATTTATGAGGGCACATCTGAAGTTCAGCGCCTGATTATCGCAAGAGAAGCATTGGCGGACTATCGCTAACATCCGATCAAATATTTGGCGGCTGTTTCAGCCGCCATTTTTATGGCCAAATAGATAAAACTAACAAGGCCGACCATCTCAACGAAGCATCCCGTTTCGTTTTTTTCAAACAAACAGCGTGGGCTTGATCCCAATCAAAGCGATTAGCTGTGACATTTGGTCATATATAGTTGAAGACCGGTCTTGTAACCATGCGGGACTTGGACCGTTGAATGACAATGGATTGCCCAGCCAAAGATTGATGGAGGCAATCATCAGGTCACAATTCTAGGGCCTAAAGGGAAGGAAGCCAGACGATGGCAATCAAAGATATTGTAACTTTGCTGGATATCGAAACCGATCTGACAACCGCTCCGATCCAGATCGCAAATGAGATTGCTGAAAAGCTCGATGCCCACATCACCGGCATTGCACCATTGGTTGAGCCGATTGTGCCGGCTCTGATGGTTCAGCCTGTGCCAGATCAGTATATCTCCGATGCACGCACCCGTGCCGACGAAAAAGCACATTCTGCTTTGGAACGCTTTGCCGAATATGCAGATCGTGTTGGCACCAAGTTCGAAACCCGCCTCATGGATGTTACCCCTGGCGCGTTGGAGACCTTTGTCAATCATACCCGTATGTGTGATCTGATCGTTGTCGGTCAGGACAATCCAGATCGTCCGGAGCCGCTCCGTACCGATCTGATCGAAGCTGCACTGTTCGATTCCGGTCGTCCGATCCTCATGGTTCCTTATGTTGGCACCGAGGCCTTCTCCGCCAAGAAGATCATGGTGGCTTGGGATGGCTCCAAAACTGCTGCACGCGCCATTCATGCTGCAATGCCAATTCTAGAGCTGGCAGACGAAGTCCAGATCGTGATGGTGGAAGCCAAGAAGCTGCATCTACCAGGTGACCCTGGTGCGGATCTGGCGGTTTATCTTTCTCGCCATGGCGTACAGGTGTCTGTCGAGAAGATCCCTGCCCCATCCTCAGGCGTTGCTGATGCACTGCTCAACCATATCTCCGATAATGGCATTGATCTGGTTGTCATGGGTGGCTACGGACATAGCCGTGTCCGTGAATTCATTCTGGGTGGTGCGACCCGTGGCATGCTGCAGGCGATGACAGTGCCATGCATCATGGCTCACTAAAGCATCTTGAAGTAATTCTTCAATTTGAAAATCAGATCGGCTCCATAATGTGGAGCCGATTTTTATTATCCATGCCACCAAAACCGGCATTGAAAAAAACCGCTCATGAATGGGCGGCTTTTAAATCATTCATATTTGCCTTGGGTTAAGCTGCTTTCACTTTGGTGAGAAAGGTTGCAATTTCCTGGCGCAAATTGCCCACATGATCGGTTAATTCTCCGGAAGCTTGCTGTACATCATTTGCAGACTGGCTGGTCTGATCGACGGCTTGTGTCACCGTAGACATATTGTCGGTTACACCTTGCGTTCCGCCAGCAGCCAACTGCGCATTGCTGGAGATCTCATTTGTGGCCTGACCTTGTTGATTTACAGATGCTGCGATCCCGGCGGTGAATTCATCCACTTTGGTCATGATTTCCGCAATTTCCTCGATAGCGGAGACTGCTTCATTGGTGGACGATTGAACCTCGGAAATCTGACGGTCGATCTCCTCGGTTGCCTTGGAGGTCTGATTGGCCAGTTCCTTGACTTCAGATGCCACAACAGCAAACCCTTTGCCCATTTCACCAGCTCTGGCAGCCTCGATTGTCGCATTCAACGCCAAAAGGTTGGTCTGTTCGGCAATATCCTGAATAAGGGTCATGACCTTGCCGATTGATTGCACTGCAAGATCAAGTGACTGCACCTTGGTGGTGGTGTTGTCTGCCATGTGGCTGGCTTTGGAAATAAAGCTCTGTGCCTCATCAACCTGACGGTGGATTTCACCTACCGAAGAAGATAATTCTTCGGTTGCTGCCGCAATGGAATGGACATTGTTGGATGCTTCTTCTGAAGCATGTGTAGCATTGCTGGCCTGTTGCTGGGTCGTGGTCGCCACATCCGTCAATTCAGTCGCACTATTTCCAAGGATAGATGTATTGTCATCTACTTTGGCCAGAACATTCTGTACGCCACAGTCGAACGAGCTGATAAGATCATCAATATACCGGGTACGTTTCTCACGTTTGGCCGCTTCGTCATCCATTTGGATCTGAAGTTCTTTCTGCTCGCGAACATTGTCACGGAAAACAACAACCGAACGTGCCACTTCACCCAGTTCATCAGACTGTCTCGCGACATCAAAGCTTGCCGAGATATCCCCTGCAGCCAAGCGCTTGGAATCGGAGACCAGCGAACGGACCGAACGATTCATACCGCGAATTACAAAGAACGCAGTGCTCATTGCCAACAGTAGGGCTGCCATACCTACGGCCAAATTAATCACAGTTGCATTGAAGGCTTGGCTGGAAGACACTTGAGCCTCTGTCACGACTTCAGCAGCGAAAGCATCTTCAACCACCTTCAATTGATCAATACGCTGTGTCGCCAGCGCGAACCATTCGGGGCCGCTATGCCCTTCCAGCGATCCACCAAATGGACCGGCATACGCCACTTCTCGCCAATCCTGAACTGTCGTAAAAATCGGCTTTGAGAAGATGTCCTTCATTTTGCTCTGCAGATTTTCCGGAGCATTGCTACGAGCCAGATTGAACAATGTTTCCTGTTGGGCGCCCAACTGAAGCAACTTGCCGTACAGAGCCTGACTGAACTCACCAGCTCCAAAACCGCCGCCACCCATCGCACGTTCCTGACCCGCCATTTCCTTGCCCCACAAGAAGAAGGAATAGTTATGAATAGCTGAAGCCATCTCGGCATCGGTTGCCAAATTTCCCAACTGATCAATTGCATTTAGAAGGCTTGCTATTGTCACAGTGTAGTATTTGGCCATATTCGGCACAGAGGTGTTCAGACCATTGACCTGATTGCGTATAGCGTCAAGATCTTGCAGCTTGCTCTTTGCTTTATCCAATTGCGCCAAAAACTGTCGATCAGCCTCTTCTTTGCTCACGTTTGCAAGCGCTGTATGCATATGCTTGATCGCCTGATCACTATCACCATGCTGAACTGGCAGGCTGGCAGTCATTTTCTGCCCCTTGGAGCCAATGAAAACTGCAGACTGGCCGCGCTCCTTTTGCAATTCGTGGACAACAGCGCTAATCGAAGGCGCAACTTCAATAACGGAGCTGACCATCTTGGCTTCGCTCAGTCGTGTCGAGTTTGTGCTGATATCCTTTACGACGAAATACATCATGGGAACCAGCACAGCCAAAAAGACTGCCAGAATTTTTTGTGTGATAGAAAGTTTCATTTCCTTACCCGCTATTCGTACCCAACCCGACCTGAAATGATTTAGTCAAAAGGTTATACCTCACCAACCACATCGTGCTCCGGGCTAAGTTAACAGCCATTTAATACTTCAATTCATCCCTTTGTATTTCCAAGTAATTATTGAATTCATACATAGAATTACTTATTTTGTTAGTATTTAGAATATCAGTTAAATTACTTATTACTTTAAATATGACTGCTATCGCACACACTCTTTATTAAAGTATATCTACTTATATTTCATCCAATAGCAGGTACTCATTATCGCAACAAATATCTCAGATTGCGGAAATTTGTGTAATGGATGTAAACACTTGATAACTGGATCAGCCGTCAGATAACCGGCCCTGATTGTCCGCTCCGGAGCTCTGCGTAATATGCATAGCTGCTATTCACATTTATCTGTGACAATCCATCCAGATCAGAGATGAAAGACCGCATAGATCAAAGATAAAAACTTGCGGCTACTTTACCTAAAAGTCGCAAATCCCCTCTAGAGTCGATTTGCCAAAGCCCGTTTTATGGAAACGGGCCTGTCGTTTCAGATCGGATTACCGGTATTTTACCGGTATTCAGACAAAGCCATGTCGGCCTATCCTCCCATAGGCACAGCATGGCGGCCGAGGATAGAATGAGCAGTTACAATCTAGACGTCTTTTTTGCCCCAAAGACTGTCGCCATCATTGGTGCCAGTGCGCGCGAGGGTAGTGTTGGTAATATTCTGGTGCGCAATCTTTTGGATGGCCCCTATCAAGACAAGTTGATTCTGATCAATCCCAAAGGAGGCGAGGCAGAAGGACTGCCCATGCATTCTTCGCTTGCCGACGTGGAAACCGAAGTTGATCTCGGCATTATTGCTGTCGCTCCTCAATTTGTTCCTGCAACGATTGAAGATTTGGGTAAAAAAGGCGCACGCGGTGCAGTGGTGATCACTGCTGGTCTTGGCTCCGGCGAAGGCTCCCTATCGCAGGAATGTCTGGATATTGCTGCTCGCTACGGCTTGCGCATTGTCGGTCCCAACTGTGTGGGTGTGCTGTCACCTCGCGCTGGCCTCAATGCCAGCTTCTGTCATCTACCGGGAAAACCGGGAGATTTGGCACTACTGTCACAATCAGGCGCTATTGTTACATCTGTGGTCGACTGGGCCGAGAAACATAATATCGGCTTTTCAGGGCTTGTTTCCATGGGCGACAAAGCCGATGTCGATTTCGGTGACCTAATTGACTATTTCGCCATGGATCCGCATACGCGTGCTATTCTTCTCTATATCGAGAGCATCAAGGATGCTCGCAAGTTCATGTCATCTGCCCGCGCTGCTGCTCGTGCAAAGCCAGTTGTTCTGATCAAATCCGGCCGCCATGCTGATGGTGCCAAAGCCGCAGCATCCCACACAGGCGCCTTAGCTGGCGAAGATAATGTCTATGATGCTGCATTCGAACGCGCAGGCCTGCTGCGTGTTTTCGATCTGGATGAATTTTTTGATGCAGTTGAAACGCTTACCCATGTCCGCAAACTTAAAGGCCCTAAACTAACCATTCTGACCAATGGTGGCGGTGCTGGCGTTCTCGCTGTTGACGATCTGGTCGACCATAACGGCCAAATGGCTACATTATCTGATGAGACCATTGAAGCACTTAATCAGGTTCTTCCTGCCACATGGTCCGGTGCCAATCCTGTCGACATCATTGGTGATGCTGGCGCTGACCGCTATAAGGCTGCGCTGAATCTCTGTATGGATGACAAAAACAGCGACGCTGTTCTTGCCATGGCCTGCCCCACCGCTCTTGCATCAACCGAAGATGCAGCTCGTGCTGTTGTAGAGGTAATGGAAGAGCGCAAAAAGCAGGGCAAGCGTCGCCCACCTATTTTTGCAGCTTGGCTTGGTGGTGATGACAAGATCTCCGAAATTTTCGAGAGCGCTGGTATTCCGCACTACCCAACTCCGGCGGACGCAATTCGCGGCTTCATGTATGTGGTCAAGCATATGGAAGCCCAGAAGACTCTGATGCGCATGCCTCCTGCCTTGCCGGAAGTAAAACCGGATTTGGAGACTGCAAGAAAGGTGATCGAAAAAGCCCTTGCCAAGGGGAAAAAATGGCTGAATGCCGTTGAGATCACCAAAGTACTGGAAGCATATGATCTGCCTATAGCAGCAGCTCGAGCAGCTTCCAATCCAGAAGAAGCTTCCGAGCTTGCCAAACCGCTTATTGAGCAATTTGGCGCGGTTGTCGTTAAGATTGACAGCCCTGATATTCAACATAAATCTGATGTTGGTGGTGTAGTGCTGGACCTCAACAGCTCTGAACTGGTGGCCAAGGTTACCAAAGAGGTGATGGAACGGGCAGCTGATGCTGTCCCGGATGCAGATATTAGAGGTGTGACGGTTCATCCGATGATCCGCAAACCACATGCCATCGAGTTGATTGGCGGCATGACGGTCGATAAACTCTGGGGACCGGTCATGGTCTTTGGTCGTGGCGGCACCGCGGTAGAAGTGATCCGGGATAAGGCTTTGGCTTTGCCACCGCTGGATATGTTATCCGCACGGGACATGATGGAGAAAACGCGTGTCAACCGACTGCTGGGTGGTTATCGAGACCGTCCGGCCTCTGATCGCGAAGCCATTGCCAAGATCATGGTCAAGCTTTCCCAAATCACGGCTGACTTCCCTGAAATTCAGGAAGTCGATTTCAATCCGATCCTGGCCGATCATGCGGGTAGCATCATTACCGACGCTAGAGTGCGTATCGCATCAGCAGAGGAAGGTCATCCGCACAAACGCTTTGCGATCAAACCTTATCCTGCTGAATGGGAGCATGAAATCGAACTCAAGGATGGACGCGTTGTCCTCGTTCGGCCAATTCGCCCTGAAGATGAAGAGCTTTATCCTCCCTTCTTCGAACAGGTAACAGACGAGGATTTGCGACTTCGTTTCTTCTCTGCTGCCCGCTCCATGAATCACGCCTTCATTGCCAAACTGACCCAGCTTGACTACGCCCGCTCCATGGCTTTCATCGCCATTGAGAAAGATAGCGGCAACATGTTGGGCGCCGTTCGTCTGCATGGTGACCCCAACCATGACGACGGCGAATATGCCGTGATGGTGCGATCTGACCTCAAAGGTCAAGGCCTTGGCTGGAAGCTGATGAAGCTGATCCTGCAGTTTGCCGAGAAAGACGGTTTCAACACCGTGACTGGTGAAGTTCTGCGTGGGAACCGCACCATGCGCTCCATGTGTGAAGCTCTGGGTTTCGAAGCTCATTCCGACCCGGACGATGAAGATCTGGTTCGCATGATATTCAAGGTTCCAAACATCTCGCAAAGAATTTGCGAAACCCAAAAAGCTATGGAGCAATAACAAGACCTCAAAATACCCAAAAGCCTGACCTCCCTCCTTTCGGATGGAAGTTGGGCTTTTTTCTAACATTTGAGAATGCATACATAAAAATGACCCTGCAGGCCGCAAGACCTACAGGGTCATCTTTTGAGAAAGGAAGAGTAATCAAATGGGGACCGCTTTTTCGGGGACGAATAGCGTGATTGATTACTCCGACCAAATCCGCCGCGTCTTTGATCTCGCTTGCCCTTTCCCTCTAGCTCCTTGTTATTACCTATTAAATATCGATCCTTACAACTGCTCTACAGTCACCACGGTGAAGGTATATAAATCCCCATCTTCATCCTTGATAGAGACATATTCTCCGGGTTTGAAGGCATGAAGGCCGAAACGATATCCCGCCTCATCATCGTCATCGCCATCAATATCATAAGTAAACGCCCAAGACCCGCCGGGCCGGTGAATCAGATGACCATATTCGTCGCTTTCACCTTGCCAGAAGCGATGTACCCGGCATTGATCCCGGTTAATTTTCCAGAGGCTTGCGTCAATATGTCCTTGCTCATCCAATGGCGCAACAAACTCGTAGCCATGGGCGGCACTTCCATTGGGGTAGTCATGATTACGCGCCAAATTCAGACGGATTTTCTTCATATCAGCCATGGATAAAACGATACCTCCCTTGGTCTGTGTCTGATCAGCACCACTGCTTGCCCGTTACAACAACAGCAGACTGCATGACATCACCCTCAATTGCCCCTCATCATTGCAGACATGCGAACCAGCATCAGAGCCTCGGTGTCATCTTCTCAATGCAGGAAAAGCAGTACAGGATAATGAACTGAATAACTGGATATAGTATGTCATAAAGCCCTTCAGGAATCTTGATTTCAATCAATGCCAAATAGACATTTTATCGGCAAGGTGCAGGCTCCAAACAAAGGACCAAGACCAACCATGGGCTCGCCTGTCAATCATATCACTGATGCAAATCAGAGGGACACATCGTCAAAAAGTGTCTTGTCCTGTCCACTTGAACTGCCAGACGCAAGCGAACCATCCAAACCTCCCTGCCCCCTTGATGATCAGAAGGAAACACTAGCGTTTCTCGGTAAATCAAAAAGCTATGGGCTTGAAACGAGTGTAGACCGACTGGGGCTGGTCGATAGTATCCTGTACTTCACGGAACAGCATACCTATCGCATTCGCCGCAGTCGTCCCATGGGATGTCGCGATGAGCTTGATGTTGCCCAGCGCGGTATTCTGGCACAAGCAGAGTTGAATTTTGGCAAGACCACCAGTCCTGAAATCTATCTTTGTTTACGGCCAGTATTGAGAGGGCCAAACACTCTGAAACTGGGAGAAGGCGTGCAGCAGATTGATGGCTTCCAAGCTCCTGAGGGATGGGTGTTGATTGATTGGCTGGTTCAAATGCAGCGGTATGACTACAATCAGACTTTTGACAAGATTGGTGGACTGGAAGATCTGTCGCTTGATGATTGTTGTTCACTGGCTCAATATCTGGTCGACCTACATAGTTGGTCAACCAGCTATGATCAGGAAAATTGGGGGGAGTGGCTAGAGGCCCATTTGAAGAGCTTTGGCAAACGTCCGCAGCTTTTCGCCCCACAACCTGGTTTACGCGGTCTGAAAGCCAGTCTTGATCAGGCACTGCAACTGAATGAACAACTCAAACCTCTATTGCATATGCGCGCTCGGCATGGACAGGTACAAGCACTTCATGGCAACATGCGTCTTGCCAATTTTGTTTCCCAAGATGGCGTTCCACAACTGATCAACCCTCGTCTTGTTGACAACTCACCACAACGTGGCGATTGCCTGTTTGATATTGCAGGATTGCTCATCGATCTGTGGTCCCAGGGTCAGCGCGAAGCGAGCAACTGGATTTTCTCCCGCTATTTTGGCTCGCTTCTGGACAATAGCAATCTGGATGGTCTAAGAGCTTTGAGCCTGATGATGTTTGTGCGCTCAATTGACCGGGCGCTCGCCATTTGTCCGGTAGACGAAGCTTGTCGGTCCGGTGCACGCTGTTCTTTGGCTTCTGCCTTTGAAGGCTTTGTGCGAACAGCAATGGAAAGCTTGCTGGAAGAGCCCAAGATACTAATTGTCCTGGGTGGCCCTGACAGCGAGATGAAAACCGAATTTGCACAATCATTGTCCCCTGCTTTGGGGCGCATGCCCGGGGGACTGTGGCTAAGCGCGAGTCATGAGAAAACTCTGCTTGATCCGGGCGGTCATCAGCAGACACGTCATCAAGCGGGTCTTTGTGATCTGGTCCATGAATATATGCTGGAAAAAGCGCGCTATGGTCTGGAGGCCAATTTCTCTGTATTGCTGGAGTGGAGTGCGTTGCATCCTGCATGTCTCAAAGCCATGGGCCAATTTGCCGTTGCAACAGAAGCCGTGCTGGTTCCGATATGGCTCACTGATGACAAGGAAACCACCAAATCCAATCGGCTAGCTGAAGCTGGCTGGACGATTTTGGATGCATCCATGGAAATAGAAGACATGCTACATCGTGCTCACGGTCTGCTGGGCAAAGCATGTGATCGTGGCTTTCCAGGCGTGCTGCATTAAACCCAGATCCATCATATCCTGTGTTGTCAGGCAGCGACCGACTTTGACTGCCGGGCTTTGCGCAATCGCGCTTGCATCAAGGTTCCCAGGCCATGCTCACTCGATAAAGTAAACTCGCCACCAATTGCCTCTATCAATCGGGTTGCCAAAATCAAGGGCAGAATCTGTGCAAAGCCCAAGTCGCCAAGAGAGCCAATCGCCGTAAATGGGCTGGTGATTGCTCTGACTTGACGAGAAGAGAGAGCGGCACCTGTGTCGATGCATTCAAATAGGATATGGTCGCCACCAATATGCTCGCGAAGTTCCAGACGTACCGGATCCCCTCTTCCTGCCACAAGGCGATTGAAGGCTCCTTCTGCGGACAACATAATCATTCTCGAAAGAGCCTTGGCATCACCATTTACAATCAGATGCTCTGTGTCGCGCAGATCTACCTGCAACGGGTTGTTGCGAATTTCTGCAGATGCCAACAGCACTTTGCTACGTTCTCGCAGAACTGCAGATAAATCACAGGTATGATCACGAACAAAGAAGCCATCGCTATCTGCATCACAATAGTCAGCCACCATTTCGATCTGATGGGCGCAGCGCGAGATGGAATCAGTTGCGCCGATGACCATCGCTTCCAACTCTTCCAGCTCGGCCTGCAATGGCATATGGCGGATATATTGCTCCAAATCCGACATTGTCGGAACAAGCAGCAATTCAATCGCCTCGATAGACCAACTACGCAGCTCCGGTCCATAACCTGCAGCATTGTCGCGAGAAAGAACACGTTCGAGCAAAAGCAGAACATCTTCGGCATTGACCCGCAATGTATCATCGGACATTCGCATTCGGGCCGCCATGGCAGCTCCCAGTTTGGCATCGGGAGACGTCGACTGAATACGATTGATTGCCCTACGGATTTCGTTGCGCAGATTGACGACCTTGTTGCTTACATCTGCTGACAGTCGTCCCAGTTCTTCGCCGCTATCCTTTTGCGTGGCAGAGCCCAGAATCGAATTATGTGACATATAAGAAATGACGTAATCAGGTTCACTTTGCATTGCAAAATTGGCAAAAGACAAGCCACGAACTTCATCAACCGGATCCACTCTCATACCAAAGACCTGATCAAGCACCTTGGCAACTGCCCAAACGCACAGAAATGCCCATAGGCATATGGCAGCAATGCCCAGCCATTGCAGAAAGAGATTGTTGAGCAGATCCCCTCTCTCTCCAGATACCATGATCGGAGCAATGGCCCCACCCAGGACGCCGCCTGCAATAGAGGACGAAATCAGATCCCCTACATCATCAATTTCCAGCTGCATCAGAATATTGCGCAAACCAATTCCCATGGCACCAGCAAGCATGCCAACAAGAGCTGCGCTGGCGGGGCTGGCTTTGCTGGCGAAAGCAATCAATGCGATCCCCCCGGCCAAACTGGAATTGAGCAGGTCCATGGCGGAAACCCGTTCAGGCCACATGATCAAAAGCCCAAGAGCTGCCGCTCCTGCAAACGTAGACCCAATCACTACATGAAGAAAGGCCTCGGACATGAGTGCAGCCTGATTATGCTGACCAGCGGTCATGACGGCCAAGCCGATAATGAGGATCATTGCTCCCAGAAATGTGAATGTTGGGCTATGCCCTCTCGGGCGGGAAGCCTGATCGGGGAAACGCATCATGCGAGGACCGATAACTATGGATGCCGCCAGAGCAGCAAATCCTGCCGCTGCAAAGAATACAACTGCGCCACCTGAATCCATAAATCCGCGAATGATCAACCAACCTTCGCTATTGTGACTATTGTGCCAGCCCCAATGCGCCACGATCGGGAAAATGAATGCGGCGACAATCGCTACCAGAATATTGCCTGCCAGCCATCTACCTCGCTCAGCCATTGTAGACGCCACCAATATTGACGGTATCGCAAAAAGGAAAATTGTTCGCAGATTTAGACCATTCGTCATGCTGTTGGAATAATGGTCGATGGCTCCCCAATTCCAACCTACAAATCCCCAAAGACTAGGAGAAGAATAGAGGCTATGACCGATCAGCCAGAATGCCGCAATCGTGATACCGAATGCAGACGTAATACGAACCAGCGTATCCAGTTCGTTTCGATACCGCACACGTCCTGCCATGATAAGAAGCAATCCTAGGGGGACCGCAATTCCCGCTATGGACATAAAGAACTGGATGAGCTCCAGCATTTTGACCTCACGACCTAGTATTTTCCCTAATATCAGAATGCCTTAGCCGCACCCTCGCCCATGCTGACCCTAACGAAACATGGTTGTTTAAAGGTTAATTTCTACTTTTGATGAGCTCTCTTTGACTATTAAGCGATGCTGCTGGTGAACCACTCCGCTGCAAGTGAATGAAAAGATTGATCTGTTTGATTTCTCACTCATGATTGTACCGAAACCTGATTTGCCTTCGTGTACAATTGGGAGGGAAGACAGGCATCAACCTATAGACCTATGCCCCTTGAGAGGGCTTAACCAGATACTGATTGTTCAATCAGATGGCGCTCCCAATTCAGAGCATCACGTACAATCTGGTCCAGATCATTATGCTCCGGCTGCCAACCAGTCAGAGATCGCAAGCGCGAGGAGTCAGCTACCAATTGCGCAGGATCTCCCGGACGACGGTCCGTCATTTCGACATCAAATGCCCCGTTCACCTGCTCCCGTACAGCTTTCACCACTTCCAAAACCGAATAACCCTGTCCATAACCTGCATTGGCAACGAAGCTATCCTGCCCATCCAGCAAGACCTGCAAAGCCAACGCATGTGCCGCAGCCAAATCACTGACGTGAATGTAATCGCGTATGCATGTTCCATCAGGTGTTGGATAATCAGTGCCGAAAACAGCAAGTCTCTCGCGTTGGCCCAATGCAACCTGATTGGCGACTTTTATCAAATGGGTTGCTTCAGGCGTTGATTGACCGGTTCGCCCTTTCGGGTCGGCTCCCGCAACATTGAAATATCGAAGAGCGACATACCGCAAACCATATGCGCGGCTGGCATCACGCAACATGATCTCGGTCATTAACTTGGAAGATCCATATGGCGAAATCGGATCAAGTGCCAGATCTTCTATCAAGGGACGCGACGTGTCTTGCGGATTTCCATAGACCGCTGCGGTTGAAGAAAAGATGAAAGCCTTGAGCTTGGCCTTTACGGCATTTTCAATCAAGGATCGGGATTTAACCGTATTGTTAAGATAATAACCAAGCGGATCGGTTATGGATTCCGGTACAACTATGGATCCTGCAAAATGGATAATGGCTTCCACATTGTGGTCATCAATAACCTTGGCGACTAGCGCCTGATCATCAATATCACCGACAATCAAAGGCACATCCGCTGGTATCTGGTTTGTAAAGCCCGTCGACAGATTATCGAAAACAACCACATCTCGTCCCTGATCTTTCAGGGTCCAGGTCATGTGACTTCCAATATATCCGCAGCCACCAGTTACCAAAATCGTCATCACTCAAACCTGCTTCTCGAAACGTGTATGGGGAATTCTGGACACCAATATTATCAAAAAGAGATAATATATGGTTGTTTCAGGTCCATTTTATTGGCGCTCAAGTGCAGTTACACGCTTGACGATGAACAGAGTTAACAAACCCGAAATCACGAAAGCAACAGTCAGAGGCAGCAATGTCTCGTCATAAAATCTGCCTATGACCCAAGCAATAAACATTGCAAGGAATGTGCTGATCGCACCAATAATTGCTGATGCGATCCCAGCGATCTCGCCTACATCTTCCATCGCCAAACTGTTCAAATTTCCAAACAGAATACCGTTGGCAAAGAATAGCAGAATGAAACTGACGACAAACAGGCCAAAGGGCGGCACGAAATCATAAAAATAGGACGCAGTTAAAAAAGCTGCGGCAACGACAGTGCTTGTTGTCAGCGCAATTCGCACCAATGGGACCATTCCAATAGACATGACGATGCGTCCATTCAGCATTGATGCCAATCCAATCGATAATGCCAAGGCTGCAAAATAATAAGGGAAGGCCTGCCCTACACCATAGACAGATTGGAAGATTTGTTGGGCTGAACTTAGATATCCAACAAATGGGCCAAATATGATGCCTGAAGCCAACATATATCCCAGTGCCGTCGGTGTCCTGAAAGTCTGACAAGTCCCGTCCCAGAGATTGGACGGGGTCACAAGGATCCGTCTCTCTGGCAACAAGGTTTCCCGCTGCCGAATAGCGAGCCATAACCCCCCGAGGAGTCCGAGAAGGATGAAAGAAAAGAAAATGGCGCGCCATCCCCAAAGCAGAAAGATAGCCTGCCCCATCGCCGGTGCCAAAACCGGCACCAGAATAAAAACACCCATGATAAAGGACATGACCCTCGCCATGGAGGCGCCCGCAAAAAGGTCACGTATCATGGCAACTACGACGATCTTTGATCCAGCAGCCCCCAATCCTTGCAAGAAACGACCTGCCAGCATCGTCGAGAAATCTTCAGCAAACCAACTCAGGATGCTTCCCAGAATGAAGAGTATGAGGCCAATGTAAATTCCTTTCTTGCGCCCTATCTGATCAGATAGCGGACCATAGAAGAATTGGCCTATTGCCATGCCCAAAAACAGGATTGTAACGACCAGTTGGATATCTTGAAAAGAGGCAACAGACAGATCCTCTCCCATCACCTGCAAAGCAGGCAGCATTGCATCCGTGCTGAGAGCAACCAGGGACATCAATAGTGCCATCAGGGCAACAAATTCCTTGAAGGAGAGCTGCTGGCTCGAAGGCTTGCTCTGTTCCATGAAAAGAAGTTTCCGGCTTTGGAGAAAAATATAGAGAAGACAAAACTGATTATGTCAAACCATCCCATACTGGGATCAATTCGCTCCTATAGCATCGCTCGACAAGCGAAGCCAGACATTGGACATAAAAGTTTATCTTTCCCTCCATTCCTGTCGACACTGTATTGACGCCCCGATACGTGATGGCTGCTTATTAGATTATCAACTATTTTACGCCACACTGCGGGATGAGCCTAAGTAATGGGGATATCCTTAATGGCCTTTCGAGACCTCCGGGAAGTAATACAGCGTAGTGAAATACGGTTGCGATTTACAACTGTGTTATTGCTAGGTCTTCCGATCATTGTGATCGGAACAATTATTGCCTGGCTGATGTCAAACGATAATCTGCAAAGCCATCATGCTGAGGGGGGACTTGAAGCTCATCCGGAAGTAATCTTCATACTTGTGTTGGCATGCCTCATTATTGCAATCACCTCAGGCCTTACTTACCTGATTCATAGCAGAAATGCTCGCCGGGCCATGGCCGATGTCAGCCTGCTCAATTCCATCTTCGAGTATTTTCCTGGTGGTTTAAGTTATTTCGATGGCGATCTGACTCTCAAAATGGCAAACAAGGATTTCTACCATCTCCTCGACCTGCCGGAAGATCAACTAAAGGTCGGCTGCACATTTGAAGACATCATTCGTTTTAATGCAGAACGTGGAGAATATGGGACCTGTAACAAGGACGAGCAAGTCAGCAAGCGGGTAAAGCTTGCAAGAAACCCTGTTCCTCACGAGCTCAAGCGTAAGACGAGCTCTGGTCGAGTTCTGGACATCAGAGGTATACCTCTTCCAAGTGGTGGCTTTCTAACCACTTATCTTGATGTTACCGAACAAGAAAACACCTTATCCGAGCTGCAGACCAAACGTCAGGAATCCCTGATTGCCACCGAGCGTCTAAGAACAGCGCGAGACGAACAAGCCAAAACTCACAAGCATTTGATCTCGGCGATCAATTCCATGCGCAATGGATTTGTGATTTGGGACAAAGATGGCCGTTTGGTCATGGCAAACAAAACCTTCCGCCGGGTTTATGCGGATATCAAAGATAGCTTGAATGCCGGTTTGCCATTTGAAGACTTCCTGTTCAAGGGGGTCGAAGCGGGCATTTGGAGCATCGGGGATGAAGATGTAGAAACCTGGATTGCAGAACATGTTGCCTATCGCAACAGCAATCAGGACAATGAGCGGGAAATTACACTCAATAACGGTCAGCAATTGATCATTTCCGAACGCAAGCTCGATAATGGCGATACCATTGTTACCCTGATTGATGTCACCAATCACCGCCGGAGAGAGGCTGAACTTCGCGATACCAAAGATAAACTCGAACATATTGCTTTTTATGATGAACTGACCACGTTACCCAATCGTGCACGATGTCAGAAAGACCTTGATACCCACTTCTCGCAAATTTCTTCAGCCAGCAAGTTTGCGATTGTTCAGATTGATCTCGATAACTTCAAACGCGTCAACGATACGATGGGGCATGCAGGGGGCGATTTCCTGCTCAAAACCGTTGGCGAACGTCTCAGTCTGTTCAGCAATCAGATCAGCAGTTTCAAACCCTACCGTTGGGGGGGAGACGAATTCATTGCTCTGGTGGAACGCAAGGGCGATATTCCGTTGGATGAAATATGCCAGGAAGTGACCGATCTCATTTCCATTCCTGTGCATTTTGAAAGCAAGACATTCTGGCCCACTGTTAGCCTTGGTATTGCGCGGTATCCAGAAGACGGAACTGATCGTGAAAGCCTGATGGTTTTCTCTGATCTGGCACTTTATAAAACCAAGGAGCTTGGGCGAGACGGTTATCAATTCTTCACATCCGAAATGAAGGAACAAGTGGATCTGGAATCCCGAATCGAAAGTGAATTGCGTGTTGCCATTGAAGAGGATCAGCTTGATCTCTATTTCCAACCGCAAGTTAGTTCTTCAGACGAAAGCCTGACCGGCATAGAAGCTTTGATACGCTGGAATCACCCTGAACACGGTCTTGTGCCGCCCAGTATGTTCCTTGATGTCAGCGAAACAAATGGCCTTGCTTCGCAATTGGGCTGCCTTGTTTTTGAAAAGGCCATGTCTGCAGCAAGACAGTGGACAGACCTGAGTCTCGACTTTGGCAAGGTGGCAATCAATCTGTCACCATCCCACCTGAAGCGCACATCATTACTGGATGATTTCTTCTCCACGATGCAGCGCTTTGATCTGGCGCCTGATTGTCTGGCCGTAGAGTTTGTAGAATCCTGCTTGCTGGATGATCCGCATGCCGATATCTCGAACATTCTGGAAACCTTCCGTCAACGGGGCATTCATGTGGAGCTGGATGATTTCGGCACTGGCTATGCCTCACTCTCTCATCTCTCAAGTGTGCCAATCGATGGTATCAAGATAGATCGCAGTTTCGTTCAAAATATAGAAAGCAACTCCAAAGAGCAGGCCATCGTAGGCGTCGTCATGTCCATGTCCAAGCTCATGCAGTTGCATGTGGTCTGTGAAGGCGTTGAGACTTACGAACAATTCGAGGCTGTTTCACATATCTCCAAATGCTCCATTCAAGGCTATATGGTTGCAAAACCCATGAGCTTTGCAGATATGACAAAATGGATGAGTGAAGGCCTGAATAAGGGAGTGCTGGCTGATCCAAATACGCACCCTATCGTTTCCCAACCAGCCAAGGCTCTTTTGGCAGGCAAGGAAATCTACTCAATGTAATCAATCTGAACCAGGAATTCATCCTTTATCGGGATCTGGGGTTTTCGCATGTATGACAGCCACTTACCTGCCGGACAAGCCGACCAGATGTGTCAATTCCTGTCGCAAGCAAACCTTGCCCGCTGCAACCGGATAATTACTCAAATCTTTCAACATCTGCTGCCCTGAGACAACCACACCGCCGCATTCCTCAATCAACAACAGTCCCGCGAGACAATCCCATGGATTGAGATCAGCCTCAAAATAAGCATCAACCAATCCTTCTGCGGCCTGAGCAAGACCCAAAGCCGCTGACCCAAACCGACGATGCTCAACTTCTTGTTCATGAAGATATTTCAACGTGTTGAGATAAACATCAAAACCAATTCGGCGGGACTGCCCAAGAATGATCAATGTGTCAGCTGGTCGTGTATTCCCTGAATTCAATTGCGGCATGGTTCGCCCATTTTGCACGGCTCCCTGTCCATGCAGACAATGATAGAGGATGTCACGCATCGGATCATAAATAACGCCAATCTCCACCCGCTCCTCGGAAACCAGAGCGATGGAGATACCCCATTGGTCAATGCCACGGATGAAATTGGCTGTCCCATCGATAGGGTCAATGACCCAGGTCAATCCATTCTTGCCACGCGCTCGCTCCGATTCCTCACCCCAATAGCCATCGCCGGGAAAAAGAGCGGACAATTCGCGTTTGATAAAATTTTCAACATCACGATCGGCATGGGTTACGAAATCCTGCAATCCCTTAACCTCAATTTCCAACTCCCCTGCTTGCATGGAGGAGAGGTGGTCAAGTGCCAGTTTTCCGGCCGCTTTGGCCACACGCTGTGCTGCCTGGTAACGCTCTTGCATCCGATAGAAATCCTGTCCCTTATAAGGTTTTTGTTGTTGCCCGCTCAACCACACTGACATCGACCATGCGAATATCGGGGGGAGCGAGTGGGTTCTTAAAACGCGCTGTCAGGGCACCAACCACCTGTTTTGCCAATAAACGTGTATCTTGTCGGATGGTCGTCAGATCATATCCTGCCCAACTCGCCTGCAAAATGTCATCGCAACCGATGACTTTCAGATCATCCGGGACCTTTCGATCTGATTTAAGGCGGAAATAGTCGAGGCTGCCCAAAGCCATATAGTCGGTAATGCAAAAAGCACCATCAACATCTGGCATGTCGCGAAGCATGGCTTCTGCTGCCGTGAAACCACCATTATAATCCGAAATTGGAGCGGAGAAGTGACCTGGCGTATTCATTCCCAACTCTTTGCAAGCAGCTTGAAAGCTCTTCACGCGCACACTCAGCGAGTAGGATGGCTTATCCGAACCAATGCTTGCCAACTGACGGCACCCTTTATCGTAGAGATGCCGGGCAGCGATACGTCCGGATGTTTCATTGTCGAGCAATACCCGATCAACACTGGCATCAATCTCACCCTTATTGATCAGAACCATTGGTACACCGAGCGAGACACATTCCTGACAAATACTCTGAGGAGGGGTATCCGAAGTTACAATTACCCCAGATACATTATATTCCAACAGCATGCCGATCACACGGCTTGGATTTTCTTCTCCTTCCGCTGGAAGCAGGATCGGGCGAAAATTCTGTTCCACCAACTCACGAGCCATATGCTCAACCTGCTGCGCACGGAAGGGATTATCCATGTTGGCTGCAACGATTCCAACCAAATCCGAGCGTTTGTTGATGAGGCTCCGCGCCAACTGGTTTACACGATAGCCAAGTTCATCCGCCGCCTTCATCACCTTCTCACGGGTGGATGCTGAGACACTGGCACCCGGTGTGAAGGTGCGAGAAACCGCAGAGCGTGATACTCCGGCATGCTTGGCCACATCCAATGCCGTCACCTGGCGGCTGAATTCTTCCTCTTCACGCTTCATTGGCAGGCAATCTTTTCTTGTTGCTTTTGGCAATGTTTGAACCAGACTTCTTTCCAGATATGGGAGTGATTCACATTTACCATATGGGGTTCAAGCTCAATCATGCGCTCAAAAATTGCAATATCTGTTCCCATATAGCAAAGCATGAGACGGGCATTGGTTGCCTTGGCTGCGGCAACCAATGGCTCGAAGTCTTCACTCATGTTGATTTCAATGATCTCGGCCCGCACACTTTTGACAGCATCCGCAACAGTATGAAAATCAAGACTTCTTGCCATAAGACGTGCTTCTGGCGAAAGTGCACGAAGCTCTTCAATGCAAGACCAGTCAAAGCTCCAGAAGAAGCAATGGCCCAGAAAATTCATATCCTCGACGACACTCAGGATCTTTTGTGGATCACCCTGTTTGATCTCGATATAGAGACCTTTGCCATGATTTTGCGCAAGAGTGATCACCTCTTTCATGGTTGGAATTTGCTCACCTTTGAACCGATGGGCAAACCAGTCTCCAGCGTCAAGGTTGCGCAGTTCATCTAGACGATAGTTGGCAACCGATCCCCGACCATTGGTCGTACGATCCAATGTATTATCGTGAATAACGACTAGCTCGCTATCGGCAGTCTCGTGCACGTCGATTTCCAACCAGTCAAAATCCTGATCAAAAGTCAATCGACCTGCGGACATGGTATTTTCCGGCGCCAGTTTATTAACCCCACGATGACAACAAACCTCTGGCCCCTTGGGGAAAAGTGAAGGACGTGATGGCGAATTTGCATAAGGTACCATCAATTCGGGTCGATCCGAGCAAACGGCTTGCACGTTCATGGTCATGACAGCGCGGATCACATGTGGGCGCTCTTCATGCCAGAGCACGATCTCCTGTCCTTCTTCACGAGCACGGTCGAAAAGCTCCGACGTCAGCAATTCATGAGGATTATCATCCGCACGTTCCCAGCACAGATGAATGGCATCCGACTTGGCAGTCTTTGCACGCTCAAACGGATCCTCATCCACACGAACCAGCACTGCCAGCGGATAGGGGCAATCGCTATCAGCGAGTTCTGCGATCCATTCTGCAATGAAAGAACCAAGAGCTGCGTAAGCAAAATTGGCTTCTTTCAGCTCGTCCAACGCGGCCATACCGGCCCCCTCACCCTTGATCTCGATATAGAGACCGGTACCGAGCTGGTTCGCCAACGCGATAACCTCGGCAAGGGTTGGTATGGCAACATCCTCCATGGCCGCAAGTTCATATGCGGTCATGGAAGAGAGTTTTTTCTGCACGCCAAAAACCCGTTCCAGATCATCATCATGGGAGACAACGCAAACGCCATCCTTGGTCAGGCGAACATCCAGTTCCCACATATCAGCACCCAATTCGCTAGCCAATTGAAAGGCAGCAAGGGTGTTTTCTAGCGCATGGTGGCTGGCACCACGGTGGCCGATGATGCGTGGCCCACCAAAGCGGCTGGCTGGCCATTTCAGGGATTGGCATTTGGCATGCATAGACATTAGAGACGGTTTCCTTGCGAGTTGAAAACGAGCATACGCTCAGTATCAACAGTCCAGCTTATGCTTTGACCCAATGCAATATCATGACGAACCGGCTGGATTGAGCGTAGAATGGAGCTGTTATCCAACGTCATATCGTATAGATTCTCACGCCCTTGCGTTTCGACAAAGCTGATTTTACCCGGCAACTCTGTCCCCTGCCCTTGCCCGACATGTTCTGGACGCACACCCAACTTGACATAATCACCTTCGGACAATCCGCTAATCGCGCCGGGCAATGGGAGAGAAAACTCAGAGCCCTCGAGTTTTACTTTCCCATTGTCCAACTTCCCTTCCAGGAAGGCGATTGGCGGGTTACCAAGAAAACCAGCCACAAAATCCGTGATCGGATTGTCATACATCTCGGTTGGCGATGCCACCTGCAGGATCTTGCCCTGATCCATGATGGCGATGCGGTCACACATGGACATGGCTTCAACCTGATCATGGGTCACCAGAACGGCAGTGATGCCTGTCTCCAACTGAATGCGGCGGATTTCCGAGCGCATTTCCAGACGCAGTTTGGCATCCAGATTGGCCAATGGCTCATCAAGTAGCAGCACATCCGGTCGACGGATCAGAGCACGAGCCAGAGCTACACGCTGCTGCTGACCACCGGAGAGCTGAGAGGGCTTTCGCTCGAGCAGGTTGCCAATATGCACGAGATCTGCAATGGCATGGACTTCCTTCTTGATGAGCTCCTTGCTTTCCTTCCTGACAGTCAGAGGGAAAGCGATATTGTCGAAGATCGACATATGCGGATAGAGCGCATAATTCTGGAACACCACACCCACGTTGCGGGTTTGAGCTGTTGTACGGGTCACATCCTTGTCGCCAAACAGAATGCGGCCGCCGTTGATTTGATGAATACCGCAAATGGCAAACAAAGTGGTTGACTTGCCGCAGCCCGACGGTCCGAGCAGGGCCAGCATTTCACCATCATTGATTTCCAGATCCATCTGATCGATGACGGTTACTTCACCAAAGCTTTTGGTAAATTGGTCGAGTTTGATACGCATCAGCCTTTGCTGCCTCCGCCATAAATGTTCATCAGTTTGTTCTGGAAGATGAGATAAAGAATGATAACCGGAACCACATAGAAGAGACCGATTGACTTGAACAGGTTGAAGTCGAATTTCTGATCATCGGCGATCAGTGACGCCAGATAAACCGACAGAACCTGAACATCCGCATCCGGTGCAAAAATCTGCGGCAGGATGTATTCACTCCAGCCGTCGAGGAACGCAAACACACCCAGGGCAATCAGGCCCGGTTGAATTTGCGGCAGGACCAGACGACGCCATACGGTGAAGCGTGATGCACCATCTTGAACACCTGCCATCTCGATTTCCCATGGTACCGTGTCATAGAAGCCTTTCATCACCCAGATGCCGAATGGCAGCATCAAGGCAGATTTGATGAAGATAACGCCGATCAGGGTGTTATAGAGACCGACCATCTGCAGCACGATGAAGAGTGCGATCACCAGAGTGATGGTTGGAAAGGCATGCAGAGCCAGCACACCCGCCAGAAAGAAGCGGCGGAAAGGCAAGTTCAGACGAGACAGAGCATAGCCTGCTGTCAGTGACACGCCCAGAATGATACTGGCATTGGTGGTGGCAAAGATCACAGTGTTGCGGGTGGCTACCCATACAGAAGTGGATCCTGTATCGGTCTCCCACAGGAAACGCCAATGCTCCAGCGTGAACTCGTTTGGCACCAGTGAGCCGGGCTCGGTGTTCGTGATCGTATCAATGAAGAGATACAGATACATGATCAGGATTGGGGAAGAGAGCACCCCCAAAAAGAGCATCACCGGCCAGGAGGTAAAGTTACGGGTATTTTGTTGTTTCATGGTCTGATCTTCCTAGCCTTCAATTTTCGGACGAGAGACAAGCTCATCGAACTTGAACAGTCGCAGATAGAGAAGGGACAGGGTGATACCGACGGTCACAAGAACCAGAGCCATCGCAGCGCCATAGCCATATTCCAGATTACCCGCATAGTTGTTGAGCGCAGTGAAATAGGCTTCCAGTGCCCAAACCGTGGTTGACCCGCCTGGTCCGCCTTTGGTGGACAGCAGGATATAGTCGAACGAGGTCAGCAGGGACAAAGTGGTGTAGCTGGTAACAAACAGGATCGGCCAACGCAATTGCGGCAGGATGATATGACGAACCTGTTGCCAGCGGCTCGCTCCATCAACCTCACTTGCTTGCAGCATGGAGGTCGGGATAGCACGAATGGCGCTCGAGAACAGGATCATGCCCATGGATGCACCGACGAACCCATTGATCAGGATTACGACTGACCAGGCGTTACCGACGGAACCGAGCATATAATTGTGGGCAGGCAGACCAAAGAAGCTGCCTAGGCTTGAAAGGAACCCTGTATCCCATGTGAACCATTTCCAGAGCAGGACATAGAGTACTGGCGGAGAAATGCGGGGGAGCAACCACACAGCACGGAAGAATGCAGCCTGTCCGGATGGCAGATAGAAAGTGGTGATGGCCAACAGCAGACCGAAACCGACATTGAAGCACAGGGTAAGCGAGACATAGATGAAAGTGTTCATCGCCACGAACCAGGTTGCAGGCTTCTTGAACATTGCCGTGAAGTTATCAGTTGTCCATGACCAGCCGGTGTAGGCCCGCTCGACCAGAAAATTATGCTGAACTTCCGTCAACTTGATACCAGTCTCATTCAACGCTGCGACAAAGTCTGCTTCAAGCGCATAGCGTTGATTGAGAATGGAGCGAGAGAAAGGTTCTGCTGCCTTTTTCAACTCGCGCGTCTTGCGGGGACGGTTTTTGAGTTTCTTGAGTGCGCGCTCGAAGGCACGGCGACTATCAAAGCTTTTGCCAGACAGGCGGCTTTCAATCTCTTTGAGAAATGGCTTTTTAACACCAGCTTTTTCAGCTTTTGCCAGAGCCGCCGCATCCACCAGATAGGTTGTTGCCTGCAGGCTTTCCAGCACCTTGTTATCGAAGGCGTCGTGACCCTTCAAGGATTTGAGCGTGTTGGAGGTAATCAGATATTCACCGCCAGAAATCCCTGTGGCCGTACTCATATTGGTGAAGGCAAAGACACCGGTCAGCACAACCGGAATCAGGAAAAAGAGCACCACCATAACGAGAGCGGGTGTCAAGAACCCGAGGCCCAGGAGGCTGATTTTCGAACGCATCCTGATGATCCTTAGCAGGGATCTGCGCACAAGGAAGGTCCCTTGCGCAGATCCATTGTGAGCATGATTGTCCTTCCAATAGCCGGACGCTTGTGGAGAAGCATCCGGCCCTGGGAGGGGTGAAAAGCTATCGTTACTTTACGATAATGTCGTCACCCAAAGTGGACTTCAGTTCTGCTTCAACATTGTTGACTGCCTCAGCCACTGGCTTCTGGCCGGTCCAAGCAGATTCCAGACCCTTGAACATGATCTGCCAGTACTGACCGAATTTTGTGTGGTTCGGCATTGCGTTGGCGGAAGTCAGCAATCGCTCGGTTGCTTCAGATGCCCAACGGTCATTGGCATACAGCTCGACCTTGGACTGCTCGGTACCGATACCCAGATGAGCAGATTTGATTGCATGCAGGGAGTTAAGGCGTGGCTCGGAAGCGATTGCAACCAGCTGCGCAGCAATTTCAGCCACTTCGTCATCACCGGTATTGGAGACGAGGTAGGTCAGAGGATGGGTGATGGTGTTGGCACGACCCTTTTCATTACCAGCCGGGATCAGTGTGAACTGAATGTTGCCGAAGAAATCATCCAGACCTTCTTTGCCTGTGTAACGCTTATAATGCCAGGTGCCACCATGCCAGGTGCCAGCTTTGCCGTTGGCAACTTCGCTATACCACTGGCTCCAATCGCCACCAAGATGGGTTTTGGAAGTCACGCCCATTTTCACGGCATCTGCGAAGAACTGGAACATATCGGTCATGGCCTGCTTGTCGAAGACCAGCTTGCCAGACTCCTTGTCCTTCATCACACCGCCAAAGCTTTGGTAGAATTGCCAATAGTCAGGGCCATTGGAAACGCGTGGGGAGAAACCTTTGCCTTTGGCAACAAGACCTTTGTCCTGAATTTTCTTGGCATCTTCCAGAACATTATAAAGGGTGTATTCGCCAGATTTCACTTTCGCTGGCAGCTCAGCAATCTGCTCATCGGTGTAACCGATAGCCTTCATGTGAGGAATCCAGAAGAAGAAGGGACGAGATTCAGCATCCTGAGGGATACCCCAGACCTGATCATTGTAAGAGGTGATCTCAACAAGGTTTGGATAGAGCTGGTTCAGCGGCCATGCGTCCATGTCGACATAATCTTCGATCGGACGGATCAGACCGGACTGCGACCAAGGCGCGATATCAGCATGAGAGGTTACGATGATGTTTGGCGCGGTTTTGGACTCTGCTGCCAGAGTGATGGCCTGCTTGAAGTTATCCCATCCGTCATTGTGCAGCTTGGACTCAACTTTGATGTTCAGCTCCTCGCCACGGATCGCCGCTTCGCGCTCCAGAATATCGGCAGCCATTTCGATCGCCTCGACGCGATAGCTGTCATTCTGGTTGGAACCACCAGACCAGATGCTGATATTGAAGTCTTTTGCAAGAGCAGGCGCAGAAGTAGAGGCAAGAGCAACAGCTGCGGTAAGAGCAGCCACCTTGAGAGATTTGGTTATGGTCATCCGGTTTCTCCTTAAGGGTGATCGTTCATTTTTGTTATGAACGAATTTTTGCACACGAGTGCAAAATGGTAAAGGATATAAATTGCACGCGTGTGCATAACCTAACTTTACCGCCCCTTCATGACAGGCAGATTACAGTTTCGAAAAGCTTTTATGCCGATCTTGGCGGTGAATGAAAATCATTGAATTCACTTGCCTCTCTACTCTGCAAGAACCGCTCTGCACATGAAACCGCTCACAACCCGAAGCTCTGAACCTCGCCTTTTCGACCCTTTACATTGAAAAATTGCTCTTTGCCAATCACGAATCGCCCTTCTCTCTGGTTCAGTTTTGCAAAAAACCGTAGAATGCTATTGGTAAATTTTATTTCACATATTCGCCTTCAACTCATTCCCATTCCGTCATCAAACTCCAATATCCCGAAAATAAACTGAAATTATTATTCTTAAATATGCAAAATTGGCAAAAAAATTTTACCTCCCATCGGGAAGACATCTTTGCTGCTTTGCACTATGATCGCCCCGCAATGACATGACACCTGTCATCTGCCCAACGCCAAATACCAACACATGACGTGAGAAACAGATCTCATTGAATGCGGGCCGCGAGCAGTATGACGCCAGATTTGGGATAATCTGATGGGATCCTTCCGGAAAATACTGATTGCGAACCGCGGCGAGATCGCGATTCGTGTAATGCGCGCAGCCAACGAGATGGGCAAGAAGACCGTTGCGATTTATGCCGAGGAAGACAAGCTCGGCCTTCATCGCTTCAAGGCTGATGAAGCCTATCAAATCGGGGAAGGTATGGGCCCTGTTGCGGCTTATCTGTCGATTGATGAAATTATCCGGGTTGCCAAATTGTCTGGCGCTGACGCCATTCACCCTGGCTATGGTCTGCTGTCTGAGAATCCTGAATTCGTAGATGCCTGTGAGACCAATGGCATCACCTTCATCGGCCCCAAAGCTGCCACCATGCGTGCGCTGGGTGACAAGGCCTCGGCACGCAGGGTTGCGATTGAGGCTGGTGTGCCTGTTATTCCGGCAACCGAAGTACTGGGCGATGACATGGTCGCAATTGCAGCTGAAGCATCCGAGGTTGGCTATCCGCTGATGTTGAAAGCCAGCTGGGGTGGCGGCGGACGCGGTATGCGCCCTATCCATGGCCCGGACGAACTTGAAGAAAAAGTACTGGAAGGCCGCCGCGAAGCGGAGGCCGCCTTTGGCAATGGTGAAGGTTATCTGGAAAAGATGATCACCCGTGCTCGCCATGTGGAGGTACAGATCCTGGGTGATAGCCATGGTGGCATGTATCATCTTTATGAGCGCGATTGCTCCGTTCAGCGCCGCAACCAGAAAGTGGTCGAACGTGCCCCTGCCCCATATTTGACGCAAGAACAGCGGGATGAAATCTGCGCCCTTGGCCGCAAAATCTGCGCTCATGTCAATTATGAATGTGCAGGTACTGTCGAATTCCTGATGGATATGGAAAGCGGCAATTTCTACTTCATCGAAGTGAACCCACGTGTTCAGGTGGAACATACAGTCACCGAAGAAGTCACCGGCATTGATATCGTACAGGCGCAGATCCGCATAGCCGAAGGCGCTTCCATCGCTGATGCCACTGGCAAAGCCTCTCAGGATGAAATTCGTCTGAATGGCCATGCCTTGCAGACCCGCATAACAACGGAAGATCCGCAAAATAATTTCATTCCCGATTATGGGCGCCTGACAGCTTATCGTTCAGCAACCGGCATGGGCATTCGTTTGGATGGTGGCACTGCATATGCCGGTGGTGTCATCACTCGTTATTATGACTCACTGCTGGTCAAGGTCACCGCACATGCCCAAACCCCGGAAGCTGCTATTGCCCGCATGGATCGCGCACTGCGCGAATTCCGTATTCGCGGCGTGTCTACCAATATTGCCTTTGTTGAAAACTTGCTCAAACATCCGACTTTTCTGGATGACAGCTATACCACCAAGTTCATCGATGAGACGCCGGAGCTGTTTGATTTCAAGAAGCGTCGCGACCGCGGCACCAAGGTTCTGACCTATATTGCCGATATTACTGTCAACGGTCATCCCGAGACCATTGGCAGAGCGATTCCCGATGCGTCCCTGAAGGCACCAAAAGCACCGATCTGCCATGGCGATCCGATCAATCCACCAGCTGGCACTCGTACGCTTCTGGAAGAAAAAGGTGCTCAAGCCGTTGCCAACTGGATGCTGGATCAAAAGAAGCTCCTTTTGACCGACACTACCATGCGTGATGGTCATCAATCCTTGCTGGCAACTCGTATGCGCTCCATTGACATGATCAAGGCAGCCCCAGCTTACGCAAGTAATCTCTCTCCGCTTTTCTCCGTGGAGTGCTGGGGTGGTGCGACCTTTGATGTGGCTTACCGCTTCCTGCAAGAATGCCCATGGCAGCGTCTTCGAGATCTTCGCAAGGCCATGCCAAATCTTCTGACCCAGATGCTACTGCGCGCCTCCAATGGCGTTGGCTATACCAACTATCCGGATAATGTCGTGCAGGCTTTTGTAAAGCAGGCTGCAGAGACCGGTGTTGATGTCTTCCGCGTGTTCGACAGCCTGAACTGGGTGGAAAATATGCGCGTCGCCATGGATGCTGTCGTTGAAAGCGGCAAGATCTGTGAAGGCACCATCTGCTATACCGGTGATATTCTGGATCCCGACCGTGCGAAATATGATCTCAATTATTATGTTTCCATGGGTAAGGATCTGAAGGCTGCTGGCGCTCATATTCTGGGTTTGAAAGACATGGCTGGTCTTTTGAAACCTGCGGCGGCGCGTGTGCTGGTCAGGGCGTTGAAAGAAGAGGTTGGCCTTCCGATCCACTTTCACACTCATGACACATCCGGCGCATCTGCCGCCACTATATTGGCAGCTGCAGATGCAGGTGTTGATGCCGCGGATGCGGCTATGGATGCCTTCTCCGGCGGCACTTCTCAAGCCTGCCTCGGCTCCATTGTGGAAGCATTGCGTCATACTGATCGTGACACCGGCCTCGATATTGGCCATGTCCGTGAAATGTCAGACTATTGGGAGCGAGTTCGCGCTCAATATGTCGCCTTTGAAAGCGGCCTTGCAGCCCCGGCTTCTGAGGTTTACCTGCATGAGATGCCAGGTGGTCAGTTCACCAACCTGAAAGCACAGGCTCGCTCACTTGGCCTGGAGGAACGCTGGCCGGAAGTGGCACAGTCCTATGCTGATGTGAACAAGATGTTTGGTGATATCGTAAAAGTGACACCTTCTTCCAAAGTTGTGGGCGATATGGCGCTGATGATGGTCAGCCAGGGTCTAACTCGCGAACAGGTGGAAGATCCAAACAGTGATGTCGCCTTCCCTGACAGTGTCATTGACATGATGAAAGGCAATTTGGGTCAGCCCAAAGGTGGCTTCCCGGACGCAATTCTCAACAAGGTTCTGAAAGGTGAAGCACCAAATCTGGATCGCCCGGGCAAGCATCTGGCTCCGGTTGATCTGGAACAAACCCGTAGCGATCTGTCTTCCGAGCTGGAGGGCTTTCAAGTCGATGACGAGGACCTCAATGGCTACCTGATGTATCCAAAGGTCTTCCTCGACTATATGGGCCGTCATCGCCGATATGGTCCGGTGCGCACTTTGCCGACCAGAACCTTCTTTTATGGCATGGAGCCAGGCGAGCAGGTCACTGCCGAGATTGATCCGGGAAAAACGTTGGAGATTACCCTTCTTGCCGTTGGAGAAACCAACGAAGATGGAGAGGTCAAAGTCTTCTTTGAACTGAATGGCCAGCCACGCGTAATCCGCGTTTCTGATGCCAAGGCCAAGGCAAGCAGCATTCAGCGCCCCAAGGCGGAAGCTGGCAACGCAAAGCATGTCGGTGCCCCTATGCCGGGGGTTGTGGCCTCTGTAGCTGTGACAGCTGGGCAAAAAGTTGCCGAGGGCGATCTGCTCCTTACAATTGAGGCCATGAAAATGGAAACCGGCCTGCATGCCGAGCAAGATGGCATAGTCAAGTCTGTTCACGCACAGGCAGGCGGCCAGATTGATGCCAAGGATCTGCTGATTGAGTTCGAATAAACAGCAGGCTAATGCAATGACTGAAAAGGCCGGGTTCATTGAACCCGGCCTTTTTCGTTTGAACTTGATATTTGAAAGTGCTTATACCAGCGAGGGGAAAGAATGACCCATATGACCGGACTTTTTGGGCTTTGTGGCAAGGAGCGGGTGCCGTCTTGGTCTGACTGACCACAAGGCAGCGGCGATGCAGTCCACGAAGCTTGAAAATCCGGCCTTTGGTATTATGCCTACGGTTGGTCTTTAAGCAACTCTTCAAATGTTTCAGCTGCTTCATGCTCTGGCAGATTTTCCGTCTCCCAAGCACTGCCGGCATCAGCCAATTGGCTCTCGATGCAATCGACCTTTAAGCGCAATTCCGCATCACCAGCAAAGACCAGAGTTACATTGCCACCTGGCCCTTCACCTTCGCTTTCAAAGGTAATGGCGAGCAGATTGAGAACCGCGTCTTTCGCCTGCATTTTGATATTGCGAGCCTGCACACCCAGCACTTGATCGAAATGCAGAACAGATTGCCTGCGTTCATAGGTTGGCTTTGGAGCGAACAGGCCTTTCTTTTGCGAAAGCGCCTGCTCCCATGCAAAGCGATGCATGGCAATGACCAACCGATGCTCTGACTTCAGCCAAGAGATATCCCCCACCTTGACGACAGCATCCTGACTATGGCTGGACAAGATTTCCAGATCCTCTGCATCAAGTGCGGCAAGCTTTAAAGGGGTCATGATCCGCTCTCCAAATTGATTTCTCTATTGTTGATTAGATAGGATGCATCCTGTCAATCTACAAGCCCAAGAAATTGCACGCAGACAGGAAGCTGCTCTTGGTCAAGCAGAGATACGTTCAATCGTAGCGCCGCAGGCTGTCAGCTTGTCTTCCAAACGTTCAAAGCCGCGATCCAGATGATAGACGCGGTTGACCTTGGTTTCACCCTCAGCCACCAGGCCCGCAATCACCAGCGACACAGATGCACGAAGATCGGTTGCCATGACCTGAGCACCTTTCAGCTCACTTCCGCCTTCCACATGAGCTTTCTGACCGTCCAGGGATATGGAAGCGCCAAGACGGGCCAGTTCCTGCACATGCATGAAGCGGTTTTCAAAGATTGTCTCGGTGATGGTCGATGTGCCCTCTGCACGAGTCATCAAAGCCATGAACTGGGCTTGCAAATCGGTCGGGAAACCCGGGAATGGGTCTGTTGTAACATCCACTGCCTTCAGTGCCGTACCGTTGCGTGCCACGCGAATGCCTTCATTGGTCACGGTAATGTGGGTGCCGGTTTGTTCCAAAACATCCAGAGCGGACTGCAACAGGTCTGCACGTGCCCCTTTCAGCATGACCTCACCACCGGTCATGGCCACAGCCATGGCATAGGTGCCAGTCTCGATGCGATCTGGCAAAACGCTATGACGCGCACCATGGAGCTTCTCAACACCTTCAATGGTGATGGTGTCAGTGCCCGCACCAGAAATCTTGGCACCCATTGCAATCAGACAATTGGCTAGGTCGGTGACTTCTGGCTCCTGCGCAGAATTTTTCAGAGTAGTCACACCGTTTGCAAGAGAGGCTGCCATCATCAGCGTATGAGTCGCACCAACAGAAATTTTTGGGAACTCGAAAGTTGCGCCTTGCAAGCCATCAGGAGCTGAAGCAACCGCATAACCGCGCTCAATATCGATTTGAGCACCGAGTGCCTTGAGACCATCAATGAAGAAGTCGACCGGGCGGGTTCCGATTGCGCAACCACCAGGCAGAGACACACGGCATTCTTTCATACGGGCCAGCAAAGGACCAATCACCCAGAAACTGGCACGCATTTTGGAAACCAGCTCATAAGGCGCCTTGGTGTCGATAATTTCTTTGGCGCGCAGATGGACGATCTGACCATCCATGCTGCCCTGACCTGGACGCTTGCCCTCGATCATGTAGGAGACACCATGATTGGAGAGGATTTGCTGCAATTGCTGCACATCACGCAGGCGAGGCAAATTTTCCAGAACCAATTCTTCATCAGTCAGCAGAGAAGCAATCATAAGCGGCAAAGCCGCATTTTTTGCACCGGAAATAGGAATAACCCCATTCAGTTCTGCACCACCAACAATGCGAATTGCATCCATTTGCTTCTCTCTCTTTTGTTCGCTATTCACCTGCCACTATGTGTGACAGGTTCGGGAGCTATCAGAAAAATGCTCACCGTCATTGATATTTTCCAAGCTTGCCTGTTCAACAACAAGGCAAGCTTGATCATGGATCAAGGGATCTTACTGGTCCTTTGCTTCCGACTTGATAGCCGCCAGCAATCCAGGACCCTTTGAACCCAAATCCTTATCGTCCCGCTTCTTGGCTTGTGCCTTGCGCCGACGCAAATTGCCTCTCAAAGCACTCGACAGACGCTCATCTCGCTCTTTTCCAATCTTGCGACCAGGGGACTTCACTTTGTCGCCAGCAGATTGATCGGATGAGTTTTGGCACTTATCAGACACACATATTTCCTAACATAAATCTCTCCAGAGAGATCTTTTATGATTTCGAACTTCTTAAACCAAAAGCACAGCACAAAAAAGCCCACAATAGGGCCTTTTCATGGTCATTTGGCAGAAATTTTCCGCCTTGGTTAGCGTGAGAGGTAAAATTATCGAGCTGTCAGCTGGATAGGAAATTCGCCTTTTCACAGGAAAGCCGTCTTTTTCAAAAAACAGGCTTGCAATGTCGCTGAAGCTGCTCTAGAAACCGCCCTCATTGGGGCGACATTGAGTGCCCTATCAAAACACCGTGGTATGCTGCCGTAGCTCAGTGGTAGAGCACTCCCTTGGTAAGGGAGAGGTCGAGAGTTCAATTCTCTCTGGCAGCACCATTCCTCTTTTCTCATTGAAAAATTCTCCAACACATTGAAAAGATGTGATTTTTTGGTGTTCAAAAAACCTTCTCCCTTTTGGTATGGAATTGTCTCCGAAAAGGTCAATCTAAGCACCAATCGCTGCAACTCCAATTTACCAGAAGCCCATAATTTATAAGGGCTTGAGAGAAACTTCATCGAGAGTTCAAACAATTCTCTGTAGGTGTATTTCTGAAAAGACGATTTTTGAGCTTTTTCAAGCAAAACCATCTTCTCCATCTCTAGTGAATCGATCTTTTTCTCGTACGCATCTATGACACGCTGGTTCGTGGATTCGAGAATCCGCTCCAACAGCTCATCAATTTTCTTATCCAAAGCCTTTGCGTCACGCTTAAATACGTCTTTCATGGCATTGCGCTGCGCCTGTTTAAACTCCCAAGCATCTTGAAACATGCGAGAGATCAGTTTTAGGAGTGTTTCTGATGGCTGCATATTGGCAAGCAGCTCCGCAAACTCTCCTTCTATTTTATCGCGCGCGATGCTCTTACCGTATTGAGCACATCCTTTTTTGCGGCAAAGATAGTATGGGTATTTTTTGTATTTTCCTTTCGACCACCCAGCAGTTAAAGGCGTCCCACAACACGAACACTCCACCGCTCCACGTAATGGGAAGTCATCCTTGATATCTTTGCGAGTTGGCGCATAAACACCCTTCTCAAGGCGTTCTTGTATCTTCTGAAAGCACTCAAAGCTGATCAAACCCTGATGCTGCCCTTTGCGGAGAGAAATGCCCCATTTGGGCGCTTCAACGTAACCAGCATAGACAGCCCGCCCAAGCAAACGTGGGATGGTCTGAGGACGCAACGTGCCATTAGGCAGGTCCTTTGGGAAATAGGGATGGCTTTCAAGAAAACGTCGCAACTCGGTCTGAGAGGCAAAACGACCACTCGCAAAACCTTCAAGCGCTTCTTTGACCACTGGGCCAAGAACATCATCAGCAACCAGAATCTTACCCCCTTGCTTTGAGCGCACATATTTATACCCAACGGGAGCCTTAAAAACCCAAAAGCCCTGTTCGACGCGTGCATGCATCTTCTGGATGACTTGGCGTCTGTTCTGTTGACGCTCCAACTCTCCTTGCGCCGCCATAATCGTTTCGATGAAGTCACCTTCAGGCGTATTCTCGAACTTAAAATTCAAGCACTCACGCTTAGCGTTTCTCGCTGCCATTTCACGCTTCAAACGAAGGTGAAACTCAGTATTTCTACAATATCTCTTCAAATCATCGAACAAAACGGTGAAGCTTTCAAGTGGATGCGCATCAAGAAATGCCAGCAACGCAACCATACCAGGACGTTCCATAAAATCACCGCCAGCTGATACATCGTCTGGAAAAATGGCCACCACTTCCCATCCCTTTTTTCGAGCATATTCTCGGCAGCGATGCTCTTGACTATCCAGCCCCCCTCCTTCTGTTCTTTGTCTTTTGGTCGAAACGCGGCAATAGATGACAGCCTTCTGTTGTGAACTCTTTCCCATTTTAGACTCCCTTCTCGTTGCCCGCTTCTGGCGATGCCGATGTCACTTCTTCTTGTCTGGTGATGTTCGTGTTCTGATGACAGTCTACCACATCATCAAGATCCAACTCATCAAGAGAAGCAATTCTACCCTCAACTTGTTGGACAGGGTGAACACCAAGCCCAAGATCGACGAAATTGCAGACGAGAGAGCACAAGGTAGCTATAACTTCTTTCTTTTCCTCGTCATTCAAATCACAATCTTTCAGTAGTTCACCACAGGCGTCCCAATCAATGGTAAGTGAAGGTGGTTTGGTTGGGTCTAAGGTCATGGCTTTGTCTTTCTGCTGCTTGGCGTTTTTCTGTTTGGGGATACTCCTTCTTGTGCCTCAGTAATTGAGAACGTAAAGAGAACATTGTAGGATATTATTCCCATCTCACCAAACAGAATTTGCAAAAATTGTGGCTGTATTTGACCTCAGGCTAGAATACGTCAAAGCTCATGTCAGGATGAAACCAGCGGGTAATTTCAGGTAACTCTGCGATGGATTATTACGAAGAAATTGATTGGCTCAAGGCGACGATAGACCAGCGCAAGCTCCTCTATAAAGTTGCACGTGGTATCGCAGATACAGGCATCATAACGGTTGAAGAGATATTGTTTGAAGCGGTTGGCCCAAGCTTACAGATGGGCACCGACTATGTTTCGAGCTTTCGTGCTGGAAAAATCAAACGCTCCTACGCGGCACTGGTGCATGCCTGGCTCGGCGAACATTATCTGTTCCAATCCCGCAAAATCATGCCCGAACTTTTTCCTATGCCGCATACGGACGCATGGCAAGAGTATGTGAAGGCCCATGCCATTCGGGGGCAGCTCCATATCCTCAAAATCGGTGATGGTTTGGATATGGTGCAGCGATCCCGCCACAAGCAGAAACCAGATAGTATTCTCAAGATTGGCGATGATTTTTGTTTCCGTTTGAACAGTGATGCTACGGGGTATGCCGTGGCTTTTGTCATTTATAGTGGCCAAATGACACTTCTACCCCTCGGTCCCAATGAGGAGCAAACTGTCACGATCAAGGAAGGTAGACAGCTTTTTCCTTTGGATGAGGATGGTCATCTCGATCCATTGGCAGAAGAGATCAATTTAGGGCCGCACACATTCATCATAAGCGTTGCATCAGAGCGGTCAGACCTTCCGACTCTGACACGACTGCTGAAGCCTGACGATCAGGTTCAAACGCATGCTGTGAGGGTTGAGTTCACGGCCAGTTAAAATAGCGATATGGTGCTACTTTGTGACCGAGTTCTGATCTGGATTTATGGAGTTCGGCAACAGCAATATTGACGTCATCCAAACGCTCATCCGTCAATACCATGCCAGCGTGAATACCGTTTTGCTCCAGCACATCATCAAACTCCTCAAACCGCGCTGACAACATGTCTTCAAAAAGTTCCTGATTGATCTTGTGGCGCTCAGCAATGCAAGAGAAGAGCGTATTTCTGACACAGGCAGCACGGACAAGCGGATCAGGATGATTGTTCTTCAGATCCAGCCTGCTTGACGTTTCCCGCAAATATCGAAACAACACATAACAGGCAATCACGCTCAGAGAAGTACATTGCTCCACGGCAAACTGTGGCGGACCAAAGATTGCTCTGAGATCTGGATCTGATGTGGCAGATGCTGTCTTGATTAGGGTGCCTGCGTAAGATTTAAGGAGATTAGCGGCGATCATATCCGCCTCAAACTCCCAAACCCGATTGAGCGTTCGTTGCTGTTTGCAAGATTGCCGAGTGAGAGACAGTTCTGACAGCTCTCGCTTTTGGGGCTGGGATTCAACATGACCGCCGAGAATATGACCAAGCTCGTGCAAGAACACAAACTCCATTGCAATGTCGGACAAGATGGTTGCCACCTTATCGCGTAACAAGGTCGTCTCTTGCTGCACAAAGCTTTGATTGCCGATATCACGGGAGTCTGTCGAGAAATACACTTCCTGCTCAAGCACATCTCCAACGCTCTCATAGGGCAACCAGTCCATGACTTCTGGATCTGCCAACACCCGCGAGAACAGCGCCTTGAGCAAATACGGGAATGTACTCGCTATGCGGATGTTATATCCGCTTTCTGTTCGGCGAACATGCGCGTTTGAATAATTCGCTTCAATAAAATGCGTCTCAATCCGCTTGTCACCAAAACCATAGTCAGCTTCAACAAACCGTGCCTGATCCGAGTACCGTTTCAGTAGCCGCTCATAATGGTGACGCCATGCAGAGGCCTTAAATTCAAGAGTACTCAAATCAAAATCTTCTAAACACACCAACCCCATTAGGTTGTTTGCACAAAACTTAGCTATTTGTTTAATGTCAAAAAACTCATCATCTTTCAAACATAGGTTGCTTTTTTGAAAAATAACGCCCTAAGTTTATTGCGCTGATTTTCTGATTCCTCAAAGAATACGGGCACATTCTGCAATGAAAATTTTCTTCTTTTTTCTGATATTTACACATCTTTTCCTACCACTAAATGCGTCGTTTGCTAGCGGATATGCGGTATCCGACGGCAAACGAATTACCCAATACAGAAAAGACTACGTTTTATGTCTTTTTCGGCAAGTTGGTCTACAAGTCAAGGCGAACAAAAAACTCGAGTACAGTAGCTACCAAGCAAAAAAGAAATGCGATAGGCAAAGGGGATTATACAGAAAATCCATTATGGCAGTCGCGAATGTTAAAAAACAAAAATATCGACACGCCACAGCGAGACTGACGTTAAAGGAAGCGGAAAAGATCATATTCTCAGATGTCGATAAAGCACTGAAAATTGCCTCAAGGAAGATAAAAAGATGAGGTATGTTACTTTTTTCGTTCTCTTAATATTCTCACTCAGCCTTCTTCCGACACCGACATATGCAGAAGATTTTAAGGTCGTAAAAACTGAAAAGGCTGCTGTTCAGAAACTTTCTAATGGGCAGATAGCAGCGCTAGTTGCTGTTGCAGTTGTTGCGGTCACTGTGACTGTTGCGACTCGAGGGCTTGCGACGCCTGTGGTGATTAGAGCCGTTACAAAATCTGCCAAATTTATAAGAAGAACTAAAGGCAACACAAAAATTTACAGAAAAAACGGTGGCTATCAAAAAGCAAAAGCTGACTTTAAAAGTGCAAAACCCACCAATGTTAAGCCGATTAAAAATGGCCTGACAGGTAAGTTAAAAGATGGCAATATTACCGTTCGGTCTAGTTCAAAGGGTAAAGGTAACGTTAAGGGAGCTCCTACACTCGAAGTTCAACCAAAGTCAGGATCAAAAGTAAAAGTGAGATACGAATGAAACCATCGTTGATAAAAGTTCCAAGCTTCGAACGACTTATTTCTGAAAAAGAAATCTCTGTTACTGAGATCGATAGTATTAGTATTAGCGGGAAAATTGTTACAGTTAAGGTTTCATTATCTGATGATTTAAACGACACAATTACTTTGAAATTTTTTGACTACAAATATTGCCGATCTATTGATGAAGGTCACTTGATTAACGAAGAGGATATGGAAATATCGGAAGCGGGAACAATTTTGTCCGAAGTAATGTCGTCTGCACTAATTAATGACTTCCACATCTTATCGGATGGCATACTCAAAGATGAAATTCTTCGACATTTCGTTTTGTATACAGATGAAGATTGTATCGATGTAATTTCTTCTAAATTACCAGAAATAAGTACTCAAGGCTATAAAACCTGAACTCTGGAATTTTCTTGAATAAGGATACCCTTACAAATTCACTCAATTGAATGCGGCCGTAAACTGTGATCGGTAACACTTTTTCGCTGCGCCCTTTGGACAGACTTACGGCTTTAGGAGATACTGCAAGCTATGCGTCTAAATTGACGCCTCGACTGCAAGCCCCTTTGGGCATCTTACGACATTAAGGAATATCGCAAGCTGTGCCTGGTAGTACCAGGCGCTTGGCAAGGGAGACGCTCACGCTCTCCCGTTGCATCCCTCTCGTATTGGATCAGCAAAGGGTATTGAACCCAATCTGATCCATTCAAACATATCGTTGTTTGATCTCTCGCAGGACTTGGAGATATACCTCTCCACCTGCACCGAACCATGCACAAACGATTGGTCGTTTGATCACCAATCATGGGAGCGTCCCTGCTCCCCCGATACCCCCATGACGATTTCATCGAGAGTAAGGAGATTTCGCTTCTCCTTTACAATCCATCGACCACCCGTCAGTCATTTGGATGTTATCGGCATGTCAACGCGAAACACGATTGATGGGAAACGTTGTTTGTTCCACGCAATTCTGCGTGGAACATTCGCTATTTCTTGAGTTTGACTACTTTTCTCGCCGAACGCCTTTGAATGGCTTGCTATCAGCCTTCTGATCCATAAAGCGTCCTGTCTTTGTATCACGCTTTGTCCATCTATCCGTTTTGGGATTATGGACTTGTGATCTTTGGCGCACAGCACCTTGTCTGCGCCCATCTCCGGTGGGTGGATTAGTCGCCATAACGCATATCTCCTATTGTGTGTGACATGGGTTACAGCAGTAATAGCACCCATTCACTTGATAGTAGTATTTCTTCGCTTCCTCAATCGCTGAATAGCAGTTGGAATGTTCGCCTAGTTGCTGGCGGTTCCAGCTTTCAGGCGGATGAGGACAACCTGTTGTATGGACTTCATGATCGCCATTCGGTTGTGTATTTTTGTTCACATAGTAAGAAGCCATAGGGCTCTCCTTCAATTTTGTGAATTGATAAGAACCCGAAGACATGCTGTTATGAGTTTGTGAAAGTTTAGCATGCTTCGGATGTAAATTCTTAGTTTGACTGACTTCTGGCCACATCATTGCTCCAACAGTGATGTGGCCTTATTTCTTACGCATTCACGTCTCCTCTAATCAAATAGATCCGGTTGTTGACTGTCCCTCAGTGTTCTACCAATTCTGGCAGCTCCCTTTGGGGTTAGATAGTAAGCTCCCCGCTTATATGTGCCCGTGTTAAGATATTCAGCTAGCCCATCTTTTTCTAGTGTTCTATGGCTGACCAAGTTACGAACCACCTGGCTAAAACGGTCGTCTTTTCGTCCTTTCAGCATCATTTTGTCTGCGTCAGACAAGGTAAGACGCTGACGTAAAAGCTGATCCAGTCTCGTTACATCAAGCCCTCCATGTTCATCTCCGTGCTCATGAATAAGCTTTAGGACCGGATCGACTAAATCTCGCTCTCTAATTCTGCCACTGTTCATATTATGATACCAAAAACTTCAATAATTTCAGCGGTGAATCCAGAATCTTTACGAATCATTTACCATATTCACGGCAAACGAGTCAAGGCAATCATCGAGCTAGAAGATCTAGAAAAAGGAAGTCGATATATCGCCGTTTGACCGCTAAAACGCCTCGGCGTTTCTCCCACGCCATTTTGGGGCGATTTTCCCTGCTCCGTCCAACGCCTCCCCCCTATCCTTGACGGAAGCATGACGACATACGCGGCTCGTTATTGGCTGACTGGAGCAAATGAAGGCTCACTTCGGCCTACGAATGATCAAATGCGTAGGTTTGCCTCTCGAGTGCAGCGGTTAACTGTATTTTGTCAAATACAAGACAGACACCTTTGTGCTGATCCCCGTAGATCGCCCACATCCTAGGCTTTATATGCCCCATCGCATACATATCCAGGGGGAATTTATCGGTAGGCAGAGATTTTATGGACTGTATCTTGTAGCGTTTCGGTCGCTCATAAGGATGGTGGGCAAGGGTTCTCCAAATTCGGTGTCAACAAGAAGCATTGAAGTGTCATGGTCAGGGTGAATTGTCGTCTTCATTTCGATGTCAGAATGCTCATTCATCCGAAAAACCGTCGTCTGGAGCCACGCTCCGTTATTTGCAAAGTATCGTATCCTCACAGTTGTCTCATGATCTTGCGTTACTTCAATCGGAACTTCTCTTACGGATATGGGGGTGGAAGGACGCAATGTATGTGCATCCCCTCTAATGTCACGGGGATTATTGCTGTGAGGTATCGTAGCACGGTAGGAAAAATCCCGAAGGGGGTATCTGCCTCGCACCCATAAGTCCATAAAAAACGTCGTAGGTCGATGATTTGGCTTTTGGGTAAATGACATGATTGGAAAGGAGCTGCCTCCCGTGAGTAAACTCGTTTGGTGCTGAAGTTCTCTCATGCCTTCGCCTTGCAGGGCAATAATTTGTGTGTTTAATTCCGCAACTTGGTCAGACTTGGCTAGTAGTTCAGTTTGGTGTGTTTTCCTCAGCTTTTCGTCTTCACGATCCTTTTGGTAGGTCGCGGCTGCTCCAAATAAGACTGTCAGCACACTGCTAATTAATGCCAAAATTACAAATACTTGGGAGGAAAAATATAAACTCATATCTACTGTCTCGTTTGCGGGAGGTATATATTCATGCAATTTATGAGTGCGCGCAAGAAGAACCTCAAAAATGTCCACTCTCAGCCATACACAAACAATGCGGGACCAGCAGCAAGAGGGCTCTAAGAAGCTCTGCCTCACAGAGATGAAGAAGTAAGTAGCGAGCGCGCTCGGCAGCTTATAATACCTAGCTCAAGGTCCGCTCTTGCCTTAGCGGATTTTATACCTGCTTTAGTAGATTTTGAATTCATTTTTTCATCAATATCTAGCGTAACTGTTCCCCGTGAGTTTCGTAGACTCTTGACGAGAGTCGACAAATGACTCATACCAGTAGTGAGATTCCGCTATAGGAATCAGCCAGTTCTAAGTATTGGAGTATGCACTGGCATATTCGACATCCTCATGGGGGCTTGATATTGGCTAAATCCTTATCTCCAACAAATACGAAGCAAGCGAACAAGCCTCTAAATGAAACTAATGATTGCAATTTAGAGTATATTCGCCTATCTGTTGCTTTGCATAAGTTGCGGGAAGTAGAGGAGCTTATTAAGCAAGAATTTGGCGAAGTTGCTGTTTTAGAACAGATTCTATCAGGTATTCGGGAATTATCTGATAGTACGGAGGTGCCATTAAGCTTCCGATTAAAAGCGATGCAAGCAATACAAAATGCTGCGGCTGTTGAAGAACTAAAGCTGGAACCAAGAATTCCTGATATTGCCCCCTCGCTCTGGGCAGATAATCCAAATAAAGACGAGCACCCATTTGTGTTTGCTTACAGAGTATATGGAGATGCAGCCCACATAATGGTTGTATCGGACTATGCCAAGCTTGATCCTCAATTAGGACACAAGCTCGATTATTACAAAAGAACAGGCAAAGAAATCCCGGCTGGCTACTACATTAAAACTAAGAAAGAACGCGACAACGAACTAATAGCCACGACACCTTCTTGGAAGGAATTTGTTGAATCTTTGCCGTACCATCTTCGTATACAAGCTCGAGCCTTAAAAGCCGCAGAGAGCCGTCGAAAAAGATCTCCAAAAACACCTTAAAAATTTTCATTGGCAAATAATTAATATTCCTCTGCGATCATATTTTCCAGAAAGTCTCAGTCATTCTGGAAATGAGGTGATCAAATGGATTTCCTACAAAACGATATCCTGACGGTGCTGATGTGCATCGCATCGCTTATAATCATTTTTGAAAAAGCACCCGTGATAGTCAGAGGTGTAAAAAATATGATCATCAAATTCGCACGTGTCATGAAAGAGAACATGACCGTGCTAGCCCTGATCACAAACTGTATTCTGATTGCATTAGCATTCATCAATGGCTTGTTTTAATATCAATGAAAAGCACGTTGCCAATGGCAATCTCTTCTCTTTTGATATGCGCCTCTAAAGTTTGGAGAAGTAACGCTAATATCTACTTCAACGTTCTCTGTCGTTTTTCCATGCCTCTAGGAATCTTTTGAGTATTGACTGTTTTTCAGGATTTAGCTCAGCATCACGGTCGAGCATTTCGACCCTTTTATGGAACTCGTCAGGATCAAAAAAGTTAGCGAGGCTCTCTCTTGAAACATAATCTGATTTGACTGAAATCGTATCTCCTGAACCGTGTGACCAAGAGCTCGAAACAAAGATTTCTGCAAGTCGAATGACATTGTCATTGTCATCCATTTGATCTTTAAACCACTTCGCAGCCTTGTCATGTGTTCCTGTTTCTGCCAGTTCATCCCAACGATAAAGAGTGCTAATTAGACTGCCACAATTTATCAGTGAGCCGTCTTCTGATGAGAAATCAAGTTTCTCCAAAGCTAGCTTCTGAAGCTTCGCAACATCTTTTTCTGTTGTAAGACATCGCTCTTCAGATTGGGGCTGTTTATCATCGTCTGGATAATAATTGCGATAAGCTGAGTGCCAGAGATCTACTAACCAACCAACACTTGCACTCTCGGCTGCGTTCAGAATAATTTCTGAGCGCTCGGGCACTGAAGTTCTTTCCCACAGCAGTGAACGGAGTATCCAGTGTATCCGTAGATTATTAGAAGAAAACGCAAACCCTCTTGCGCGATCTACCTCGATATCTATTTCGTCATGTACTGCAAACAACGCAGACAGGAAGTTTGCGGCTTTTTCAATTGGTACTCGCTTCGCATGAACATTTATTTCGTCTAATAATAAAGCAACATGAGTACTGCCATCTGCCTTCTTGATCGTTTTTGCTTGAAGTAGCGTGTTCTTTATAAATTCGGCATCATCGCACTTTTCAATAATTGTATTCACTTCTCTTAAACTAATATTTTCCTCTCCTAGTGAAAAACGAAAATAGGTATCAAAGTGTTTTTTAGAACAGACTCTACGTTTCTCTTCCCAAGTACGAAAAAAGTCTGACGAATAATGCATATTGCCCCAAATGCTTTCCAGAGCAGGAAAAATTCGTTTTAACGCTGATTTTATCCTTTCTTTCTTTCGATCCGGCAACATCCCTAGGAACAGCTCATCATATTCTTGAATTACGGAATCCCTATGCACGCCATAGGAGCGCTCTAAGCCGCCATTAGTTAAACGATCTTTGTTAGCACGTAGGGCAGAGTACAATTCAGGTTTTTGAACACGAAGAGTTTCAATGCAAAGAAAATCGACAGGATCGACCTCTCCTGCAACCGCCTTCCAAGATACACAGAGGGTATTGATTACTCTATTCACGTCTCGTGGTGATTGAATTTCAGGCGCGACAATATCATTGAAGAGATTCCAAAAATGCCGAATGTCTGGGTCTTCCAAGTCCGACCACAGTTCGTTTAAGAACTCTGTTAATCCCTTGAGCAAATTGGAGTGAGGAGGGTTGGGAATATCAAATCCAGCTTGAACAATTTTTTCTAGATATTGCGGACCTTCTGAAGGATACCGCTCAGAAACAACTCGTTCCGCAATTGTGCGATCATATGCCATCAAATACATGATGTTTGGAAGACGTCCAATCGACTTAACAAGGCGAAAAATAAGGAGGGCTTCATCAGGTGCAAGCCTATCAATATCATCAATAACGATTAAAAACCGTTTATCACTTTTCTCTAACTCTTCAGCTATATCACGATGGAAGGATTCAACCGATTTCTCTTGGCGAATAAGATCTCCTAAAAGATTCATTCCCCCAGCAGCTACTCCTCCAGCACCTGGCGCAGCAAAGAAATTTACTGCGGCCCCAACAAATGCACTAGAACCAGTTAGAAGCCGGGATCCAAGTCCAGATACCGCATCCTTAGCTTTTTCACTTTGTGCAATATCCATTGCAGCATAAAGCTCGCGGAAGAATTCCATCGCGAGTGCTTCTTCACCCCTAAACCACCAACAATTGAAATCAATGATTTTTAAATTAGACTCTGAACTAACATTGTTCAGATGGTGCTTCACAAGATTGACGATACTACTCTTACCAGTCCCCCACGCGCCGTTTATAGAAATGACAGAGCCTTCAGGCTTGCTTAGATTGTAGATTGTATCTGCAATAGCTTTGGCGAACGGATTAAATCCGAAACGATCCTCTTCAGGTTGTAGTATTGGTTGATCGTCGAACGTATTCATAAAGAACCTTAGCTGATATTTATTCAGTTTACGCCATCATTCACTATATCGCCTTCAACATCATCGCCGAAATTCTGAAACTCAGAGTGTTCAATGAACCGTTCGATTAAATGTGGCAACTCCATAATCATCATGTGCGAATGCTTGCTATGATCCACCATTATTTCTGCAAAGTGACTGCGGGTCATGAACTTTAGTGTGCGTCTGAGATCCCCAGCAACTTTCCTTGCTTGTTTCGGAGATGCATTTTTCAGGTCTCTATGTGCTTCAACTAAGACTTCGGAAATCCAGGGCATCGTATCCCGAAATAACCCCGCGACCATAAGCAGCCCATAGCTGCCACTGCGGGTATCGGCAGACTTAATCAAAATTTCATCCATCATCATTGGATAAATATTTCGGTACCTTGAACTGGAAGAGTGCATTCCGCGTTCCATAATCTCGGGATCGAAATCACGCATTCTGGTATTCAATCCACGCACTTGGGAAACTAAATCTTCCATAATTTCTGTTTGTGGACGCATGTGCTTTTCAGATACCGCTTTTGCTGGAATTGCATCGATCTTTTCTTGAAGCTGCGACCAGAGTGCTGGCACCAACTGTTCAATTGTTGCGTCACCAGTTTTGTTATCAGAAGCTGCATTTATCGCTTTTAGAGCATCCAGCATTCCCTGCTCATCGACCTTTAACGCTTGGAATTGTTGCAAAGGGCCGCTTAAATCACTCAACTCTAAACCAAACAGTAACGGTATGACTTTTGCGTCTTGCATGGCTTTGGAAAGAGCGCCAGCTTCAAACATTATCCATTCAGATGAAATATTTTCTGGGGTGATGCATAGAATTCCAAAATTTGAGTTCTCAAGCTCACCCGCGATTGCCTGCGCCCAACGATCACCGGCCGAAATATCCTTATCCGAAACAAATGGCTCTGCGTGTTGAACAATCAAAGGAATCCAGTCCTTCAACGCTTTGGCCATAGCTTTACTTCGTTTACCGCTCCAAGAAATAAATACCTTCATCTAAAGTTCCTTACGTAATATTTTTTAGGCAGCCTACACAACCTAACGGAGAAATTCATTAGTAAAATATTCTTATAGTGGTGCATTGATTTTTAAGATGCTTGCACTAGGTGTCAGCTCACCGCTTTTCTCCATCATTGTGTGTGGCATCCCCTTCTATAGCCCTACTTTCCTCGGCCTACCGATATGCACACCGCGTGCTTTGGCAGCTTTCATTCCTGCTTTGGTGCGTTCGGATATCTGCTCGCGCTCAAACTCAGCAAACACCGCCAATTGGCCATAGAGCATGCGGCCTACAGCCGTTGTGGTGTCGATACCTTGGGTGATGGCTTGGAAATCAACGCCTCGCATGCGGAGATCATCCAGCAATTGCAGCAAGTGAATGGTGGAGCGTCCGAGCCTATCCAGCTTCCAGACGACGAGGGTGTCCCCTTCTTCAAGGCTGGCAAGCATCTCGTCCAGGCCTTTGCGCTGGGGGATTGCACCAGAGACACCGTGATCACCATAGATCACATCGCATCCTGCCGCCTTTAGCGCATCGATCTGTAGATTTTCACTCTGATCCTCGTCGGAGACACGAACATACCCAACTTTTTGCCCCTGTTTTGGTTGTAATGATTGCTTTGCATCCATACCAAAAACTCCCACAGTTACAGCGATTTATAAAAATTTACGCTCATGCAAATGCATGTTCAAAAGGGTTCCCTTTTGAAAACGTCTGTAGGAGAGGGTTTGAGGGTGGATATGGACGTCATTGAATCAGAGATTTCTGCCAGATTCAAGAACAGGAAGAGTACAAATTTGCTATACTGAGAAAGGGAACCCTTTCTCATGAATACATCTTTGCTTGACGATGCGACCTCGCGTCTCGAGGTTCATTATCGTCTTCCCATTATTCGAATTGTTTCAAAATCCCTCTTGCTTTGTTGTCTCGTCGCAGGTCTTGCTGCTTGCCAATCTACCTCAGGTGGTCAGCCTCAGCTCAACTCGGCTGCGCTGGGTCAGTTCAAGTCCGCAAATGCCAAGCAGTCGCTAGCTGTGAACCGTAAGAAGCTTGTTGCTTGTGTTATGCAAGCAGCAGCATCCCAAAAGCTCAAGAGTGGAAAGATTGATAGTGAAGCTGTCAGTGCTGCATGTGCCAAGTTCGAAACGCCATATCGCGCTTCTGTCATGGCGAATGTTCGTAAGCACTGGCAGAGCAAGCAATCAGTCTTGATCAACACCGCAAACACATCCACGCGCAATCTTTATTCGGCAGCACTCGGAGCAATCCAATGAAACAACATCTAGCAAAAATGGTAATCGCGAGCATCGTATCTTTCTTTTCTGCGCAAGGCGTTTGGGCGGATGATTATGGCCTTGTCGACAAAGAACGGGCTGCATCCAAAAAGGAAGTGCAGGATGTTCTGGTAAAATCCACTAATGGCAAACAACAAAGCATCGGTAAGGTTACAAGCCTTTCTGGCAAAGCCATCGTCATCCGTAAGAATGGGACCAAAAAAGCTCTAACCAAGGGGATGAAGATCTATGCAGATGATATTGTCGAGACCTTTGACAAAGGCGCGGTGAACATCGATTTCGTAGATCGAACAAAACTGGAAGTTGATCCAGATAGTCGGATCGCAATGGATGACTTTGTCTATGATCCTGATCCAGTCACAAACAATCCATCCGTTTTGCAGAGTGTTATCCAATACACTTCAAAACTGGTCGGACGTCCAAACCCTGATCTGATCGAACTGCAACCTCGCGCTGCGGGAACTGGAATTCGCGGTTAGAATGAAGAAGACAAACCAGCAGGAGCCTTGATTGCTTGATCGCAATCAGGGCTCTTTTCTATTCTTTTAAGGGGAAACCGAGAGGACTTCCTCTTCTCTCCCCACAAGGACAATAAACACGACCCGTGGCTCACTTTGTTGCGCCCGCGCCACGTCGCATTGATTGTCCTTTGCCCCTCCCATCTCCGTCTTCGCCAGAGGGCAAGGGTTGTAAGCGCAACCCAAGTCCAAAAGGAGAAGACAAATGACAGTGACTTTTTACGCCCAGCCCTACGATATCGATGCGACAGGCTTTTATTTTAGCGATGCAGAAACCTACAAGGAAACCATTGGCAAGATCGTCAACCGATATGGGCAACCCGTGGAGGAATTTGAAATCCAGTTCATTGATGGCGATGCCATTGATGCAGAATTGTTCAAAGCATTGAGCATCAGTCAGGTGACTATTCTGCTCTTCATGGAAAAGCTGGATGAATGGGAAGATTGGAACAAGACAGATATTCTGATTGCCGTTGGCGAATGCGGCTATTGCTTTGATCTGGAAAGCGATGATCCCAACGATCTGGATATTGATCTTTATGCAGGCATGGATCTGAATGACCTCGCTCACCAGTTCGTGGCAGAAGGTTTATTCGGTGACATTCCCGAGCGCTTAACAAGCTATCTCGATTATGACGCAATCGCCCGTGACCTATCTCATGACTATGTCGAAACCACCATCACAGGTGAAACTTGCGTTTATCGCATGGCGTAAGGGAGGGCAGGATCATGACATACTCAAACCCTCACACGCATGGCGGATATAGCGCGGGGCATCCTTGGTATTATCTTTTGGGCGGGGCAGTTCTCACTCCCAAACAGATTAGAGAAGCAACGCGCCAAAGCGGCTATGAAGGCTATGCACGAGATGATATCCATGCAGCAGACAGGAAAGCAGAGCCACAGCGGTCTACTGTACTGAGGCAATATAGAGAGAAGTTCGAAGCTGATCTAAAACAGGGCTTACGTTTCTATCGGCGGATGGCATTGACATTGCATCGCTATCGGAAGCAGCGCGGAACGCAAGAAGCCCCTGTTTGCTCGGACGACATCCATATGGCAATGAGCCTTAAGCATAATCATTTGGTCAATGGCTTTGCCCATCTGATCCTGATTGATGAACTCCTCAACCAGCAAGGGGATTTGTTTGGTTTTTAGAAATCGGCTTCGAAGTTTTGACCGCCGTAATAGATACCTTCAATCAAAACGGTATCATCGGTCACCATAAAGGCAATGGTGACCCGCTTTTCAAAGCCGACTATTCGCAAGCCTTCCAGCAAATCATCCCGCGCTGTGCCACGAAGTGGGAATGTTTCCAAGCCGATACAGAAATCAACAATGCGCGTGATATAGCCATCCGCGCGACTTTCATAGCCAGATTGAACTGTAATCAAACGATGTAATGCATCAATATGACGTTCAGCAGCGGGTGTAAATTTAACTTGCACGTTTGATTACGCCTCGGATTTACGGCGCTGCTTCAAACGCGAGAGAATTTGATCGGCTGGCACTGCTTTGTCTGGATCATCCAGATATTCCTGATGACCTGCCACGACTTCCTCACGCAGCCATTTTTCCAAAGCCGCTTCACGTTCAGCCAAAGCCCGAACGCCATCGCGTAAAACTTCGCTCACGGAAGCATATGCACCTGAATTGACTTTTTCTTCCACCATCGCCGCCATTTCATGGGGTAGCGTAATGCTAAATTGTTGTGTGGTTCTCATGGGATTCATCTCCTTTCCTATTTGCAGTGTATCACACCAATAGGATTGAATACTATTAAATAATATTGACTGCTTATTCCTGAAACCCGAGCGGCGGGGTATTGGAGGGCGTTGGGGAACCTTCGCGATGACGTTCGCATTCATCCCAGTGCAGCCACTCCATAAAATTCTCTGATAGCTTTTTGGAAGAACAATTGCTTCGTCGATTCCAAACGCATTTTTGTAAATGCGTCCCATAGGCTCATGCGCGGGTGAGGTGTGATGGCGTTGTAAATATTGCTCAAATTCATATTGATCCATAAAGCCAGAATAGCAGAGTGAAGACACACTCTGCTATTTGAATATAGTCCTACCGTTCCCAGCCATGATCTTTACTTTGACCCTTGGCGATAGGCTTGAATTCCCGTTTCAAGCTCCCTGGCGCTCTGATATCAAAGCGTTTGGCTTTTTGTTTTTCTGGTGATGGTAGGTCGCGTTTTATACCAGACATCCCCTTCGGAGCACGGTTTCTTTCTCCAGATGGAGTGAACCTTGGTGGAGATATCCGTTTATCCGCATTGTCCTTATCGCGGATGGCATCAGGCTCTTTGATTTCTTTTTTGGGTGGGATGCCAAGACTGGCATCCCTAAAAGGAGTTTTCGCATCATCTACCATGTGACTTTGCCTTTCCATGGTGTGAGGAATTGGTAATCGAGATTGTCAATTTCCATGCTCAAGAACCTGGGAGCAGCATCACGAACATCATCGGGATAATGCGGTGGATACAGCCGATCAAAACTGTCATGGATGGCGTGGGTGATCCCGAGTTTTGCAAACTGGCAGACCTGTTCCAAGGAACTATCGGTCTGGTCAGTCGGCGCTTCATCGAGAGCAATTGCCAACCCGCCCAAGCGCGCAGCACGGCACAAGGTTGCTTGGTCAAGCGTGACAGACATGGTCACGGTGTTTTCAGGGTGATCAGACATAGATCATCTCCGTGTTTCAGAACTTGAATATTTGGAGGGTGGTGGATCGGCAGGCATGCTGCCGATCCTTGGCGTCACTACTCAGTAGCGGCCTGTTTTGCTTGTTCAGCGTGCAGATTGACGCCCTTGTCATGCAGTTCGGCATCCTCGAACCAAGGCACCTTGTCCGCGATGATCGGATTCATATTCTCGACAAAGAGAAGCTGCTTGCCCTTGTCCATCCGCATCAACTGATCAGGGTATGCAAGCTGACGCTGCGCGGTGGTGTAGGTTGCGGTATCGGAATCTGAGACAGACTCTGAGGTCGAAGCAGATTGCCCCGAAGAGGTGCTGCGCCCGAAGGTCTTGCCAATGGCAGAGGAGAAATTCCAGACCGTTTTCACACCGCAAAGGGATGAGAAATACTCCGCCGTGAACTTATCCCGCGATCCAAAATACTGGATGGCTCCAGCATTCGAGATAAAGGTCTCAGCCCCGTCACGATAGATACGTTTCATTTGGTTGTAGTCTTGGGCAATTGCCCAGATCTGGATGCCATAGCCCGCCATCAAGCCAAAAGCTTTCTCGACCATTGGCAGACGCCCCAGAGCGGGAAGCTCATCGAGAATGAACAAGACAGGTTGCTCAGGTTGGATCTCGATATTACGGGCATTGAGCATCAAGGCCTGCTGGATCAAGATTCGGAGCCAATGTCCGTGACTGTCCAATTTATCTGATGGCAACACCAGATAAATGGTCATGGGTTTGGTCTTCAGATCAGCGAAGCGAAAGTCCGACTTTGACAAGCTATCCCGAATACGCGGACTATCCAGAAAATGGGTTTCCGATTGAAGGGTTGCCGCAATATTGGAGTTCAACTTCTCCTCTTTTTGCAGCATGCTGGCTCCAGCATTAGCAATAAAATGATGTGGTGATGACACCATGCTTTCAGCCAGAAGCTTGTTGGCTTCTTCACCCAACAGGCTCAGATCGCGGACACGCCCCAGATTGCGATGATCCGCCTCTTCGGGATTGGTTGCAACTTCACCAGCAATCCCATGAAGCCGAGCTTTGGCTTCGTTCGGGAAGAATGGTTCTTTTTCCGATCCTGGAATGACTGCATCTGCCAGAGACATGAAGTGATCTGGCATGTCGATATCGCCGATATCAATCTCGTCAAACGGATTGTAGCAGGACGGTTCCAAGCCAGTAATGCACCAAGGGTCAACAACATGCACCTCTTGTCCCATGGAACGACGATACTCTGCGGTGATCATCGCATTCTCGCCTTTAGGATCGATGACCACACACGACCCCACATAAGACAGGAGATTCGAGAGAATGGCTGTTGTGCCCTTACCAGAACGGTTGGGCGCAAACGTGCAAAGATGGCGATCACCGTTATAGTAGATCACCCGATCTTCGCCGTTTACGTCACGGTATCCCAGCCGAATGCCCTTTGGTTCAAACAGGCCTGCTTCTTCCAACTCTTCATTGGATGCCCATTCACTATCACCGAAGATTTTTGGTGGGGTCATAAAGCGCTCGACAGCGCCTCGCGCCCAATAACCAAAGCCAGCCATAAAGGCTGCAATCGATAACAGCGGCACCAGACCCCAGCCCCAAACACCATTGTTGAACAAGACAACAATGCCGAGAAGAAAGGCAAGGAAGCCGATGACCGATAAGCGGAATTCTTTGGCTTGTGGTGACAAGAACCATCCCAGACCAAAGCCCATTCCACCAGATAGGGTAATGATAAAGAGACGCAAAAATGTCGTATTGGGTGGCTCATAATAGCCACGACGATTACCCAACCAGTTCAAGGCTTGCGCCATAGCATCGGTATCGGCTGCAAAAAGGCAAAGCGATACCGTTACGACCCAAAGGGTCGTTTGAAGATATTTACCAGACATGACTTTTTCTCCGTTAAGTCATTTGTTTAGGGAGTGAGATCAGGGCCGTCTTTACGGCGCTGATTGGTTGGAGGTTCTAGAGATCGATTGTGATCTTGCTCTCGAACCTGGTTCAGGCCACGCAAATCCCGCATAAAATGCGCAATATCACGCGCCAGAATTTTCCGATCCTGCTTGTGTCGCAGTCTCAAGACATCAAAGCGATCTCGCAGCGTTCGGCGATCTACCAACTGCGCAGAGATCAGGTCATCTTGCTGTTTACGATCCCGAAGCAGGCATTGATAAGCTTCTGCTTCATTGCGTTTAATCGTTGTCTTGTGCTGTCCACTCAAGCGATCAAAGAAACCACGCAAGCCCGTGTTCAGGCGGTCAAAGCGCGTTTTACTTTCTGCAATCCAACGCTCTTTCTGACTGTCATGTAGCATGGTGCGCTCGCGCCGCTGATGTGTGACCATCTCGCGCTTTTGAAACTGCAAAGGCTCCAAGTCGCGTCGATGCTTGTCTTTCACATCGGCGATAAAGCTCTTAAGGCGTTTCGACACACGACTGCGAATATCCTTGCGCATCGCATCGACAGAGTTCAGATGGTCAGGTGATCCCAGTTTGGACTTCACATCCTTGGCACGGACACCAGACCATTTCGCGAGCGAGTAGATATTGCCCTCAACATCCAAGGCGACAAAGCCTCGCCGATCCCCTTTGGCCAGAAAGTAGCCTCGTTCTTGCAAAGCGTTCTGTAATCCCTTCAAGCCATCAGAATGCGTCCATGCTTCTCGAAATATCTGCTTGATCTCGCGTGGATCAACGCCAAGCCGTTTGGATTGCTGCCATTCCGCTAATGTGAAATTGAGGGGGTTTTTGCCGCCATGGGTGCGTAAACCTTCAGGAAGCTTCCAATCATTCTCCAGATACAGCTCACGGGTCAGAGCCGTCAGTTTGCGTTTGAAGTGTGACATTCGAACGGATTTGAGTTCAACCCCGTCAATGCGGCTCCACACACAATGCGCGTGGCGGCGACCTTCTTTTTCATGAATGACGATGGCTCGAGGCTGATCTGATAGCCCGAGTTCCTTCTCCGCGCGGTCAGCAGCATCGATCAGTTCCTGATTACTGGCGATATGATCTGATGGCGGATTGAGGCTGAGCGAAAACAGATATTGTTTGCACTCTGTCGCCTTGGAAATCGCATGAACCTCTGTCAGAGCACCATGCAGATTCCCCGCGATAAAACCGCGAAGTTCCGCAACCTCGACATGATCATTGTCGAGATCATTCATCAGGTGATCTGCAAGCTGATAAGCACCAGATCGTTGGGAGCCTTTGAGGATCATGATGCACCTCCATCATCGGATGAAGGGTGCAATCCCAAGGCTTCCAGCAATTTGAGGCGCATCCATGCGACTTCTGCGCAGGCGCGTTGCAGATCTTGCGCAAGCTCTTCATCAACGATCAAAGAGCCTTGATTGAGGTGTTTGGCGATCTGATTGAGATTACTTGCTGTACGGCTTCCACCAAGTCGCGCGAGGATTTCTGCAAGGAGTTTTTGGTCAACAACAGGAGGCTTGCGCCGTTTGCGATAGACAGGAGCGTCATCCGCTAGAACGACGGACTTGATGTAAGATGCCAGTGGCATCCCACCCGCAGCCTGTTCAACCTGATCACGTTCTTCAGGTGTAAAGCGAATGGAAAATGGTGGCGGACGCTTGATCGGTTTGGAATGCAGGGTGCTCATGGGCGTGGTCCCCGCAGTTCCTTCTCATATGGTTTGAGAATTGTATTCCAGCGCTCCACCTCTTCGAAAATTTCTTCATTTTCGAGAAGTTCTTGAGCAGACACAGCCGCATTCTTAGAAGCATTTTCTTCGGTTAGTTCTGGAGCCTCAGAAGTTCGAACATTTTCTTCATTGCAGCACCACGGTTTTTTTGTGCCTGATTAAAAGAATATCCCAAATATCAGTGGCTTTGCAGGCTGATTATTACTCTCTCTCTTATCGATTCCCTGATTTACTCCTGCAGAACGATCAAGAACAAACCGCTGATGTGCCGCAACGCCTGGCGCGTTTAGGCACAGTCGGATTAGATATCTCCGCCATGGAAGACATGAACAACTTCGGGTGTTCCGGTTAGAGTGTTAGGCTCAGGCCCTTTAGAGTCGGCATTAAGCACTCTCTCTTTCAGCGCAATGATTGCGGCTAATCCCTCGAAGGCACAATTGCCCCCGGGAAACCGATTACGTAGGCAGCGAGTGCATGGCCCGCCTTGGCAGAAAGAATGTCGCTATGTCCAGCAATATGAGACGCCAGGAAGCCTGCATTAAAGCTGTCGCCCGCAGCGGTGCTATCGATAACAGGCCCCTCCCTAGGCGGTACTTTGATCTCAAGCCCCGTTGAAAGGTCCAGAGGTCCGTCAGCCCCGCATTTGAGAATACCACGTGTTGCCCCTGCATCATGCAATCGGTCGACAACTGCCATGCGATCAACATCCCCAAACAGTTCCATCTCATCCTCCAGAGAAGGAAGTGCAATATTTGCAAGGCTCCACATAGCTGAGTTGATTTCTCTCGCTGTAGCAATGTCTTCCCACAGGCGGGCGCGGTAATTGTTGTCATAGACCAATGTACCCCCGGCATTTCGAAAGCCTTCGGCCCAATCAATAACTGCCTTGCGTACAGGCGGTGGCAAGATTGCCATGGTTATCCCTGACAAGAAAACCAAATCAAATGATGACATACGGTCCAGCTCGACTTCGCATGGCTCGGAAAAGAGAGTGCGGGCTGCCGCAGTTTCCCGCCAATAGCTAAAACTGCGTTCGCCGCTGCCATTCGTATGAATTGCATACAGGCCGGGCATGCGGTCGGGCCGTCTTTCGATATGATCTGTTGCCAGGCCATGCTGTTTGATCTCCGCCAAGATCCTGTCCGAAAAAAGATCGGCTCCAAGAGCGGTGACGTAGGAGACTTTCACGGAGTTGTTTTTCAACTCCCTGGCGAGATAAACGGCGGTATTGAAAGTATCACCAGCCACACCGGCTTTAAAGCACTCAGGAGCTTCGGGACTGAGCTCGACCATTACTTCGCCAATACAGGCAACCGAACGGAGGGAATGTTTTGGCGAATTCAAGAAAAATTCTCCTAAAAACAGTAAAAATCGTCTTGCATGAAGAGTTTTTATTCTGCAGCAAAAGAAAGCTGGGTCTTGACCGCTTTGCTGCGATCTCCAGCGACTTTCAACGCCTCTGCAGCCTTTTCCAATGGGAACGTAGCTGTGATCATCGGCCTGACATCAACGCCCCGGCTTCCCAATAGATCAACTGCCAAATCGAACTCTGCATGAAAACGGTGAGATCCCAGAAAATTGATTTCTTTACCTACTATGACATTTAAAGGTACAGACACATCGCCTGTTACACCGACCTGAATGATCGTTCCCTGTGGAAGCGTTGCATTGACTGCACTGTGAATGGCGGGAGCCGCTGCAGAGCATTCAAAGGTGACATCGAAGTACCCTTTGTCAAATGTATAGGTTTGGAACTGTGTTGCATCGCTGGTGATGTTGATGGTTTGCGTTGCGCCCATTTGCTGCGCAACGTTCAAAGGCAAATCCTTCAAATCTGTGACAACGATTTCGTGGGCTCCTGCTTCGGCGGCAAGAGCGGCGCATAAAACGCCAATCGGTCCGGCGCCAGTGATCAGAACACGGCGACCCTTTAGATCCGGTGCACGGTTTCTGGCATGCAAACACACAGCGAGCGGTTCCGCGCAAGCCGCCTCGGCCAGCGTGATGCTGTCTTTGACAGGAACACATTGACCTGCCTTCAAAACGATCTGGTCGCGAAATGCGCCTTGTTCATGTGGGAACCGCAAGGCCGACCCCAGAAACCGCATTGTCATGCAGTGCTGAAACAGGCCTGAAGAGCAGAATTTACAGGTGCCGCATGGATGGCTGGGATTCAGAGCAACACGATCACCAAGCCTTAATCCATCAACACCCGGACCGATCTCACGAACCGTTCCCGCAACTTCATGACCCAGAATAATAGGCTCTTTGACCCGAATTGGCCCGAAGCCTCCATCTTGATAATAATGCAGATCCGATCCACAGATGCCGCCGGCACCCATTTGAATTCTTACCTCTCCCTCTTTTGGTGCGCTGACACTCAAGGTTTCAATTCGAATATCTTCTTTGCCGTACAGACGGCAGATACGTGTATGCATAGCAGCACCTACGGGATCAGAATGGACGGCAACCAAGTCGCCAGAGCAGGAATGTAGGAGACCATCAACAAGATGATGATATTGGTCGCCAAAAAGGGCAGAATGGCCCAAACAACAGGTGAAAGCGGGAGGCGCGCGATATTCGCGCAGACAAACAGACAGACACCAACGGGAGGAGTTGTCAGTCCTATCATCAGGTTCAACACCGCAAAGGTTGCAAAGTGAAGCGGCTCGACACCAACTGCCTGGGCCAAGGTCAACAACGGAACGAAAAGAATAATGAGGGCAGCAATTGTCTCCATGAACATGCCTACAAACAGTAGCAGGATGTTGACAATCAGGATCACCAGAAATTTGTTTTCTGTGACAGAAAGGACCGCCGATGCGATTGCTTGCGGTATGCGCTCGGAGACGAGAATCCACCCAAACACATTTGCAAAACCGACCAGAACCAGAATAGCTGCGGAGGACACCCCACTATCAATCAGGATTTTGGGAACTTGAGACAGCTTCAGGTCACGATAGACGAACGCTCCTACGATCAGTGCATAAAGGCTCGCGATCACAGCAGTTTCGGTTGGTGTCGCCAATCCACTCAAAAGTCCGTAGATGATCAGGCCGGTCATTGCCAGTGCCCAAAACGCAGACACGAAAGATCGCCCCAACTCAGACGTCCCACGCCATGCCTGCCGAGGGAAGTTCTTTTTAACAGAGACGATGTAACAGGTGACCATCATCGCGACACCCATCAGAATGCCGGGTATAGCACCAGCAAGAAACATCTTACCCACTGAGATGCCGGACAATGCACCGACAATGATCATTGGAACACTTGGAGGAATGATCGGCCCAACAGTTGAAGACGCAGCAGTAACGGCTGCGGAGAAATCTGCAGGGTAACCAGCCTTTTTCATTCCCGGGATCATGACACCACCGATCGAGGCCGCGTCAGCGACGGCTGTCCCGGTAATGCCACCAAACAGCATTGAGGCTGCGATGTTTGTCAAACCAAGCCCGCCGCGAATCCAACCAACCAACGCACTTGCAAAACGGATAATCCGCTCTGTAATGCCACCGCTATTCATCAAATTACCAGCAAGGACAAAACCTGGAATACTGAGCAGAACGAACACATCCATACCTGCATACATTTTCTGTGGCATGACGACCAAAGGAATTTCTGCAACCAACAAATAGGCCAATGACGCAACGCCGAGGGTGATTGCAACAGGCAAACCTATGATCAGGCCGATTACAAAAATTGAAATAAGAACAGCAACTTCCATTAGGTGTTATCCTCTTTCTCTTCAGAGAGTCCTGAGGCACCGCCCCAAAGCATTGAAACAACACGTAGTGCAGCGAATATGAGCAATAGCAGCAGAAGCATGAGAACGCTCGCGTGGGCAAAGTCCATTCGAATGCCCATTGCGGGTGATGTTTGAAGAGCTCCGATAGCAGTGTATTTCCATGCCGGAGCAATCAATGCCAAACACAAGAGAGTTGTAATGAGCGCTGAAATTAATCTTAATCGCCTGGGCCATTCACCAGGCAAGGTTTCGCAAATCACATCGACATTGACCAGTTCACCACTGAGCAAGGACAATCCAACGCCAAATGCAGCAACATAGAGCAAAGTGTAGCGAGTTAACTCTTCGGTCCATACGAATGACATCGTAAATGTGCGGCCAATAACCTGATACAAAACCGTTCCAAGCAGCAGGCAAAATGCCAGTCCGACCCCGGCACGGCAGATTTTGACAAGTATCGATTGAATATGCTGGATCGACATGATTACCCCTTGGAGCAGTGGAAGCGAGGCCGATTGACACCGGCCCCGAGTGATATCATTCAATCAGACTTACTGCTTGAAAAGGTCATCAACGATGGGCTTGATTTCATCATTGACATTGGCCAGCACTGCATCTTTGGCTTTGGCTGCAAAAGCCGCCCCGTCCACTTCGACAAACGTCATGCCTTTGCCTTCAAGATAGGCACGATCTGCGGCAATTGATGCTTCAAAGAGACCACGCTCATAGGCCTGTGCAAGGGCTGCGGCCTGCAAGACAGCGTTTTGATCTTCTGCTGACAATTTCTGCCAGGTAGATTCGGCGATTGTCAGATAGATCCATGAGCGCACATGCTCCGTCATGTTTATATGGCTTTGAACTTCGTTGAAGTTTGCCGAGCGGATCAATGCAAGGGGATTTTCCTGGCTGTCAATTGTTCCATTCTGAAGTGCTGTAAACACTTCGGAGAAGGCCATCGGTCCCGGATTTGCCCCCAATGCCTTCCATACATCAACAAACAGCGGCACGTTTGGTACACGCATTTTCAAGCCATTCAGGTCATCGGGCGAAGGAATTGCGCGGTTGGATGTCAGGTTACGCGGCCCCCGTGCAAAATGTGCGATGGGGCGAATCTTTGCCTTCTCGACAATCTGTGCCTTAATCAGATCGCCGATGCCGCCACCGGCAACCTGATCCATATGTTCAATCGATTTGTAGGCATATGGAACAGCCAACAACGCTGCCATGGGAGCCCAATTTTGCAAGCTTTCCCCGGTGATCGTCATATCAACTGTTCCCAGTTGCATTCCGTTGATCAGGTCAACCTCTTTGCCAAGAGACTCGTTTGGGAACACCTCAACCGAGATGCGGCCATCTGTCAGACGGGAAAGCTCAGTGCCGAATTTAACAGACGCTTTATGCCAAGGATTCGACTCGTTGGCCAAATGACCAAGTTTCAACGTCATGTCTTGCGCAATGGCTGAACCACCAATGACCTGAGCCATGATACCCGCAGCGAGGGTAGTCACGATCGTTTTAGTAATCTTCATAATCTTCCTCCAAGATTGTTTAGGTAATTGCCTGTATTGTTGTTATTCGGGCGCTTGACTAAAGAACTCAGGATTTACAGCCTGGATCTCCGGTAAATCTTTCAGGATTTCTTTCAAATGAAGCCGGATTGCGCTTTCTGCTTGCGAAATATTTCCGACTTCGATGCAATCAACAATTTCTTTGTGTTGAGCAATCAGCTTGGGCATTGGGAAAAAACTGAGGCTTAAGAACCGCACCCGATCCATCTGAGACTTTAATCCTTCGATGAATTTCCATGCGCTGGCATTGCCTGACGCCTCTGCCAGAGTTCGATGAAAGCGCTCATCCAACCGTGTGAATTTTACGGGATCACTTCCCGCAACACGCTCTTGCTCCGCAAGTTGCGCACGCAATTCGCGCACAAGTGCGGGGTCAGATTTCGTGGCCAACAATTTTACTATGTCAGCCTCAATCGCCTCACGGATGAACCGAGCATGCAAAACAGCTTCAGAATCGATCCTTTTGATAACGGTGCTGCGTTGAGGTCGTATTGAAATCAACCCTTCCTCTGACAGCTTGATGAATGCCTCACGAACCGGTTGACGACTGATTGAATAGAATCTCGCGATTTCGGTCTCGGAAATTTTGCTACCGGAAACCAGATCATTTCGGACAATCCGCTCTCGCAGAATCCGGTGGAGCTGCGGTCCAATCGGAGCCTCAAGATTAAGGTCCCAAGCTTTATCGTGTTGTAGCTGCATCAGGTATCCTCCCTTGACTTTTATGCTCCATACTTCCATACAAGTCAACACTCTTGTATGGAAGTATGGAAAATGGCACACTTGAAACAGGAAACGATTCATCCGCGAAATCAATGGAGAGTATAAAATGAGACAAACCTGGAGGTGGTTTGGACCAAAAGATCAAGTCACATTGCAAGACATGCGGCAGGCTGGCGTTGAAGGCGTGGTCACAGCTCTCCATCATATCCCTACCGGGGATATTTGGACGTCAGCAGAAATTGCCCGCAGACAGAAAGAAATATCGTTCCATCACGATGGAACGTCGTCAGGATTGCAATGGGAGGTCGTTGAAAGCTTGCCGGTCTCTGAAGACATCAAAAAACAACAAGGTGAATGGCGACAACACATCGACAATTACAAGGCAAGTCTTCGCAATCTTTCTGACGCCGGAATTGATGTGGTTTGCTACAATTTCATGCCGGTCCTAGACTGGACACGCACAGATATCAAGCATCGCTTGCCCAATGGGGGCACCTGTATGCGGTTCGACTGGCATGACTTTATCGCCTTCGATATACATATCCTGAAACGAGCTGGAGCCACTGAAGAATATTCTGAAGCGTTGCTGGACATCGCAGCATCGCGCTACAGAGCCATGGATAACGCCGCTCAGAAAAGAATTGTTCGCAACGTCGTTTACGGTTTACCTGGAGCTGCGGAAGCGTTTTCGCTGGATCAGGTGCGCCAACATATTTCCGAATACGCGATCTTGTCCGAAAATGGACTTCGCAACAATCTGATCGCTTTTCTTGAACAGGTCACACCATTGGCGCAGGAGCTTGGTATCAGACTCTGCTGCCATCCGGATGACCCTCCCTTCCCATTACTTGGCTTACCCCGGATCATGTCTACCGAGGTGCAATATAGCAAGGTAATGGATGCCGTGGACCTTCCCGCAAACGGCATCACATTATGCTCGGGCTCATTGGGTGCCAGACCGGACAATGATCTGCCCAGGATGATGCAACAGTTAGGAGATAGGGTCCATTTTCTTCACCTGCGCAACGTTGCACGTGAAAGCAAGGACATTCGGGGTTCCTTTTACGAATCCGAACATCTTGAAGGTGAAACAGATATGGTCGCCCTCGTACAGGCTGTTCTGAAAGAGGAAAAACAGCGGCGCGAATCCGGACGCATGGATTGCTCCATTCCGTTTCGCCCCGATCACGGGCAGGACATTCTGGATGATCTGCACCGCAAAGCGCAACCTGGCTATCCGGCGATCGGCCGCTTAAAGGGACTTGCCGAACTGCGCGGCGTCATATCCGCCCTTACATATATCGACAATACCAGGGCATGAGCATGAAAAGACTTGCTACCTCCACAACACTCCCCGTTCATTTGCGCCAGCCCGCCTATCTACCAAGTAAGCATGGAAGCGGAATTGTTCACTTGGGACTTGGGGCGTTTCATAAAGCCCATCAGGCGGTATATACCGATGATGCATTGGCGGCAGAAGGCGGTGATTGGCGAATAATCGGTGCAAATCTGCGAAGCCCCAAAGCAGCCGAAGAATTAAACCCGCAAAACGGGCTGTTCACATTGATCGAGCATGATTTGGATAAAACCAGCGCCCGCATCATAGGTAGCATCGAAAGAGTTATTACAGCCAAGGGAAACACCAAACAGCTTTTGGACACACTTGGTGATCCGCGCATTCGCATTGTCTCTCTGACAGTGACAGAAAAGGCTTATGGTATTGAACGGGTGTCGGGTGGCATAAATCAAGATCACCCTGCAGTTGCAGCAGATATTTCAAACCCTGACAATCCGGTTGGTGTCCTGGGAATCCTGGTTGCTGCCCTACGACGGCGACACAATGCAGGAACGAAACCATTCACTGTGTTGTGTTGTGACAACCTCCCCAACAACGGTGCATTTCTGCGCGCGGGTGTTCTCGATTTTACCCGCCAGATTGATCATACTCTCGCCGAATGGATTGAGGCGCATGTTTCGTTTCCATCAACCATGGTGGACCGCATTACCCCGGCCACAACGCAAGATACTCTGTCCAGGGCAAACGATCTAATTGGATGCATAGATCTTGCTGCGGTTGAAACGGAGCCTTTCAGCCAATGGGTTATCGAAGATGATTTCCCAACTGGACGGCCCGCTTGGGATGCCGGAGGTGCTTTGTTGGTAAAGGATGTAGCTCAATATGAGAATATGAAGCTACGCATGTTGAATGGAGCACATTCCATGCTGGCTTATGCCGGCTTTCTCTCCGGTCTTGACCATGTCTGCAATGTCATGACCGATCCAGATCTGGCAAAGCTTGTCAAACGGCATATCATTGCAGCCTCACAAACGCTCGATCCGGTCCCGGGTGTCGATTTGGATATCTACACCAAATCCCTGCTCCAAAGATTCGCCAATCCCAACATTCGTCATGAAACCTATCAAATTGCAATGGATGGCACGGAAAAACTGCCCCAACGCATTTTTGAACCGGCGGTCACTGCGCTGGATAGAGGCCAATCGATAGCTCCATTTGCCTTCGCTACTGCGGCATGGATGTATTATTGTGTCCGCGGAACAGATGCCAATGCAACCTATGAGCTTCGCGATCCCAGACAAGACCAGATTGCAAGAAATATCGGGGCAAGGAAAAATCCGGACGAATTAGTGGCATGTCTGTCCAAACTTGATGGCTTCTTGCCCAAGGATCTCATTTTGAATCAGCGTTGGAATTCAACAGTGTCATCGAAATTGACAATGATGCTCGACAAAGACATGCAGTCTGCGGTACGCAATGAGGCCAGATAGATCTACCATGTCATCATAAGATTCTGATTGTTTGCAAGGATCTCTGATAGCAGCACTTTACCCGTGTAGCTGATGGCTGACCGTTTGAACTAGGTCAGCTCTAGCAACAGTGGCCTCATGGCCTTCGTCCAGTTATCGGGCAATGGCATTGGTTTTCGGCTTTTACGATCCACATAGACATGTACGAAACGCCCTTGGGCGGCGGCTTTATCTTCGCCTTCACGAAACAATGCCACGCGGTAGATAACAGAGGATGAGCCTATGTGCTCGATCCCTATCCCAGCTTCAATTTTGTCCGGAAAGGCCAGTTCGGCAAAATAGTGGCAGCCCGTCTCCACCACCAACCCGATTTGCGAGCTGTTTTCGATATCCAATAGTCCTTGATCAATCAACCATTCATTCACGGCCGTATCAAACAAAGCATAATGCACCACATTATTCATGTGACCATAAATATCATTGTCGGCCCAACGGGTTTGCAATGGCATAAAGACATTGAACCTGTTGCGTTCATAAGGTGCCGGGCGTGTCATATATCACCATTTCCATTCGTTAGATCCAAAGCCATCTATGCGGGATAAAGCCAGGTATTTACAGCATACGTGCCTGCCCATCCTTCACACGTCGCAAGGGAATAGAGCTTTCAATGGTGGATACTCCAGGCACTTTGGTCAATTGCCGTACAAGAAAATGCTCGAACTCCTTGAGATCAGATGTAACCACGCGCATCATATAATCTCGATTGCCAGTCATCAGCCAACAATCGACCACCTCGGGAAACGCCTCAACAGCCGCCTCAAATCTGGCGAGGGCATCATCGACCTGTCTATCCAGTTGAACCGAGACAAAGACCGTCACCGTATATCCCAGTGCAACTTCATCAATAAGGGCGCTATATCCCCTGATTATACCCGTTTCTTCCAACCGTTTGAGACGGCGCGCTGTTGGCGTGGGGCTGAGGCCAATCAGCTCGGACAAATTTTGGACCGACAGCCGACCATCACCGCGCAAAGCGCGCAAGATTTGCGTATCAAAAGAATCAAGTTGAGCAATTTCTGCCATCAATAAGACCATTTGGAGTTATAACCGCTAATTTTATCGCAAATCTCAGCTGAAAAAGCCAGATAAAACCAATTGGAGCGAGATATTCTAGCCCAAAATCAGAATTCTGGAGGAGGTCCGCATGGAAAAACAAAATCTCAAAACCATTGAGCAGCGGCTTTTGTGGCTATCACACTGGATGATCCATCATGCCAACCATATTCGTCCCAAGGTCGATGACATCAAGGTTGGCGGTCATCAGGCGAGCTCCGCCTCCATGGTGTCCATCATGACGGCGTTGTATTTCTCATCGTTGAAACCCGAAGATCGGGTTGCAGTGAAGCCTCATGCCTCTCCTATCTTTCACGCCATGCATTATCTGATGGGTAATCTTGAGCGCGAGCAAATGGAGAATTTTCGCGGCTTTGGTGGTGTCCAATCCTACCCTTCCCGTACCAAAGATGCTGACGACGTAGATTTTTCTACCGGTTCCGTCGGCTTGGGTGTTGCGATTACCAGCTTCGCTTCCCTCATTCAGGATTACATCAAAGCCAAAAACTGGGGGCAGAAGCAGAAGCTTGGACGCATGATTGCCTTGGTCGGAGATGCCGAACTGGATGAAGGCAACGTCTATGAATGCCTTCAGGAAGGCTGGAAGAATGATCTGCATAACTGCTGGTGGATCATCGACTACAATCGCCAGTCACTGGATGGCATCGTGCGCGAAGGCCTTTTCGAGCGCGTTGAGAAAATCTTTGATGCCTTTGGCTGGGATGTTGTGCGCGTCAAATATGGCAAACTGCAGCAAGAAGCCTTTGATGAACCGGGCGGCAAGAAGCTGAAAAACTGGATCGATGCCTGCCCCAATCAGGATTATTCCGCTCTCACTTTCATGGGTGGTGCTGTCTGGCGCAAACGCCTGATGGATGATCTGGGTGATCAGGGCGATGTCAGTGCGCTGATTGAAAAACGCAGCGATGAAGAACTCGCTGACTTGATGGAAAATCTCGGCGGAAATTGCGTGACCACCATGGCCGATGTCTTTGCTTCCATTGATCATGATCGCCCAACCTGTTTTCTGGCCTATACCATCAAGGGCTGGGGCACACCGATTGCCGGACATAAGGACAATCATGGTGGCTTGATGAACAAGACCCAAATGGAAGAATGGCAGGCCCATATGGGCGTAGCCAAAGGCGAAGAGTGGGAGCCATTCGCAACCATCAAGGATGTTGATGCCTTCAAAGCCGCTCTTGATCAGGTACCGTTCTTCTCCAAAGGTCGCCGGGTTTACCACGATAAAAAGCTCGCAGTCCCCGCTATCGAGTTGAACGCTGATCGCGCCACATCGACACAAGCAGCTTTTGGCAAGATTCTTGATGATCTTTCCAAAGGAGATAGCGAGTTGGCCAGCCGTATCGTCACAACCTCTCCTGATGTGACGGGCACCACCCAGCTTGGCCCATGGGTCAATCGCCGCAAATTGTTTGCACGCGAAGCCCAGAAAGATGCCTTCATTGAGCATCGCATCCCCTCCACCGCCAAATGGGTATTTGATCCATCCGGTCAGCATATCGAGTTGGGAATTGCAGAAATGAACCTGTTTCTGCTGCTGGGCGCTGCGGGGCTGTCTCATTCACTGTTCGGCAAACGACTTATCCCAATTGGAACAGTCTATGATCCGTTCGTGTGTCGTGGTTTGGATGCACTCAATTATGCCTGCTATCAGGATGCCCGCTTCATGATTGTCGGCACACCGTCCGGTGTGACCCTTGCACCGGAAGGTGGGGCACACCAATCAGTTGGCACCCCACTGATCGGCATGAGTCAGGACGGACTGGCATCATTCGAGCCAGCCTTTGCCGATGAGCTGGCCGTGATCATGGAATGGGCCTTTGATTACATGCAGCGTGATGGAGACAATGATCCTGACGAGCGCACATGGCTGCGAGATGAAACCGGCGGCTCCGTCTATCTGCGCCTAACCACCAACCCGATAGAACAACCGGTCAAACGGGCTGATGATGCCTTTCGTCAAGGTGCCGTGGACGGTGCCTACTGGCTCCGCAAACCCGGGCCCAATTGCGATATCGTGATTGCTTATCAAGGTGCTGTTGCATCCGAGGCTATCAAGGCCGCAGGGGCTATTGCCGAGGCAAGAAGAGACATCGGTGTGCTGGCGGTTACCTCCGCAGATCGGTTGAATGCGGGCTGGACAGCTGCGCAACGGGCGCGGGCACGTGGCAATATCAATGCTGCCTCCCATGCGGAGCAATTGCTGGGCGATTTACCAAACCATTGCAAGATTGTGACAATCATTGATGGGCATCCGGCGACCTTGGCCTGGCTCGGTTCTGTTATCGGACATCAAACCATCTCGCTTGGTGTCGAGCATTCCGGCCAGACCGGTTCGATTGGCGATCTGTATCGCCATCACGGCATTGATGCCGCTTCCATCGTTGAGAAAGTCGAAGGATTGTCAGTGGGTGGCAGGATCAAACAAGGTATTGCTGCTTCTCTTTAAGACAGACAAACAAAAGACAGGCCGCGTTGAGCGGCCTGTCTTTTGTTATATTTGGCCATCACAATCAGACTACAGTCTTTGACATCACCCGTTCATAAGAATGGCTGGTGCACCGCATGGCCCTGATTGTCGAAGTAGTGAAGCTTTTCGAGATCAAAGCGAACCTTTAGTTCGGTGCCACTCGCAACCTCCAGATCACCATGATGGCGAACAAGGAATTGCCTCTGGTTCCCCAAATCAAGATAAATGTTGGCATCTGAACCAAGATGCTCCACAACCACCACCTTACCGGTGATATGGCCGTCTTCCGCTTCCTGGTCGGAGGATTGTACAATCTGGACATGTTCGGGACGTATTCCGAGTTTTGTCACGCTATCTCGGATATCAGCGGGGACAAGCATCTCGATCAATGATGAGGACAAGGCCTCTTTCTGAATGATATTCATTGTCGGAGACCCAAGGAACTGCGCCACGAACAGATTGGCTGGACGCGCATAGAGCTCCATTGGAGTACCAATCTGCTGTATATCACCATTATTCATGACTACGATCCTGTCGGCGAGTGTCAACGCCTCCACCTGATCATGGGTCACATAGATCATGGTGGCGGAGAGCCGCTTATGCATCTTGGCAATTTCAAGTCGCATTTCCACCCGCAAAGCAGCATCCAGATTTGACAAAGGTTCATCAAACAGGAAGGCTTTGGGGTCACGCACGATGGCCCTGCCCATTGCAACACGCTGACGCTGCCCACCAGACAAAGCCTTGGGCAAACGATCCAGATAGGGTTCCAAGCCCAGAATTCTAGCCGCTTCCTGCACCCGTTTTTTCCGCTCAGCCTTGTCTTCACCGCGGATTTCGAGACTGAAGCCCATATTGCGTTCGACGCTCATATGCGGATAGAGCGCATAGGACTGGAATACCATGGCAATGTCACGGTCCCGGGGACGTAACTCATTCACCCGTTCATTACCGATAAACATATCGCCAGAAGTAATTGGTTCCAATCCGGCAATCATCCGCAGCAACGTGGACTTCCCGCAACCGGACGGTCCTACCAGGACGATGAATTCTCCCTCCTCAATGCTGAGGTCGATATTGCGCAGAACTTCGACAGCGCCATAGGATTTTGCGATATCCTGAAGTTGAATAGAAGCCATCGGACAGTCTTATCCTTTTACTGCGCCAGAGGTCAGGCCCTGGACAAGGTATCGTTGAATGAAGATGAAGAATAAACAGCTCGGAATAAGGGCCAAGACCCCTGCGGCCATCATCTGCCCCCAGTCAACCGAGAATTTCGAAACGAATGTCAGCAAACCGACCGGGAAAGTCATGGTATCGTTGGAACTGATAAGCATCAGGGCGAACAGGAGTTCACTCCAAGCTGCGGTAAACACAAAGCCCAGTGTTGCCGCAAGTCCCGGCAAGGTTAGCGGAAAGATAACCTTGCGCAATGCCTGAAACCGTGTTGCTCCATCTGTCATGGCCGCCTCTTCCAGATCTTGCGGGATACCGTCGAAGAAGGACTGCATCAGGAAGGTAGCGAAAGGAACATTGAACGCCGTATAGGCGATGATCAGACTGGTCAGCGTATTCAGCAGCCCCAGAGAGGCAAAAATCTTGTAGATGGGAGAGATGATCATAAGGAGCGGAAACATCTGCGTCAGCAACATGGCCACGATGATCAAATTCTTACCAGCAAAATGAAAGCGCGAGAAGGCATATCCAGCTGCGGCGGCCACCAAAGTGGTGATCAATGCAGTGCCCAGAGAAACCAGGATGCTGTTTTTGAAATAGGCCATGAAATCGCTATAGAAGATAACCGATTGGAAATTCTCCAAGGTCAAAGCACTGGGCCACAGGGCAGTGCCTTCCGTAAATACCAGTTGATCCGGTGTCAGACTGATTTTCAAAAGCCAATATAGCGGCAACATGGCAAAAGCAACATAGCAGGCCAGAGCGCCATATTTACCGACCACAGCCAAACCATTCGTGATGTTTCTATCAAGCATTTTCATACCTTCACCAGTTTCTGCCGCATTTTCAGAAGGATCGCAGCATAAAGCAGCATCAGAAGCAGCAGGACGACAGCAACTGCCGAGGCATAACCGAAATCAAGTTTCCGGAAAGCCGTCGTGAAAATGTAGGATGACAAAATTTGGGTGGAATTGGCCGGACCACCTCCGGTCATGACGTAAATCAGATCGGCAAAATTGGCGATCCAAATGGTCCGCAACATGACCGTGATCGCGATCATCGGTGCCAGGAATGGCAAGGTGATTTTCGTGAAACGCTGCCATGATGTCGCACCATCGATATCAGCAGCTTCATACATATCAGCTGGAATGGATTGCAGCGCCGCTAGAAGAGTGATGGCGAAAAAAGGAATACCAAACCAGATATTGGCCACAATCGGCCCCCAGAGAGCCAAATCCTTGTCACCCAGAATATTGAAGGGTTCAGCCAGAATACCCAGGGCCGCCAACCAATGCGGCAAAGGCCCAATGACCGGATTGAATAACCAGGCCCAGGTGAGCGCAGACAACAGGCTCGGCACAGCCCAAGGCAGAAAAACAAGCGCCTGGATCAGCTTCTTGCCATGAAACTTGGTATTCAGCAGCATCGCAAGGCCAAGGCCGAGCAAAAATTGCAAGGTTACGCAATAGAGAGTCCACCAAAAAGTATTCTTGATCGCCACCAGGAATTTCGCATCTGTGAAAAGGGCACGATAATTGTCCAGACCAATCCAACCGGTTTTGAAGGGTTGCAACAGAGCGATGGATTGGAATGAATAGGAAACTCCGATAACCAATGGCACCAGAATCACCAGACCAATCAACAACAAAGCCGGAGACAAATAGAGATAGGGTTCAAGAAAATAAGACAACGACAATCCAAGACCCTTGGTCTTTTGTGGCGAATTATTCTTGGTTGGATCCGATGCATCGGCAGGCGGGAGGTGAGTGTTCATATCCGTCATGGCAAACCATCTATTGATCTATGCAAGGACTGAATGGGCCCCTGACATGGGCGCTTTCTTGATTGAAAAACGTTATCCTTCAGGAGCCCTGTTCTTTAGAACCAGCCAATCAGCTTATTGTTTGGCTTTCCATTTGGCATATTCGGCGGTCAAAAACTCCGCCCATTTGTCGGCAAGCTCCTGCGCGCTGATTTCTCCCAGCAAAGCTTGCTGACTGCTTTCCAATGCAAGGGTACTTGCGAAATAACCAAATCCTTCCAGATAGGATGGCAAGATCAAAGGTTGATATTTGGAACTGTTCAATTCGGTGAACCATCCGGCAAATTGTTCTGTCTTGTAATATGGATCCTGTTCTGCACCGGTATGAATTGGCAGAACTCCAACCTTGCGTGCCCAGGTCTTGTTGTTCTCGGGATCAGACAGATGAGCCAACAATGCCCAGCTTTCACTCTTGTGTTTGGTGGTTTCAAAGATGGACCAACCTGCAAATCCGATTGTCGGATAGGCTTTTCCGGCAGGACCAACTGGCATTGGGATTACTGCGAAATCTTCTGCAGGCATCCGCTCGGCTATGGCGATCAACGCATCCGGATCCTGATCAAGGAAAGCGCAGGTTCCTGAGTAGAAGCCCGCAACGATTTCATTGAAGCCCCAATTGACGGAATCCTTCGGTGCCGAACCATCCTTGTAGAGATCCATCAAATATTGCAGCCCCTTGACCGAACCAGGCTGATTGATGGTCGCTTTGCCTGCATCATCAAAGAATTTACCGGAACCATTCATGGCGGCAGCGCTCATCATCCACGCATTCAAACCACCACCGCCACCGCGCAGGCAATATCCATATTTACCGTCCAGCTTGGAGACCTTGGCAGCAGCTTCCTTGAATTCAGCTGTTGTAACCGGAGGTTTGGCAACACCCGCTTCCTTGAGCAATTTCTTGTTATAGAACATTGCGCGAAGGTAGAAACCATAAGGGATGGAGTAAGCCGTTCCACCTGCCTGACGAGCCATGGCCAAGGTCTTCTCGCCCAGAGTGGCACCATGTTTCCAGTTTTTGATATTGTCTTCCAGGTTGGCCAATTTACCAGCGCCTGCATAAAGCGCCTGCCATTTGTCCGGCATTTCAACAACATCGGGCACATCACCACCAGCCACCATTGTTGCCAGCTTCTCAAAGGCCTGCCCCCAAGGCAGGGAGACGATCTCGACGGTTACTCCGGGATTGGATTTTTCATAGTCTGCAACCATGGCCTTGAGTGTTTCAGTCCGGGCAGGACTGGTGATCACTTCTACAAGCTTGAGTTTGGTATCGGCCAACGCCGAACTGGCCATCAATGTGGCCACCGCTGTCAATCCCAAGACAATCTTTCGCATTTTTTCCTCCACGTTTATTTGTTGATTAAAGTTCGCTTGCTTAATCGAGACTTGCCTGCAATGCCGTGGCAAAATCACGCCACAGATCCTCAGCATCCTCCAGTCCAACGCTCACCCGCACCATGGTGTCGGGCACTTCAAAACGTTGCAGAGAATTCTGTTCTCCCTTCTGGGCCAAGCCGACTTTGGATGGCATCACAAGACTTTCAAATCCGCCCCAGCTCACTCCCAGCTTGAAATATTTCAGCTCATCGACAAGACCTTCGATTCCGACAGACGGAGAAAAGTCGATTGTCATAAGACCTGAGCGTCCCCTCAAACCCGGCACACTATTGGGGGCGGGAGAGCAGACTGTCTTCACAGCGGGATGGGCGGACAATCGCTCAATGAACAGATTGGCTGTGGCTTCATGCTGTTTCATGCGGGCATGCAGGGATCGCAACCCTCGTATCAGAAGCCAGGCTTCAAACGGTGCCAGCTTGCCGCCGAAAAGCGGCAAGGTAAGCTCCCGAATTGCCTTGATCTTGTCATGGCTGGATACCACCACACCCGCGACAACATCTGAATGGCCCGAAATATATTTCGATGCCGAATGCAGAACGATATCAATGCCATGCGCCAAAGGATTCTGAAAGACAGGAGTAGCCCAGCTATTATCAATCACTGTCACAACATCATGAAGACGGGCATGGGCCGCAACCTTGGCCAAGTCCATGGCTTGCAACAACATGCTGTTCGGGCTTTCCAGATAGGCAATACGACACCCTTTAAGAAGGTCAGGCTTGTCTTCAAAATCGCTCACTGCGTGATAGGTGACTTCGACGCCAAAAGGACGCAGAATTTTTTCAAACAGGCGATAAGCGTCTGGATAAACATTTTCAACGCACGCAACACGATCTCCGGGACGGAGAAAAGCAAATAGAGTAGAGCTGATGGCAGCCATTCCAGAGGAGAAGGCAACGGCTTCCTCCCCGCCTTCGGCCTTGGCCATCATGTCTTCGAACACATGAATTGTGGGATTGGTGACACGGGTGTAAAGATCCTGCTGCCGCCGTCCAGCCATTGTTTCTTCAAAAGCCTGAAAGCTATCAAAGCTGAACAGCGAAGTCTGGTATATGGGAGGTGTGATACTCCCCGACCCGTCGTCATAGGCTGCCGCCAACAAAGTAGCCAGAGACGCCCCTTCTCCACTTATGTGCTTATCGATTTTCATCTAGTGTGTTTGCAACCTCGACTTCTAAAATGGCAAAAATTTCTTGCAGGGTTCGCTTGGCTGCTTCCCAATCCCGGGTTTTCACAGCATCCGCCAAATCCCGATGCAACGGGATACTTCGATCTGCCATCTGAGGTTTGTCGAATGGCGCTTGATACGCATCGTGGAACGCCGAATGCAGCTGCTGAATCAACTGACCGAACAAGGGATTACCTGACGCATCGTGAATGGCAGCATGAAAGCGGGCATCCGCCTCATGCCAGTTTTCGCCCGCTTCAAAAATAGCCATCAGTTCTTCACATCGGGCACTGATGATGCGCATGTCTTTTTCTGTGCCATTCTGAATGGCCAGGCGCGTTGCCTCAAACTCCAACGGACGCCGGACAGTCAAGGTTCGTGCCAAACCCTCCGCCTCAAGTTGTATGGTCAAAGGAAGCTGAACGGATTGCGAACTCACTTTGGCAACCAGCCTCGTCCCTGCTCCCTTGTTGCGCACCACAATACCCATACGCTGCCAGGCCATCAGAGCCTCACGGATACTGGAACGCCCAACCCCTAAAGATTGAGCAAGTTCCTTTTCCGGTGGCAATCGATCACCAGCCTTCAAGCCTGCTGCCTCAATGATCTCCACCAGGGCGTTAAGCACCTCTCGGCCACGATCACCCCCACTTTGGGGAATTCGCCGCTTCATGGCTTCCTTGATCACCATCTCCTGTGAGGCTTGTTGCTGCTGTTTTTCCGTTGCCGGCATAGCTTTCTTTTGCCTATCACTCTTCATCTGACACCTGCCTAACATGCCTTTATTGTCTGACAATGTAAAGAACTTTGTCAGACAATGTTTACAATATTGATTTTCAACGCTATTTTATAGGCCCAGTTCTGAACCTTCGATAATTAAAAGAATTGAATGTCTGACAAAATATCATGTTTTGAGGAAATTACAGCCACCCAATCGACATCCAGACATTTCGGTGTCTCAATTCCCAAAATGCAGATCGACAAAAGGCAGTAAACAATCATGAAAAGATCCCACATCAATGAAATCCTGCGTAAAGGTGACGCCTTCATTCGTTCTTTTGGATATCAATTGCCTCCCTTTGCGTATCTATCTCCAGATGAGTTGAAACGAAGTGAGTATTCGCCCACACTCAAAGAGCGGGCCATGGGCTGGGACATCACCGACTATGGAGAAGAAAAGTTCGATGAGCTCGGTTTACTCCTCTTCACTGTTCGCAATGGTCTTTTGGGCGATCTCAGCAAAGGTCGCGGCATGCTCTATGCTGAAAAATTACTGGTTAGAGCGTGAGGCGGATTTGCTGAATCTTTTGGGATTCCGCTTTTATAAGAAT